>Ga0224508_10000700_pt1 | contig 32271 bp, 35 predicted proteins | sample SF_Jan12_sed_USG_4_FD_170157 | JGI IMG/M metagenome (GOLD analysis project Ga0224508, IMG submission 170157) | Sediment microbial communities from San Francisco Bay, California, United States - SF_Jan12_sed_USGS_21 | ecosystem: Environmental > Aquatic > Marine > Sediment | place: USA...
AGGTCCCTCTCGCCCCGACCACCTCACGCAATAATTCAATTGGATGCTTCATCTTTCAGTATGGAGCATTCTCACGAAATCACGCACGAAAAGCCCTTTTTGCGTAAGGTCCCTCTCGCCCCGACCACCTCACGCAATAATTCAATTGGATGCTTCATCTTTCAGTATGGAGCATTCTCCTGCAGAAAATTTACTCGAAGAATGATCTTGACGTGTAGCTTGAACACCGCCGAAATCCTTCTTTCGGCCCGCAAAGGCAGGTTAATATACGGACTCGATAACCAACCGGCGACACACAGATGAATCAGTTTCATTCAATTTTGTATCAGCGATGTGGAGATCATGTCGCAACGATCAAGTTGAACCGCCCGTCGGCACTCAACGCGATCAACACACAACTTCGCAACGAGTTGCCCATGGCGCTAAATCTGGCGGCAAACGATCCGTCGATTCGTGCCCTCGTGCTTTGCGGTGAGGGTCGTGCTTTTTCCGCCGGTGCAGATCTGAAAGACGATCTAAGCGGTCTCGATATGACGACCATGCTGATGAAAGAGTACAAGCCTTCATTCGATGCGATTACCACCATGGAAAAACCCGTCATCAGCGCGATCGTGGGTTCGGCTTCTGGCATCGGTCTGTCGCTTGCCCTGGTATGCGATCTTACTGTAATGGCTGATGACGCTTTCCTGCTGTGCCCATTTAGCACAATCAATTTGATTCCCGACGGCGGCGGCAACTTCTTGCTGAGCAGGCAGATCGGCTACAAACGCGCCTACCAGATGGCAATCGAGGCTGAGCGCCTGCCTGCGGCCAGCGCGCTGGAGTTAGGTCTGGTCAACAGGCTGGTTGCTGCAGATGAGGTTATAGACAATGCGGTCGAGTGGGCAACGAGCCTCACACAACGCGCCCCAATGGCAATGGCTAGGACCAAGAAGATAATGCGTTTCGCGATGCAGAACAGTTACGACGCAACTTTTCAGGAAGAAGCCCGCATTCAGAAAGAATGCTTTGAGAGTGAGGACTTTCTCGAGGGTCGCAACGCTTTTGTCGAAAAACGCCGCCCTGTTTTCAAAGGCAACTGAGTTCTTACCCCACGCGTGGAATCAACGTGTCTTTTTTAGAATTCTTTTTGCATTTGCGGGTCATATCGCTGATTTGACGGCAAAAAAGGAGCGTCGGTTCCAACTACCTTTTCTTCAGTCAAAACATCCAGATTCATCGATATGACGAGGATGAGCAGTATCAGATCGTGATAGGCGATGCTGAGGGCCGCACCGCCGACTGCGAAACACAGAATAGAGACTTGCAACATTCTTGCAAGCTGAGCTGCCCAGTCCAGCCGCGGCTGCCCGCGTACCCTGGATTCAGTGCGTCTCAAGTGAAACCATGCAGCTGCCAGCATGATTAAATACAACACAAGCCCGATAAAGCCATGCTCTCCCAGTACCTGGAAGTAAATACTGTGGGCGGCAATGCCGCGGGTGGCTTCAGGCATGAACCGCGAAAAAGTCTCCGCATGCTCGATCGCACGGAATCCGCCGCCTGTCAGCGGCCGACTGATCGCCAGTTTCCAACTCACGGACCAGGCATCCAATCGATTGGAGAACGATGCATCTTCCTGTATCGATTCGCTAGATTCCATTGACAACACGCGTTCCTGCCACTTCTCCGGCATCAGGTTGACGGTCGTTATACTTACAATCGCTAAAAGAACAATCACCGTGACCCTGCCCTTGCCAGATTTCATCAGGGCAAATGCGGCGACGGCCAACGCAATTAGCGCGCCACGGGAGTACGACGTTATGACGGACACTATCGTGAAAATCAGGACCACGATCAGGACTGACCGAACGAGTTTGTTCGTCGATGTAATTCGCAGGTAGTTCAGAATCGGCAGGAGCATCACCAGTGACAACGCCAGGTGATTGTTGTCCGCCAGCATTGACATCGCCGGCCCCACCAAGACAGTTTTGCCCCCACTGGTAAGTGTATTCATAACGCCGCGCGTAGCATAAAAACCAAGTGAAATTGCGATTATCCACAACAGCGCCTGGATACGAACCTTGGTTCGGATCACTGTGGCGGCAAAGAAGAAAAGAGCGAATGTCTTTAGAGTGTTTTCCCACAACAGCCACGTGGTCGTGGGATGCAGTGCGGTGATGCTGCTTACGGTCATCTGGATTACAAATGCGAAAGCCACCCACATCAGGAGCCGGGATGGCGGTGTCTTTGGTTCCTTTGAGACGAGCCAGGCGACGAGCGTCACGCTGGCAATAATCAGCACGAACGGGATGTCATCCGTGAAGCCCCAGGACAGACGATGTGGATTCATAATTGATATCCACGTCCAGACGAGCACGCCCAAGTGCGGCAGAATGAGTATGCTGGGCGTCACAATCATGATGGCAAAGAAAAGCACCAAGCTACGCATGCTACGTCTCACCCCTGGCTGATGTAGGATGGAGCTTGATATCAGATCGGTTGAGCCGGGTCATGGATTCGATTATATTTTTGATTGCACTGGTCGCTGTGATATATGTCCTAATCTGGGCAATTCGTAACGACGACGTGGACGATGAGACACCTACAGAAGGCTTTTTCCGCATGAAGCACGAAGAGCCGGAACAGGGCCCGTCCGAAGACAAATGATCGTCGCACGGAATTTTGCGCGATTTTGGCCTGTCAGATGACTCACGCCAGTGATTGTCATTCCCCAAAGCAGTGACCAAATCGAAAGTAGCCCAGATTTGCATGACCCGACTTCGTCATACGACACGACCAAATTGTCCCCTAATGCATTGACCCCTTTTCGACGAGATCACAGCTGCCCGGCCGACTAAGGAATGTCGATGGCAATTCTCTCTACGGTTTGCTTCAAGAGAGCCTATCCGGGCCGCAACGGATTGGGTCAATAGACGGGTGTATGGCTTGCTACAGTGGTGGCTGCCATGGCGTAACTAGCCACGACGCTGAGAATAAACAGCAATCCAATGATGACGATTTCATTATTGATTTTCACACGCCTGCCTCATTACATAACGCCAGTCTTGACGACGGGTTCGCTCAATCCAAAGCAAGAAAGATGCCAATAATCTAAGCCACTGATTTGTGGGTGGACACGACGATATCGGAATATGACTTAACGCCGAGTGGGTAAGAAATTTCGACACCAGGGCGGCACGATTAGCCAAGCGCACATAGTTTACTGCCGCACGACATAACTAGATCAGTCAATTTTCTGTCGCCAGGGCTAAAGATTTCGGCTCGTGCGCCGATATAACCGAATGAGAGTTAAACCGCATTCTCTGCCACGGATGGCGGAGCGCGGTTCTCGACGACAGGGAGGAATACGGCGCCATGGATGGCGCCACTTTCCGCGTAGAGGAAGGTGGATGAACCCAGGCGTTACTACACAGGTCACATCTCAGTCCATACTCTTGCCTGTGCGGCCCGCTTCATTGCCCGCTGTGTCCGGTGTTGCTAACGACAGCCGCCAGCTGGTGCGTCGCGCTGCAGCCGAACCGGAGTTGGCCGCCCGCGCTCGCGACGCCGACGACGGTGGCCGGCCTGTCAAACCTGCCGGTCAGATCGGCGAATACACCCCGCAAGAACATGCCGAGCTACGGGATTTGCGCGCACGGGATCGTGAAGTCCGCGCACACGAATTAGCCCATCTCGCAGCGGCCGGCGCCCATGCCCGTGGAGGAGCCAATTTCACTTACAAACCCGGCCCTGATGGACGCCGTTATGCCGTGGCCGGCGAGGTTAGCATTGACACTTCCGAAGTGGCCGGAGATCCGGCAGCGACGTTGACAAAAGCGAAGCAGATTCGTCGCGCGGCGCTGGCACCGGCAGAACCCTCGGCACAGGACCGCCGTATTGCCACCCAGGCCAGTGCGATGGCAACCAAGGCCAGCAGCGAACTTGCGCAGCAACGGCGTACACCCGAATCAAATTCAGCCCATGCGGTTGCGATCCAGGCTTATACGACATCGGACAATGAAGCGTCATTGATCGAGCTCGTAGCTTAGGTTCGATCTTGACAGCAGCGATAGGCCAGTTATCTTTGCCGGATACTGGCAGCATGTTCTTCCTGCCACCCTAACAGCCTGGCAACCGACCATCGCCCCCGCTTCGGCCGTGTCTTTTTTTGCCAGCAGAACGACAAATCGCAATTACTAAACCGCAATAGGGCCAACTTAGTCATTGGCGAGCGGCCCAACTCACGAGCACAAATCGTATAAAGGCGTTCACGATGACGCCGGCTTCTCGTTGCTCTAATATCAGGCGCTCTGTCAGGAGTGCAAATCATGAATTCCCGGTTTCTGAGTCACATCGCTGTGCTTTTGTCCTTGTGCCTGCTGTCGATAACAACACTGGCGGCAGACGGTCGCCCGAAGATAGGCCTGGTACTGAGTGGCGGCGGGGCACGCGGCGCGGCACATGTGGGGGTCATAAAGGTCCTTGAAGAACTGCGGGTTCCCGTCGATGTCATTGCCGGCACAAGCATGGGCGCGGTCATCGGTGGACTCTACGCGATGGGCTACGATGCCGAGGAATTAAGCGACCTAATCGCAGCAATCGACTGGACCGATCACTTTGTCGACGATCCGAAACGCTCAGCTCTTTCCTTCCGACGTAAACAAGACGATCGCGATTTTCTCATCGACTTCGATATGGGTCTGGGCCCGGACGGCGTCGAACTGCCACGCGGACTGGTGCAGGGTCAGAAACTCAATCTCCTACTCAAGTCCTGGACTCTACCGGTCGAACACATTGATGATTTTGACCAACTTCACATCCCTTTCCGTGCGGTTGCCACAGACGTAGAAAATGGCCTGCCGGTCGTTCTCGGTGACGGCGATCTCGCAACGGCCATTCGAGCAAGCATGGCGGTGCCGGGGGCGTTCGCGCCGGTCGATTACCAGGGACGGCTACTTATCGACGGTGGAGTTTCCAACAACTTACCCATCGATGTTGCACGCTCTTTAGGCGCCGACGTGCTGATCGTTGTCGATATTCAGTTTCCGTTGCTAAGCCGCGATGAGTTGCGCTCCGCCCTCGATATCACCGGGCAATTGCTGACGATACTGGTAATCCGCGAATCCAATTCACAGCTCGCTACGCTGGATGACGACGATATCGTCATCGTACCGGACTTGGGAAAAATGGGTTCGACCGAATTCACGCTGGCCCCCCAGGCCGTCGGTGTTGGCGAACGAAGCGCACGCGCACGCACCACAGCCCTGGCTGACCTTGGCGTATCGGAAACTGAATACGCCGTGTACGCCAGTCGCCGCCAGACTCTGCATCAATCTCCTGCAATCGACTACGTCAGGGTCACTGGCAGTGACTCGATTACTCGAGACGTACTGCGTGCCCAACTGGACATGGACGCCGGACCACTTGATCTGAAAAGACTGGAGGAAGGCATTACCCGCCTGTATGGACTAGATACTTTTGAGCTGGTCGACTATGCAATCGAAAACGACAGCGAACGCACCGGGCTGGCAATTACAGCGACTGACAAGTCCTGGGGCCCCGATTATCTCAACCTCGGCGCCAGACTTGCCGATGATCTGGAGGGCACCAGTCGCTACACGGTTGGTCTGCGTTATACCCGTACTGCTGTCAATCGGCGTGGCGCAGAGTGGCGCAACGATCTTCAGGTCGGCACGAATCCGCGGCTGTTTAGTGAATTCTATCAACCGCTGGATAAGCGTTGGCGCTATTTCGTTGCACCACAAATCGATTTGCAGCGATTTGAGGCGGATCTATTTGACGGCAGTGAGCGCCTGGCGGCACTGCAGATCTCGTCGGCTACCGGCGGTGTCGATCTGGGACGCACCTTTGGCAACTGGGGCGAACTGCGTGTCGGCTTGCGTCGCACCAGCGGCCGGATCAGCCGCCGAGTGGGTGAGATACAACCACAACCCGATTCCTTTGAAAGCGGCAGTTTGATCTTCAGCTTTGGCCGCGACTCGCTCGACAATGCAAATTTTCCCCGATCAGGCTGGCGCGCAGACTTAGGTTGGGATGGTTTCCGATCTGGTCTGGGATCATCGCACAACCGCGATCGATTGTTGGCTTCGTCTCTGTGGGCCAGTAGTTCCGGTCGACGGACGTGGCTAGTCTCAGCGTTGGCAGGTTCCAATTTACGTGGCGACGGCGAGGTGCAGGACTTGTTTGACCTGGGTGGCCTGTTTCGGCTGTCGGGTTTTCGCAATGGCCAGTTGCGTGGTCAACACCACGCGTTGCTCGGGCTGGCACACTATCAACGGATCAATACATCGTCGAGTTTTGATATTCCCGTCTACGCCGGGGCATCTTTGGAACTGGGCAATGTCTGGAATGACTCATCGGATATAGCCGCTTCAAATGCCTTGCTGGCCGGCAGTCTGTTTCTGGGTATCGATACGTTCGTGGGCCCGATCTACCTGGCCTTTGGGCTGACCGAGGACGGCCACTCGGCGGCCTACTTCTTGCTCGGCCAGGGCTTTGAGTAGAGGTCGTCACACACCGCTCCTTACTTGCAGTTTCATAACAATCTCGTTTTTCACCCGTCATGATTTCGTAATACACCTGACCTACAATGCATTTCACACACCGCTCCAGATGGCCGGTGCTGTCTTTTTTTGGGGAACACTAAAATGCAAAAACGACTAAACGCCAGTTTGGTATTTATCAGCTTATGCCTTTTTTTTACTGACGTTTTTGCCGGAGACCAGGAGGAAATCGCCCTGCTCCGTCAGGAGCTGCAAGCTATCAGCCATCGTCTCGCCGCCCTGGAGGCCCGAGCTGGCCCAGGCACCAAGGCGGCCACTACACAAACAAAACCTGGCTGGCCTGAACGGGTCAAGGTAAATGGAGATCTGCGATTCCGTAGCGAAGGCATCGACGAAGACACCAGAGACGAACGCTGGCGTCAGCGTGTACGCGCCCGTGTCGGTCTTACTGCAAACGTCAGTGAAACGGCCGAAGTCGGTGTGCAACTGGCATCTGGCAGTGATGACCCGACGAGCACGAACCAGTCATTTGACGGCGCCGCGTCATCAAAAGGCCTAAATCTTGATCTTGCGTACTTTGCACTAACGTCGCCTGCCGGAAACAAAATTATTGGCGGCAAGATGAAAAATCCCATGTTCAAACCAGGCAAGAGCTCTCTTGTCTGGGACGGGGATCTGAATCCCGAAGGTCTCGCATGGCAGTTTTCCCAGGGGCAGTTTTTTGCCAACCTCACCGGGCTATGGTTTGAGGAGCGCAGCTCCAGATCAGATTCGATCATGCTCGGTGGGCAGGCCGGTGTGAAAACCAAGCTGGCCACCGGGGCCAGGATCACAGCCGGGCTTGCCTACTATGACTATGCCGCCACCAAGGGGCGCACACCCTTTTTCGACGGCGATGGGCATGGCAATACCCTTGATGCTTCGGGAAACTACGCATTCGACTTTGAGATTCTGGAAGTTTTCGCTGAGTTCAGCGCAAGACTGGGTGACATGCCATTCTCAATTTACGCAGACTGGGTCAAAAACGGCGCGGCGGGAGCACAGGATACCGGCATGGCGTTTGGTGCCAAACTGGGTAAGGCCTCCGGCGCCGGAACATGGGAGCTTGGCTACACCTACAAGGACCTTGAAGCTGATGCCGTCGTAGGGTTGTTTACCGATTCCGACACCGGTGGCGGCGGCACAGCCGTGTCGGGGCACATACTCAACCTGGCATACGGTTTCAACAAACGCGTCAAGGGCAGCCTGACAGTTTTCTTGACGGAAAATAGCATCGACACGCCATCCGAACGGGATTACAACCGCGTGCAAGCAGATCTCAGTCTCAAATACTGACGCTGGTTTACGGAGCAGACCGTTTAAGTGCTCCCTAAAGCTCGTTCAACGGGATTTTCAAATAGCTGACCCCATTGGCTGCCGGTTCGGGTAGTCTACCTGCCCGAATATTGACCTGTATCGAAGGCAACAGCAGTCGCGGCAATTCGAGCGTGGCGTCGCGACTGTCGCGCATTGCGATAAATTCTTCCTCAGTTACACCCTCGCCCACATGTATGTTTTTTTGTTGACTTGCCACACTCGTACTGGCGATTGGACTTTGCCCTGGCCCCGGGTAGTCATGACACAAATACAGCGTCGTGTCAGCCGGCAGCGCCAGCAAGCGTCCTATCGACCTGTAGAGACTTTTGGCATCGCCACCGGGAAAATCGCATCGAGCAGTGCCATAAACCGGACTAAACATCGTATCGCCGATAAATACAGCATCATCCACACGCAGACTCATACTATCGCTGGTATGGCCTGGGGTGGCCATCGATAGAATTTCCAGATCGCCCAGTGACAAGTGCTCTCCGTCGTGTAACAACCTGTCAAATTGACTCCCATCCACATCAAACTCAGAACCAAGATCAAAGACTTTCTTGAAAGTATTCTGCACAGAACGGATGCCATCGCTTATGGCTACGGTACCGCCCAAACGTTCCTTGATGTGTTGGGCGCAACTCATGTGATCGGCGTGCGCGTGTGTTTCCAGTACCCAGTCAAGCGCCAAACCCTCAGCGCTAACAAACTCAATAATGTGATCAGCCGAGTGCGTGCTGGTACGCCCGGAATACGGATCGTAATCGAGCACCGGATCTATAATTGCGGCGCGTTTTTGCCCCGTATCCCACAACACGTGGGACCACGTCGCCGTGACGGAATCAAAAAAACTCTTTACTTGTCGAGGCATTGCGCCTAGCGCGGATTGGCGTCTTCAGCGCACAACACGCAATGATCTGATACAGGCAACACTTTTAGACGAGACCACGGGATCTGTTCTCCACAACCCTGGCAGGTGCCATAATCACCACTCTCGATCCGGACCAACGCGCGGCTAATTTGCCGCAACTCAACACGGCCGGCTTCGCCCAACGCGTCCAGCACTTCTTCGTTTTCGCGCTCTACTGCCTGCTCTGCAAAATCAGAGCTCAGGGGACCGGACGTGTGCCGTACGTCGTCTGTAATCGTGCGCACGCGTTTTTGTAGTTCTTCGCGGCGTTCCAGAAGCACCTTCCGGATACGTTTTAATTCGACACTCAACAGGATTCTCCAAACGGGAATCTGGTGTAGACCAACCTACTGCTGGCCCCGACACCGGTCAAGGGTTTGTGACGCACTGCGACAAGCGCCTAGCCCAATTCATCCGGCCAAAGGCCTTCAAGTACCAGCTCAGTATAGCTTACAACGCCGATAACATCGCCATCCTGCACCACCGGCGCTGAGGAAAGACCGAAATTCTCAAACAGCCGCGCGCAATATCGGATATCCATATCGGGCGCAACTGTGATTACCGGCTTTGCCATGATCTCGTAAACATTAATGCGTAGTGGCGACCGGTCGCGAGCGAGGACTTGTTTCGCGATGTCTGCAAGCAACACTAATCCAATTGCATCATCGTCATTACGCTTGCTGACGATAGCGATGGCTGCGTCAGCCTCTTTCATCCGGGTTAAGGCTTCGGCCACCGTATCCTTTCCATCGACGACGACGTAGTGACTGCGCATCACTGATGCTACTTTGACCGGTTTCTTATCCTTCATTGCTCATCTCCTACGTTCTCGGACAAACTTTGCGCCTGGTGCGCTATGCCGACGGCATCCTCGACGTCGATCTGGATTGCAATTCCCTGCCCCGGCGCAGATTCGAAGCGACCCACCTCGCAGATCGTTTCGAGAATGTGCCGACTGCGTTTTTCCTCAACTAATAACAACAATACGTCACGCTCCGTCTCCAGGGACAGACCAAAAAATGTGCGGTTGGGCTTCAGACCCTCGCCACGCGCATTGGTCACGACCGTAACGCCCGTCGCACCGGCGTTTCGTGCGGCGTGAATAACCGCATCTGTATGTTCGTCATCGACGAATACAACAAGTAATTTGAAATGCATTTGCTTGGCCTCCGTAATTTTATCCTATGTACTACGGTTTTCCGCAGCGTTTGTGTCGTCTTTTCCGCGCGCGCGTGTATCACGCTTGTTGAGCCATTGAGTAATCTGGGCGTAAATCATTACTGAAATAATTGGAAATAAACACGCAAAAGAAATTAGCCCAAAGCCATCAATCAAGGCACTGCGACCGGGAACATTTTCCGCCAGACCGAGTCCCAACGCGGCAACCAGCGGGACGGTGACGGTGGATGTCGTGACACCACCGGAATCATATGCCAGCGGAATCAACCTGCGCGGTGCGAATAGTGTCTGCACAAGCACAACCAGATAGCCGGCGATAATGAAATATTGTATGGGCGCACCGATGACGATGCGGTATGTGCCCAGTGAAACCCCGAAACCGGAACCTAGCGCCACTGCTATGCGCAAGCCCCAGATACCGACACTTCCTCCCGAAACGGCATTTGCTTTGATGGCCACGGCAATTAGAGCCGGTTCAGCGATCGTTGTTGCAAAACCGATCGCAAAGGCAAAAATATAGACCCAATAATACTGCGTCCAATCATCTACCGTACCAATAAAGGCCGGATCAGTAAGTTGTTGCGCCATACTGCGTCCCAGCGGAAACAATGCTTCCTCGAGCCCGATCAGAAATAACACAAGGCCCACGAGCACATAGGCAAACCCGACTAAAAGCTTCTTCAAATTGCGCACGCGCCGGCGCAATACGAAAAGTCTGAAACCGACAATTACCACGACTATTGGGGTGACATCGCGAATCGTGCTCGCGAATACCTGGAATGACTGACTAAGCCATTCGCTCATCGCAACATCCCATAGGCCATGACGAAAATTATCGGCGTGAGTGAAGCAAATGCGATCAGACCAAAGCCATCCAGCATAGGATTGCGCTCACGAATCGCTGTGGCCAGACCAACACCAAGGGCAGTAACCAGTGGCACTGTGATAGTTGAGGTAGTTACGCCGCCGGAATCGTATGCGATACCAATGATCTCGGGCGGAGCGAAAGCTGTCATGACTACAACTATCAGGTAGCCGCCAATTATCAGTACCTGAATGGGCCAGCCGCGTAGTATCCGCAAAACACCAACGACTATAGCGAAACCGACCGATAGCGCGACGGTGAGTCGTAACTCTTTCGCGTAACGCATCATCGATTCCTCGTTGGCGTCGATAAAACCGCCCTGTGCTGCCATTTCGGCGGCCTCGCCTGCGATGGCAATTAGCGCGGGCTCGGCGACGGTCGTGCCAAATCCGAGCGCGAAGGCGAACAATAACAGCCAAAACACGCTGCCCTTGCTCGCGAACGCATTCGCCATCGATTCACCGATCGGGAAAAGCCCCATTTCCAGACCGCGTACGAAGAAACTCAGTCCCGCCACAACCATCAGCATGCCTATCAGCAACTCCGGCCAGTTAGGTATCGGTTGGCGCAGGATAACGAGCTGGAAAAAGGCCACAACCAGAACTATCGGCGTGATATCACGCAGACTGCTAAATGTTTGAGCAATCAGTGACAGTACAGGTGACTTCACTTCAGCCTGCTCCGTTTAGTTTGTCGGCCGTGCCGCATTTATAGCCAACCCTGATTATTTGGCTGTCGTTGTTTCTATACTAATTTTCGTCCTGACGGAGTTGGCGATAAAACATTCGCGATGCGCCAACTCGTTTATCCGTGCCAACGCCTCGGCATCGGGTTGCTTATCACCGCCAAAGACCACTGCGGGACGCAATGTCACGTGTGTGATAGAGAGTTTTCCGTCGTCGTTTTTCGCAAGTACACCGGTGGCCTCGTCTGTGTAGGAATCAACGACAAATCCCTTCTTGCTGGCCAGTGCCAGGAAGGTCAGCATGTGACACGAGGATAGACTCGCTACATAGGCCTCTTCCGGGTCTACGCGCAGGGCGTCGCCAAGGAACCCGGGCGCAGCAGAAGCAGCAACAGTCGTGGTTTCGAATTGCCAGAGATGATTGCGGTTGTAGTCATTATATTCAAAGGAATCAGTTTCGCGTCGCCATTCGATGGTCGCTTTGTGCGCAGACATACATGTCCTCCGGTGATGCTGAGACCCGTTATGCAAATAATGATTTGCATTATAACCGTCTGAAGTTTGCAAAAGTTAAAGATTTCCGGCTTTATACCTGTCTCCTGGGCCCCCAATATTAGAACCATGAACACAGCATTTGAAGACACCGCCGAGCCGAAACGTCGCTTTAGCGGCTTGCAGGTCATCGGAATCATCGCCCTGGTCATTCTGATCACGGTCCTTGTCACCGCATTCATCGTAAAACGCTATTTTTGGCCGTCCAACTTCCGGCCGGTTGAACTCAATCAGAAGGAAGAGCAGGTCCTCGACGCCAAATTGCAGCGTCTGCAGGGCTATGGTGACAGCAACCTGGTCGTGACGGACGACCCACCGCTGGTCGCTGAAGCCTATTCCGAAGAAAATGCGAGTCGTGAAATTTTCTTTGGTGAACGCGAACTCAATGCGCTGATCGCCCGAAACACCAATCTGGCCAACCGCCTCGCCATTGATTTGTCGAGCAACCTGGCCAGTGCCAACCTGTTGGTGCCGATGGCAGACGATTTTCCGATGGTCGGCGGCAAGACCCTGCGCGTCACCGCCGGCGTTGAAATGGCTTTTCAAGACAACCGTCCCGTGATCGTGTTAAAGGGCGTGAGCCTGATGGGAGTACCAATCCCCAACGCCTGGCTGGGCAATCTCAAAAACGTTGATTTAGTCCGTGAATTCGGTGGCAGCGAGGGTTTTTGGAAGACCTTCGCCGAAGGCGTCGAACTCATACAAGTTACCGAAGGGCGCCTACACATCAAACTTAAAGAATAATCAAAAAATCGCGGCAAGGATGCCGCTCTACCCAAGACGTCTGTCCCGCCCGGCGGGACAGACTCATTTCCGCTTAACCACCCACGTCATCGCTGCCGCATTTGGATTACGCGGGCGGATGACGTTACTACCTGTTACCCATGTGCCCGGCTAAAAGTGTTACCCATGTGCCCGGTTTGTACCCCCCACCCTAACCCTCCCCCCGAAGGGGGGAGGGAATTTCATTTTGGGTACCCCCGAAGGGGGGAGGGAATTTCATTTTGGGTACCCCCCCGAAGGGGGGAGGGAATTCACGTTGCGGCGGCGAGAAAGAAGACGGTCGTTTGCCTGCGCCGACTTGGTCGGAGGCGCAGGTAAATGCCGGCTTCTAGGCTCGCCGCGTTAGGATTACGCGGGACTTGCCCCCCACCCTAACCCTCCCCCCGAAGGGGGGAGGGAATTTCATTTTGGGTACCTCTGAAGAGGACGGAATTTCATTTTGGGTACCTCTGAAGGGGAACGGAATTTCATTTTGGGTACCCCTGAAGGGGGCACCCCCGAAGGGGGGACTACGCGGCAGCGATACACCACCCAACCAACTACACCTGGATCGTGCGCCACTCGCCTTTGGTCCAGTATTTCAGGAACAACGCCGCCTGCAGCATGCGATAGAGGCCCTGCAGGATCCAGATACCAATCAATCCAAGACCCAGTATTGGCCCGACCAGGTAGGCCAGTGGCAGGAAAACAATCCATTGCGTCGTGATAGCGATGATCATGACCCGCCTGGCATCACCAGCCCCTAACAGGGCGTGCATCAGCACCATGCCGACAGCCTCTATGGCCATCGTTGCACCGACAATACGCATCGGTAGCCTGCCAACTTCCACAGTGGCCGGATCGTGAATAAACGCACTGAGAATCAGATCCGGTGCCAACCACATCGGTACGCCGAGTGTGGTCAGCAGAACCAGACCGACCTTCGTGACATCCCAGCCCCATTGCGACGCATCGAGCTGATCGCCGCGACCCAGAGCCTGACCGACCAGCGTTGCTGCCGCCAAACCCAAACCGAGGCCGGGCAGTATCGCCACGAGCGTCACGTTTATCAGCACGTTTGCGGCGGCAAGCTCCCGCGTTCCAACCAATCCAATGATCCAATACGTTACGACAAAGCCGGTCGAGAAAAACAGTTGTTGTACGCCTGACGGCAAAGACAGCTTGAACAGGTCCCAGATCTCGCTGCGGCGCGGCAATCCGTGCAGGAAACCCTGTGGCCGCACGTGCCGCATCGCCAGATAGAAATAGATTGCCGACCCAATCGCGGTAGACAGCGCGGTTCCCAGGCCGGCGCCGGTCGCACCCATTTCCGGTGCGCCAAACTTGCCGAAGATCAGCATGTAATTAAGCAAAATGTTGCACGCATGCATGATCAACAGCGTGGACATATAGACACCCGAGCGATCGATCGCATTCCAAAACCCACGGAACGCAAAGTTCATGCCTACAAAGGTGATTCCCGCAAGACGCATTTGCAGATACGGCACACCTTGCGCGATGACTTCCGGGTCGCTATTGAGATAAGGATAGAAATATGGCGCCAACATGAAGAGGATCAGGGACAAAATCGGCGCGACCGCGAGCACCATCAATAGACCGGCATTGAGTGGCTTGGCTGTGTCACTGAATCGCCCGGCACCCTTGCGTCGGGCGGACATGGCCTGCACGCCGGTCGAGATTCCCAGGATCAGCGCCATGCACATAAAAGTCGCGAATCCACCGAGACCGACAGCGGCAAGGGCTGCATTGCCGAGCATGCCAACCATTGCAGTATCGACTAGGTTTAGTACGTTTTGCGACATCATGCCGCCGATTATTGGCAGCGCAAGCGTTAGTATTCTGCGCAGACGAATGCGGTCGATCATCTCCTGAACCGCCAGGCGGAAGGTTGCACTGTAAGCCAGGCGGCAAACTCCTTTTTGCCTATTGGATCCTCGCCACGCAAATAACGCTCCAGCCAGGGAAGGTCATCGAAACCAAAAAACAACTCCCCATCGACGATTATCGTCGGCACGCCGAATACACTCCTGGAGACCGCCGATTCGGTTTCTGTACGCAAAAGGCCCTTAATTGCATCGCTGTCTGCCAATTTCAGCATTCGATCTGCGTCAAAGTCATTGGCTGTTAATAGGTCCGACATCGAGTCAGGATCCGTGACGTTTCTGGATTCAGCCCAGACTGCCCTAAAAAGTATATCGGTAAGACGCGCGCGATCCGTCGCTGGGCAGGCAAGCATGAGTCGCAGCGTCAACAAAGGATTAAACGGATGGGAATGCGGTGGCGTCAAAGCAATTCCCAGTTCGTTCGCTTTGCGCAGGCAGTTGCGGACCATCCATTGCATTTTCGGGGCCACTTCTGCCGGACCAACCTGGTCATGCGCCCGCAGCAATGCAGCAAACAATACTGGCTTCAAAATCAGTTCGCGCTTATGAAGCCTGGCAATATCCCGCAACGCATGCCAGGCCAGGTACGCATTTGGCGAGATCAGATCATAATAAAATTCCACGGATGCTTCGCTCTCAGTTCCGGACTCTGCGTGGCGACACATACATAGTGATGACCGCATTCACCACCTTTACATCCGCTGTATCAAATACATCTATAACTACTGGCACGTCGGTCGGTTCTCCGAAATCGGGCATGGGATCGATACGCGCAACTGCGCGCACATCGGTGGCGGCTTTTGCCAGATACCGGATCGTCATCCCTTTTGGAATCCAGCGCATAGAACTTGGGATGGATACTTCTGTCATCGTGCCGGCTGCCAACTCACAGAGATTGGCCATTGCAATCGCATGTACCGTCGCGATATGATTTTGTACCCGTCTGCGTTTGCGCATCCGTGTCTCGCAAAAACCGGGACGCAATTCCACAAAGCGCGGCCGGATACTGCCAAAGTACGGCGCCTTAAAACAGACCGCCCGGCTAAAAAGCCAGTGACCCAGCGGCCAACGCGTCATCCGCCGGTAAAGAGCCAGAACGGGCGGTATATTTTTGCTACTCATGGGCCGGGGATTGTAGCGGAGGCACACTGCGCGGTCGCCTCTTAGCCCCTATTCAGCCTAAAACGGCTACAATTGCTCCCATGCAGATAACGCGAGCCATCCTGTTTGCCGGTATTCTCGGCTGCAGCCTCTACGCCATGCCGGCTGAGGCCTTTCGCTGTGGTAACCGGATCGTTAGTGAAGGCGACGATATCAGCCACGTCTACTACATCTGCGGAGAACCGTCGGCCACTCAACACTGGACCGAAGTGCGGGTCCGTCCGGTTTACCGGTACACGAACTATCGAGCGGTGCACCTGCCGGTGGAAATACAGGTCGAAGAATGGACCTATAACCTCGGCTCACGGCGTTTCATGCGACGACTTCGTTTTGAGAACGGACGGCTGGTCAGAATTCGCGAACTACGTTACGGCTACTAGTTGGGGATACCAGAGGGGTAACAGCCCATTCCTCGCCGACGCGATGCTGGCAGCCGCAGGATCTCTCGCGACATTGAAGGGGCCAACTTGAACCAGGCATTACGACCCGCCTTTCTTGGCGTGCTTGTTGCAATAGCTATCACAACGGCTATGGACGCGACAGGCTACACGATGCTTAGCGCCCTGCCGCTATTTCCACTGGCGGGTCTGTTTTGGTTTCTGCAAAAATTCAGTCGCCCGGAAATTGGGCTGACCTGGGGAAATCCGCGCGCTTATGGTCTGGCGTTGGCCTATCCTGTCGTGGTTTTGGGGGTGGCCGCGCTAATCGCCTGGATCACCGGAGCAATCGACACCAGCGAAGCGGACTGGAACAAAGCGCTGCTCAATCTGGTCCTGATGAGTTCTACCGGAATCATCATGGTCCTGATAACTGAAGAAGGATTTTTCCGCGGCTGGTTATGGGCCTCGTTAAAACGTGCCGGTCAAACAGATGTACAGACGCTGATCTGGACCAGCCTCGCATTTACCCTCTGGCATGTCTCTGCTGTTTCACTCGATACAGGATTTGACCTGCCGGCGCGTGAGATCCCGATTTATCTGATTAACGCAACGCTCATCGGTGCAGTCTTTGGCATGCTGCGGATGGCATCGGGTTCCGTCGTTGTGCCCTCCGTGTGCCACGCCGTTTGGAACGGCATCCTTTATCCCCTCTACGGATTCGGCGAGAAAACCGGCACGCTCGGAATCACACAGACGCACATCTATGGCCCGGAAGTCGGCGTGCTGGGTATCGTATTGAATCTCCTGTTCGCCGCCGCACTGTGGTTCGTACTAATCAAGCGCCGCGAAAGCTTCCCATCGGCAACCTGACCGATTTGCTTTCTCGCCTAAGAAAAACGCCCGGTCATCGGACCGATTCATACCCTCATGCTTATTTCTGCGCTTTGCTCGCTTCTTTCTGTGCTTTTTTTATCGCGCCGGAATAACGCTTCTTGAGATCCGGGTAGATATCGAAAGCAGCCGACAGGGCTTCAGAATATCCTGCACTGTCTGCGTGCGTCACGTGCATAAAAACGGCCGTGTCATCGATGTCGTCAAAAGACTGATCCGAACTCTCGCGAATAAATTCCCAGCCACCGGCAGCCATAACGGCGCCCTGGGCTCCGGCCGTGTCTTTCACTTTCTTGCCCATCAGGCCGCCAAAAGGCACTTTTTTGGCCAGCATACCGGCGGCCTTGCCACCGGCTTCCTTACCCGCAGCTGAACCCACCGACGCCTGTAAAGCCTTTTCAGCCCATGCGGTTACCGCGCCATCGGCGGTATAAGGCACTACATACTCCCCTTCAGCGTCGGCGCGCGGCTCGGGCGCTTCCAGCTCCACACCAGCCAGAGCATATTTTTCGAGCATCTTTGATGTTTTCGCGATTATCTTTGCGGCCGCCGCCACGTCGGCCGGACTCGCGGCCTGAGCGATTGGACAGCAGATTAGTAATGCAATGATTATTGTCAATTTTTTCATTGGTTTTTTCTCCCAAGTTTTTTTGTCGAACATCGTTTTATAGACAGCAAACAGGGCCGAAGTTAGTCGTTATGGCCATCCAGCCTTTCGTATTTTCCGGTGCCCCCGATAAAACCGGAGACAATCCAACCTGTCAGGGAAACAATAATAGCGCCCATCAAGGCCGATGCAAAACCGGCGATACTGAAATCACCCAGCAGGCGTGCTACCAAACCCAGCATCGCCGCGTTAATAACCAACAAGAACAGGCCTAGGGTCAGCAGGGTAATCGGAAACGTCAACAGCACGACTATAGGGCGCACGATTGCATTGACCACGCCCAGTAATGCTGCCGCAAACAACAACGTCCAGCCGCCTTCGATGGAAATACCAGGCACCAGTTTCGCGGCGAGCCACAGGCTCAGCGCGACGATCAACCAACGTATGAGAAAGCCCGGCAGAGTCTAATCCGATGCCACGCAATCGTGACCTAGTTCGTGCGCAGCGTCGGCGAGGAATCCCACATAATCCTGCAGCAAGCGTTGCAATGCCCGATCTGCAGCAACTACACCCGCCTCTGGGGTGGCCTCATTGGCCTGCTCGCGATAAGAAAAATTCTGGTTGCCAATGAGGCGGCGTTGAACTGGGGCATAGATGCGGCTGTTCATACGCAATTCAATATGACTGCTGTCGCCGTCAAATCTCTGGATTAACCATAGATCATCGTTCTCAATTCGCAGGTCCGCGCGAACCGGCGCCGGCGAGGACAAAACGGCGCTAAAAAGATTCGCGCTACGCAGGGCATCGAGTAACAAGGGTTCAATCATCACCGCCGGACTGGCGGCCCATCGAGAGAAGGCGAAGCGCTCAATCTGATTCGGATTGCGCTGGTACAGCATCTGACCACCGCTGTGGCCGGGAGCATTTTCCGGCGGGTTGACTACGACGACCTGACAACCAGGATTGGCTTCCACAGAGGATGACGACCATCGGGATTCGAGCAGATAAGTGTTCCTGCTGGCAGCAGGTTTGCCGCCGGGAAGTATCGCGCAAGCACTCAGCAAGGCCACGCACAGTAGCAGAGTGCGGCGAATCATCACTCCCCCGGCCCCGGTGGCGGTTTTGGCGGGCCAAACAGCAACATGCTCGGATCGCCCTGCAAGCTTTCGCTCATGCGTCGCAGGTTTCGTGCAGTGAGCCGCAATTCAGACACCAACGTACCGGCTTCTGGCAACGTGTCGCCAGTGAATGCACGCAAGTCCTGGCCACTGACACTGATAGTGTGTTGCAGGTCCTCGCCGGCGCCTTGCAAGACTGTTCCGGTCTCTGCAAGGGTTTCGGCCATGCTCTCAAAGGCGGTCGCGCTACGCTCGAGCTGACCCAACAACTCGGGCAAGCGCTCCGTGGCCGCACGTGTATTTTGCACGACAGCACTCATTTCCGTTACGAGCGTCTCGATGCGCTGCGACTGATCGGCAAATTCGGCAGTCAGGGACTGAACGTTGCCGATCGTGTTGCTGATGGCATCCCGGTTCTCTGCATTCAACAGAGCGTTTACACGCGCGGACGTTTCGATCAGGTTACCCAGTAGCTCCGAAACCGTATCATCGAGGCGAACCAGCAATGACGGGCGGCTCTGAATGACGGGGTATGGCTCATTGTCCGGTTTTACCAACATCGGTGAATCGGGACCACCGCCGCTGAGCTCAACGTTGGCAACACCGGTGAGACCCTGGACTTCCAGGGTTGCGCGCGTCTCCGCGTTGACCGGCGTTCCCTGCAGTACGACCAGTAGCAAGCGCACTTCTTCGGGGTTGTCAGGATTGAGGCGAATGTCCCGTACCCGCCCGACATTAACGCCTTTGTACTTGACGGGTGCATCGAGACTCAAGCCCGACACCGATTCGGGCATGTAGACCAGATAAAATTCATAGTCTTTCGGCGGACCACCAGTGCTAAGCCACAGTATGCCGCCAATCAGCGCCACGCCGAGGATCAGCACGAATAAGCCGACCAGCACATAACTGGATTTTGGTGTCACAAGGATGCTCCCTGGTTGTGCTCGCGAGCCGCCACACGGGCACGCGGACCGCTAAAAAACTTACCAATTCCCGGTGTCACTGATCGCGAAAGTTCAGTCATCGTACCCGCGCCAAGAATACGCTTATCGCCGAGAAGCACCACCCGATCGGCTACGCGCCATAACGAATCCATGTCATGCGTAACCATCACGATAGTCAGGCCCAACAGTTCTTTCAACTGCAGTATCAGATCATCGAGACCATCGGCACTGATGGGGTCCAGACCGGAACTGGGTTCATCCAGAAAAAGCAGCTCAGGATCCAACGCCAGCGCGCGTGCCAGCGCCGCACGCTTGCGCATGCCGCCACTAAGTTGATTCGGCCACAACGCGCCGACTGAGGGTTCAAGCCCAGTTAGCAAGAGCTTCAGTTGTGCAATCTCGTCGATCAGATCGCCGCTCAACTCGGTGTGCTCCCGCAACGGCACGCCGGTGTTTTCCAGAACTGTCTGGCCACCGAACAGCGCACCATCCTGAAACATGACGCCGAGCCTACGACGAAGCGGCAGCAACTCGATCTCGCTAGCGGCGGTCACGTCGCGACCCAGTACGGTTACGCTACCAGCGGTTGGCTGCAACAGCATCACCATTTCACGTAGCAACGTTGATTTGCCGCTGCCACTACCACCCACGACGGCCAGCACTTCGCCCCTGCGCACTTGCAGAGAAATACCGTCATGCACGAGCTTTTCGTCGAATCTCGTCACGACATCGCGTAACTCAACTACGATCTCAGCATTCTCAGCCATTAAATATCCAACGCACTAAATACAATTGAGAAGACCGCATCTACTACGATAACCAGAAAAATCGACTGAACAACGCTCAATGTCGTCTGCTTGCCAACACTCTCTGCACTGCCGGTCACCCGAAAACCCTGATAACAACCCACCGATGCGATTATCGCCGCGAATACAGGCGCCTTGCCGACGCCGACCAGGAAGTCCTGCAATCGAACCGATTGGCCCAGACGATCGACAAAATTCTGGAAACTCATGTCCAGCATGCTACTGGCCATCGCCATGCCGCCCAGCAGGCCCATCAGATCGGCGAATACAGTCAGCAAAGGCAGCATTACCACCAGAGCAAATAGTTTCGGCAACACCAGCAGGTCGATGGGAGTGATCCCCATGGTTCTCAGTGCGTCGACTTCCTCAGTAACCATCATCGTGCCGATTTGCGCCGTGTACGCTGATCCAGTACGGCCGGCAACAATTATCGCTGTAATGAGCGGTGCCAGCTCGCGCAGCATTGCCAAACCGACCAGATCAGCGATGAATATGCCGGCACCATATTGAATCAACACGACACCACCCTGATACGCAATAACGACACCGATCAGAAAAGCCAGGAGACCAACTATCGGCAGCGCGTCAAAACCGGACTCTTCAGCGTCTGTGACAACCTGGCTCCAGCGCAGACGCGCCGGCGTCAGCAATATTCTTAAAGAACTAAAGGTGATGTTGCCTATAAATGACAGGAAGGCGAGTTGTTCCGTGGCCGCGTTAAGACTGTCACGCCCCAGGTTTTCCAGAAACCCGTGGGTTGCTGGCCGCGGCGGCTCGCCTTCTATGCCCTGCTCTGCGATCAGCCGAAACAACTGCCGGATATGCTCACTTGTACCGACAAAGTCTACTGTCCGTGCCTTGCTGCGCCACTGCCGGGCAGTGCGAGATAATAACCACGCGCCGCTACTGTCAATGCGCTCGACGCCGGATACATCAATCTTGATTTCGCCAGGGGCCAGCCGAATCGATTTGAGCTGACGTTCGGCGGTTGCGACATGCAACGCACTCCAATCGCCATCGCAAAATACTAAACCACCATCGGCATGAGCTTTTGCCGGTCGCGCCAAGTCTTTCTTTCCGGAATACGTCAAGAGCAGCGATTTCCGGTATTAACGAAACTCAGTCTAGTGTGCGCAGTGCAGAACTTTGGGAAGCGAAATAGGCGGCGAGATCGGCAACATCTTCAGCGCTCAGGGCGGCCACCAGACCGGCCATGATCATGTTCTTTCTCTCACCGCTCTGGTACTGCATTAATGCCTGACTCAGATAGTTTTCGTGTTGCCCGGCCAGAATGGGGTACTGCGGACTGATGGGCGCACCGCCACCGGCACCATGACAAGCCGTGCAACTTACTGCCTTTTCTTCGCCCGCCGTCTTGTCACCCGCCCAAACCGGCGTGGTGAGCGAAACGATTGCGATGATCGCCAGGGTTTTAATGAAGCTCATTGCTCACCTCCACTGGCAAGAAATGCCGCGATATCATCTATGTCCTGCGCACTGAGAGTTGCCGCCTGAGACCTCATGGTCGGATGCGAACGCTCGCCACTTTTGTATGCATTCAACGCAATGACCAGGTATTCCATGTTTTGCCCAGCCAGCTTAGGCACCTTGTATGTCGGGTATACATTGTTGTAGCCGTCTATGCCATGACAGCCTAAACAGGTTTCCGCCTTGATGCGCCCCGCTTCGATATCGCCTTCGGCATAAGAAATCGAAAAAAACAACAGACCACAAACCATGGCGCAAACGCGCAAGAGGCCAGTCATATTATTATCCCCATGAAAGCGCCGTCCGCCCAACGGCCGGGCTATTGTCATACAAATAGTCGGCTTTCTCAAAGAAAGCCACGCTGGCGGTTGATTTGCTTTGCGTAGACTTAGCGTGAAACGCGGTTGCGACCACGTAGCTTGGAGCGGTACAGCGCTGCATCGGCGCGTTCGATCAGAGTCTCGAGGGAGTCGGCCGGGTCGGCCTCGGCCACGCCGAGCGAGACCGTCACAGGAGACGCGTCGCTCTCGATTTCCGCACCGCGGCTAATGCTTACGCCCTTCCGCACACGTTCGGCGACCATCAGGGCGTTTTCGAAAGTCGTATCCGGCAACATCACGCTGAACTCATCCCCGCCAAAACGCGCGATGAGATCAGTTGGGCGGAAATGGTCGCGTAACGCATCGGCAACACAACACAAGGCATGATCGCCGACCAGATGACCATACTCGTTGTTGTAGGTCTTGAAACCATCGACATCTATCATGATCAGACAAACCGGCTTATCACCGATCCGGCAGCGTCTAAGCTCGCGCCTGAACATATCCTCCATCCAATGCCGGTTGTAGAGCCCCGTCAAAGCATCCGTAACGGATTTGCGCTCGTACTGACGCATAATGACGACACTGTCGGCAATAATACGGTTATCGCAACGCACCCGTTGTGAAAGGATGACCAGCAGGTTGCGAGCGATCGCGTGAGACACGTTTATCATTGCCCAAAGCGTGTCGTGTGGAATCATCAAGAGCGTGGTTTCTTTGACCGCCATGACGTAGGCCGATGGATTCTTGCTTTCCAAAATGGACATTTCCCCCACACAATCACCCTTACTGAGAGTCGTCAGGGCTTGCTGGTCAACACTGTCCAGATGTATCTGCAAGGTGCCGCTGAGCACCACGTAGAAATGGAGATTTGGTCGGTCGGGACTCAGTAGTAATTCGTTCGGCGCAATTGTCTTGACGCCACACTCATCGAGATACAAAGCCATCGTGTGCGGACTGACACTGCGAAACAACCGCAGGTCCGACAAGACCTCCGGATTGTCTAATAGTTGGCACGCACTTGCGCCTTCCTGTTCGCTGGCCAGGGTATCCACGAGCCCAGACTACGCAGCCGGCCGGCACGATTCCGCGATCCAGTTAACAGATTTCGGTGATTCGGATTATGTTAAGACGGCTCGCGCCTTTACGATCAACAAATCACAGGGCAGCCGATCGAGTATATGCAGTGCTGTGAATCCGAGGAACACCCTTTTTAGCCGGCTGCGGGAAACGGCGCCCACTACCATGATATCGGCGTGCTGAGACTGTGCCATGGCCACCAGTTGTCGACGCGGCTCACCGGCGACGAGAAGTACATTGTCCGCGCCAATTTCGTAGCCCTGCAGCAGCCTGTCCAGCGCCTGTCGGTGCGTCTGCTCAATACTCTTGTTCAGAGATTGCGTATCCGAGCCTGGAGTGGCGAGTCCGGCGCCAACCGCAGCAGCAGGCAGAGACAACGGATAGTTATGCACGACACGCAGGGTTCCGCCCAGCAGCTCGTTTATTGCCATCCCCTGGCGAAGGATTGCATGATCGAGCCGGGCTGGTTTGTCACCTATATGAGAGGGATCGACCGCTGCGAGGATAACTGGATCCGCAGACCACCCATCAGTCTTGATGAGCATCAGGTCGACCGGACACTCGCGTATCAACTCCCAGTCTGTATTCGCGAACACCGTCCGCTTTAACAGGTGATGGTAGTGAGTGTCTTTGACAACGAGGTCCGAGCCCAATTCGCTTGCCTTGGAAATAATGCCCTCGTGCAGCGGATGATAAAAAACAGTGTGGACATTGACCTCCAGGCCGTCGTTGCGCAGGGGCCCGGCAAGCCGCTCAAGCGCGTCTCGCGCAGACTCCATCATCTGTTTACGAGATGCACGCAAGCCGTCGGAATCGCCGAATCGGGTCCCCGCTAGATGATCGTCATAGTTACAGATCAACAGATCTACAGTTGCAGCCGATTTATGAGCCAGAACGGCGGCCCTGTGCACAGCGGGCTGTGCTTCGGCATAGGGGTCAACGACTGCAAGTATTCGCTCAAAACTCCGCATTTTCCGCACCTATCATGCCGACACAATCATACAAAGATGTCAGAACCGAAAATATCCGAGAAAATACCTACATGGATAACGAGCGCACCCCACGACTGCTAAAAAGCGACCTCTTCGGCGCGGTCTGGTTGGCACAAGATGAAGGTCAAACATTCATTCGCCGCGACACCACGCAAGCACGACGATGGTTGCGTTTTCTGGCACGCCGGCTCGCCGCTCGCGAGGCACGCGCGCTGACAATGCTGGATCACATCGCACAAGTACCATCGCTCAAACTGTGGGATGGCGCCGAGCTACACCGGCAATGGCTGGCCGGCGCACCGATGCAATCGGCACGACCGAGTGGCCGCGCTTATTATCGTGAGGCGTTACGGATCTTGCGCCTAATGCATCGTGAAGGTGTTGTTCACAATGACACTGCCAAAGAGCCCAACTGGCTGGTGCTTGCAGACGGATCGCCGGCGCTAATCGATTTCCAGGTTGCAATGTGCTTCAACAAGCGTGGCAAACTTTTCCGGATGCTCGCTCGCGAGGACTTGCGACATATGCTGAAACACAAACGGACTTACCGGCCCGACGATCTAAGCGCGCGCGAATTGAGGATATTGGCCACACCGGCGTTTTCTTCCCGCCTGTGGCAGGCCAGCGGAAAAAAGCTTTACTTGTGGATTACCCGTGGTCTGCTGGGTTGGGCCGATCGCGAAGGGGCCGATGATCGCAGACCGGATGGTTGAACACTCGGCTACACTGCCCGACAATAACTTGGACCTTTAGACGAGTAAAAATCAATGTCTTCTAGTGAGAACACCGATCCAGGGCGGATACGTAGCGGCGGTGAACGCGTTTATGGTATTCGCATGACGCTCCCTGAAAATGATTCTTTCCGACTAGTACTGGGTGACGACTGGGCTTCGTTTCGTTGGTACGCCACCGAGGCCGAGCGTGACGAAGCACTGGCCGACATGCGTCGCGAGCACGAGTACTCGCGTCTGGGGGACATACCGACGTTAATCTATGAAAGAGTTGAGCGTGACAAGCCACCTGCCCCGCTGCAACGTCCCGCGGCATAACTGCGTTGGCAAACCCTAACGATTTACCGACAGCATCCGAGGCTTACGCGGGCTGTCGCAAACTGCTGGGCGATTACACTGCACTTTTTGAACAACCTGTCGCCTGGGGCGAGATGGACGCCTTTGGGCACATCAACAATATCGTTTACTTCCGATATTTCGAGAGTGCCCGTATGGAGTATTTTAGAAGGATTCGATATGCCGAAGAAATCGATGTCTCCGGTATCGGGCCTATCCTGGCTGAAACGAAATGCCGCTTTCGTGCTGCCCTTACGTATCCGGACTTTATTGTCACCGGTGCACGGGTCACCGACATCCAGGACGATCGGTTTGGAATGCAATACGCGGTAGCCAGTTATCGCCTCGGTCGTATCGCTGCCGAAGGTAGCGGTTTGATTGTCTCGTACAACTACCAGACCAATCAGAAAATAGCGCTGCCGGACGAAATCGTCCGCAGAATCCGCGAACTCGAATCACGTAACGAGGATTAATTGTCTGTTTCCTTTCTGGAGACAGACTCCTTTTCATCCCCCCGACAGGAGGAGCCGCGCGTAACAACGGACGCCAAGCGAGAGGCCAGTTCGCGTTGGCGGCGACTGAGCTGCTGTCGGGAGGCGCCAATGCGCACTGGCGTCTAATCTCGCCGCCTCCGGCTCGCCGCTGTCTCTCCAAAATAGCCAGGGCTGGCCGCGAGGCGTTATAGTCGCGACTAGTCCGCCCACCCAATCGGAGAGTATTCATGTCGGCAGGCCAAATCGAAGTTCCGCGCGATGGCGAACAAATCACGCTAAGAGACGGGAAACTGCACATACCCGACAATCCCATCGTCCCCTACATTGAGGGCGACGGGATAGGACCGGACATTTGGCGCGCATCAGTTCGTATTCTCGATTCCGCTGTTGAGAAAGCCTACGAGGGTCGGCGGAAAATACATTGGATGGAAATATATGCCGGTGAGAAGGCCAATAAGCTGACCGGGTCCTGGTTGCCGGACGAGACCGTCGAGGCCTGCCGCGACTACCTGGTATCGATAAAGGGCCCTCTGACCACGCCCATAGGTCGTGGCATACGTTCGCTTAATGTCGCACTACGGCAGCTGCTCGACCTATATGTGTGTCTGCGGCCAGTGCGCTGGTACAACGGAGTACCGTCTCCGGTGCGCAGTCCCCAAGACGTCGACATGGTGATTTTTCGCGAAAACACCGAGGACATCTACGCGGGTATCGAATTTGAAAATGGCGCGGCTGACAACGATCGGTTTCTGGCGTTGTTTCGTGAACACTTTCCTGACGAGTACGCCAAAATTCGTTTTCCAGAGACCTCGGGCATCGGAATCAAGCCCGTATCTGCCGAAGGAACCGAACGCCTGATGCGATCAGCGATTGACTATGCGATCGCAAACAAACGTCGCAGCGTAACGCTGGTGCATAAGGGCAACATTATGAAGTTCACGGAAGGTGCGTTTCGTAACTGGGGTTACGCACTCGCCGAGCGCGAATATGGCGACCAGACCTACACCTGGTCGCAATGGGAACGCACCAAGGCGTCAGCCGGTGCAGCCGCTGCGAATGACGAACAGGCCGACGCGCTGAAATCGGGACGTGTACTGATCAAAGATGCCATTGCCGACATCACATTGCAGCAAGTCCTGACGCGGCCGCGTGAATTCGATGTCATCGCAACTATGAATCTGAATGGTGATTACCTCTCTGACGCTTTAGCCGCACAGGTTGGGGGTATCGGCATCGCACCAGGTGGCAATATTAATTACAAAACCGGTAACGCAATTTTCGAAGCTACTCACGGGACGGCACCAAAATACGCCAATCAGGACAAGGTCAATCCGGGCTCGCTGACACTGTCTGGTGAAATGATGCTGCGGCACATGAGCTGGATCGAGGCTGCCGATCTGATTGTCCAGGCAATGGACAAGACTATTTCTAACAAGACGGTGACTTACGATTTTGCCCGCCTGATGGAAGGCGCGACGGAAGTGAAGTGTAGTGAATTCGCGGACAAGCTGATCGCCAACATGTGATCAAGGCCTGCGGTATCCGTGAAATGGGCAAATACTGGCAACCGTGAATCACCAGGTCCGGAAGCCTGTGCGAAACTAATCGACGAGGCGTTCGCAACCTACAACTTCCATTTTCGAACAATAAGTCAGCGAGCAGCGGGTCGCTTCAGAGACCGCGACTGGCATGGCAGCCAGAGCGACGCCGTTCAACGCATCGAGCTATATGATCGCGCCGTCAATCGCCTCGTCCGACACCTGAGCGCCCAACTGGGTGATAACTCGCTGGCCCGAGAACTGTGGATTAAGACCAAAACAAGTTACCGACAGCGAATCCGCAATTACCTCGATCGCGCCTTTCATGAGACTTTCTTCAACTCCGTTACGCGCCGGATCTTCAGCACGGTCGGCGTCGACACCGAAATAGAGTTCACCGTCGCACATCAACTTCCCGAGACCGGGGCCGCACGATCTACGATTGTCCGCACTAACAGTTACCGCGGGTCGGCCTGGCGTCTGTTGGAAGAAGCTCTTGCCGGCTTCTCCTTCGACTTGCCATGGCGTAATTTTGGTCAATCAGTTGATCGGACCACGAAAGTGGTAGAAGCCAGCGTCGCGTTGCATGGTGGTCGCTACTCTCTACAGAAGCTGGAATTCCTGCGCCCCGTGTTCTACCGCGATTACCGCGCCTATCTGATCGGTCGTCTGATCGGTGACAGCTACATCGCACCGCTCGTTGTAGCTCTCCGACACGGCGAAGGGGGACTGGAAGTCGACGGGGTGATCACCAGCGAAGACGAACTCAGCATACTGTGCGGATTCGCACGTTCCTATCTGCATGTGGATCTGGATCCGGTACGCGACGCCGTGTTGTTTCTCAGATCTCTACTACCGCGGAAACCGCTTGGCGAGCTCTATACGGTCCTGGGTCGAGCCAAACAGGGCAAGACCGAGCGCTTCCGCTCACTCATGCGCCATCTGCGCGAGACAGGCGACCAGTTTGTTGATGCAGCGTTTGACAAAGGCATGGTAATGGTCGTATTTACGCCGAGCGACTATCCGGTCGTTCTCAAAGTAATACGCAACCGCTTTGCGAGTGCCAAGACTGTGGCTCGGCGAGATGTTGTTGATCGCTACCGGCTCGTATTCAAGCATGATCGTGCCGGGCGATTGGTCGACGCACAGGAGTTTCGTGATCTGAAGCTTCATCGCAGCCGATTTAGCGATGCGGTGCTGGAAGAATTGCTTGCCGAAGCGTCCAAAACTGTGCGTATCGAGGGCGACGAAGTCGTTCTTGGACATGTTTACATCGAACGCCAGTTAACACCGTTAAACCGTTTCCTGAAGGAAGCAAATGAGGCAGATCAGCATCGTGCCGTGCTGGACTATGGTCAGGCGATACGAGACCTTGCTGAATCCAATATATTTCCTGGTGATCTGCTACTGAAAAATTTCGGTGTGACCCGTCATGCGCGAGTCATTTTTTATGACTATGATGAATTATGCCTGGTCAGCGACTGTAATTTCAGAGAACTCCCCAGCGCCAATACAATAGAAGAAGAATTTGCGGCCCAGGATTGGTACTACGTCGCGGAAAATGATGTGTTCCCGGAGCAATTTATTACCTTTCTTGGTCTGCGCGAGGAACTCGCAACGCTGTTCAAGGCGCATCATGGAGAATTACTCACGGCCGCTTACTGGCGTGATATCCAAAGCCGTATTCAACTCGGGGAGGTCTTTGAAATACTGCCATATCAAAGGCTCGCGACACAGATTGCGCGTTAGCTGTGATAGCTCAGACTTGATCGTACAAAGAATGTTCCTGCCATATGATTGTGACGGTGGGGTCAGCGTCGGTGTCAGCAAAAACAACACTCGTTGCACATGCAAACAAGAACACTAATTTATAGACAATAGAGATCATCTCGCTGACTGACTTGCATACGTCGCTCAGCAGTCTGTTGCTTGCTGCCTCCGCCGCGAGAGTCGCTTGTAGCCGGACTGCATTCAGTGCGCTAGACTCAATTCAAATAGGCAGCGTTCGAACCGTTGGCGTTGTTGCGAGCGTAGCGAAGCAATCTCAACAATCACGCTTGATTTGGGAGAATTGCTTCGTCGCTAACCTTTCTCGCAAAGACGTTTCTGGTTGTGGCCGGCTGCCGGCACCATTGTAAGTGCGCCAGAAGCGCCGCGATGCGTAACTAACCAAAGGAGGAGACATCAATGCTAAGCAAAGCAAAACTCGCCGCTGCGTTGGTCGCAGCAACCATGTCATCATTGCTGATTGCCAGCCCGGCCAATACCGAGGCCATGGCCAAATCGAACCAGTTCTGGTGGCCTGGAACGCTGAACCTGGAACAACTTCGTTCGCACGATGCCAGGTCAAATCCTTACGGTGACGATTTCAACTATTCCGAGGCCTTCAACGGTGTCGACCTTGAGGCCCTGAAAGAAGACATTGGCAAGACGCTGTCAACATCACAGGACTGGTGGCCGGCGGATTGGGGTCACTATGGCGGCCTGATGATCAGGATGGCCTGGCACAGCGCAGGGACCTACCGTGTACATGATGGTCGCGGCGGCGCTGATGGCGGCCAACAACGCTTCGAGCCGCTCAACAGCTGGCCGGATAACGCCAACCTGGACAAGGCACGCCGCTTATTGTGGTCGGTCAAACAAAAATACGGGCGTAATGTCTCCTGGGCCGACCTGATGATCCTGGCCGGTAACGTCTCGCTTGAATCGATGGGTTTTGAAACCCTGGGCTTCGCCGGCGGACGTATCGACGACTGGGAAGCTGACCTGGTCTACTGGGGCCCCGAGACCGAGATGCTCGCCAACAACAAGCGCTACGACGCAAAAGGCAACCTCGAAAAACCCCTGGCGGCTGTGCAAATGGGTTTAATTTATGTAAATCCGGAGGGGCCCAACGGCAATAACGACCCGCTCTCTGCTGCCGCAGATATGCGTGAGTCGTTTGGCCGCATGGCTATGAACGATGAAGAGATCGTTGCGCTTGTCGCTGGTGGACACACGCTGGGTAAGGCCCACGGGGCCGCGTCTGCGGACTGCGTGGGCCCCGAACCTGCCGCGGCCGCGGTGGAAGAGCAAGGTCTTGGCTGGATGAACAAGTGCGGCAGCGGCAAAGGGGCCGACACCATGACCAGCGGACTGGAAGGCGCCTGGACCTCCACGCCCACCGCCTGGTCTATTCTCTACCTCGATAATCTGTTCAGGTTCGAGTGGAAACAAACGAAGAGCCCCGCCGGCGCAACACAGTGGATTCCAACAAATGAAGCTGCAGCAGTTCTCGTACCGAATGCCCACGATCCCAAGAAACGGCATGCGCCGATCATGTTCACAACGGACCTGGCGCTGAAGGAAGATCCCGGCTTTCGTGAGATATCCGAGCGTTTTCTGAAAAATCCAAAAGTATTTGATCAGGCATTTGCGAGGGCCTGGTTCAAACTGACCCATCGCGACTTGGGTCCGCGTGCTCGCTATCTGGGCAGCGAAATTCCAGAGGCTGAATTTGTCTGGCAAGATCCGGTTCCGGCTGTCGATCACAAGTTGATTAGCGCCAGGGATGCGGGCAAGCTCAAAAACAAGATCCTGAAATCTGGTCTGACTGTGCCTGAACTGGTGAGAACCGCCTGGGCATCGGCGTCAACCTTCCGCAGCTCCGACATGCGCGGTGGTGCCAACGGTGCGCGCATTCGCCTTGCTCCTCAGAAAGACTGGGAAGCTAACGTTCCCGAAGAACTGGCCAAGGCTTTGGACACCCTGACCAGAGTTCAGCAGGACTTCAACAAGTCGCTGTCGGGCGGCAAGAATGTCTCGCTGGCAGATGTGATCGTTCTGGGCGGTGCCGCAGCGGTTGAAGAAGCCGCAAAGAAAGCCGGGGACAGTGTTGTAGTCGCCTTTACGCCGGGACGCACTGACGCGTCGCAGGAGATGACCAACATGAAGTCGTTTGCCGTGCTGGAACCGACCGCAGACGCCTTCCGTAATTATTACAGCGATGCAAGTTATGCCTCACCGGCAAAGATGATGGTTGAAAAGGCCGACCTGCTGACCCTTAGCGTGCCGGAGATGACCGCGCTGGTCGGTGGCATGCGTGTCCTGAACGCTAATACCGGACAAACCGCACACGGTGTATTTACCGATGAACCGGGAACCTTGAACAATGATTTCTTTGTGAACCTGCTCGACATGTCCACAAAATGGACGAAATCTGACATGACCGAAGGCATTTATGAGGGACGAGACAGCGTTAGCAACGAGCTGAAGTGGACTGCTACCCCTGTGGACCTTGTTTTCGGATCAAACTCCGAGTTGCGCGCAATTGCGGAAGCCTATGCCTCTGGTGATGGCAAAGAGCAGTTTGTAAACGACTTCGTTGCTGCGTGGACCAAGGTAATGTCTCTCGACCGGTTCGATCTGAACTGATCGAATAGCCTGGCCGTCATATAGTTGAAGCGCCCCGTATACGGGGCGCTTTCTCATCAGCCATAACCTTAGGGTTGCCGGCCGGGTGATTCGAGAGATTGCTTCGTCGCTGCGCTCCTCGCAAAGAGGCGAACTACCGCTTCTGGCCTATTCTGTTGAAAAACTCGGTGTTGATTCGAGTGTTTTCTTGACCCCATTTATCGAGTCATAGCTTTTGCTCCGGCTGCAGCCGGATTTTTGATCGGTTATTGGC
>Ga0224508_10000701_pt1 | contig 32257 bp, 29 predicted proteins | sample SF_Jan12_sed_USG_4_FD_170157 | JGI IMG/M metagenome (GOLD analysis project Ga0224508, IMG submission 170157) | Sediment microbial communities from San Francisco Bay, California, United States - SF_Jan12_sed_USGS_21 | ecosystem: Environmental > Aquatic > Marine > Sediment | place: USA...
TGTGCGCGATCGCCCAACGAGGCGCCCGCGAAACAAAGCCAAGCTCGCGCTGCTGCAGACGGTCGTTCACCTTGTAGACTACGCCGTCAATTTCGTAGCCGAGAGAATCGCGCTTGGCGCCGATTGCAGCGTAAAACGCCAGGCATCCCTCCACCCCTCTGACAACACGGCGTTCCGGGCATGCCTTCAGGCCCCAATCCTGCAGTTGATCGAGTATCTCGCTGTGACTGTCCGGTAGATCACCACCGTCAATTGTGCCTACAGAGTAAACGTAGATATCCAACGGTCGCTGCGCCGTCAGCTTTGGATCCAATTGGCGCAGACTGCCTGCGGCCGCATTTCGTGGGTTTACAAACGTCTTCTCACCGGCCGCCCGTGCCTGCTCGTTGTACGCCTCGAAGCCTGCCTTCGGCATGAAGACCTCGCCCCTAATCTCAAGCGTTGACGGGTAGCCATCGCCGATCAAACGAAGCGGCACCGACTCGATCGTTCGGATATTGTGCGTGATGTCTTCACCGGTCGTGCCATCACCGCGGGTTGCTGCGCGGACCAGTCGCCCGTTCTCGTAAAGCAGGCTCACGGCAGCCCCGTCCAACTTCGGTTCTGCGGCGTAAAGCAGCGATTCCGATGCGTCCTCAAGCTCTAGTCGCTCAGTCACGCGACGATGAAACTCATGAAGCTCCTCTGGGGAAAACGCGTTATCGAGCGACAACATCGGCACCTCATGATGTACTGTGCCAAATGCCGATATCGGCTGGTCTCCAACACGCTGTGTTGGAGAGTCGTCGGTAACTAAATCGGGGTTCTCATTCTCTAGCGCCTGCAGCTGCCGCATCAATCGATCGTATTCCGCATCCGGAATCTCCGGATCATCGAGTACGTGGTAGCGGTAATTGTGATGCCGAATCTGCTGCTTGAGCGAGTCAAGTTTCTCTCGAGTAGAGGTCGACACTGTCATCGCAGATACGCTCGTGCCTGTATCAGGCAACGAGGTTGCTGTGCTGGTATTGAATGATCTCCTCGCGCATGTAGCGTTCGCGTTGAATACTCAATGTACTGCCCGATTCATCGAGCAGTTCGGCATCAAGTGACTGCGCAAGTGCCCGTGCTGATGCCATCATCGAATCAAATGCTTCGACGCCATCAACCGGCCCAGGCAATACAAGAAACAAACTGATGCCGGGAATTTCCTGCTCTTTAATATTGGCAAGATCGAAGCTGCCCGGCTCGATAAGGCTCGCGGCGCTGAAGATAGTCCTATCCTCATCGTTGCCATCGAATCGATGAAAAATGCCGAACTTGCCATGGCGTAATCCAATGCCGCGCAAACTGAGGATCAACTCGTCGCCACGAAATGTGCCGCCATCGCGGGCAATCAATCTCAAAGTTACGATCTTCTGTAGCGCTGCGCCTTGCTGATCTTCGCTGGTCGCGACCTTGTCGCCTTCCGGCGCATCCACTGGCTCCAGATTGACGGACTCTGTTTCTTCGCCGCCGAACGACGGAGAAACACGAAGATCTTTGATTTTGTCGTTTTCGGGTTTATCTCGCTGACGACGGCTGTAGAGGTACACACCGGCGATTACCAGTACTCCAAACAACAACAGCAACCAGCGTAAACCGTCCATTGCTCAATGACCTAACTCGCTGCCATTTTTACGGCTTCATCGAGATCGACAGAAACCAGGCGTGATACGCCAGGTTCTTGCATCGTGACACCAGTCAACTGCCGTGACATTTCCATTGTTACTTTGTTGTGTGTGATAAACACGAACTGCACCTTTTCCGACATTTCTCGCACGATGTCGCAGAATCGCGCGACATTGGCATCGTCGAGTGGTGCATCAACCTCATCCAGCAGACAAAACGGAGCGGGATTCAGCTCGAAAATCGCAAAGACAAGTGCGACGGCCGTCAGAGCTTTCTCGCCACCGGAAAGGAGCTGGATCGTGCTATTGCGTTTGCCTGGCGGGCGTGCCATCACGGTAACTCCAGCCGACAGTAGATCCTCTCCCTGCAGTTCGAGATAAGCGTGGCCACCGCCGAAGAGCTTGGGAAACAGTCGCTGAAATCCGGCATTGACGTTGGCAAAGGTCTCGCGGAAACGAGTACGCGTCTCGCGATCGATTTTGCGAATCGCGCCCTCGAGTATTTCCAGCGCGTTGTTCAGATCTTCGAGTTGTGAGTCCAGGTATTCCTTGCGCTCGGACTGTTCCTTGAATTCATCGATTGCCGCGAGGTTAATCGGGCCAAGGCGCTCGATGCGGCGACGACTTTTCTCAAGCTTCTCCTCCCAACCGTCGATCGACGCAGATTCGTCCATCTCGTCAATGAGACTGTCGAAATCGAAGTCCGTCTGTGCAAGTTGCTCGGCAAATCCTTCGCGGCGAACACAAACTTCGCGCAGCCCCATTTCCGCTTCATTGACCTCGCCGCGCGCTTCTTCGACCGACTGATCCACGCGCATCCGCGATTGATCGAGCTCACGCAGCTCCGTTTCGACCTGCTCAACGAGCTGTCTCGCAGAACCCAATTCCTCCTCAACAGCGATACGATTTTGCAGCTGCTCCTCGAGCAACTTTTTGTTATCGGCCAATGGTGCCCGGCGTTGCTCAAGTTGCTCACGAATTTCGAGTTCCCGGTTCTGGAACTGCTCGAGCTGTGACTGCATACGATCGAGGTTTTGTGCGGCGGATTCCTTGCTCGTACGACGGCTTTCAAACTGAATCGTGATGTTCTGGACGGTTTGACGGTCCTCATCCGACTGTTCCCGTACGCGCTGCAGTTCACTACGCAATTCCTCGCGACGCGCCTCGAGACTCTCTCGCTGTTTGTTTAGTTCGTCCAGCGTCTCGACCGCCTGACTGAATCGGCGTTGCGACTCACGCAGTTGTTCTTCTGCTGAAATCTGGTCGTTGTCGACCTCGCTCGTCTCCTCGGCGATCGCAGCATGCCGAGCATTCGCTTGATCCATGCGATATTTTGCCGCATCGAGCGCAGCCTTTACTTCCGAGTACTCACTGAGCAATGAAACAGCGTCCTTTTGCACTGCTTCACGGCGTTCCTCAAGCTGATTCAGCCGCGTTCGGCCGTCCTGCACCAGCTTGCGCGCGCTATCAAAACGCGCTTGCAGTTCCCGGTTTTCCGTCTTAAGGCGCCGCATATCATGTTCACGTGACAGCACGCCGGCTTTCGCGTCTTTGTCCCGCGACACTCGAAGCCATTGCTTGCCGAGCCAGATGCCGTCTTTCGTTATGACAGAGCCGTCATCGCCGATGACTTCACGAATTGACAATGCGTTGTTCAGCGAATCCGCAACCCGGACCTGAGCCAGAAGTCTGTGTATGGCTTTTGGCGCACCCGTAACTTTCGCCGCCAGCGTATCCGAGACATCGAAAAGTTCCGGATCGCCGCTTTGCTCCTGCAAAATCGTAACGTTGCCACTACGCAGCTTTGCAATGGACTCGGTGACCGGTGTGATATCGCTGACGCAAATCGCTTGCAGGTAGTCACCAAGAACTGTCTCAATCGCTCTTTCCCAGCCGTCGGCGACGTCGAGCGTCTGCGCAACCTTGCGGTTACTGCCGAGACCGGCGCCCTCCAGCCAGTCGTGCACGCCCTCATCGCCCTCGCCCAACGCGGCTTTTTGTATGGCCTCAAGTGACGCGTACTTTCCCTGTCCGGCTTGCAGCGCAGCGCGCCGCTCGTCAACAAGTCGTGTTAATTTCGTATCTTGCTCACGGAGTTTGCGAATCTTGTCTGCAATGTCGGCCAGATGCCGGTCAAACTCGTCACGCGCCTGCCGCTTACGCAGTTCCTGAGCCGTTGATTCATCAAAGATCGATTTGAGTTCGTCCGCACTTGCACCTGACTTTGCTTCATCAAGCTTCTTGCGACGCTCGGAGAAACTCTGAATTCTAGACTCTATCTGTTCAGCGCGTGTTTGCTCTACATTACGCAGCTGCTGCGCCGCATTGAAACTGCTTGTGTAGTCGTCCCACTGCTGCTGCCAATCGGCCAGCGCTTCTTCAGTACCCTGTAACGACCCTGCCGACGACTTTTCGCTTTGACGCGCTTGTTCCAGTCCGGGCACCAACTCATTCAACGTAAGTTCGAGCTGCGCAATTTCGCTCTGGTCCTTGTCGATATGCTCGCGAATCTCGTGTGCACTGTGCACCGCCTGCTCGAGATCGTTCGTTTGCCGTTCACGCAATTCATGCGCGTGCTCAATGGACTGTTCAAGCCGCGCAATCTCCGAACCTACCTTGTAAAACCGCCCCTGCACGTCATTGAACGCATCGTTGCGTTCACTTTGCTGAACTCTCGACGCCTCGATCTTCGCCTCGAGTTTTCTTTGCTCGGCGATCGCCGCTTCGAGGCGCGTCTTGCGCTCCGCCAGGTCCCGGTCGGCATCGTCCGCACGATCATCGAGGTCTTTGGCTCGCAGCGCCAATAGCTCAGCCGCCGTACGACGCTCCTGATCCTTGTAACGTCCATAGCGCTCCGCGGTTTTTGCCTGTCGGTCGAGATGCTTAATCTGCTTCTCGACCTCTTCGAGCACGTCCATTAGACGATCGAGGTTCTCTTTGGTGTGTTTGATTCGGTTTGACGTTTCGCGCCGGCGTTCCTTGTACTTGGAAATACCGGCGGCTTCTTCGAGAAATACGCGCATATCTTCAGGCTTGGCTTCGATCAATCGCGAAATCATGCCCTGCTCAATGATCGAATAGCTACGCGGACCCAGACCTGTGCCGAGGAAAACACCCGTAATGTCCTTGCGCCGACATTTCGTGCCGTTCAGGAAGTAGTTCGAGATACCGTCTCGCGCCACTTCGCGCCGAATAGCCAGTTCGGCGTATTTGGCGTACTGGCCCTCGAGCGTCGTGTCGCTGTTATCGAACAGTAGTTCGACCGAGGCAGCGCCGACGGGCTTGCGTGAACTCGACCCGTTGAAAATCACATCGGTGATTGAATCGCCGCGAAGCCGGCTCGCTGAGCTCTCGCCCATTACCCAACGAACAGCATCAATAACATTCGACTTGCCACATCCGTTGGGTCCAACGACGCCGACAAGGCTGCTGGGGAAAGTGATGGTTGTGGGGTCGACGAAGGATTTGAAGCCGGCGAGCTTGATTTTGCTTAATCGCATGTGCTGTGAGACGCCATTAGCCCGTCAAATCGGGCTAGTGTAATGCAATTCCCCCAATAAAACGATTGTCGCCGGAAAAAGACAATGGTGCCGGAGGCCCCATTCTACGTGGCTTTGGGCACTTTGCGTACAGGCTCAAAATTCCCGAAAAAAATAGGGTTCCATGCTGCCGCAGGCAATGTATAATCCCGCCCTTTTCTCGATCTGGCAGGAGTTCCAAATGGCCGCAAAGAAGGCCGCGAGCAAGAAGCGGAAGAAAGCAACAGCCTCTCGAAAGAAACCTGTGGCGAAGCGAGTGAGCAGAAGAAAGGTCAGTAAGAAAAAAGTGGCCAGAAAGAAGCTTGCCAAGAGGAAGGTGAGCAAGAAAAAGGTGGCCAAGAGGAAAGCTTCCAGAAAGAAGGTAGCCAAGAAGAAGGTGTCCAAAAAGAAAGCCTCAAGGAAGAAGGTAGCCAAGAAGAAGGTGTCCAAAAAGAAAGCCTCAAGGAAGAAGGTAGCCAAGAAGAAATCGACCAAGAAGAAAGCCTCAAGGAAGAAGGTGAGCAAGAAGAAAGCGGCGGCGAAGAAGAAGCCTGCCAGCAGAAAGAAAGCGACGTCGAGAAAAAAACCGGCCAGCCAGAAGCGCCCGGCCGCCAGGAAGAAAGCGACCCGCAAGACGCCGGCACGTCGTGTCCGTTCGCGCGGCGACGTACTATCCGGCCCGATCCACGGTATCGACCCGTACAAGCCAAGGCGGGGCGAAGAGTACATGAGTGCCGCTCAGCTGGCGCATTTCCAGAAAATCCTCGGTGCCTGGAAGCGTGAGCTTATGTTCGAGGTCGATCGTACGGTACATCACATGCAGGACGAGGCGGCGAACTTCCCGGATCCGAATGATCGTGCGACTCAGGAGTCTGAATTCGGGCTCGAACTTCGTACCCGGGACCGTGAACGCAAGCTGCTGCGCAAGATTGATTCTGCCCTCGCGCGCATCGACGACGGCAGCTATGGCTTCTGCGACGAGACAGGCGAGGAAATCGGGTTGAAGCGTCTTGAAGCACGTCCTGTTGCCACACTGTCTCTCGAAGCACAGGAGCGACGTGAACTCGCGGAACGGCAGTTCCGAGATCGGGACGATCGCTACCGGTAACGCGAAGCGACCCACGCCCTACATCGGCCGGTTTGCGCCGTCACCAACCGGGCCCCTGCACTTTGGCTCACTGCTAGCCGCCGTCGCGAGCTTCCTGGAGGCTCGTCAGCACGGTGGCAAATGGCTGCTACGCGTCGAAGACATCGACCCGCCGCGCGCCGAATACGGAGCAAGCGACAAAATCATCGCAGCACTTGAGCATTTCGGCTTCGAATGGGACGGCCCGGTTTCGTATCAAAGCGCGAGCCGAGACGCTCATGAAGAGGCCATTCAGGCGCTGGTCCAGTCTGGAAAAGCCTACCCCTGCGGATGCTCCCGGCGTGACCTCGCAGGTGCAGTTCGCGGGCCGCTCGGCGTCATCTACCCGGGTACCTGCCGCACCGGCTGCGAGGCCTCTGAGACAGCGCTTAGAGTGCTGACGGACGATGCGCAACCAGCCTTCCAGGACCGTCTACAGGGTCGACAGGTGCAGCACCTTGAATCCGAATCGGGCGACTTTATTGTCCTGCGCCGCGACGGGTTAATCGCCTACCAGCTTGCAGTGGTTGTCGACGACTACCTGCAGGGCATAACGGACGTCGTGCGTGGAATCGACCTGATGGACTCAACACCCCGGCAAATATGGCTGCAGCAGCTACTTGGCTACGTGACGCCCGGCTATTGTCATATTCCGGTTGCTGTCAACCGGCAAGGCCAGAAGCTCAGCAAGAGCCACGGCGCCAGGGAGATCCCGTTTGACCGCCCTCAAGGCAGGCTGGTCACTGCGCTCGCAATGCTTGGACAGAGGCCACCTCGCGACTTGAGCACGGCGACGTTGCCAGATGTCTGGGCATGGGCATGCGAAAACTGGAATATCGATACACTCAAAGGTGAAACGAGTATCGCACCCACTCCCGGTACTTTGGCTGAGGCGGAAAATGGGCTATCGTAAGCACCATTCAACCGCCCGCGGCCGCTAACAGTGCGGCTCGCGCTTGCTACCAGAGACCTACATGATCACTGCTCGAATCATCAAGAAATACCCGAACAGACGCTTGTACGATACGGAAGAAAGCCGCTACATCACACTTGCCGACATCAAGGCCCTGGTCCTGCAGAAGACTGACTTTGTCGTCATCGACAAGAAAAGTGGCGACAACATCACTCGGTCGATTCTGCTGCAGGTAATTAGCGATCAGGAGCAAAACGGCGATGCGATCATGAGTGAAGACTTCCTTGCGCAAATTATCCGTTGCTACGGCAATGTCGAGCCCGGTTGCATGGCCAAACATCTTGAACAGAGCCTCAGACAAGTTATGGCTCAACCCCAAAACCTGAGCAGCAATGAGGTAATCAGCCAGTTTCCAAATCAGACGAAAAATTCCTTGACATCAGGGCCTTAGATGCTCTAGCGTGAAGCCTGCAACGGGGATACGCTCCCCCGCCCCCTGTTGCAATGCCTGAAGGAGTTCACACTCCACGGCGGGCCCCCTGCGCAAGCGGGGGGCCATTTTTTTTGCCGCAAAAATGACGACTGACACAACCAACCAACGCATAATCCGCAGCGAATTTAAGCCAGCACGCTGGCTAAAACATCGTCATCTGCAGACTATTTTTCCTTCATTGCCATGGGCCTGGAGAAAACACCCGCCATTGCGTCGCGAGGTCCTTGATCTGCCTGATGGAGATGTCACAGCCATTGACTGGCTGTGCGCAGCAGATGACTTGCCCAAATCGGCGCCACTGCTGGTCATCCTGCACGGGCTAGAAGGATCAGCCGAATCCTCTTACGCCCGAATGCTCATGCAAGCCGCCTTTGAACGCGACTGGCGCCCGTGTGTGCTGCATTCTCGAGATTGTGGTGATTACAGGAACCGGCTGCCACGACGCTATCACGCCGGAGAAACAGGGGATATCCGCTACTTCCTGCAAACATTGCATGAGGGCGGCCAGAGCGGCCCGATGTTCGCCGTTGGCTACTCCCTGGGCGGAAATATTCTGCTCAAGTACCTCGGCGAATCAGGAACCAGCTCGCGACTCAACGCGGCTGGGGCAGTCTGCGTTCCGCTTGATTTGTACAAATGCGCAGAGGCTTTAAATACTGGTTTTTCAAAGGTTTATCAAAGGTACTTGCTAAGTCACATGAAGGATGCCGTGCGCCAGAAATTCGATATGCACACGGCTGCGTTTGACTGGAATCGGGCCATGCAGGCAGAGACATTTGCGGAGTTCGACGATGCCGTCACTGCGCCGCTACACGGCTTCCAGGATATGCAGGATTACTACGACAAATGCAGTTCCGCGCAGTTCCTCAAGGACATCGCTCGACCGACATTGATTATCAATTCGCTGGACGACCCTTTCATGACACCAGGCGTAATTCCAGACCAGGAGCGGCTCTCCGAGAACGTCTCGTTGGAGATCGCCGACGCCGGGGGCCATGTCGGCTTTATAGAAGGCGGAACACCGTGGCGGGCAGAGTACTACCTGCCACGGCGAATGCTGGGTTTTCTTGAATCGCAGTTTTAGGAGCCCTACGCGGCTTCGACTTCCTTCATGGAAAGACGGCGGCCCTTGCCGTGGCTAAGCAGCTTCCACTTCCTTCATGGAAAGACGGCGGCCCTTGCCGTGGCTAAGCAGCTTCCACTTCCTTCATGGAAAGACGTACCCGACCCTGACGATCGACTTCAAGAACCTTGACCTTGACTACGTCGCCTTCGGCGAGCTTGTCACTGACTTTCTCGACGCGCTCATTTGAGATCTGCGAAATGTGCACGAGACCGTCCTTGCCAGGCAGAATCGTAACGAACGCACCAAAGTCCATGAGCCGTGCGACCTTGCCTTCGTAGATACGTCCAACTTCGACGTCGGCCGTGATCAGCTCAATGCGACGCAACGCTTCCTTGCCGGAAGTACCGTCTACCGATGCGATGCGTACCGTGCCATCCTGGTCAATATCGATTGTCGCTCCCGTCTCTTCTGTCATGGCGCGGATAACTGAACCACCCTTACCGATGACGTCACGAATCTTCTCGGGATCGATCTTGAAAGTGATGATCGATGGTGCCCATTCGGACATCTCTTCACGCGGCGAGCTGATGACCTTGTTCATTTCGCCGAGAATGTGCAGACGCGCATCACGCGCCTGAGCAAGCGCTTTGTCCATGATCTCGCGCGTAATGCCCTGGATCTTGATGTCCATCTGCAGGGCCGTGATGCCGCCGTCAGTGCCGGCAACCTTGAAATCCATGTCGCCGAGGTGATCCTCGTCGCCGAGGATATCGGTCAATACCGCAAACTCATCGCCTTCTTTGACGAGGCCCATCGCAACACCAGCAACCGGCGCCTTAATGGGAACGCCCGCGTCCATCAATGCGAGGCTGGTGCCACACACCGAGGCCATGGAGCTTGAACCGTTTGATTCCGTGATTTCAGATACAACCCGAATAACGTATCCGAAGTCGTCGAAATCCGGCATTACAGCCTGGATTCCACGTTTCGCCAGCTTGCCATGTCCAATCTCGCGTCGTTTGGTAGATCCGATAAAGCCTGTCTCGCCCACGCAGAATGGCGGAAAGTTGTAGTGCAGCATGAACGGCTCTTTGCGCTCGCCTTCGATCGCATCGATGATCTGAGCGTCGCGACCCGTACCCAGCGTCGTCGTAACGATCGCCTGTGTTTCACCGCGGGTGAAGATTGACGAACCGTGAGCTCGCGGCAAGATGCCAACCTTGACGTCGATTGGCCGTACTGTGCTTTGATCGCGACCATCAATGCGTGGCTCGCCGGCAATGACGCGCCCGCGAACAGTGCTTTTTTCCAGCTTGTACAGTGCACCTTTGATGTCCTCGGCGGTCCACTGCGCATCTTCGCCGCCTGCCAGAGCCTCGACAGCGGCCGACTTGGTGTCACCAACGGCAGCCTGGCGCTCTTGCTTGTCCGTAATCTGATAGGCAGCGCTAAGTCCGCTCTCAGCCTGTTCGGCCACCGCTTTTGCCAGCTCCTGGTCTTCGGCTGGTGCCTCCCACTCCCATGCTGGCTTGCCAGCCTCTGCCGCAAGCTCTTTGATCGCATCGATAGCAATCTGCATCTGCTCGTGGCCGTACATGACGGCGCCGAGCATGACATCTTCGGCCAGGCCATCGGCTTCCGACTCGACCATGAGTACGGCATCTTCGGTGCCGGCAACGATCAGCTCCAGAGCCGATTTTTCGAGGGCCTCACGACCCGGGTTCAAAACGTACTCGCCGTCGCTGTAGCCGACTTTGGCCGCACCAATCGGCCCCGCAAACGGCATGCCGGAAATGGCCAGCGCCGCAGATGCGCCGATTAACGCCGGGATATCCGGATCGACGTCAGGATTCAGAGACACAACCGTCGCAATCACCTGGACCTCATTCTTGAAACCTTTCGGAAACAGTGGGCGGATCGGGCGATCGATCAGACGACACACGAGAACCTCTTTCTCGCCTGGGCGGCCTTCACGCTTGAAAAAGCCACCGGGAATCTTGCCGGCTGCGTAGGTCTTTTCCTGATAATTGACCGTCAGCGGGAAGAAATCCCGGCCAGGATCTGCAGTTTTGCGGCCAACCGCCGTAACCAATACCTGTGTCTCGGCCATATCGACCAGAACCGCACCATCTGCCTGACGAGCAATCGCTCCGGTTTCAAGCGTTACCTTGTGCTCTCCATATTGGAAAGTCTTTACAATTGATTTCACGTTATTTCTCGATTTGAAATGATTTTGGCAACGGCAATCGGCAGCGTGCCCGGTTCGGGGACGGCATGTCGATAAACTCCTTGCCAGATTAGCCGCGTTTTAGCGACGAAGTCCGAGCCGGGAAATCAGCTCGCGATACCGTGCCGGGTCTTTTGCCTTGATGTAGTCGAGCAGCTTGCGCCGCTTGTTAACCATCTTCAGCAGACCCTGACGGCTATGGTGATCTTTTTTGTGCTCACCGAAATGCTCGGTAAGTTCTGAAATACGCGCAGATAGCAATGCTACCTGTACTTCGGGAGATCCCGTATCCGCGTCTCCGCGGGAATATTCAGCAACAATGCTGCTCTTTTGCTCACTTGACAGTGACATTTCCTATTACCTCAACCTTTCTCTTCTTGGGCCCTTTTTTGCAGCGCGCATTCTAGCGCCTGTTTGGGTCCATTAACAGTCAATAATCATAGTTCTACGGGTTTTTTTCGCCCGTCCGGAACACCCGTCGTGGCGCCAGCCGACTGTCGCCAGACAGTTCGCCCACGCCCACGAATTCGTCATCAGGGCCATAGACCCGAACCAGCCCAGCTGAGCCCTGCAGCAGCGCGGCAACCTCCTGACCTGCCGAAAACCGATCACTGGCCTCGGCATCCAGCCGCACCGCCGGCATGCTCCCGAGGGCCGTGTCAGGCGGCAGCAGGCGGGCCCGCAGGGCCCCTGATCCCGACGCGGCGACAGCCTCGACGCCTGTCAGATCCAGCATGTCATCAGCCTGAAACGCGCCAACCGTCTCGCGATGCAGCCGGGCCGTGTGTGCCACAGTCCCTGCCCTCTTGGCAATATCCTCTACCAGCACTCGTACATACGTGCCCTTGGAGCAATGCACACGAAAAACGAGCCGATTGCCGGCGATTTCGAGCAGGCTGATGTCGTCAACCCGGATTGGCCGCGGTTCACGTTCCACGACCTCGCCCTTCCGGGCCAGTTCATAAAGACGCTTGCCATCCTTCTTGAGCGCCGAATACATCGGTGGCACCTGCATCGATTCACCACGGAATTCCGCCAGGATTGCGGTCCACTGCTCAGACGTCAGCTCGGGCACCGCGGCCGTCGCGTTTTCGGTGCCGTCAGCATCACCGGTATCGGTTGCAATTCCGAGCTTTGCTGTCACCCGATACGTCTTGTCCGCATCCAACAAGTACGCACAGACCTTGGTCGCCTCGCCAAAGCACAGCGGCAACATGCCTGTCGCGGCCGGATCCAGACTGCCGGTGTGACCCGCCTTGCGGGCGTTCAATAGTCGCTTGACCTTCTGCAAGGCCTGATTCGACGTCAGACCGGCAGGCTTATTGAGTAGCAACAATCCGTCGACCGGCTCGGATCGGCTGTTTGTGCGGCGGCTCATGCAGATTATCCGTGGTCGTCGGCGTGCAAAGCGTTGTCGATCAGTTCGCTGATCTTCGCACCATGTTCTGCGCTGTCATCGTGGATAAATCTCAACTCGGGCACGTGTCTCACCTTGATGGCGCTACCGAGTTTCGCCCGCAGAAAACCTGCAGCTTTGCCGAGACCCTCGAGCACGGGTTCCGGATTGTCATCAGGATTCAGCACGCTGAAATACACGCGAGCGACGCCCAGATCACGCGAGAGGTCCACGGATGTCAGCGATACACCCTGCAATCGCGGATCCTTGGTCTCGAATCGAAGCAACTCACTGAGCGTTCGCAATATCTGCGCGCCGAGGCGTTGATTCCGTGAAAACTCGCGAGGCATTAATCCAACGTTCGAGCAACTTCGACGCGCTCGTAGCACTCAATGTTATCGCCGACCTGCACGTTATCGTAATTCTTGACGCCGATACCGCACTCTGTACCCGACTTGACCTCATTGACGTTGTCTTTGAAGCGGCGCAGGGATTCGAGTTCACCTTCATAAATCACGACGTTGTCGCGCAATACGCGAATCGGATTGGCTCGTTTCACGAGCCCTTCGGTCACGATACAGCCCGCGATATCGCCAAGTTTCGGCGACGAGAAAACTTCCTTGACCTCGGCCAGCCCGAGAATCTGCTCACGAATCTCGGGTGAAAGCAGACCGCTCAGAGCCGCCTTCACGTCGTCGATCGCTTCGTAGATGATGCTGTAATAACGAACATCCACGCCCGATTCTTTAATCGCGACACGTGCCGCTGCGTCGGCGCGTACGTTGAAGCCGATAATCACAGCGTTCGACGCCGCGGCAAGATTGGCGTCGGTTTCTGTAATGCCACCTACGCCTGAACTCAATACTTTAACTTTTACTTCGTCATTCGACAGTTTGATCAACGCGTCGCGTAGAGCTTCCGCGCTGCCATGCACATCGGATTTGATGATTACGGCCACCGTAGAACTTTCGCCATCGGCCATTTGGCTGAACATGTCCTCGAGCTTCGAGGCTTGCTGCTGTGCCAGCTTCGCGTCACGTGTTTTGGTCTGCCTGAATTCAGCAACTTCACGCGCTTTGCGCTCGTTCTTAACAACCAGAAAATCATCACCCGCGCTCGGTGTTTTGGATAATCCGAGCACGACGGCCGGGCTTGAGGGCCCAGCTTCCTGAATCGACTGCCCTGTCTCATCAAACATGTTGCGGATGCGCCCGTACTCTTCGCCCGCAATGATCATGTCACCTTGCTTCAAAGTGCCAGCCTGAACCAGCAACGTCGCGACCGCGCCACGACCTTTCTCGAGGCTCGACTCAATAACAAGACCTTGCGCCGGTCCGTCTGCAACGGCCGTCATATCCATCAATTCTGCCTGCAGCAAAATCGACTCGAGCAACTTATCCACGCCCTCGCCTGTCTGCGCCGATACACTGACGAACAGCTGCTCGCCACCCCAGTCCTCAGGAATCACCTCATGCTGTGACAGCTCGTTCCTGACACGCTCCGGATCCGCGTTGTCACGATCAATCTTATTGATGGCGACCACAATCGGCACGCCTGCAGCCTTCGAATGCAGTATCGCCTCGATCGTCTGCGGCATAACGCCGTCATCGGCCGCAACAACAAGTACAACGATGTCGGTTGCCTGGGCACCGCGAGCTCGCATGGCTGTGAAGGCCGCGTGGCCCGGCGTATCGAGGAACGTAATTTTGCCTCTTTCCGTGTCAACCGAATACGCACCAATGTGCTGCGTAATCCCGCCCGCTTCACTATCGACTACATGCGTGCGACGAATGTAGTCGAGCAGAGACGTCTTGCCGTGATCCACGTGACCCATGATCGTAACCACGGGCGATCGGCCCACTTTCTCACCGGTTAACTGCTCTTCCGAGGCCAGCAGTTGCGTATCGACATCCGCTTCCGTTGTCGGTATCGCGACGTGGCCGAGCTCTTCAACGACGAGCGTCGCCGTATCCTGATCGATGACCTGATTAATCGTAACCATCGCACCCATATTGAACAGCACTTTGACAACCTCATTGCCCTTGATCGCCATGCGCTGTGCCAACTCGGAAACTGCGATGTTCTCTGGAATCTCTACCTCGTGAATAACCGGAGCGGTCGGCCGCTCGAAGCCGTGCTGCGCGTCGCCACTCAACGATACCGGGCGCCTGCGAGTCGGCGTCTTGCGTTTGCGTCTGCCACTCTTGTCACCGGCAACATGCAACTCCTTGCGGCCGTAGCGCGTTTCCGCCGATTTGGGCTTCGATTTGGATTTTTCTTTCGTACGACGTGCACGCGCGTCCTGTTCCGCTTTTTCGAGCCGGGTTTTCTCCTCAGCTGCGGCTGCGGCTGCTTGCTCAGCAACTCTGCGAGCTTCTTCCTCGGCATCGAGCCGCCCTTGCTCAGCCTTTTGACGCTCTTCTTCTACTTGTTTATCAGCCTGCACTTGCTCAGCCTTGAGGCGTTCTTGTTCGAGCTTTTCGGCCTCAATCCGATCTTCCTCTGCCTTGCGCTGGCGATCGAGCTCTTCCTGTTCCTGCTGCGCCTGCTGTTCAAGCACGTCGCGTTTTATGTAGGTACGTTTGCGCCGAACCTCGACATTTACGGTACGCGAACGGCCTTGCGCGCCCGATAGCCTGAGTTCTGACTGAGATTTGCGCTTGAGCGTAATTTTCCGCGGCGCGGCGTCACCCGCCGACATTTCATTTTGCCCGTGGCTACGACGCAAGTGCGTCAAGAGCTCGAGCTTCGCATCGTCGCTAATCCTGTCATCCGACCCATTGACCTTGATACCGGCCTCGTCTAACTGCAATAGCAGCTTGTCGACCGGTACTTTCAGTACCTCAGCAAATTGTGCAACTGTCACATCAGCCATTCTTTAACTCCGCGTATTCCAGCACTCAGGCCTGCTGCTCGGCTTCAAACCAGTGTGCGCGCGCCTTCATGATCAGGGCGGCCGCTTCCTCCTGATCCATCTCGTTGATATCGAGCAAATCATCAGTCGCAAGTTCAGCGAGATCCTCGCGCGTCACAACGCCCTTACTTGCCAGAAGAAATGCCAGACCTTTGTCCATGCCTTCGAGACTCAGTAAATCCTCGGCGGGCTCCGCCTCGTCGATTATCTCTTCCTGCACTATCGCCTGAGTGAGCAGAACGTCGCGTGCACGATTGCGGAGTTCGTCAACGATGTCCTCATCAAACTCCTCGATCTCAACGAGCTCGGAGGCCGGTACGTAGGCCACTTCCTCGATGGTCGAGAAGCCTTCCTGAACCAGAATCAACGCAATCTCTTCATCGACGTCGAGTTGTTTTGAGAACAACGCGATCAAGTTGCGCATTTCGGACTCGCTCTTCTCTTCGGCGTCAGCCGCTGTCATGACGTTGAGCTCCCAACCAGAAAGCTCGCTTGCCAGGCGAATGTTCTGCCCACCACGCCCGATCGCCTGAGACAACTTGTCTTCTTCAACCGCGATATCCATGCTGTGCGCATCTTCGTCGACGACGATGGAGACAACCTCTGCCGGAGACATCGCATTGACCACAAACTGCGCCGGGTTGTCGTCCCAGAGAATGATGTCGACGCGTTCACCGGCCAGTTCATTCGACACAGCCTGTACACGGGATCCGCGCATGCCAACGCATGCTCCGACGGCGTCGATACGTTTGTCGTTGCTCTTGACCGCGATTTTGGCGCGCAAACCCGGGTCACGAGCTGAGCCCAAAATCTCGATCAGGCCCTGGCCGACTTCCGGCACCTCAATCTTGAATAGCTCAACAAGGAACTGCGGCGATGTGCGTGTCATGAACAACTGCGGGCCGCGCAGTTCAGAACGAACTTCGGTCAGCAGTGCCTTTATGCGATCCTGCGGACGAACCGGCTCGCGCGGGACCATCTGCTCGCGCGACACGAATCCTTCCGCGTTGCCGCCAAGATCAATGTAAACGCCGTTGCGATCGACACGCTTTACCAGACCCGAAAGCAGCTCGCCCTCGCGATCCTTGTATTCCTCGACGACTTGCTCACGCTCGGCCTCGCGGACCTTCTGTACGATGACCTGCTTGGCAGTCTGCGCAGCAATGCGGCCAAACTCGACCGATTCCATCGGTACCTCGACGTAACCGCCGGGTTCCGCGTTCTCGTCTACATCCACTGCATCGATCATGCGCAGTTCGCGATCCGGCACCTCAAGCTCGGTCGAGTCATCCTCGAACACGAGCCAACGCCGAAACGTATCGTATTCGCCCGACTCGCGGTCGATCGCGACACGAACCTCGATGTCCTCACCGTGCTTTCTGCGCGTGGCAGACGCCAGTGCAGCTTCGATGGCCTCGAAGATAATGTCCTTCTCGACACCCTTTTCGTTTGAAACAGCGTCGACAACCATCAAAATCTCTTTACTCATTACCAAAAACTCCAAAAAATGCTCGGGTCGTCAGGGCCCCTCAGGCACCAGTCGGGCAATATCGATCGTCGCCATCGGCAACGAGTGCGACTCACCGTCCACTTCGACCACAATATTCTCGTCATCCGAGGACACCAGCGTGCCCCGAAATCGTTTGCGCCCCTCTATTGGAAAACGCATCTGCACTTTCACGATTTCTCCTTTAAACCGTTGAAAGTGCTCGACTTTCGTCAATTTTCGGTCCAACCCGGGCGACGACACTTCGAGGTTGTACTGCCCCGGCAGCGGATCCTCGACATCGAGGAGCGCACTGACAGCCAGACTGACTTTCTCGCAGTCCTCGAGTCCGATGCCGTCGGAATGATCAATAAACACCCGCACCACACCGTTCTTGCCGCCCAGTTTCACTTCCAGATCCGACAATTCGTAACCCAGTCGTTCGATGCTTGGCTCCAGCAGTTTCCGTAGCTCATCACCTGTCATCGAAAGACCTAACTCTCTGTTTCAAAACAAAAAATGGGCCAATGGCCCATTCTTCTTCTTCGCAGTCTTGCTGCCCTCAGACAACAAAAGACCCCTACGCGGGGCCTTCTCTACCAAGACTCTGGTAGCGGGGTGTCATACAGCACACCACCGCGTTCGCGCGGGATTATACGGCACTCGCCAGCAGTTGCGCAACGCCGCAAAGCCCTGCTACGGCAGATTTAAAAACGTCTTTAGCGATGCCGCATCGGGTCCTGTCGTTCGTAGTCCGCAGGCGCGGCAAACAATCCGCTATCAATGTCCTGCTCATTGACGGACTCAAGCGACGTTTCCCCGGTGACCTCTCCATTGCGGTAATCGATCGTGTGCACCGGAAATCCGCCTATTTGCTCGATTAGTTCGCCGGGATTGATGCCGGCCTCGGACCGCATGGGCATCGATTCGGTCATCTTGGTCACAAATCTGGCCATGCCCTGGAATGCCTGCATCATTTCAGCCGCCCCGTCGATATCGCCCAGGTCAGCGGAGCAAATAACCTGCGTTTTTGCGTCACCTTCATAAACCGCATAGTTCTTGCATTTAAATGTCTGCCACTCGCCGGTGCCAAGCGCCTCAACTCTCGGTTTCGGCGGAGGAGCCTGTTCCTGCCCCATCATGCGGCCCATCTGCCCTTTCATCATTTGCTCCGCCATCGCGCGTTGTTCCGGCGGCAGATTGGCAAGTTGTGCCTCCATCTCCTTCATCGCGTCACTGATCTGCGCAGACATTTCGTTAAGCATGGCCTCGTCCATAACGATGTAACTCTTGTCCCTATGGTCGAGAACCAGGAACTGGTCACCGAGAAAAATCATCGAGTTGCGCGAGCCATTTCCTTTGTCATCCATCCGAAGGTTCGTCGACTGTGCGATGAAGTTGATGCGCCCGGTTTCATTGCCTGCCGCATCGGTGGTGACCAGGTCCATCGTGACGCCTCCGTATGAAAGCGGTGACAGCAGGAAAAGAAACGGGGCAAGCGCGATGACAGACTGCTTCATGATGATACTCCTCCTTCCGGAAGCTTCGTTTCAGACAAGACTACCGCGATAGGTGCCCGGCGGCCAAGAGCGAACCATTATGGCCGGTTGTTCAAGATTTCCTGTTTGAGTTCCCTGAACTCTTCATCCGTCACGTAACCGCTGTCTTTCAGCTCGCCCAATGTCCGCAATTGTTCTAGTATCTGCGACATATTGGAATTGCCATGTTTGCCGGATGGTTCTGATTTTGAGTTCGGCGCATTAGCGTCAGTGCTTGCAGCAACCTCTTCCTGAGCGCGCAGGCCCTCCTGTTGTGCCTCTTCAAGACGCCGCTCCTCTTCGCGCGCCCGTGATTCCATTTCTTGCTCTATGCGCGCATTTCCCAGGCGCTGGCGTTCGGCCTCGATCGAACTCGCCTGTTGCTCTTCATAGGTCGGCGACCGGGCGGCGCCAGCCGCATTGTCATCTGTCTGTGCGATCGCCGATGTGGCACCGATTGTCAAAATCAGAGCGATTGCGAGCTTAGATTTCATCGCTAAATTCTCCGGGCATGAGGGCCCTGTGATGTCGGTTTGTCAGGAGCACTATACGATGCCAGCCGTCAGCCTTCTAATCGCGGCAAAGACCTGGGTCCTGGCCCAAACGCAGAAAGCCCCGTCGAAACGGGGCTTTCCGGGTCGCGGACTGCCGCCTACGGCCCCGTCAAAGTGTTGAGATTGGTAAGTCCATACAAAACAAAATCAGCCAGTTACCGGACGCATCTTTTCGATGAGTTGATGCAGATACGGTTCGTAGTGTTTCCAAAACCCGACCGCCCCTTTGTAGACAGGCTGTCGTACTTGCTCGGAGCTCGCCGTGGTCACCACGCGCTCTGATTCGTAGAAGCGGAGACATTCGTTTTCCCACGAAAGTTCGCACCACTCAAGCATCCGCCGGATTTCCTTCTCTGTGTTCTCGACAACGTCTTCGTAGTCCACCCGCAACACCCTGTCCGGCATGACATCATTCCAGTGCCTCATGATTCGGTGGTATTGAAGATAGTAGTCACCGAGTTCATCAAGATCGTATGCAAACTCCTTACCCGTGGCGAACCATTGGCGATAGTTACCGACACAGGTATCAAGAGGATTACGACGGGCGTCGATAATCTTCGCATTTGGCAGTGCCATCGCGATCAGGCCCGCGTACAAAAAATTGTCTGGCATTTTGTCAATGAACCACGGTTTCGATTCCAACCGGTGCAACTTCGTCGCCCTCAGGTACTGATTACCGATATCAGCTAGCTCGCCCGCCCCCAGTTCGACGATTGCCAGAGGCGTATTGGCGTTCTCTGCGACCATATGGCGTCTCGCAAGTCCCACCATGTACGGTAGTTCAGTCGTTGCCTCTACAGCGCTGTGGCTTGCGAGGATTTGCTCTATCAGAGTCGACCCTGATCTTGGCATGCCGACGACGAAGACAGGTGTCACCGGTTGCGGCTCGACCCCTTCACCGCGCGCAACCACAGTTGCATCAACTGTCGCGATGATTGCGTCGATTTCCAACTCAAATTGCGCACGGTCGAAACAGACTGACATGCGGCGCGCCTTGTTTCCGTCTGCATAGAATTGCCATGCCTCGTCATATTGATGACGGTCGTCCAGTGCCTTACCCAAGGCGAAATCTACGTATATGCCGTCTGACGCCGTAATGTTGTCGGCTTGCCGAAACGATTTCATCTGCTCAAGCTCATCATCGCTGAACGTGTAGGTGCGAAGACTGGAAAGACTCCACCACGACTCACCAATGTTCACGCCCTCCTGAATGCAGGCTCGATAGCCCGCGATCGCTTCTTCAGTTCGCCCAAGTGCGCGGAGTGCGTGCGAGCGCCCGGATTGCCCATATCTTGATTTTGGATCCAACGCCAATCCGGCATCGTAGGCATTGAGTGCTTCCTCTGGAATTCCGACGGTAAACAGATATCTGCCCAGGGAGAAATAAAATTCCGGATTTCGTGGCTCGAGTTCCACGGCGCGTCTAAACAGGTCGATTGCCTGCGAATATTGATGATGATCAGCATAAAAGCGCGCCAGGTCGGACACCGCCTTGACTGAGTCGGGCGCTTTGTCGACAGCGTTTTGTAAAAGGCGACCTGCTGCCGGCACAAGCCCTTCATCGGACGCGATAGCAGCCATCAATCGCATGGCATCAACATCGTTTGGGTTGCGGGCGAGTATCTGGCCACAGACGTTTTTTGCCTCCGTCAGATTGCCTTGACCCCGGAGCGCGTGCACAAGACCAAGCCATGAAGATCCCAGGTCCGGAAGCAGTGTTATCGCCTTGCGAAACATTGCTTCTGCTTTTTGAAACTCATCACGGCGTAAATAGAGAACCGCGAGATCGTCATACGGCTTCCCGAACTTTGGCGCGAGTGTGATCGCTCGTTGTAGTCGCCGTTCCGCCTCATCAAGCTGACCGGACTTCAGCAAGATTGCGCCAAGCAGGGCAATCATGTTGACATCATTGCCGTTGCGATCGATAGCCTTGCGGCAAAGGTCCTCCGCTCCGCCCAGATTATTTGCCGCCAGCAACTTCTGGAGTTTTTCGATTTGTGGATCGTTCATGCGCTGTGTCGGGTTCGAAACTATGCCACCTCAAATGCAGCCAGCGGGTGCGACGCAGGCGCCTGAGAAAGTAGCTTGGGCGGGTCTATCTCCAAATGCAAAATGGACCTACTGTGTCATGATTTCGTAGACGCGGATGCTCGCAATGAACGGATTGTCCTGAGCGATCTTCTCTGCATCATCAAGGCTTTCGGCATTGATAATCGAATAGCCCGTAATGGATTCCATCCCCATCGGTAGGTCCTTGGACCCGCTATGCGAGACCTCTCGCGCACCACCATGGAATCCCCCGTTTTCCACGGACCTGTCCGCGATCGATTCAAACCATTTGCCCCAGGCCGCCATGATCTCCGGGGTAGGCTTTTCGAATCCGAAATGCAGCAACATGAATCGTTTCACTTCGCTCTCCTCGCACAGTTTTTTTGGGCAGGCGACGGGCCCGCTCGAGGGCCCTAACGTTAAGCCGTGGTCCACCAACTATCAAGCTTCGGGATGATCTGCAGCCTTGAAGAGATCAAAAATCGGTAGCCACGCTCTGCCTAGCTTTTCGTAAACCCAATCACGAAGAAGACGTATAGCAGCACCCATAATGAAAGCGAAAGCATAATGGTCATGCCAACCAGGTAATAGCCCGGAATTGGTTGCAAGACTCCAGCAGCGACAAGCATGGTTGTCGTCAGGATGTAAACATATTTCGCTAGCGACATTTCGCGCGACCTTTTGACCGCCGTGTCGTGCGACTTCCCCCTGATATTTAACCCGATCCGGTTGAGACGACGATCGCCGGACAATGCGCTGGCGCCAACAATTGCTGTGTAGCCGCCCATCACCGGTAAGCCGATTCGCCAAACGACTATGTCAGTCACTCCGAAATGATGGAAAATAAAGGGCAGAATAGAAAACAACATTGCACCGAGCGACCAACCAAAAATGATTCCCAACGCCCAGTTTAATCGTCGTCCGTCATAAACGACGGTGTTTGCAGCAAGCGCTACGACGATTGCGGAAAATCCCGCAACACCCACCGAAATCGCTGCGAAGGCCTCTAGTGCGTTGGCTGCCAACATTTTGATGCCTACAGTATCGGAAACGGACACCTGGTTATTGAGTGATAGATCGCGTTGTCCTAATGCGGGAGTGATCGATTCTACGTAGCGTTGTCCGTCCGGCATGCATAAACGCAGGACTACTGCTCGGCTTTTGTTGCTTCAGGGCAGTCTCGAAAGCGTCCTTTACGGTCGCGTTGTCCTTCAAAGCACTGTAAAAGTGACGCGTAAATCGTCTCGCTGCAACATCGCGAACAATTCGGGTCGTTCCGATGGTGGCCGGAATAACCTCGCTTAGTGAGACCGCCAAGGCCTCACTGTGACACGCGTTGAGGACGACGAGCTTCACCCCTGACCCTTTGAGTAACTCTTTTAGAGTCTCGCCACTAAGGAAGTCCTTTCGGCGGCCCTCGCCTCTTAAATGCAGGCCCTCTTCTTGCGTGGCATGCCCGCTAAAGTGAAGGATATCGAAAGCTCGTTCTTTTTCGTTCGTCCTCAGGGCGTCGCGTAAATCTGAGACTTCAGCTGCGGGCAACACTCGCAACGAGTGGCCGCCGGTAGCGACCAGCTTTTGCAGCGTCCTGTGTTCTCGCTCTATGTCGATATACTTATCGCGCGAATTCGCCGACACAAAGAGTATATCCATCGGGTAAAGAGCTAGAGCGAAAAAGGTCGTTCATTGACGAATTCGTCCAGGGCCTCCCGCGACGACCCTTCGATGCGAACGAAATTCGGTACCTGCAGTGCGATTCTGGTCGCATCGCCACCCTTCCGATCCACGGCCTTACCGTAGTTCGTCTGCAGCTCTTCTCTGATCTCCCTGGCCAAATCTCCGTAATTGCCTTTGAATTTGCCATTGTTCCAGATCTTGAGCAATGCGACGGTAAACGCACCGCCATCGTCATAACCCATGGCGGTTTCGTGGTCTTGACAAGCGGAGAACAGGATTCGGCTTGCCTTTAGCTTCGGCGGCGGGTTCTTTAGACCACGCTGGATCCGGTCATACTCTTTCTTTCTGCCTTGATATACGTTGAGAGCCGTCCGTTCCTCCATCTTGCGAGGCTCGCCGTGCTCAAAACGTTCGAGTTCTTCAGAAGAGTCCGACTCTCCGGATCGTGTTGCCGAACCACTGTGACAGGAGTCGGACAAGACAACGATCTTCACACCCTCCGCGAATTCGGCGTGCAGCTCGCGTTGCTCGTCATCCAAAAACATTCGATCGTAGAGACACCAGGTTTCGTCCTCTCCGTCCCTTTCGTCGCCAGACAGATCCTCAACCTGGGCACCGTGACCCGAATAGGACATAAAGAAGGTATCGCCCGCTTCAAGCCGCTTCGCGGCACTACGAATCTCTTTCTCTACGTTTTCCGCGGTTGCCTCTTTTGTATTAAGAACTGTTGCGTCGAACCCCTGGCTTTTCGCCAAATCGTGCATGGCCGCTGCGTCCATTTCACAAGTTGACAGTGGCCCCACCCAACCGACATAGAAGTAACCTTCGAAGTGTACCGGATCTTTATTCTCGGTCACGACGGCATATTTGCGACCGGAACGCGTCGGTCGCAGCGGATATCCAATGGGATCGACTTTATTAACGCCTATGTGTAACGAGATTCCCTTCGCCATTTCATCTTCTCCCATTGTTGGTGGCCGATATCATTAGATGGGGCCAGATTCTGTATCGGCATGCGAAGAGCCGCTCGCACGGCCATAACCGCCCGAAGGCGAGCTAAGCCTTGTCTACATCACATGCTCGGCGCCAGCGTCTATGACAGCTGCGCTGGGCCTGGCAAACAACTAGCAGCGTTCTGGTCTGTCGTCTGGGCCGCGAGGTTCGCCTTCGCCGCGAGGTTCGCCTTCACCGCGTGATTCGCCTTCACCGCGAGGTTCGCCTTCACCGCGAGGTTCGCCTTCACCGCGAGGTTCGCCTTCACCGCGTGGTTCGCCTTCACCGCGTGATTCGCCGGCAGCGGCCTTTTTTTCTGGATTATTTATGTCTGACATGATGATCCCCCACGTAAATCCGTACTCACTTCGAGGCGACATAGTACCACCTTCATCCTGCGATTAGCGCCAACTTCCCTTATTCCTGAGGCTCGGCCAGCAGCGCGGCATAGCCGGTCTCGCCCTGCAAAGCCACGACGTCCGGGTCGTTCGCGAGTTGCGCCCGCGACCACCCGGCTTCGACCGTCCGCTCCAGGGCTTCGTACGCTCCTTGCATATCGCCTACCCGCAATCGCACCCGTGTTACGTAGTAATAAGCCGTCGAATCGGAGCGGAGTTCGAGCAGTTTTTCAACCTGGGCCAAGGCCTCATCAGGCCGCCCGACATAAGCATAGTACATACCGAGTCTTCCAACGCTACGCCAATCCGTCGGGTCGATCGCCAGGCGTTGTTCCGCAAGTTCAATTGCCTTGTCATAGGCATCTGCCGCGTTTTTTTCCTCGCCCTGAATGAAGCGATATGCGTCCCCTAGAAAACCCCATGACACATGGGCTTGCGGAGCAAGATCGATTGCCCGCTTTTGATCTTCGACAGCCTTCGCAAATTCACCGCGGTATTTGTAGACGAGTCCCCGGTTCATATAGGTCCAGCGGGAGGGTAAAGGTGAGGCATTGAATGCGCTTTCGGCTTTGGCGAATGCCCCGATCGAAAGGTAGCTATTCCCCAAATTGTCGTACCCTATGCCACTATCGGGTACCAGTTTGGTGACCTTTAAGTGTCGTTCGATCGCTTCGTCGTAGCGGGACTGGTTGTATAAAAAGTTACCAAACGCTCTGTGGACACCCCAGTAACCACCTTCGACCTCTTCTGCGCGCCGAAACGTCGCTTCAGCCTGTTCAACACGATTCTGTCCCGCGTAGGTTTCTGCCAGCGCCAGATACGGAGTGACGGCGTTCGGCTGCTGATCGATTGCTGTTTCCAGTTCCAGAACGGCGCTATCAAGTTGGCCGTTAGCGCGATAGAGATTTCCCAGGGCCACGTGTACTTCCCATAAACTATCGTCCAAAGTCAGAGCGCGGTGACACGTAAGCTCCGCTGCCTCAAAAGATTCTGTTTTCCTGGCGAACTCGTAGGTGCCCAGTTGCGCCTCGCACAGCCCGGCGTAGGCATGTGCGAAACGCCGATCCAGATTGATCGCCCAGCCAAACAATTCGATCGCGCTGGCAAGTGTTACTTCTTCAGCCGGCTGTCGCAGGTAGTCGCGGCCGCGGAGATAGTATTGATACGCCTCGGTGTTCTCGGTCGGTTGCGCCTCGATCCGACTTTGTGACTCCGGTGACAACACCGGCACGATCGCCGCTGTCACCGATTGTGCAATATCGCTTTGAATATCGAGGATAGCCTCCAGCTTGTTGTCGTAAGTCTCGCTCCACAACAAATCGTCTGTCACTGTGTCGTCTAACGCAGCCGTTACGCGGATTTGCTCTCCGTCGCGGCGCACGCTGCCAGATAGCACGTTATCAACCATCAGTGTTGATGCGATTGTCGCGATATCAACATCCTTGTCTTTGTAGTAAAAGGACGCTGTCCGCGAAGCCACCTTGAGCTCCTGGATTCTGCCAAGTGAACTCAGCAACTCGTCGGCGAGCCCGTCTGCAAAGAATTCATCGTCGGCGTCTACGCTGTGATTCTTGAACGGCAAAACTGCGACAGAAACTGGCTCTGCATCGTCCAAGCTGGCGAGGCCTTTCGATACATAGTTTTCGTAAACCAGGAACACCACGGCGATGACCAGCAGACCGATGATTGCACGGTTCAATCGCCTGCCTGTCAGCCAATGGATGCTGGTCTGACGCAACACATCGTCGCTGCGTTTCAAGCCCACGGGCGTTAACTCATAGACCCAGGCCAGCACCAGGGCTATTGGGAAGCCGAGAATGAGTAAGGAGACGAAGGTCTGCATAACCCAACGGGGACTATCAAACGTCGTCAGAATTACATCCGCGACCTGAATCAATAGCCACGCAACGACGGTGTAGGCCATGCCCACTCTGAAGACATTGCGGCGTTTGAGTTCTTCCCACAGCGAAAGAGAGCCTTTCGCCACGCCGGGTTCCACAACCTGGTAGATGGCGACCGGATCCAGAACATTCCTTACTTTCTTTTCGCCGGCAAACTCAATGCCCACATGTCCTTTGTGCTTTACCTGCTCGTACACGGAACTGGATAGACAAATACCGCCAGGAACGGCCAACTCTTCCAGGCCTATGGCGGTGTCGATACCGTCTCCATGAAGATCGCCGTTCTCCTCAACGACACTACCGACGTGCAAGCCGATTCGCAGCAGGACGCGTTGTTCAAGGGGCAGCCGCTTGTTCTCGACAAGCATGGCCTGCTGAATCTCAACTGCACAATGAATCGCCTCGACGGCATTCGCAAACTCGGCAAACGTGCTGTCGCTTACCGGGGAGATACAACGCCCGTCATGTTTGTCGATCAAGCGTAGAATAATCTCCTGCTTGATCTCCGAGGCTTTCCCTGAGTCGGGCTCATCAGATGCCTGCGACTGGCTGTGATCGCTTGCATCCAACGCCAAGAACGTCCCTATCCTGCTACTTCTCTCGGACAAAATGAATCTCTCTGGCCAGCTATAAACGTTCGGGTAGGCGCAGTATACAGCAGGCTATTAGCAAACTTTGCCCTCGCAACCGGCCCTGTCGATTCATCTTGCTGTTTGAGAGTTCTTAACTATACTAAGCGTTACGTGTGCCGAGACTGGCACTGTGAAACCACGACAATCAATAAGAAAAAGTAAAAACCCTGTTCTTGCGCTATTGGTTCGCGTACCCAGATCAAAGTCAACCTTAACAGGCGACGGTACGGCACTTGCTGAGTTCGCCAATCGGTTGCAAAGCCAACTTTGGAGATTCGATGATGCAGGTCAAAGACTTTGTCTTCAGGAATGCACAAGCGCTCATCTTAATAGTGGCCATACTGATTTGGGTCTGGGCGAATTATATATACGATCAAGAACCTCCTGTTATAGAAATTCCGCGCGCAGAGATCAGTCATGAATTTTTTTCGGCGTGTTTGAATAGCGAACAGCGACTGGTTCGGGCGAAGGTCGAGGTACGCAATGTCGGCCCTGTTGAAGTCAAGCTAACGAAAAATCACCATTCTGTCGCCCAAGTATCTCCGTATCCGGCGGGACAGAAGTTCGGCGACGATGCCCGGGAGCGCGGGAAGACCAACAGTAAACCGGGACGCATCAGATGGCCCGAGTCGGGTAACAGTGAACGCAATTCGACCGACGAGACATTGAAACCGAACGAAATTCATGAGCAATACCATGATTTCGTGTTATCGCCGTCCGTCAAGGTCATTGAGGTTACGAGCAGGTTTGAGGATGCATCACCGGGCGAGGACAAAAAAAAACCGAACTGGGAGGGAGGAGAGGTTAGGACAATTTACAAGGTAGGAGATCCGATTTGCTCCAAATTGGTTGACAGCGAAGCTTCTGCCACGAAGTGACCAACTTCGATCTTCGCGTAACCACTTGTAACTATTCCATGAATTTCTCGGCGCCGACCATGTGTAAACAGGCTCGATCTCGATTACTAGTTCTCTTGCTGGTGTTGGGTGCGCCGCTCATTGTCTGCGCGCAGTCTCAAGAGCCCCGTGCGAGATTCTCGGTCGAGCCGAGCAACCCGGGTACGCTGTACGGCGTCGGGATGCAAGGAGAGCCTTTCAAGTTCACTGCCTACGTAACGGGAGCCAGGTGCTACGAACTCAGCTTCGGGGATGATCCCGGGACACGAGAAAAAGTACTGCCCGCAGACGATGGTAAAGGTATCCATATCCACACCTATAATAGTAGCGGAACTTACAATGCAAACATGCAGGCGTGGAGCGACCCTGACTGTGAACTGGGCGAGCTGCCGCCTGTCTTTACGCTGGAAATCCGGGTCGAAGCGCCTCCCCCGGCGCCGCAACCCCGTACGATAGTTCTGGTGCAACCGTCTCCACCCGCCGTCACGGTGCAAGCACCTCCGCCCGCAGTTGCGGAGCAATGGCCCCCCCCGGCGCGCCCAGCGTCCACAGTGCCCCCGGCGCCCGAAAAATCCGACACACTGCCATGGCTATTGTTACTGGCGGCTATCGCGATCCTGCTATCGAAGGACTGGGGATTGACGGGCACCGGTCTCGTCACGTTCGAAGCGACGAGGGACCAGGGAGGCTTCGACGTGATTGACGCCGCGGCCTCGATGCGAGTGCGGCACCGCAAGCCCGAGTTCGATATCTCAGATGACGCCACCGTGATTTCAGTGAAAAAGGGAGAGCTGTGATGACAACGACACTCGGCGAGGCGCTGACCGCCGAAGATAAGAGCGCGTCCTTTTTGAAACACCAATCGATCAAAGACGGATACGACCAGGCCAAAGCGAAACTGGATAAAAAGCGCAAAAAGCTCAATCGTCCGGCGTTGCTGGACACTGAGGCGCCAAACGATGCCCTGAAAAAGGCATTTTTCAGGGCACTCGACATTGCTCTCGACGATATCCTTGGCCGGGCCTGGGCCGGTTGGGATGAACTGCGCCGATTAGCCGACCTCGAAAAGACACCGCCGGACGAAATCCATCGCGTCACAGTAAGCGATCATACTATCGAGTCACAGCATGAGCCGTCAGTCGATATTGTCGTTGATGGCATCCCATTTCATACCTTCGATTTCAAGGTTACCGCGCAGTTAAAAGTAAAGAGCATCGATCTGCAGGTGCAAGCAGGCGAGATCACCGCGATTCGGCTAGGGAGTCTGGAACTGGGCGGCTTGGTCAAGCTCGGCGACCGTAAACTACTGGAAAAGAAGATGGCAGAGGTCACGCTTGACGAACACGTGATGCATCTTTCGAAGCCAATCCCGATCCGGGCCAAAAAAAGCCACGCCAAGATGGACGTGGCTATCGACGCCTGACAGTTGCGGCAGGTTTTCCGATCAGATCAGAATGTCAGACCCAGTCTACTGATAACTTCCATCGTGACGAAATCGTTGCCCCGCCAAAGGCCTTCCTCTGCGGCAAAGCGGTTTACGGCATCCATCGTACAATTACCGATAATGCCGTCGACCTTGCAATTATAGAATCCCCGTTCTTTGAGGGCCGACTGCAAAGCAGTGACATTCTCGGGGGTAGTGTTGTTATTTTGGCACAGAACCGGAACCCACTCGCTCTTCTCGTCGCGAATCTTCTGATTGCGTGTCACAATCTCGTATGCCGCCGGTATGTCAACTTTACGCGTCGTTGCGGGCGTTTTCAGCTTCTTCTGCTTGACCGTCTCGTACACGGCCGGCGCAATTTCAACCGTCCGTGTGCTAGCTTTCTTCACAAGCACCTGCTTGTCGATGGTCCTATAAGTGGCCGGAATCGGGACTTCACGCGTCGTTGCCGGCGTTTTCAGAACTGTCTTCTTGACCGTCTTGTACTTGGCCTTACCACTTGCATCCGAAAGCGTGCTAGCGGGCTTCTTAAGGACCTGTGTCGGGACGTCCTTGTAAATGGCGTCAATCGGGACCAGGCACATTAATTCACCGGTGTCCCCGATACGCGTGTCCAGGACCTGGCTATTATCACGTATGCTTTTGCCGGGCCGCCATGCAGTACCGGCTTCCCGAACCAACACGCGCTCAATCACTGTTTCGTACTCAGCATCAATCACTTCAAGCGTATTCGGAGCGTCCTCAACCAGTATGCTCACCTCGATAGTCTCGTATACGGCAGGTACAACTACCAGTTTGGTTGCCGCTTCCTTGACTAGAACGGCCTCTTGAATGGTCTCGTACACTGCCGGGACTTCGATAGTCTCAGTGATTGCGGGTGTGACCTCTATCTGCTCCTCCTTAATCTCGTATACGGCAGGTACAACTTCGAGTTCCTCGACCGCAGGCATGATCATCACGCTCTCTTGAATGGCCTCGTATTGTGGATATGTGAATTTGTGTGCATAACACTCACCAGGCTTCGGGTCGGGAGGTATCAGGCCACTGTTGTTGCCGATCCCGCTCGTCTGCGCTGCTGCCGAATCGATGTCGTGTCGCGCATCTGCTAGCCGTGCACTTTCTTCCAGCTGCAACTGTTGCTGTGCAAGCTCTTCGTCTTTGCGAGCCAGTTCTGCCTTCAGCAACTCAATTTCCGAGGCCCGTGCGCTCTGCGAGGCACTGCCATCTCCCCAAGGTGCGCTGGCGCAGCCTCCGAGGACAAAAGTCGCCAGGGCAGCAGTTGCGGTTATTATTAGCTTGTTTTTCATAGAACCAGTTCCCCCCATTATTATTTCCGCTGCGATCGCTCTGCCTTCGCGGCAGTTGCAATGCATGGGCTTATCGGCCCAAGTTTAGCATCCGACCCTGGCTCTGTTTCAGCCAGCTGCCGACAGCGGTGCGCCGTATACCTCCTCGCAATCTCATCTTATTGAGAACAGATCGAGGAAGTTCCAGTAAGGCTTTGATTAAATTGAGTAAGAGTCCGGGGGATCGATCATGCCCCTAGCCTGATTCCCGATGGGCAATCGACTGCTGCCGCGGTTAGAGTGGAACTACAACCGGCGCCAGCACAACGGTGGTGACGATGCCGACAACGAGCGTCAGCGGCAGTCCCATCTTTCCGAAATCGGCAACGGTGTATTCGCCCGGCCCGTACACCATCAAGTTGGTTTGGTAACTTGCCGGGATAGTCGTGGCGCCGACTGTGTCGGTTTGACGAGCGAGAAATTACTCTCATGCCGATTGGCAGAGGCTGCAATCGACATTTACGGACCAACCGGATATCGTGGAACGGCATGTCATGAATCCCCTGCTCCGTTGGAGTGCTTTGACACAGAGAAGGCCAGCTCATGCAGAACAAAACAATAATTCTTTGCACCGCCCTACTCTGTACCTTGCTCGTCTCCACCCCTCAGGCCGCACTTGCGGACGAGCACAACCCCCTCAGGGACGCGAGCTTCGAACTTCAACTGCCGCCCGATCAAGGCGGCTGGATTCTGTTTGACGAAAGTTTGATCTCGTCGGACAGAGCGCGCAGCGGCCGTCAGTCTATGTACAACGCGGGCTTGAGTCGGACCGTAGCGTATCCCCCGTATTTCGTCGGCACTGTGTCCGGCAGCTTTCAAGCGTTTCCGGCAGACCCAGGCTCGCGGTGGCGGTTGACCGGGTTTGGCCTTACACACACGACACTCCAGGGGACACCAGCTTTCGGTATCGTTCAGGTGTCGTTCTTCGACACCGCTGGCGACGACTTGGGAACAGTTGAGACTGCCGACAGCACCACCGCCAAAGCCAAGACCTCGAATGAGGTGAACAACCAGACGCCCGTCGACGAATGGATTTTCCTGGATACCGGCATCGCGACCGCTCCTGCAGGCACCGCGACCGTTCAGGCCTTTACGCTTTACGTCGACTACTCCGGCTCAAACACCGCCCAAGGGGTCTATTTTGACGACCTGAGTCTGTGCGCCCTCGAAGATGACGACGATGATGAATCTGACTGCAAAGAGTTTTCGGGCGACATCGAGCAAGCTCACTCCCTGAGTTCCAGCTTTTCCGGCCCGCCGGGTTCTGAAAATACGTATGCACGCACTTCGGTAGAGTCCTCATGGTTCTAGTTAGAAACTTATCGAAAGGAGGCAATGACCGCCTCGGGTCAGTAGCAGTCAGTCGCTAGTTTAACAGCCCAGGGGCTGCTTACCGGCCCAATCCGGACGTGCGGTGATCCGATTTCGAAAGTTCCAGGCTCAGTGTCCGCTCTCACCAGGAGCAGTCATTCAACCAGGCCGAAACGGCCTGACTTCCAGGGCGGCTAACAGCCAGAAGCGGCGATTCCTGTGCTTCTTTTTATCTTGCCAATGACCAGGTTTTTGGCATCATCAGCACGTGGAACAAAAAGCCATCGAATCTACGCTACTTAGCGCCGTTCGCGAGTTCATGAGGCTGGAGTCGGCCGGGGGCATTCTGCTGCTGGCATCCGCTACGCTTGCACTTGTCATTGCCAACACACCACTATCTCACTATTACGATTCTCTGCTTGGGACAATCGTAGCCGTTCAGGTAGGCGAGTTTGCGATCAACAAACCTCTGTTGCTGTGGGTAAACGATGGCCTTATGGCCGTGTTTTTCTTTTTGATCGGCCTCGAGGTAAAGCGGGAAATCATGGAAGGGGAATTGTCGTCTCTGTCGCAAGTCGTTCTCCCTGGTATGGGCGCGGTTGGCGGAATGGTGATTCCTGCGGCAATCTACGCCTGGTTCAACTGGGGGGATTCGATCGCTCTCGACGGTTGGGCAATACCTGTGGCTACGGACATTGCGTTCGCACTTGCATTGTTAGCGACCTTCGGC
>Ga0224508_10000702_pt1 | contig 32244 bp, 29 predicted proteins | sample SF_Jan12_sed_USG_4_FD_170157 | JGI IMG/M metagenome (GOLD analysis project Ga0224508, IMG submission 170157) | Sediment microbial communities from San Francisco Bay, California, United States - SF_Jan12_sed_USGS_21 | ecosystem: Environmental > Aquatic > Marine > Sediment | place: USA...
GCGTGCGCGGGCTTGCATCGCGAGTCACCTGAACGCCTTTGGCGGCCTCACGCTTTCGACGCGCGAGGAGTCGGACCGCTGCTTGCCTATTCGTGCCCGCGTGCTCGACGCGCCATCTTCCTTCGGAGTCCTTGTACTGGACTCGGTAACGCTGAGCGCCGTCGTCATACGTCACGCCCCTTGGGAGTGATTTCCTAGCCACCACGATCCTCCAACCACGCGATCACCGCGTCCTCCCGAAACCGAAGTGCACGCCCCGCACGTACACACGGACAATCGTCGCGAGACACCCATTTGCGCACGGTGTCGGCGCTGACGTCAAGCCGTGCCGCCAGCTCCTTCGTAGAAAGCAGCTCGGGGATCCGCTCGTACCGCGCCACCGCCTCGCTGACGGCATCACGAATGATCTCCCGCAGGTCGGTTCTGGTCGTGACGATCAGATTGACAGAGTCGCTCATCGAGCGGGCTCCAGGTCACGGTCAAGGTCCATCATCCGGTCAATTTGTTCTGGCGTGAACCCTGGCGGCCGGTCGAGCGGCGGCGGGTAGAGCTTCAGGCGGCCGAGCACACTGCCCACAGGCTTGGGACCCCTCAACGGTCCCCGTTTTGACGGGGTCTCGTTGGGTCGCTGCGATGGCAACCCCTGACCTCTGCGATGGAGGTCGGATTGCGTGCCTTCCTTCGCTCGGCGGCGTCCGAGTGCGTGGGCGTTGCAGTAGCGAAGAAACGAGCTGTAGGAGCCTGGAAAGGGATGCGCAGCCCGTGTCGCGTACGCCCGCCACACACTCCTCACGGAGCAGCCGCATTCGATGCAAGCCCTGATCTCCTCGAGGTGCACGCGGAAGTACGGGTACGCATGAACGAGCCGCGGGTCCACCTGGAACGGTTGCTTGTCTTCACTCTTGGCGGTCACTCCCTGTTATCGGTTTTGCCCCCCAAAAAGTTGCGCGAGCCACCCAGCGCCCTCCTTGGCGTTTTCTGTCACGAAGTGGCGCGAAGTGGTTCGCATTGCTGCACCTTGCGTTCTTTTGCCAAGAAGTGACTCGGTCTGACTCAGAATGGAAAGCTTTGCTTCAGTTCGCGTCAGAAGGATTCACTTTGCTTCAGACTTGCGCAGAAGGATCCAAGATTGTTCATCGTGCATCAAAAGGAACCGGACTCTGTTCGGGCAAGGTGGAGTTTTGTTTAACAAAACTGCAAGCGCTGCGGTCGAACTCTTCGTCGTTCGCTGCTCCGCGCTTGATCGATGTGCTCAACGCCTTCGGCTTATTCGCACACGCGAGACGAGATCCGCTCTAGACAAGCGTCGAACACTTCCTATGCTTTACGAGTGGGGAGTCTTCGGCATTTCGTCGGGGTACGGGTCGGCGATGAGCACCTCGCCCACCTCAAAGCCCTCGAGGAGGCGTCCGGGCTCACCCGTGGAGAAATCCTACGTCGTCTGCTTCTGACCGCTGACATTCCGAGCGCCCGCGCTCGGCAGGAAGTCCAAGACATCCTCCGGATTCAACGCGAGCAAAATCGGCTCGGCGGCTTGCTGAAGAAAGCACTTGCCGAGCGTGCCGAAAAGAGCGAGCTTCGCCACACCCTTGTCGAAATTGAGCGCAATGGGGCTGAGCTCAGACGCGTGGTCGCGCATCTTGTTCGTTCCCGATGATCATCACGCCGAAGCAGCCGCGAAACGACAAGACCCACTCTCGTCTATCTAGGCTCGTCCCATACATGCTTCGGGGCAAGGGCGAGGAGCGCTGCACCTGGTACGTGGCCGGGAATCTCCCGGGCCTCGATCGTCGCGAGGACGCGGAGCTTGCCGTCGACGTCATGGAGCTGCTGCAGGACGGCAATCAGAGGGCGAAGGGAAGCAAGACGTACCACCTGGTCATCTCGTTCCATCCAATGGACAGACGCCTGACCCCCGCCGAGCTCGCTGACGTCGTTGCCCGGACCTTGCGGGCGGCGGGCTTGGAGGAACATCAATACATCGCCGTGCGCCACAGCGAGCAAGACCACGAGCATCTTCACGTCGCGGTGAACAGGATTCATCCGGAGACGCTCAAGATCCACCATCCCTACAAGGCCATCCACGCGTACCAAGTACTTGCGCGCATGCTCGAGGAAGAGCTCGGCCTGCACAGAGTCGACCGATCGAGAGTACGCGAGCAAAGCCACAGGGCACGCGACTTCGAGGCGCACCAAAGTGTCGAGAGTTTTGCGCGCTGGGCCCGCCGAACCATCGGCGGCGCCGCAGAACTCGATCGCATCGGATCCTGGCCGGCTCTTCACGAAGAGCTCGGGCGTTTCGGGGTGCGGCTCGTGCCCCGCGGGAACGGGCTTGCCATCGTCGACGCGACGAGACCGAACCTGGCGTGCAAAGCGTCATCCTTGGGGCGGCGTTGGTCGAAGCAGCGGCTCTGCGAGCGATATGGCGAGTTCGTTCCTGGTCCGAGCCCCGCCGAGGTGGCGCGCGAGCAGGTGCATCCCTACGTGGAGCGTCCGATTCAGTCACGGGATGATGACCTTTGGAGTGAATACCAGGACGCCCTCCGCGCCGCGCGCACGAGGCGAGCCGAGCAACGCGAAGCTTTGGCGCGCAGGGTCGAAGGAGCCCGGGCTGCGCAGCGACAGCAGTTCAAGCTGCGGCACCACGCCATCGCAGCAATGCCCATACCTCCCCGGGAGAAGCGCAAGCACTACAAGGCGCTCTCTTTTGAGAAGAAGGTGGCGGAGCGAAAGCTCCGGACGAAAATCCGGGACTGGCGCGTTATCAGCGTCGGCGCCCATCCAGGCTCCTGGAAGCAGTTCTTGGCCACACAGGCCGCGCGCGGAGACCGGCGGGCTATCCGACGACTTGCCGACCGGCCCCGGGATGCGGCGATTGTCAGCGATGGCCGGCACGTTCGGGCCCTCTTATCCCGCAGTTCGCGGACGAGTCGGGGGAGCATCGTTCACAACCTCCCGAAGGGGATTCGACTTCGAGAGTCTGCTTCCACGATCGAGCTACTTGGCAGTACCAGCGATGAGGCGCTCCAGCTGCTCGTGGAGATGGGCAGGCAGCGGTTCGGCACGAGTCGCGTCAGGCTACTGGCACGAAAGGATGTTCAGAGGCGATTGGCAGACATCGCGCTCGAGCGAGGCCTAGAAATCGCTCAAGAGCGTGAGCGCTGACAGGGAATGGTCTGACTTCCCAATTCGCTACGAGAACGAGTCTGTCCGGGCTTCATCTCATCTTCAGCGGGAGAAATGGGTCGGGTCGACCCGCGGGCGGGGCAAGAATCGCGTCACCTTTGAGCGCTGAAAGAAGAGCCTCTGCGTGCTTTCGTCCTGCACCGGATCGAACCTCGGTCAAAGAGACCTCACCGGCCTTGATGAGGACCACGGCTCTCATGTCCGGAAACACGAGCTTCTTGTACCGGAGCTTCTTGGCTTTCGCGGGGATGGTAATGTCGAGGTTCGGAGGGATCTCCACAGATTCTCCTTCGAGGAACTCATCGAGGTCGAAGAACCGCGAGTCGAGCGCTAGGTTGCCGACCACGGGGCGGTCTCGCCGGAGCATGGTCGTCAATGGCGAAAGCGTTCCCGTCACTCGGAGATCACTGCGCCCGTACGTTGCGAAGAGGGAATCCACCTTCGTCGCTCTCGGCGCAAAGCTCAATGACGCGGCGCTAACGCGGACGTGTGGCGCATTCTCGGCAAGGTAAGCCAGGGCCGTCGCGGTCATCCACCCGGTTAGTCTATGAACCCGATCGCCCTTCGCTGCGAAATCGAGCTCAAACCCCACGTTTCCTTGTAGCTCGGCGTCGTCCGACAAAGGATATGCCTGATTGAGCTCCTCCAGGTCCACGTGGCCGTGCAGTGCGGCCTCGAGGAAGGGGTTCGACAGCGGCTTGGTGATCGAGAGCTGGCCTTCGACATGGCCTTGTCCCGCACGAAACGAGAGGCGGCGGATGTCGACGGCCATCTTGTCCAGGTGACCGCCTGGATGTCTGAGCGTCGCGGCGACCTCGATGCCATGAAGCGGAAGGGGAGGATCTGCGCGCTGGAGCTTCCCGTTCCTCACGTGCAGGGACGCGGAAAACGACGGCGCGTGGCCCTCCTGGCTCGACATGCGTCCCTTGACCTTGGCGCTCAGGGAATACGTGCCAGTCGCTCGAAGCCCCTCGAGGTCGCCCGCGTATGCGGCGGGAATCGCCGACACCAGCGCGCGGATCGACTGCCCCCTACCCGAAGCAAGCCCGAGGTCGAGATCCAGTTGCCCATCCCGCCATTCGATCGTCCCCTTAGCCTCTCCGGTGAGCTCGTTGAGCGCGACCTCGAGGCGCTCGACATCCAGGCGCTCGTCATCGGCGTGCAAGACCGCACTGAGGTCAAACCTCGCTTTGGCCTTCCTGATGTATCGGACGTTCCCGATTCGAACCGTCAACGATTCGACTGTCGTCGTCGACGAGACCGTATAAGTGGCGCCGTCGACGAACGCGGAGCCTTGGTGCTCGAATCCTTCGAGCGAAACCTCGGCGCCAGGTGCGTCGTACTCGATGCGTCCGCGGGTGACTTGAAACTGCTGAAGACGAAGCCTGAGCGCTCCGGGCTCGTCTTCCGCCTCGGTTTCTTCTTCCTCGTCTGCCGCTTTGACGATGTCGTAGTTCGCCTCTCCGTCTTCGTTGACGATCAGATAGATCTCCGGCTGGTCGACGGTGGCCGACTCAATGAGGAGCTGGTCGTCGCGAACCAGCCGACGGAGGTCCACCCCTGCACGTAACGACTGCACCGATGCAAGCGTGACCCCCTCGTATTCGCCGGCGCCCGCTACCTCGAGACCGACGACCTCGATGGTGAGCGCGGGAAAGGTCGAGAGTAGCGAGAGCTCGACGTCTTCGAAATCGACGGTGGCCTCGAGTTGCTCGTTGACCTGCCTGCGAACGAGCTCGACGACGCGGTCCTTCAAGAGGAACGGGACGAGCGCGAGCGCGGCCAGCAGCAGCAAAAGGGATGCCCCTATGGCAATGAGCGTCGTTTTGACCGGCTTCTTCATGATTCCCTTCGATAGCTGCCTGCTGCGTCCGAACGCGTTCGTTCACTTTCCCCGGATCGACCAGAACGTTGTCCCGGCCCACAGGCGTGCCGCGAGCCCCACGTCGAAGGAACCTTGCCCGAATCCGAAGCCGGGGCCCACCTCCATCAAGATGAATGGCGCTACCTTGGGACCGCCTTTGATCTCCACTCCCAGACGCACCAGAAGGGGAATTGCGCCAGTGAAACCTGTCCCTTCGATCCAGCCCAGATCTACCGGCACCGCTGCGCCAGTGACCACGCTCAGCTTGGGGTTCACATCGACAGTGACCGGCACCGCCAGCTCGGCTCTCGCTACGACCGTGGCGGTTTTTCTGGCGGCGGAGCCTGCCATGAGGCCAGGCGTGAATCGGATACCGAGGTCGGTCTTCGACGCAGGCCGCTTGCGATTCCAAAGATGGAAGCGAAGCGGCGCGTAGAGCGCAAAGGCGATTCGAGGATCGTCCCATGCGCCCGACCAAGGCCCGTACACGAGCTCGCCGCCAAGCGCCCAGTCGAGGCTGCGCTTACCCTTGTTCCACCATTCATAGGAGGTACTCGGCCAGCCGCTCCGTACTTGATGCGCCATGTCGGAATCGAGCCGCGCTCCACCGATCGTAGACTGCGGACCGGCAAGCGTGGTGCTGGCCAGAGCCAGTGCCAACAAGAACGTAATGACGAACTTCATCTGGGTTCCTTTCTGAGATACCGACGATTCGCGGCACGTTTTCATGAGCCGCATCTTGGCCCCTATGCCACTTTCACCTTTTTCCCGAGAACGACCACGCCATGTTCAAAGGTGTTCGTGATGCAGACGCTGTGAACTCACAAGAATCTGATGGCACCCAGCCTCTCTAGAAGGCTACCTTGAGATGTTTGGGCAAGACCGAGAAATGCAGCTTGTGCTCCGTCGTGGGCTCGCCATCGAGGTTGAAGTGCACTTCGCGTTCGGCCTCGATCGTGAACTCGGGGAGTTGCCAGTAGCGGAGAACCTTGTTGTCCGGATTGTCGGGCGTTTCCAGCTCTTGGCTAAGCCGCATCAGGTCCGCCCCCGTCGCGTGATTGATGACCGCCAGATCGAGCAAGCCATCGTCGAGCTTGGCCATCGGGGCGACTTCAAAACCGCCGCCTGCCAGGCGACTGTTGCCGACCGCCATGAACAGCATGCTGCCCTCGATCGGATCTTGGCCGGGAATCACCAGCCGGCCTTTGTAAGGCTCCAAGCCGAACGCCTTGACCAGCCCCATGAGGGTGTAGGCGCCGCCGCCGAGCGCCTTCTTCATTGCGACCGGTGTCGTCGCGGTGATCTCCGCGCCGAAGCCACCGCTGGTGACATTGATGAACGAGCGCTTGTTCGCGCGGCCGACATCGATCGCCTTGGCTGGTGCGGTACACGCGATCTCGAGACACTTGTTGAGGTCGTCGCACGGAAGTCCCAAGCCGTGCGCAAAGTCGTTGGCCGTCCCGAGCGGGAGCACCCCCATCTCGACCTTCGGAAGCTTCTTTCCTTTGCCGACGAGCGCGTTGACGACGGCATTGATCGTTCCGTCTCCGCCGCCGGCGATGACTCGCTTTGCCCCATCTGCGATCGCTTCCTTCACGACCTTGGGCTTGGCCTTCTTGTTCCAAGGGATCCGGACTCGAAGGTCGACTCCTTGGGCTCGGACGTGCTTCACCGCCTCTTTGATCGCGGGCTCGTTCGCAGATTTGCGATGCAGAACTAGACAGACTTCAGATCCCATGGCTCAACTCCTCATTCTCCAATGGAGAAGGTGCAGCAAGGCACCAGCATAGATACCCGCAACGATGTCGTCCGCCATGATGGCGACGCCTATTTCCAGCCCGTCTTCGATCAGGCTCATTGGATAGGGTTTCCAAATGTCGAACAGTCGATAGAGAACAAACCCGCCCGAGATCCATCGCCAGTCGGACGGCAAGCGGAACATCGCCACCAAGTATCCCACAATCTCGTCCCAGACGATGCTCCCGGGATCGCGCAAGACGAGGTCGCGCGCTGTCTGCCCGCAGATGAAGACTCCGGCGACTCCCATGGCCAAAGTGATGGCCGAGTAGTAGACCGCCCTGAGCGACGCCATTGCCCGGAAGAGCGCGACCCCCAACAAGGAGCCCACGGTACCGGGCGCGAAGGGAACGAGTCCCGCACCGAGGCCGTACGCGAGAAAGTGAGTGAGTCCTTTCCACGACACGTCGTCTCCTACCTACCTTCCGGTTTCAGTTTCGCAAAATCTCGTTCATCGCCCGGTCCGAACCTGCACCTCAAAGGCCTCCTCGACGAGAGCGCTTTTTTCCTTTCCGTCCTCGCTGACGACGAGAACGTCCCTCACAAGCCCGCTCACCGACCCGCTGGACACCACGGACGTCAAGTCGAGAACGGTTCGACCTGTGGCGGTCATGCGGGCCGACACGACCTCGATTGGAGCCTCGCTCCCAGGCACGCTGACGACTTGGTCTCCTCCGATTTGCTCGAAATCCATCTCGAGCACGGGCTTGTCGTTGACGCGCTCCGACAGCGTATAGGTAATGGCTTGCTCGATCCGCAATCCGTACACCGCGATCATGCCTCGATATTGCCATCGCGCGCCAAGCCCAACCGGCTCTTCGGGAAGCCAGACCTCGGACACGCTGAAAAGGGTCATCAGCAGATCCCAAAGAACGCGTACCGGGACCCCCGCTGCCACGGCGTTCATTTCGCTACCCCGGAGGTGGCCGCGATCGTCCATTTCGACCACGCCGCCTGCACCCCGAAGAAGGGCAGCCTGATCCTGGAGCTCCTTCTTCGTAGCTCTGCTCGCATTCGGCTCGCTGACCGCCTTGGCCCCGACGATCTGAAGCGGATACTTGATCCGATTGCCTTCGGGCTCCGCAGGTCCGTACACGACGTCGAGCTCGACACTCCGCAAGCCCGAGAGATACCGGTCGGGGACCTTGTCGCCCGTCGAGCGAACCCGAACCGTCGTGGTCGCCTTCGTCGTCGTGCCTTCCTCGATCGCGTAGCGGAGGAGTGATCGCGGCTCGGCGCCCGCGTCCAGGAGAAAGACCCCTGAGCTCGGGGGGGCCGCCGCGACTTGAGGCTCAGGCAGGGTGTTACAGCCTTGAACGGCGATGGGCACGCCGAGCACGACCAGAACCCAGCAAGCGATTTGTTTCGTCATTCAAGTCGACCCTTCGTGCGTTAGTGTGCGCCTGGCTTCAACTTTTCCATCGCCTGGTCGATCGTGAAGCTCGCGGCCTTTTGCCTGGGCGGGAACTCCTGGAAGGTCGTCAAGAATTGTCCGACGATCGCTTGCGCCCCATAGATGATGTAGGCGTGATCGATGAGCCAATCGTAGTAGGTGTTGGACGTTTCTTCGGCGCGCTCATACGGATCGCGGCGCAGGTTGAACATCAAGGGGATGCGCAGCGGAATGAACGGGTCGATCCACGCTCGCAACGTAGCCTCGGACTTCTGCTCCATGAAGATGGCCTTCCAGTCGTTGAAACGTAGCGCCGTGAGATCGCCGTCGTCCGAGAAATAGAAGATTTCCTTGCGCGGGCCCTTGTCCTCTTTCCCTGTCAGGTAGGGCAGGAAGTTGTAGCCGTCCAAGTGGACCCTGAAGCCTTTCTGACGTCGCTTCTTCTTCTTGAGGAGGTTCTCTTTGATATTCGGGTCGCCCGCCGCCGCGAGGAACGTCGGCAGCCAGTCCATGTGGCTCATGATCTCGTTGGACACCGAGCCGGTTTTGATCTTCCCGGGCCAGCGCACCATCGAAGGCACGCGCCAGCCGCCCTCCCAGTTGGTGTTCTTTTCCCCACGGAACGGCGTCGCGGCCGCATCAGGCCAGGTGTTGTAATGCGGGCCGTTGTCGGTGCTGTAGAAGACGATGGTGTTGTCGGCGATGCCAAGCTTGTCGAGTAGAGCGAGTAGCTGGCCGACGTGCATGTCGTGCTCGACCATGCCGTCCGAGTACTCATCCTGACCGGAAATGCCTCGGTGCTCGGGCTTCACGTGGGTGCGGAAGTGCATGCGGGTGCCGTTCCACCACACGAAGAACGGTGTTCCGGCTTTGTTCGCCTGCTCGATGAACCGAATGGCAGCGGCGACGGTTTCGTCGTCGATCGTCTCCATCCGCTTTCTTGTGAGCGGCCCAGTGTCCTCGATGCGGCCGTCGGCGTAGCTGTGGATGACCCCGCGCGGCCCGAAACGCTTCGCGAACTCCGGATTCTTCGGGTAGTCCTCGTTTTCGGGCTCTTCCTCGGCGTTGAGGTGATAGAGGTTCCCGAGAAATTCATCGAACCCGTGGTTGGTGGGCAGATACTTGTCCTTGTCGCCAAAGTGGTTTTTGCCGAACTGGCCCGTCGCGTAACCGTGCGGCTTGAGGAGCTGCGCAATGGTAGGGTCTTTGTCGCTCAAACCCTGGTCGGCCCCTGGCATCCCGACTTTGCTCAGGCCGGTTCGAAACACGCTCTGCCCCGTCATGAACGCAGCCCGACCGGCGGTGCAACTCTGCTCACCGTAGTAGTCGGTGAAGATCATGCCTTCGCTGGCAACCCGATCGATGTTGGGCGTACGGTAGCCCATCATCCCCATGGTGTAGGCGCTGATATTCGATCGGCCGATGTCGTCGCCCCAGATGACGAGGATGTTGGGTTTGCTGGCCTTGTCTTGGGCCGCCGCGGGTACGGCGATGGCGGCGATCAGAGCTCCCAGGATGGCGGTGCCAATGAGCGACTGTCTTGATTCTTTCATGTTTTGATCTTTCGCTTGCTGAGAAGCTCTTCAGGCGCTCGCCGCTTCGGCATCGTCGACGTCCATTCGTGCGTCCAGGGCCTCGAGAATGGCTACGTTGGCCTCGTCGATGGCAGCATTTGCAAAAAGAACGGCATCGGCTGCATACGTCTCACGTCGTTCAGCGCGCTTTTCGAGCTTCTTGATCTCGCGCTTCGTTTTCCAGTCGTCGATGTCGTGCTGAGCCTCGGCGCGCTTCTCTTCGAGATAGCTCTTGACCTCGTGCCGCCGGCCCTCGGCCTTGCGCTTCTGCTCTTCGAGGTCGGCCTTCGCCTTGTCGAGCTTCGACTGAATGGCTTGGCGCGTCTCCTGATTGGCGGTTTCGATCTGACCTTTGAGGTCCTGGAGCCGGTTGTCGGCGGCGGTGAGATCGTTACGGAGGTCGTTGCAAAATTCATCAATCTTCGTGCCCATGATTACCTGCCTTCTTCGGGGTGGGGGGTTGAAGTTGCGGCATAGAAGCAAGTTGCGTGCCCGTGCTCCATCCGCTGAAAACGCCTCCAACTGCTTGATTGGCCGGCCTTACCCGCGCGAAACGCGGCCCCCGAGTGCGACATTTCGCACCTCCCAAACGTGCAGGGGACCAAGTCTCGCCCCTTTGTGATAACGTCCAAACGAGTCGGGCAGAAATGAGCAACGTAACCGAGACTGGCCTGTTTTCGTCCGCCGAGGAGCTCGAGCAAGCGAACCGCGAAGCGGGATGGAACCTTGAGTACCACCAACTCATGCCTGGTCCGTTCTTTTCAGGCTTTGCTTGTCGTGCTTGGGCGGACTCCTTGGTGATGCGTGAGTCCTTCGTGAGCAGTTTGGAGGTTCGCGGCGAGCCTCCGAGCGACATGACAGCGATCATCATCCCCGGGAAACCTTGCGCCAGGGTGACTTTGAACGGGGCAGAAGTCACGGAGGGCCGACTCTTCCTCGTGCCACCAGGCGCCGCGATAGACGCGTTCGTTCTGGGAGAGTTGGAGGCGTATTCCATATACCTGCCAGAGTCCGTCTTTCAGGAGGCCGCGCGCTGCGTCGACCCGTCGTGGCACGATAGGCGACCTAGCGAAGCGCTCAGCCTGCGTGCGGCGCCGCAAAGAGTCGATGCGTTGCGGCGTGAGTTGGGGATGTGGCTCGGCGGAGCGGACTCGACGGACGATCTAGCGCATCAGGTGCGCGCTTCGAACTTCGCGTTGAAGGTCGCTGCTCTGACTTTGGAAAACGAATGCGATTCCGAGTTCGAGCAAGCGTATCGGTCAGTTGCGCATCGAAAACAGCTGTCACTCGCGAGAGAGTATATGGACGTCAACTTTCAGCACGCCGTCAAGATGACCCACGTGTGCGCGTATGCGGGTGTCGGGCTCCGCACCTTAGAGCGTGTTTTTCAGCACGAGCTAAACCTGTCCCCGAGCCGCTATTTACTGGCGCGCCGCCTCAGTACCGTCCGGCGAGTTCTCGTCTCCAGCGGCCCAGGACGCGGCGTCATCAAGCGCATCGCTATCGACCACGGCTTTACCCATATGGGCCGGTTTAGCGTCGAATATCGCCGGCAGTTCGGGGAGACGCCTTCGCAAACGTTGAATGAAGTGCGCCTGCCCCTCCCCGTATCCGTTCATTAACCAGGCGTCACGGGGCGGCTGACGCAATTCGGATATCGAATTCCGCGTCGCCGACGCAATTCGGATACCGATGGGGGTCGTATTGCGGGTAGGAGCCGTGGGAGAGTCGGCTTTCATGACTCACCCGTTGCGGAAAATCTCCACCACCAGAGACCTGGCAAGGACCGAGCTGAAACTCGAGATCGAGGCGATCCCAGACGCCGTCCTAGTCTTGAGACGGAATGGTTCGATCGTTCACGCAAACAGTCGCGCCGCCCGTCTGCTCGGATACGAGCCGCAAGAGTTGGCTCCGCGGATGGCCGAATCGCTACTTCCCACGAGGTATCGGGAGGAATACAGGAAGCTCATGCAGCGGTCTTTTGAGGAGCCTGCTGCGCGCCCCATCGATACAAGGTCAGACTTCCGAGCCGTGACGCGCGATGGCGAGGAATTTCCTTTGGAGATCGCCATCGGGCCGATGGCTGGAGGCGAGCAGGCGGTCGTGGTTTTGCGCGACACCACGGCCGCAACACAGTTGAGTGAAGAGCTGCGCGACAGCGAGCAGCGCTTTCGCATCGCAGCGGCGCAGACGGCAGACGTGCTTCAGCACATCAACGTGGAAGACAACCGCTACATGTGGTTCGGCGATATCGATGGCCTGTTAGGCTACGAGCCCGGCGAGTTTCCCCGTACGTTCGACGGCTGGCTCGAGCACATTCACCCCGATGACATCGACCGGATCAAGGCAGAAGTCGAGTGCATCGTGGAGAACGGCGAGCCCGGGTGGAATCTGCATTATCGAATACGCGCGAAGGACGGCTCTTACCAGCATTGGCTCGACCGAGGTACCGTCACCGGCTTTGTCGATGGGCGGGCCAATGAAGGGATCGGCGCCATCGTCGATCAGACCCACGAGCTCAAGGCCCGGCAGGAGCTGGAGCAGGCGCTCGCCGAAATTCGTAGGTTGAAAGCCCGGCTCGAGGCCGAGGGCGAATACTTGAGGCAGGAGATCAAGGGCAGCCACAACTTCGACGAGATTGTGGGCAGCAGCCCGGAGGTCCTGACCACGCTTCAGAAGCTCGAGCGGGTGGCCGACACCAACGCCACCGTGTTGCTGCTCGGTGAGACGGGCACGGGGAAGGAGCTCTTGGCTCGCGCCACCCATGCGAAAAGCAAGCGCAGCAAACGGCCCTTGATCAAGGTCGACTGCACCACGCTGCCGTCGGGATTGGTCGAAAGCGAGCTCTTCGGGCATGAAAAAGGCGCCTTTACGGGTGCGCATGAATCGAAGATCGGTCGATTCGAGCTGGCGCATCGCGGGACGATCTTCCTCGACGAAGTGGGGGAGCTGCCCCTAGAGCTGCAATCGAAGCTACTTCGAGTGATCCAAGATGGCGAGCTCGAGCGGTTGGGAGGCAAAGGCGTCAAGAAGGTCGACGTCCGCGTGATCGCGGCCACGAATCGAAACCTTCGCGACGAAGTCCGCGCGGGACGATTTCGCGAAGACCTCTATTACCGGCTGAACGTATTCCCTGTTGAGATCCCGCCGCTGCGCAACCGGCCCGACGACATCCCGACGCTCGCCATGTTTTTCCTCGCGCAGCGAGGCAAGGCACTCGGCAAGCAGGTGGAGCGAATTCCGGCCCAAACGATGGAGATGCTGATCGCGTACGCCTGGCCGGGGAATGTTCGAGAGCTTCAGAACGTCATCGAACGCGCCATCATCCTCTCCTCCGGACCCGAGCTTCTGTTAGCCGAACCCTTGGAACCCCGCGAAGCGAGACCGCAGATGGCCAGTGGGGTGCTCCGTAAAGATCTCGAGGAATTGGAGCGGAAGCAGATTCTGGATGCGCTCGAGACCAGCCATTGGAGAATCAAGGGCGACGGAAACGCAGCGGACCGCCTCGGTCTGAAACCAAGCACGCTGCGCTCCCGGATGAAGCGGCTCGGCATCGAGCGGGTTTAGTTTCGCGGGGGCGAGATCGCGCGCGTCGCTCCCAAAGGGCGCGATATCTCGCGCCCGCGGCCCCGCGCTCGACCCGAGCGAACCGTTACGGATCGCTGTCTTCCTGGCGGGCGCAGCATAGCGTGCGAAACCGGCACGGAGTTTGCTTTGTCTTCGGGTCCGGAGCGTCGCTCCAGTACCCCAAAGCGAAAGGCAAACGACCATGACCCAATTCATGGCAATCACATTCCGAGGTCGAAAGACCGCTTCCAAGGCTCTCGACGCAGTCGAGGAGTCCAACGATCATCTCTGGCTCGATGACATCGCGGTCGTTTCGCGCAGCAAGCACGGCTACCTCCGGGTACACAGCACCTGGGCGCAGGACGACAGCATCGTCAAAGGAAGCGCGGGCTGGGGTGCCATCACCGGTGGGCTGCTAGGCGCCATGATCGCGCCAGCGGGTGCGATCGGCGCGGCCATCGGAGCGGGCGCAATCGGCGGAGGGTCTCTCGGCGCCCTTTTCGGCGCCGGCACCGATCTTGCCGTCGAAGATCCGATCCTTTCGGATTTCGCCGCAAGCCTCAAGGACGACACGTCTGCGGTGGTCCTGGTATCTGACTCGGTGGCGGTGGACGAATTCGGCCGGGTGTTCGAGCCCTTCGAAGGCAGTTTCATTGAAACCGAGCTCAACGAGCACGACATCAAGGCCCTCAAAGAAGCGGTCAAGGCAAACAGAGCGCGAGCCTGATCTCGTTCTCGAAGGACTGGCGGTGAAGCGAATCATGGAAAGGTGCGGCCCATTTGGGCCCGCCAGCGTTCTCTTGTTGGCGCTGACATGCGTCGGCTGTACGGTGACCGAGAGTCGCCGTGAACCGCCGAGGCTCGTCCTGCAGATCACGGTGGACCAGCTTCGGGGCGACCTGCTTCGCCGCCATGCCGACCAGTTTGGACAAGGCGGATTTCGCTACCTGCTCGAACACGGCACCGTATTTGAAGACGCGCATCATCGACACGCCAATACCGAGACGATCGTCGGTCACGCAACGCTGTCCACCGGAGCCGACCCTTCGGCTCACGGCATGGTCGGCAACATCTGGTTGGATCGTTCCTCGGGTGTCCTGACCTACAACATCGAAGATCCTGACTACCACCTGCTCTCCGCAGACGCGGACGTCGACACGAAGACAGAGATCGATCCGACCCAGAGGGCCGCGCGCTCCGATGGACGGTCCCCTTCACGGATTCTGGTCTCCACCTTCGGCGACGAGCTCTTCATGTTCACTGCGGGAGCCGCCAAGGTCTTCGGCGTTTCGGTCAAGGATCGCGGCGCGGTTGCGATGGCGGGCCATGCCGGAAAGGCGTTCTGGTTCTCCAAAAAATCCGGCGAGTTCGTGACCAGTTCGTACTACTACGACGAGTACCCCGCGTGGGTCGCCGACTGGAACGAGAAGCGACCTTCGACCCGCTGGAGCGGAGCGGACTGGAAACTGACGCACCCACAGGAGACCTACCTCTTTGGCGAGCGGGACGATCGCCCGTATGAGACGGATCTCGCCGGATTCGGGCGAACCTTTCCGCATCCGTACGGCAACGCAGACGAGAGCAAGTACTACAACACACTCTTGACGGTCAGCCCCGCGGGAGATGAGCTGACCCTAGAATTTGCGAAGGAGTTATTGGAACGAGAAGACGTCGGCAGCGACTCGGTCACCGACTATCTATCGGTCAGTTTCTCATCCACCGACTATGTCGGTCACCTGTTCGGCCCTTCGAGCTTGGAGAGCGAGGACAATCTGCTGCGACTCGACCGAACGATCGCCGATCTCCTTCGGTTCGTCGATCAGAAGGTCGGCCTCGACAAGACCGTCATCGTGCTTTCGGCCGATCATGGTGGGGCGGAAGCGCCAGGATACCTGAACGAGCAGGGCTTGAACCGGGCCCAATACATCGACCTCAATGCGCTCGATCGCGAACCGGCAATCCAAGCGTTGAAAACTCAGTTTGGGATCGGCGAGGAGATCGTCGAGAGCTACCACCATCCCTACGTGTATCTCGATAGAGAGCTGCTCTCGAAGAAGGGGCTCGACCCGACCTTGATCGAAAGTCTGATCGCGGCGGAGATGACGAAAATGAACGGAATTGCGCTCGCGGTCCCGTCGAGCCGGCTCACGCGAGGGGAGCTCCCGGATACCCCGTTGACCGACAAAGTGCTACGCAACTTCAATCCCAAGAGATCGGGAGATATCTACGTCGTCTTCGAGTCACATTCGTTCATCAACGATATGGATGGGCTCTCGGTCGCAACGACCCACGGATCGCCATGGACCTACGACAGCTACGTTCCGGTGATCTTCGTCGGAGCGGGGATTGCGTCCAGGACGGTGCACCGCCGGATTCATACGGTCGATCTGGCGCCGACTCTATCTGCCGTCGTCGGCTGCAAGCCTCCATCAGGCACGTCCGGTCGGAGGCTTCCCGAGGTTTTGGCGGGAAATTCTCGCAACCCACCACTGCCCTTGACCCGACCGGCATCGGAGCGGTAGCGGACTCCCCATGATCACTCTCCGCGATTGGTTTCTTGGGCACGGTTGGACAGAAGGCTGGGCCGTCACCGGCGCGATCGTGGTTGCGCTGGTGGCCGCCGTGTTGTTTGGAGAACTCGCTCGAGCGGTGGGCCCTGCTCTGGCCAACAAGATCGCACGGCCCACCAAGAGAGCCTGGGTCGCGGCCTTCGAGAAGCGTCGCATCTTCCGAAGCGCGGCGTGGATCTTGAGCATCATCGTCACCGACTCACTAATCACACCGCTGCTGGAATCGTGGCCAAAGGTCTCGAAGCTCGCCGAGACCGTGCTCGAGGGTGCTCTGGTCATCGCCGTCACTGTCTTGCTCAGCAAGCTGATTGCAGCGGTCGTCGACACACTCGAGTCGCAAGACGCGACGAACCAGCGGCTTCCAGTCAAAGCCCTCGGGCAGGCCCTGCAGCTGACCCTCTGGACTTACGCCACGGTGGTCTTCCTTTCGGCGATGACCCATCGAGATGTCACGACCCTGCTGACGGGGCTTACCGCCATCGGCGCGGTCCTAGTCTACGTGTTTCGTGATCCGATCCTGGGCTGGACGGCCGGCGTGCAGATCGCGGCGAACGATCTAGTGCGGATCGGAGACTGGATTATCGTCCCGGAGCGCGACGCGGACGGACAGGTTGCCGAGATCGGGTTGACGACGATCAAGGTGAACAACTGGGACAAGACGATCAGCAGCATCCCCACGTACACACTGGTCAGTGAGGGCTTCCGCAACTTCCGCTTCATGCAAGAATCTGGAGGTCGACGAATCCGACGGTCCTTCTCAATCGATGCGCGAAGCCTTCGGGTCTGTGACGATGCGCTGCTCGGGCGACTCAAGAAGAACGGATTGCTGGAACCCGGGGTCGAGGCACGCGACCTGCGGCCCACCAACCTCACCTGCTTTCGAACCTGGCTCGAAGGCCGGTTGAAGGAGAACCCGGAGATTCGCCACGATATGATGCAGCTGGTTCGCCTGCTTCCCCAAGACGGGCGAGGAATCCCCGTGGAGATTTACGCGTTTAGTCGCGGCACAGGCTTGGTGGACTACGAGCACGTCCAGGCCGACATCTTCGATCGGGTGCTAGCCGTGCTCCCGGAATTCGACCTGCGCCTCTTCCAGGAGCCGACGGGCGACGACCTCCGAGAGCTCAGGCCTCCGGAGGGCGGCTAGCCTTGCGAGCCGTCTTTCCATCCGTCCTTGTCATTTCGCTTCTCGCATGTACGGAGCCGCTTCCCGAGCCCCCCGAACTGACCGAGACACTGCAGGCGTACGAGGAAGGCCCGACGGTCGATGTGCCGATCCAGGACGTGGCCGACCTTGTGGCGGATTGGCTCGATCGAACGGGGCTCGCCGATGAGCTTCGAAGCTCGGGAATCATCATCGAACAGGTGTCGACGGCGATCGGACTCGGAAACCGCGATCTAGGAGACCTCGAACCCACCGAGAATGTCAGGGAGGGCGTTGAGATTCTCGACGGGCGGTTCCTTGTCGATCTCTTCGTCGAGGTCACACATGTATGCGAGGGCCATGACCCAGAGGTGATGGCGCCGGATCCTGAAGCGAATGGGACCTTGAACGTCAACCTGAGGCTCACCGAATCCGGCTTCGACGGTGCGTTCTGGGGCGAGTTCGATACCTGTCGGTTCCGCAACGACGATGTCGACCTCGGCTTCGACTTCAACGAAGTGATCGCCGACGGGCCTGCGGGGTTCCTGTTTCTCGATCCACTGGGCTTCGATACCGAGCGAGACTATCTATTCGCGTTTGAAGGTCTCGTCATTGTCAACGCCGTGCTCGTTCTCGACGGCCCCTTCGACTTTTTGGTGCAACAGGACGTCGGCACCTTCGTCAGAGTTGAGGACGAAACTGGCGGCCAAGTGTTCCTCTTTCAGCCCATCGACAACCCAAACGCAATCGAGCTCAGAACACTTTCTGAAACCTGGGAATGCGATCTTTCGCTCCAACGATGTTTAAGCAGCGACGGCACCGAAGTTATTTGGTAGTCGTGCTCGCCCTGGGCGTGGCTGCGAGCTCGATCGACGCGCTGGCCCAGGCTCGTACGGCGAAACCCATCATTGGGACCGCTTACACACTCGAGGCGCGAGAGTTTCAGCTCGGCATCGGGTCCCAGGCCTATGGGCTCGTCGATCGAGTGACGATGGCGACCCTTTTGGCAGGTTGGGTCCTGCCGGCGTTCACCGACGTTTTCGCCCCCAATCTCCAGTTCCGATACCGCTTTTTCGATGTGCATCGCTGGTCGCTCGCCTTGAACACAGGAGCGTCGTGGCTTCGGATCAAGGACGCGAACCTCATTGGCACTACGCAACAAACGGTCAATGTGCTGGTCGTGCCCTTAGGCTTTCGGGTGACCAATCGAGCAACATCTCTGCTTCTCAGCACGCTCGAAGCGACCTATGTGGCGACGGGGTCCACCTTGCAGGACGGCGCGGTCATCGATGACTTCAACGGCGGCATCGCCACCTCTGGTCTGCAATTCGCCGTGGCGCTCGAGTATCCGGTTGCCCGATCGTTTGCCTTGACGCTATCGGGCCGCGTCATCGCTTTCGTTCCGGATTCAGAGTTCGAGGTGACCGCCATCGTCGACGAGTTCAACCAGATCCGCATCCGCGGTACACTAACCGCCGAAGACGTCGTCGGAAGCTACAACGTGATCGCCGGCATGGCGTTCTACTCAAAGCTATTCCGCCTTCGAGTCGGCGCCGGTTACGGACGATTCATCATTCCCGAGCTCGGTTTCGTCTATCTAGAAACCGGCCCCGTGATCGACTTCGCAGCATATTTTCGATTCTGAGCATGCAACCGCACCGCGACAAGGGGGCGAAATCGTTCACATGCTGGGGCGACATCTCGCCCCTTGGACCAGCACTCGAAGCGCCGACAAAATACTGCTTTTGGGGTTCTTCGGGGCTCCCTTCAGGAAGCCTAGGAGTCGGCACGCGAATTGCTTCAGGCAAGTCTTGAAGAACTAGGCCGCGCTTGGGTAGGCTCGCCGTCCAACCGCGAAGGAGTCCGTGATGAGAAACGAGGAAATCAAATCCGAGCTGTCGGCGCTGCGTGCAGAGGTCGTCGCGCTCGCGGAAGCCCGCGAGAAAGCCGCAGAGCCCGAGCCTCCGCGCGAAGCGTCAACACTCTCTACGTCGACCGGTGCGGAAGCTCCATCGGACGCGGAGCACGAGGGCTTCGTAGGCCAAGTTCAGGAGCTGGTCGAGCTCCTCGAAAACGAGCTCCGGGAGACACCGGTGGTCAGCGGTCTGGTGATCTTCTCGATCGGTATTCTAGTCGGCCGGTTCTTACGGTGAGGAAAACGTCATGAGTGCAGTAATGCTGAAGCTTCGCATCTGGGTTCACGCCGAAACGGCGCTCTTGAAGATCAACGCGCGACGGACGGGTCAACGGTTCACGGCGCTCGCGATTGCATTGGGCCTGGCTGTCCTTGCCGTCGGGATGATCAACATCGGGATCTTCGAGCTGTTGGCCGAAAGCTACGGCAGAATCAAAGGCGCCTTTTACCTCGCGGGCGGCAACGGCCTGTTGGCGGCCATAGTCGTGGTTGTTGCTCAGCGAAGTAAGCCAGGGCTTGAAGAGGAGATGGTCGCCGAAGTTCGAGAAATGGCCCTGACCGAGCTTCAGGCGGACGCCGACGAGATCAAGGCGGAATACGAGCGAATTGCGGATCGCGTGCGGAAGATCGAGAGCTCCGTTTCCGCCCTCACGGGGTCGGGGTCGTCGCTGTCTAAGCTCTCGAGCCTGGGCCCAGTGGTCGAGCTCGCAACCCACGCGCTCAAGCACCGACACGAGAGCAAGTGATGCCGCGACGATCTCGAATCATTCTTCACGGCAAACAAGCCGCCAACCAGGAGCTTCGCGATGCGGTGGCAGCGGTCCGGAAGGACGGTCACCAGATCGAGGTCCGTGTCACCTGGGAAGCCGGAGACTCGAGTCTCTTCGCCGCCGAAGCTGCTAAGGAAGGCATCGACACCGTCATTGCCGGCGGAGGCGATGGCACGGTGAACGAGGTCTTGAACGGCCTCGTCCAGGTCGAGGGGAACTCGAGCGCGCTGGGGGTGATTCCACTTGGCACCGCCAATGACTTCGCGCGGAGCGCAGGGATTCCTCTGCAGCTCGAAGGGGCCCTTCGCGTCGCGGTCGAAACAGAGCCGGTGGCCGTCGACGTCGGTCGCTCCGGCGATCGCGCCTTCATGAACGTGGCTACCGGAGGCTTCGGTACGGAGGTGACGGTCAACACCAACCCCAAGCTCAAGCGTCTGCTCGGCGGCGCCGCGTATTTCATCACGGGTCTCGGACGCTTCTCCGAGCTCGAACCGGTGCCAGTTCGGCTGCGCGGGCCGGATCTGGACTGGGAAGGCAAGCTCCTCGTCTTGGCCGTCGGCAACGCTCGCCAGGCAGGTGGCGGTCACGTCCTTTGCCCCGACGCGGTGCTCGATGACGGTCTGTTGGACATCGGCGTGCTGCCGGACGTTGCGGAGGATCAGCAGTCCGAAGCCATCTCTGCGCTGATGACGCACGGCATGCAAGCGGTCAAAGACGCTGCGCTCTACTGGCGGGTGCCCTGGATCGAGATCGAGGCCCCCAAGGGAATCTATGTCAACCTCGATGGCGAACCGACCCACGCCACCCATCATCGATTCGAGGTTGAATCGCAGCGGCTAAAGCTACACCTTCCGGAATCGACGCCGTTGATTTCACACGGCGGCAGGGCCTGAGCACCAGACTTCAACTCTGAGAACTGGATATCACGATGAAGCTACTTCAACTGATCGGAGGTTTTCTGTACGCGGTTCGATGGCTGATCGTCGCCGTTCTCGCGATCGGTGTGCCGCTCTACGTTTACTTTGCCTTCATCGCCAAAGACCCCGTGTTTGGCCCCAAAGAAGACGTGGAGCTCGGCAAGATGTCGGCGCAGTCCATCGCCGAAGACCCGAAGGAGTATCCGATCTTGCCCGAAAGCGAATACCCGGAGGCGTACAGCCACCTGCGTCGAATCGTGGGTGGCGTCATCGGCTCGCCGGAGATTCAGTATCGGGATGTCTTCGCGTACGACCAGATGAAGATCATCAACCGCGACGACGTACTGAACGCCTTCTGTACTCCGGGCGGATACATCTACGTGTACACCGGGCTCATCAAGTACCTCGACCAGGAGGATCATCTGGCGGGTGTCTTGGGGCACGAGATTGCCCACGCCGAGAAGAGGCACGGCAGCACTCGCCTTCAAAAAGAATTCGGGGTGAAGGGCCTCACCGGGTTCCTGCTTCTGACCCTCCCGATCTCGCCCAGTGACTACATCAACGCATCGATTCTCAAAGAGCTCTTGGGCCTCTCGTATAGTCGCGATCAAGAGGCTCAAGCCGACGAATACTCTGTTCGCTACCTGGCAACGAGCGACTACGCATGCGATGGCACCGCGGGGTTTTTCATCAAGCTCCGAGAAGCAGGTGATGATGTCGGAATTCCGGAGATGCTGAGCGATCATCCCGACACCGGCTCGCGTGTTAGCGCGATCCAAGGCGAGGCCAAGCGCCTCGGCTGCAGCACCGAGCCGGCTGACCCGTCGCGTTGGAAGGCGTTTCAACAAAGCCTGCCGCAAGATGAGCCAGCCGAAGAGGCCGCTCCGGAGTAGCGGCAAGTTGCGTGCCCTGAAGCGATAGACCTTTCGTCGGTCGACAGATGAACGAAACGCCCAGATCTTGGAAGGATGTTATCGCGCGGATTCCCGGAGCTGCCGTACTCCTGCGCGCGGTCGAGAAAAGCAATCAAGATCATCCCAAGGACATGGCGGCAAGCATCGCCTACTTCAGCTTCTTCTCTCTCTTCCCGCTCTTGGTAGGAGTGGTTGCGGGCGCAAGCCTGTTCCTGGACCGCGTCGAAATCCAGTCGCGCCTCGATCGAATGCTGGCCGACGAATTTCCGGGCAGCGCCGAGTTCCTGAGAACCAATATCGAAGCGCTGATCGAATTGCGGGGAGCGGCAGGCGTGGCCAGCGTACTCGGGCTCTTGTGGTCAGCCAGCAAGATGTTTGGCGCCCTCAGCCGGGGCATCAACCTCGCGTTGGGCATCCCCAAAGGGCACCCTTTCTATGTTTCCAAGCTTCGATACTTCGGAATGACCATCGCCGTGTCGCTCTTGCTGTTGATCGCGGTGGGGGTCTCCATGGCGCTTGACGTCGTGACTCAGGTCGACCTGACGCGATTCGGTCTCGCCGGCACGGTGTTTGCGTCGCTCGGCGGACACGTCGCCAGCTTCGTTTTCATCTTTGCTATCGTCTGCTTGCTCTACAAGCTGGTTCCCTATCAGCGGCCCCAATGGCGAGAAGTCTTTCCGGGAGCTCTCGTCGCAGCCCTGTTGTTCGAGTTGGGCAAGGCGCTGTTCGTTCTCTATCTGGAGAACGTGGGTAGCCTCGAGGCCGTCTACGGGTCACTGGCCTCCGTGATCGTGCTTCTTTTGTGGCTCTACTTCTCGGCGCGCGTCCTGTTGTTCGGTGCCGAGCTCATCGCGGTACGCGGAGAAGATCAGTGAGTGGAGAGCTAGCGGCAGCGTGCCGATAACTTGCGGCGGCATGGCATATGTCCCCTAATCTTAGGATGATCCGGCCGTGGGGATTGGTTGCCGGCTCGATGGCTTTGCTACTTGTCGCAGGCGGGGTCAGCGCGGACGACACACACTATCGCTCTATACCCATTGGCGCTCACGCAATCGCACTTGGGGGCGCCTTTACCGGCGTCGCAGACGACGCCTCGGCCGCCTACTTTAACGCCGCTGGCCTCGCGCTGGGGCCCACAGTAGGCATCGCCGGTGGCCTCACGATCAATGCGTGGGAACGCTTTGATCTGCGAAGGGCATTCGATCAGCCCGACGGCACCGTGGACGCCACGACCAAGCGGGGCCGTACAGTCCCAATCTTCGTCGGCGCCGCGATCAAGCTCGGGCCCAAGGATGCCTCTGGCCAGAAGAAGTTCACCTTGGCGGTCAGCGTGCTGGAGCCGATCTTCTTCAGCGGAGGCGTCTTCCTGAGGTCGACGTCAGAGCCCTTGGCCCTGTCGGACACGTATGAAGTCCTGGAAACCGATCGGGCGACCTGGTACGGTTTTTCCTTTGCTAGCCGTCTCAACTTGAAGCAGTCGATCGGCGGCTCGATCTACTTGAGTGTACGCAAGCTCAATCATGGCGAGACCGGGCTTGCACTGGACGGTGGGACGCCCGTTCCCAGCGATCCGGATAGGTTCGTCGGAACGAGCTCGGCGGTAAACACTCAGGCCTTGGGGTTCAAGGCTTTCCACTTCGTTCTACGGTTTGGTTGGCTGTTCCGCATCAAGCCGCAAGTTCAATTCGGGCTCATGGTCCAACCTCCAGGAATTCCTCTGAAACAAACCGTCAATGCGCTCTCGCAGGGGTTCGTGAACGACAATCGCGATCCCACGATGCCCGGGACGACCCAGGCGTACTTTTCGGACGAGAAGGTCGACGCGAAACTCCCCCTTCCTGCGGAGATCGAGGCCGGCCTCGAGTACTGGCCCGCCGAGAAAGTGATGCTGGCCCTGGACGTGTCGTTTCACGGCCCGGTCCGCTCCAGGCAGCGCGTCGAGATCTCAGATCCAGTTCCGGTGGGAGGCCTGCTTTTCGACTCCGATACGAAGCGGCGAGCCATCGGTAACGTCGCGATTGCCAGCGACTTTTCCATCGGCAGGAGGGTGATGATCGAGACAGGGTTTTTCACCGATTTCTCATCCGCGCGTAAGATCCCCGAAAATCCCGATCAGTATTACAATCCCCGGATCCATCGCTACGGCGGCACCCTTTCGTTGCGCATCAACGCATCGGGCATTGCTCTCGCGGTGGGTTCGACTTTCATCTACGGCAAGGGAGACGCCGCGGGCGTCGTCGTCGACGCGAACAACCTGCTTCTCGAGTACACACGCACCGAAGCCCGATCGCGAATCGTCTACCTGCATTTAACCGGCGCGACGCGGGTCGTCGAGGAACTTGGCGACAAGGCTGCACGCCGAATCAAGGCGCGGAGCGAGAAGAAAGAGGTCGAGGAGGAAGTCCCCACTCCGGACGAAACGGAGCCTAGCACCGGCCCCGCGGAACCGCGCTAGCGGCAAGCTCGGTCGTGTCCTAGGCGGCCAGGGCCTCGTTCGCGGCACCGCGTGCAGCCCGGCTGAGCGATGCCATCGACGAGCCGGCGAAGATCATGTGAACGCCTGCGATCGTGCCGACGGCCCACATTCCTGAAACGGGGAACTGCCGCCAGATCATGACCCCGAGGACCAACGCGGCGATGCCGCTGAAGAACGTCCAGCCCCAACCCTTGATCGGCCGGAGTCGAAACGCGTAAATGATTTCAAAGACGCCGTCGACGAAGAGGTACGCCGCCAAGAACAGGGTTAGCGTGGCTAGTCCCATCCCAGGTCGGGCGATCAGGTAGCCTCCCGCAACCAGCGTCAGAGCGCCGAGGGCGAACATGAGCAAACCCCGTCCAAACGAGCCCATCTTGAAGGCGAGAAACAGCCTCGAGATACCCGACACGATCAGCAGCGCGCCCACGGCGATCGTCACCGAGAGCCCCGCAACCAAGGGCGAGATGACCGCCAACACGCCTGCGATCGCGATGCCGATCCCAAGCGCCATGCCAAGGCCAGCATGCCGCTTGATGGTGCTGAGCATATCCTGATCCACTTCTTCGATTCCGTTCGTCATAGTTTGCCTCCAAGTCGGACATCGAAGCCCCGCGCAAGACAAATTGCAAGGACGAATTGGAGAACCGATGCATGAACGTTGTTGAACTAACTCGGTCAGTGCGTCTACAGTGCGCCCACACATCAAGGGGACATGGTCCCGAGGAGACGCTGATGGCGACTGCAAAGAAGAGAAAAGCACCTGCGAAGAAGCGCGCGGCCAAGAAGAAGCCGACGTTGGCCGCACGGATACGCGCTGAGTACGCGAAACTCAAGAAGGATGCCGCGGCACACGACAAGAAGGTCAAGGCAGACCTTGCCGCGCTCAAGAAGAAAGCCGAGAAGAAGCGCGCCGCGAACAAGAAGAAGCTCGCGGCCGCGGAGAAGAAGCTGAAAGCCGCGCTGAAGCCGAAGAAGAAGCGCGCCACGAAGAAACGCACGACCAAGAAACGGGCCCCCGCCAAGAAGCGCACCACGAAAAAGGCCCCGGCGAAGAAGAAATAGCCGCCGAAAACGCCTTGCGGGAGCCCAGGACGCGGCGGCCCGATGGCTGGCGGCGAAGGCGCAACATCTCCCTGGAAACACGAGGATGGAACCTGATTACGGAGGGCGAGATCCTGCCCCCCGGTCGATCTGGGTGCGATATCTCGACCCGTTGCGGATCATCTCTGGTTGGCTGAGAGCGCGATTCCGTGCGTTTGAGTTTGGATCGGTTCTTACGCGAGGTCCGGCACGCGGTTTGCAGCGGGTGCACCTTCAACGTCGAGCGGTTGGGAGCGCCACACCGAGGCCCACCCGCTCGTCACCAAGACGATGCACAACGTAATTCAAATGGCCGACAATACGCGCTCCGAATTCCTGTCATTCAAGGAGCGACACGCCTCGAAGCTCGCCAGACGGTGTCAGCCGCGGGATGCTGACATCTTTTGGCTGCGCTTCGAGCGGTACTTCGAGGACATCTACTACCCTTTGGTCGAGCTTTACGGGACTCGACCCGACTTCGAGGCGCAGGTCGAATCGCTCTTCGAGGTCATGGTGGAGGCTTACGCCGCACGTCCTGAGCCCCTGCGCCTGCTGGATCTCGAACGTCAGTTCACGCCGGACTGGTTCGAGCGCTCCAACATGGTGGGCTACGTCTGTTATCCGGATCTCTTCGCTGAGACGCTGGAAGGGGTCAGGAGCAAAATCGGCTACCTCGAGGAGCTCGGCGTCACCTACCTGCACCTAATGCCACTGCTCCATCCCGGGCCGGCACCCAACGACGGTGGCTATGCCGTGATGGACTACCGCGCGGTGAAACCCGAGCTGGGCACGATGGACGATCTCCGGACGTTGGCGACGGACTTGCGTGAGCGGGGCATCTCCCTTTGCGTCGACCTGGTCGTGAACCACACGGCAAAAGAGCACGACTGGGCGCAACGAGCCGTCTCCGGTGAAACGAAGTACTTGGACTACTACTACACCTTCTCCGATCGCACGTTGCCGGACGACTACGAGAGAACGCTACCAGAGATCTTCCCGGATGACGCGCCCGGTAGCTTTACCTGGTGCCCCGAGATGGCAGGAACAGGCCGTTGGGTTTGGACGACGTTCATGGACTACCAGTGGGATCTCAACTATGCGAATCCCACTGTTTTTCGGGAGATGTTGGACATCATGTTCTTCCTGGCCAACCAGGGGATCGATGTCTTGCGGCTCGATGCCGCGCCGTTCATCTGGAAGCGGCTTGGCACCGACTGCCAGAACCAACCGGAAGTCTTCGATTTGATCCAGGTCTTTCGGGGGTTGATGCGAGTCGTGGCACCGGGGTTGGTTTTCAAGGCCGAGGCGATCGTGCCGCCCGATCAGCTCCAGCAATACATCGGTGTGAAAACGACCACGGGGAAGCAATGCGAGCTTGCGTACAACAATCAGTTGATGGTGTTGCTTTGGAGCGCGCTAGCGACCCGGAAGGCCACCCTCTTGTCTCACGTGCTTCAGAAGCGCGCCCCACCCGTGCTCATCGATTCGAGCGTCGTGGCCTACATACGTAATCACGACGACATTGGTTGGGCCATGTCCAATGAAGACCTCTCCGACATTGGGGAAGATCCCACGCAACACCGAAGATTTCTGAATGACTCTTACGTCGGAACATTCCCCGGCTCCTTCGCCAAAGGGGAGCTGTTCCAGTTCAATCCTGTGACAGGCGATGCCCGACTCTGTGGGACGACCGCCTCTTTGACGGGGTTGGAGTCTGCGCTCGAGCTTGACGACGAAGGGGCAATCGACTTGGCGGTTCGGCGAATCCTTCTCCTGCACAGTGCAATCGCGTTCAGCACCGGCATTCCTCTCGTCTACATGGGCGACGAGATCGGCCTGCTGAACTACTACGCGTACACCGAGGATTTCAACAAGGCGAGCGATAGCCGCTGGCTCCAAAGGCCGCCCATGGACTGGAACAAAGCCGAGCGACGCCATGACCCGACGAGCGTCGAAGGCCGAATCCACAAGGGCCTGAAGGACCTCCTCCGGGCTCGCAAGTCCTGCTCGCTGCTACACAGCTTTGCCGCAGTCTCGCCGATCTGGACCGACAACGAACACGTCTGGGCTGTTTGCCGCCGGCGGCCGGAAGGGACCGCCCTGTTCCTCGCAAATTTTGCCGAAAGCTGGCAGTCGGCGGATGCAGGGATTATCGCGAACAGCGGCCTCACCGACCCCGTTCGTAACCTTCTCGCTCCAGGAACTCACCTCAACGCTTCCCAAGGGCGCCTTCACCTCGCACCCTACGAAACCCTGGTGCTGACTGGTGACCAGTAGCTCCCCCCTAACGAAGCCGCGTATCGCATTTCTCCTGGTGCTGTCGCTTGGCATCACGCTGCTGCTCTTGTGGGTGGTAGAACCGTTCGTCGTGGCGGTCGTGATGGCGGCGGTCCTCGCTGCGCTTGTTCACCCGTTCTATCGCAAAGTCCGAGGACAGCTGGGTGACCATGAGTCGCTTGCCTCCGCCGTCACTGTCTTGCTAAGCCTGTTTCTCGTCATCGTTCCATTGGTCCTATTTCTGGGAATTGTCGTCGGTGAAGCCATCAACCTCAGCCAGTCGGCGGCACAGTGGATGACCACGCACGCTCAAGCGTCGGAAACCCTGCAACATCAGATTGAGCAAGATCCCACTCTCAAGCGTTTGCTGCCCTACCAGGACGAAATCGTAGAGAAGGTCAGCGAACTGGCGTCCGACGCGGGGTCCTTTGTTGCGGGAAAGCTGGCCGACAGTGCAAGGGGCACTGCGGAGTTCTTCCTGATGCTCTTCATCACGCTCTACGCGATGTTCTTCTTCCTGACCGATGGTCGAGCAATCGTGGATTCGGTGCTGCGGTTTACGCCGCTCTCGGACGATGACAAGGCTCGTGTGCTTGGTACATTTACCTCCGTCGGTCGCGCGACACTGAGGGGCACCTTGACGATCGGCATCGTGCAGGGCGCGCTCGCAGGACTCTCGTTCTGGGTGGCGGGTATCGAAGGAGCGGTGTTTTGGGGCGCGGTGATGGCTCTGCTGTCGATCATCCCAGGCATCGGCGCTGCGCTGGTGTGGGTGCCAGTCGTGATCTTCTTGGCGCTGGACGGGCAGACCGGAGCCGCCGTCGGTGTTGGGCTGTGGTGCGCGATCATCGTCGGCACCGCGGACAACGTCCTGCGGCCGGTGTTGATAGGGAAGGATACCGAAATGCCGGACTTGCTCGTGATGCTGACCACACTCGGTGGTTTGGCGGCCTTTGGCGCTTCGGGCATCGTCATTGGGCCCCTCATCGGAGCGCTCTCGCTGACGATTTGGAAGCTCTGGGGCAGCGCCATCGACGAAGCTGGCGGCGAGGAGTGTCCATGAAAGCGCGCGCGCTATCGACACTGGCAGTGGCTGCCTTGCTTGGCTTTGGCGTTTCCGCAGGGGCGCAGGAAGAGGACAAGCCCGAACGGCCGCCGCCGACCACGGGGGCGCTTCCCTTCGACGATCCCACCATTGAGCCCCCGCGAGACGAGGATCTGCAGATCGAACAGACGCCGGACGCCGAGCTGGCGCAGGAGGCGGACGAGCCTGGAAGGGCGCCGATCGAGCCCGAGAAGCTAGACACGGAAGCCGCCGAATCCCCTGCTCCTCACGAGGACGAGGGGCCTGACGTCAAGGTCGTCTACGACGAGGCCTTTCTCCTCAGCGTCAACGACTGGTTCACTCTGACCCTCGGCGGTCTGGTGCAGGCTCGCTACACCCTCAACTATCGAACGGAGCCGCCGACCGATATCGTGACGCTGGAGCGCGAAAAGCAAGTCGCACAAGGGTTTGATGTCGCGCGTGCTCGGTTTCAACTGGGCATCGGGCTGACCGAATTCGTGGCTTTGTACATGCGCATCGGTGTGGTCGCCGGCGGCAGCTTCAGCTTCCAAAAGGCGTTCATCGACCTGAAGTGGAAGTACTTCCGCGTACGCGCCGGGGTCTTCATGGTCGATTTCATTGCTGAGGATTTGTTGGGTCCTACCGACCTCTACTTCCTCGATTACTCGATCGTCGAAAATGTCTATTCACCAGGTAGCTCCAAGGGCGCGATGTTCACCTATCTGCGCGATCGTTTCTCGATCAATCTCGGCTACTCGGACGGCCTGCGAACGGGTTTCTCCGAAATCCGGGCTCCCATCAATGCGGACTTCGCCTTCACCGTGCGCGCACAATACGCTTGGGGGGAAGCGGGGCTAGCGGGCTTCAACCGGCTCACCACGCGCCGTGGCGAGCCGTTCGGCATCCGCCTCGGTGGCGCACTTCATTATCAGCAAGGGGGACGTACCCAGGGAAGCCTTCCTGTAAGGATCGGCCTCGGGACCGTCGACCTCTCGATGCGTGGAAGCGGTTGGAGCGTATTGCTATCGGGGAACGTTGGTCAGGATGCGGTCGACGCAAGCGCGACCGATGAATCCGGTGAGATTCTCTCGGGAGCCGTCTCGCTGACGGGTGGCGCCTTCGTCTCAGAACGCGTTCAGGTGTTTGGCCGATATGCGATCGTGATAAAGCCAAGGATTCAAGGCGTGCTTCCTCCGGGGTTACCGGACGAGATCATTGGCCTACCGAGCAATTTCCAGTCATTCGGCTTCGGCTTTTCGTACTTCATCCTCCCTCGGCGCGACAACGTGAAGGTATCGAGCGACTTCAACTACTTCCTCGGCCGGGAGCGTGGAAGCCTCGTGCCGACCTCCCCTCTAAACTCGATCCAGCCCAACGACGCGGGCAGCCAGTTCGCCTGGCGGGTTCAGCTGAGCGGCAGGTTTTAGCAAGTCACTCCTCCCCTCGTTTTGAAGGCGAACGCGGTCCTCGTACCAATTCGCGCCTGTTAGCTACCGCGCGTTCGCCGCAGCACATCAAACACCGCGAACATCGCGCCGACCTCCACAAGCTCCCGATTCACATCGGGGATTTGTGACATTGTCATAAGAATGTCCGGAAACGCGTTTTGTTCGTGTTCTTTGGATGTGTTCTCATCGATACCTGTCCGCGAAACCGTTCGAGAATCGTCGGAGTCGGGTGAAGAGCCGGCTGTTCGATTCCCACCGCCTCCACCGATAAGCACTTGGAATCATTTCGCTTTGATCTCGGGTGGCAAAATCACTGGCAAAAACCTGGTGGGAAACTGTGGTTGTTTCACTTTTTGCCACCGGCAAAACGATCAGACTGACCGGGTGTAGCTCGACCTCGAGCTTGGACACCTCGTCGCATAGCGTTGACCACTCCCACGACGTGTAGGCATCGATCACTTCGCCTTTCGCGCCGGTCTGTCCCAGGTAACGTGAGACCTACACGACTAGAGGTTCAGAAGCATGCGAGAGCAAGGGGCAAAAATGGGGGATGCCGGACCGATCAAAGGTTTGCCTGCCCCATTTTTCACCCTCTTTGACCGTGCTCTGGCCCCGCACGTGATGTACACCGGGCCCTGGATGAAGCTATTCAAGACCACACGCCCGATTTTCATTGTTCTGTTCACCATATTGCTGCCCGCAACCGCTTGGGCGCAGAAGGCAGAAGTCGACCGTACCGAGCTGCCAGTGAAAGGACCGTGGTACCCGCCGATCACGACACTCGATGCGCGCGACGCCAAGGCGCCCCCGGTATTTGAAGTCGAGGCGCCCGTGGGCGCGCCCAATGTCGTGATCATCCTGCTCGACGATATCGGCTTCGGCGGCACGAGCGCGTTTGGCGGCGTGATCGAGACGCCCCACATCGACAAGCTGGCCAGCCAGGGATTGATGTACAACCATTTTCACACCACGGCGCTCTGCTCGCCGACGCGGCAAGCGCTCAAGACCGGCCGCAATCATCACTCGGCCAACCAAGCGAAAATCACCGAGGTGGCGACATCGTTCCCCGGGGCTACGGGAATGCTCCCGAACGACGTGGCCAGCATCGGCGAAATGCTACGGCTCAACGGCTACAGCACCGCCGCGTTCGGGAAGTGGCACGAAACCGCGGTATGGGAGATCAGCCCGTCCGGTCCCCTGGCCCGCTGGCCGAACTTTCAGGGCTTCGATGAGTTCTACGGGTTCCTCGGCGGCGAGACCAACCAGTGGGCGCCCGCCGTGTATCACAACCTCAATCGCGTCGAGACCCCGGACGACCCGAGCTACCACTTCATGAACGACATGGCGACGCAGTCCATCAACTGGATTCGCTTTCAACAGTCGCTCACGCCCGACAAGCCCTTCTTCGTTTACTTCGCCCCCGGCGCGGTGCACGCCCCGCACCACGTGCCGCAGTCCTACATCGACAAGCAGAAGGGGCGCTTTGATGCGGGCTGGGACGTGATCCGCAAACGGATCTTCGAGCAGCAAAAGAAGCTCGGCGTCATCCCGCGCGGCACGAAGCTCGCGAATAAGCCGAAAGACATCAAGGACTGGAAGCGCCTCTCGGCGAAAGAAAAGAAGCTCTTCGCGCGCCAAGCCGAGGTCTTCGCCGCCTACCTCGACATGACCGACCACGAGACGGGCCGGGTTATCCAGGCGATCGAGGACATCGGCGAGCTCGACAACACGTTGATCTTCTACATTGCCGGCGACAACGGCACCAGCGCCGAGGGCCTGATGAATGGGCTCTACAACGAGATGACCTACTTCAACAACGAGCCCAAGGGCTCGGACGTCGACTTCATGCTGAAGCACTACGACAACTGGGGCGACCCGACGACCTATCCGCACATGGCGGCCGGTTGGGCAGTCGCCTTCGACTCACCTTTCACCTGGACCAAGCAGGTGGCCTCCAACTACGGCGGCACCCGCAACGCAATGGTCATCCACTGGCCGGACCGGATCAAGGGCAAGGGGGAGCTTCGCACGCAGTGGCACCACGTGATCGACGTGGTCCCGACCATCCTCGAGGCCGCCGGGCTGCCGCAGCCGCGGATCGTCAACGGCGTCCCGCAGCGACCCATCGAGGGCGTGAGCATGGTCTACAATTGGGACGAGCCCCGTGCGCCGGGCCGGCACCAGATCCAGTACTTCGAGATGTTCGGCAACCGCGGCGTCTACTTCGACGGCTGGTTCGCGGGGACCGTGCACCTCAAGCCGTGGGGCAAGGTCGAGAACCGCTTC
>Ga0224508_10000703_pt1 | contig 32241 bp, 28 predicted proteins | sample SF_Jan12_sed_USG_4_FD_170157 | JGI IMG/M metagenome (GOLD analysis project Ga0224508, IMG submission 170157) | Sediment microbial communities from San Francisco Bay, California, United States - SF_Jan12_sed_USGS_21 | ecosystem: Environmental > Aquatic > Marine > Sediment | place: USA...
ATCCATATGCCGCTCAACAGCCAGGAATACGCGTAGGTTCCGAACAATACCAGTACAAAGGTAATGACGATGTCAGTCGCGCTTCCGTTCAGCGAGAACCCCGGGACATAACCGAACAAGAATGGCGCCAGGTACAAGAACTTGGCGAACTTGAAGGCGGTCAACGCGGTTAACCACATGTTGGCCTTGGCAATGGTGGCGCCGGCAAAAGCCGCAATGCACACCGGCGGGGTGATGTTGGAATCCTGTGACAACCAGTACACAATCATATGCGCGGCGATTTCGTTGACACCGAGGTGAGTCAAGGCCGGCACGGCTACGACCGCGGTGATTAGGTAGGCAGCGGTTACCGGAACGCCCATGCCGAGTATCAGCGAGGCCAGGGCGATCAGAAGTATGGTCAAGAACAGCCTGCCGTCGGCGAGCTCGATCACGATATCCGCAAAGGTGAGCACCAAGCCGCTGTAGGTCAGGACGCCGATGATGATGCCAATAACTCCAACAACGGCGCCGATCTTAAGACTGCTCTCCGTACCCGCCCGAGATGCCTCCACGAATCCTTTCAGATCAATCCGCGTGTCCTTTCTGAACCAGCTTATGACGATACAGGTGACCACGCCCAGGATCGCCGAATAGCCGGGGGAGTACCCCGAAAGCATAAAGACCGTGATCACCACCAGCGGCAGGATATAGAACCATTCCTTCTTGAAGATCTCCATGGCGCTCGTGGCAGACTTTTCCCCAACGATGTGGTGCTTTTTTGCCTCGTAATGCACCATGACGTAGACGCTGAAAAAGTACATGAACGCAGGAAAGATGGCGACCAGCATGATCTGTGAATAGGGCACACCGGTCAGCTCCGCCATGATGAAGCCCCCCGCCCCCATGATGGGGGGCATGAACATCCCGCCGATGGAGGCAGCCGGCTCAATCCCGCCGGCGACATGCGGCTTGAATCCCGCCTTTTTCATCATCGGGATAGTGAACGCCCCGGTGGAGACGGTATTGGCGATGGCGCTACCTGAAATGGAGCCGAACAGGCCGCTGGCAATTACTGAGACCTTGCCCGGGCCACCGACCCTATGCCCGACCGCAGCAAGCGGGAAATCGATAAAAAATTTCTGCGCTCCGCATTTTTCCAAAAACGCCCCGAAAATGACGAACAGGACCACGTAGGTCGCCAGGACATTGGCCATGATGCCGAACACGCCATCGCTCTTATAGAAAATGGAGGTACACAGTGCCGGAAACGTATCACCGGCATGCGAGATAATCTCCGGCGCATACTCGCCATAAACGCCATAAAGCAGCATCAGGGCCCCGAGGATAACGAAAACGGTGCCAACCACCCGTCTGGCCAACTCGACGCCGACGAGGACACCCACGACTGCGATCATCATATCGAGATCCGTCTCAGCGCCGGTGCGGTAATTGATCGCCTCAAAATTCAGGATCCAGTAGCCGATAGTCACAATGGAAAGCAGAATAAGAACGTAATCGACCACCCGCATCAGCGGATTCTTAGACTTGTACAACAGAAACACCAAGATGTAGGTTATGACTATATAGATCCCGCGATGATACTGGGTGGCCGCCGGCTGTAGCACCGCTGCATACGAGTAGAACAGCACGAGAACAAGCGCGCACGCATCGAATATTATTTTTTCAAATTTGTGTAATTGCTCGTACATCGCTCACCTTCCTGATTTCAGCCGGCATGCCCATAAAACCAAGAGGACGGAATACAAACATTCCGTCCTCTTGGCCCTGGGCGATTACTTCAAGACGCCTTTTTCTTTCCAGAACTTGGCGGCTCCGGGGTGAAACGGGGTAACAATACCGTTGGCCCCTGTCTTAATGCTCATCTCTTTGAAGGTCTTTTTCTGGCCAACCATGTGTTTCAATCCTTCGTCTGTGTAAATCGTCGCCAGCAACTTGTACACTACGTCATCGGGCACCTTGGAATTGGCAACCCACAGGGTTGAATCCTGGAACGACGGGGTGGTAGCGCCCACGCCCTTGTACGTGCCGGCCGGAACGGCCAGTTTCGAGAAATAGGGATATTTCTTGTAGAAGCCGCTTTCTTCGGCGTCTTTGTCCAGGTCCACGAGGGCAATGTCATTAGTCTGTGCCGCCATGATGACGGCGCCGCTGGGGAAGGCCGTGAACAGCCAGAACGCATCCAGCTGGTTGTTACCAAACGCAGCCGCCGCGTCGTTGTAGCCCATGGCATTGCGCTCGATCTTGTCCCAGACACCGAGATGGCTGAAGAATAACTCGGCATTGGCGAAGGCACCGGAACCGGCATTGCCGACGCCGACCTTTTTTCCCGCGAGGTCCTTGGTGCTCTTGATGCCCGAGTCAGCACGGACCACCAGCTGCGCCGGGGCCCCATACAGATAGGCAACGGCCAACACATCTTCATACTTTCTGGTGTCCTTTTTTAGCTGTCCATTTCTGCCCAGGTAAACATGACCCGAATAAACCACGCCCATGTGAGATCTGCCTGCGTTTACCTTGCGAAGGTTCTCCACCGACCCAGCTGATGATTGCGCCTTGACGGTGAAATCCTTTATTTCTTTTACCGGACCATAGACCTGAACCGCATTAGCCACTACTTGAAAGGTGCCGCCGGCAGGTCCACCGCCAAAAACGATCCGCTTGGCCGCATCCGCATCCGGCGAGAAACTAAACAACGCCGCCATTAACGCGAAGCTAGTCGCCATGAGCGAGTTAAATAGTTTTTTCATGCTCGATACCTCCTGTTGCACTCTGTCGATGGTTGCCCGGTTGGGGTCTGTTAAAACAAGAACGTGTTCAATGTCATAGTCTATCGGCGTTTACTAATCCTCTATGGCGTTGGCACGGTCAATTTGGAGGTCGCGATATCCTCCGGCCAAACAACCTCGAATGCCTCATCAACGACCTGCAGCACCATAGTCGGGAGACTGTTCTGACGCTCAAATTTCCCGTACTGCTGAAACACCACTGGACCGAAAGCCGTTTTAACGTTGGTCTCGTTCAAGGCCGCCCGGATGCTTTCGGGGCGAAACGAATCTGCCCGCTTCAGAACATCCGCTACCACGAACAGTGCCGCATACGCCTCGGCGCCATGATAGTCCGGGGATACAGAATACTTTTTCTGATAAAAGTTATAGTATTCCTGCGCCCCGGGATAAGGCAGCTGTTGTGTCCACAGGGTGGCGGTGAGCACACCCTCGGCCGCGTCGCCGGCCATGCTAATAAATTTCTGATGTGTGAAACCGCCGGCACCGCCGATCAGCAATGAATCGATTTTGCGTTCCCGAAGTGTCTTCACCAATAATACGGCATCGTTCAAGTACGAAACCATGTAGATGACGTCAGGGGTATCGTCCCGCAGAGGTTCAAGAATGTCCTGAAAGTATGCCGCATTCGCGCGCTCTTTGTGGTAGGGAATGAGCTTGCTCAACGCGATATCGTACTCACGGCAGAACCACATCATCCGCAACGCTGCGCCGGTTCCATAGGGGCTATTCTCATAAACGATTGCCATCGATGTCGGCTTGATATGTTTCTGCAGCAGTTCTTCGACCCCTTTTGCATATTCTCCGGCCGGCGGGTTCATTCTGTATACGTTGGTCCATTTTCGTTGCGTGATCCTGTCGTCCGCAGCGGTCGTTATCAATAAAGGCACGTTTAATTTATCCGCTATGCGGGCCGTATACACAGTGTTACTGCTTGCATAACCGCCCACTAACATGACTGGCGCGCTTTGTTTAATCAATTGTCTGACCGCATTTTCCCCTGCCTCTCGTTTCCCCCGGTCGTCGGCAAACACAAGGTTCAGCGGCCTGCCCTTGATGCCGCCGTCTCGGTTGATGGTGTCCAACGCCATTTGATAGGAATTTCTCATCATTGCTGCATAGGGGTAGGTCTCGGAATGAAGCACTCCGATCGTAATCGGTTCGGATGCCTCGGTGGTTCTCGGGCCATGGGCAACGCCAATAACCAAAAAGACGATTAAAAGGCAGCGCAAAAGCATTGATCTGGCCATCATGATTTACCGCTCAATAGCGCTCCAGGTTGGACCTTCTGGAAGTGAGTCAGCAAGAAACCATACAAGATTTAGCGGGTCTTTGATATGGATCAACGAATCGGGCCGAATGACCAAGAAATCGGTATTATGGCATTCATTGAACTAGCGCTGTTGTAGATCAGGCAAAGACCAACCGATGATGAGGCCGCGATTTCTGGCCCATGTGAATGGTTCGGGCGAGCGATATTAACCGGGAATTGATGGATCGGGATGTGATTACCCCTCATCCTAACGACCGATTACGCGTCGGTTTCTCTATCTATCAGGATAACGACGATATTGAGCGACCGGTGTGCGCGCTACCGACCGTCGGTGCCGCGGCCTGGGGAACAGGCTTAGACCGGCAGCGCCGTCGTATATTTTTTTTCTTTCAGCACGAAACTCGTATTTGCGGTACGCACCGCCGGTATGCGCAACAGCTTTTCCATCAGGAACACTTCGAGTTCCTTCACGCCAGCGGCTACAACTCGAATCAGATAGTCATACTCGCCACTGACCGTGTAGCATTCGAGGATGTTATCGGATCCAGCGACGAAGGTATCGAATTGTTCTAGTGTCGCCGTGTGATGATCGGCCAGGCTGACATGCACGTACACCATCACGCTAAGACCTAATCGCTCGCGATCAAGCAGCGCCACGTAGCGAGTGATCACACCGTCTTGCTCAAGCCGATTGACCCGACGCCAGCACGGGGCGCTTGAGAGCTCGACCTGCTCGGCCAGTTTTTGGTTGGTGATGCGCCCTTGGCGCTGAAGCAGCTCCAGGACCTTTCGGTCAAACCTATCTATTGTACTCATATTGATAGAATATTCTTTCTCTATATAGCGTATTATTGATAAATATTGCTAAATATAGGTCAAGAATAAAAAGAATAGCAATAACATTTCGTCAGCGCTATGCGACACTATCTACATGCCCGTGAAATGACCCTGGTGTAGTCATGGCGAGCTCATCCAAGTACGTCGCTAAGCAAGCCGATGCCAACGGCGTTATTCGATATACCGACGAAGAACATGCCGTCTGGTGCGATCTGATTGTTCCTCAGCGCGAGCGCGTGCGTGGCTATGCCTGTCGAGAATACGCCGATGCGCTGGCGCGTATGGAGTTACCCGACGATCGCATTCCACAGTGTCGCGAGGTGTCGTCGCTACTACTCGATTACACCGGTTGGCAGATGGTGCCGGTGCCGACGCTGATCGAGTTCACCGAATTCTTTCGTTTATTGTCGGAAAGAAAGTTCCCAGCCGCGTCGTTTATTCGCAGTCGCGAAGAAATGGATTACCTACAGGAGCCCGATATATTCCATGAAATCTTTGGCCATGCGCCGCTGCTGACGGATGCGCGTTACGCCGACTTCGTTGCCGCCTATGGCAGGGCAGGGCTTGCGGCACCGAAAGAAGACCATGTATGGCTGGCAAGGCTTTTTTGGTTTACGGTTGAGTTTGGCCTAATCGCACGCGATAGCAAGAACGAGGTCTATGGCGCGGGTATTGTGTCTTCGAGATCTGAACTAGGCTATTCCATCGACTCCGCAAAACCGCATCGCCGGCACTTCGATATTATCGACATGTTGCGTACACCGTACCGCATCGACATCCTGCAAACCGTCTATTTCGTGATTCAAAGCTTCGATGAACTATACGAACTCGCCAACCGAGATCTGCTAGCAGCTATTCGCCGCGCTCGGGCGATGGGCATGAAAAGGCCCACTTATGCCCTAGCTGAATCGGCGGCTTAAATAAGCTTTGAGCGACGAATAGATTGTCGATTTCCTCGACGTACGAAAGTGATCAGAATTGCGGCAGCAGCACACTGTCGATAATGACAATTTTGCCGTTACTCGTGCGCACTATCTGACAATCCGCGTTCGATTGATTGATCTGTAACGTCTTGCCGTCTCGGTTATAGAAGACGGTTTGGCCTTGTAGTGTCTTCACCTCCCTAGGCCTGAACGTCAGGCGGGGGTCTCGTATGTTTGATGATACGTGATATAACAGGACGGTCCTCAGAACATCGACGTTTGCCGGTGCCTTCAGGAAGCCTACTAGGCCTTCTGGCAACTTTGCAAAGGCGTCGTTGGTTGGGGCGTATATCGTGAAACGACCCGGCCCGCTTAGGGCCGCTACCAGATCCGTAGCACCTGGACCCTGGCTGGCCGCAACGAGAAGCTCTACGAGTATCGAAAACGAATCCGGAAATTCCATTGCAGCGTCGACGATCGTACCCTCAAAATCTACGGGCGAGGTGCGAAGGCATTGCAGAATGCCACCGAAGCTGCCGCGGTAACTATCGGCGTGCGGAGGGTTACGAGATAAGAACGATGCGTTGGCGGAGAGGAAGACGTAGTACGAATATTGAAGATCGCCGCGGCATGCGGCCGAGCATGCGCCGTGAGGCGAGTATTGGTGGCGGCGGCATCATCTTGGCCGTTATTGCCGTATTCTTCCTTGGTGCCGATCCGGCGCAAATTATCGGCATGTTAGTGGGCGGCGGCGGACAGCTGTCGGCCCCGGCACCGTCCGCACGGCAAAAGGCCACCGAGGATGAGCTGGCCGATTTTGTATCAGTGGTAGTCGCCGATACGGAAGATACCTGGGGACCGATCTTTCGATCTGCCGGCTATCGCTATCAACCGGCCAAGCTCGTGCTCTATAGCGGCATGGTCCACTTTGCCTGTGGAACCGGTTCTTCCGCCGCCGGGCCGTTTTATTGTCCGGGGGATCACAAAGTATATCTCGACCTCGGGTTCTTAAGAGAGCTAAAGCGGCTGGGGGCACCGGGCGACTTTGCTTTTGCCTATGTAATCGCGCACGAGATCGGTCATCATGTGCAGAATTTACTCGGTGTTTCTCAGCAAATCCGTCAAACGCAGCAGCGAGTCAGTCGTAGAGAAGCCAATGCGCTTTCGATACTTACCGAGTTGCAGGCCGACTGTTACGCTGGTGTGTGGGCACACCACGCGCAGTCGCAAAGACAAATCCTAGAGCGGGGTGATATCGAAGAAGGCCTGGGCGCAGCTGCCGCGGTCGGGGATGATCGCTTGCAGCAAATGACTGGCCGTGGGATTCATCCAGAATCATTTACCCACGGTTCGTCCGAGCAACGCATGCGATGGTTCAAGAGCGGTTTTCAGTCGGGTGACTCGAGTGCCTGCGATACGTTTGCTCAAGCAAGATCGTGATCGAAATTGGAGGTGTCATAGGCAATGAACGGATCCCCCGACAAAAGGGCAACCGTGGATGAGATATCGATGATCACACCTGATTTGGAGTAGCAGCGGTCGGACTAGTCTGTGCCAAACCTTTACACTATCGGGATTGCTCGGAGCAAGTCGAGTTGGTGCCAGATCAGGCCCAAATATATCAGCAGTGACGCTACCAACATGTGGTAGACACGCAGCACGCCAAACACCCGAAACCGCTGGTGCATTACCAGCCACACTATGCAAAAACCAGTGACGGCTAGCTTCACAATAAAGAACAGTTGATGGTCGATGCTAAGCAACCAGTTTAAAAAGGGATTAACCTCCTCGGCACCAAATTCCAATAACAGCAATGTGAAGTAAGCATCCGCGATAGACAGCAACATGACAGCCAATGCCATGACCAGCAGCCACAGTCCGTGGCTGTCGACGTAATGGCCGCGCCACTGTATGTCCAAGCGCCGATCGTGGGTGCGCCGATTCCGATACATCGAGCACAATAGGCCTCGCAGCGTCTGTTGTCGCCGATGCGCACGGCGCGACTGAGCGTGCCCTGTGGTCGATGTCACCATGGCCGAATACCACGCTGCGGACAGGGTGAGTGGCGTTGAGAGCTAGGGGGGGTGGGACGCCGTGTGTGGGCAATCGTCTGGGCAATAACGCCAGAACAACCGAGCAATTTGATACCGAGTCCGTTCGGGCATTGGAATTCGCTTCTCACAGTGCCCTCGCAGAATGCGGTCGCACCCGCGAGGCCGACCGAGACCACGACATTGTCGCCGACCGAGACAAAATTGGCAAGCAGACCATGCCCGGTTCACCCTAAATATACTATCGGATCAAATACTTATCATTATTTTCGGTCATTCGACCTAGGCCCCTGGCCAGCCTGTCCGTCTAGCAGTCCGTTGGTGCTCGCCTATACTTGCGTGGGGGCCACGCCCGGTAAGGCTTCTGGAGGTAGTGCAGTACGGAAATGCGAGAATTCACTGAGACCATAGTCGAGGATGGCAGGCCGATTCCGGCCGATACCCCGCCAAAACCCTGTTTGACCGTTCTCTACGGCGGGCCAGTTGGCTTGGTCTATACCTTACCGCTAGGGTCCGAGACCCTGATTGGCCGTGATGACGAAGCCGATCTAGCGCTCGGAGAGCCCCGTGTCAGCCGTCGACATGCAGTAATCAAGGTCCAACTGGACAGCACCGTCGTCATCGAGGATCAAGGCAGTAGCAACGGCACGTTTGTTAATGGGACCAAGGTCGACAAGCGTCAGCTCGAAGATGGGGATAGGGTGCAGATCGGTTATAGCTGCATCATAAAGTTCTCCTACCAGGATGACCTCGAATACCAGTTGCAACATGAAATCGCCGGTGGCATTAAAGACCCGCTGACGGGGTTGTATACGAAGATGTATTTTGACGACCGCCTCGCCAGCGAATTCACCCATGCTTGTCGACGAAAGAACAACCTAGGGGTACTCCTACTTGCTGTTGATCATTTTGACAAAGTCAATCTTTGTCATGGACAAACGGCCGGTGATGTTGTTGTCAAGGGAGTTGCCAGCGCCGTAAGTAGCGTGTTGCGCGCAGGTGATGTGTTTGCGTGCTATGATGCGGAGCGTTTCGCGCTATTGGCGCGCGACCTAGATGAGAGAGGTTCGGCGATCCTAGTGCAGCGCATTAGTAAGGCCGTCGAAGACACACAGTTCAATTTCGATGGTACGCCGATTAGTCTGACGGTCGGCATGGGTGTTGCCACTCTGGCAGATCAGCCGGAAGATGCTGGTCATTTCATTAAGCTCGCCGATGCTTCACTTCGCCGGACAAGACCAAAAGGTAATAAGGGCAGTGCAGATGGGAGGGTGACCAAGACAGATGCGTCATCGGACGAGGCAGTGACCACTGTCTATTACGCCCCCGGCCAAAAAGCTTAAGCCGCGATTCCAGCGCTCGTAGCTTTGCACCACAGATGGGTGACGTCATCACGTTCGCTCGAGTCGTCGTAGAAACTCCCCAATGGTCTTGCTCAAATAATCCACATCATCCGCCATGGTTGGGTTGCTGGCGCTGTGGCCCAAGTTTGAAGGAATTTCAACGTAGTCAGCATTGGGGAGATGGTCAGCGAGTTCGCGCTGATCGCGAGTTGGATTATAGAGATCAAGTGGCGGACCCAATATCAGGGTCTTTGCGCGAATATCTTGTAAGGCACGTTTTGTATTGCCGCCGAAGCCAAGAGCTGTGCCGATATCGTGGTCGTCATAGGCCCATGTCTGGTAGATCCAATCGTTTGCGTCGAAGCCAGCGTCTAAAGTTCGTTGTTCAAGCCCTTTCATCCAGTCTATGACATCTTGCGCGTGCGGGAACTTATCACGCAGGCCGCTTGGTGTAGTGCTCACTAGGGTCCGCATCAAGTTTGTCCACGCCCGCCAAGCCCGACGGGGTTGTTGGGTATATTGACCATCGTTCCAATCCGCATCCGCCATCAAGATCTTACGGCTCGTCTCGTTCACCGCTACTGACCAGGCCGGTGTCCGCGCGAGCGGCACCAGCGCGATTAGCGCTTGCATATAAGCAGCGTGACTTATCCCCCACTCAAGTGCCTGCATACCACCCATGGAGGCACCGGCAATGGCAAGCACACGTTTGAAGCCAAACTTTCTAGTAAGCAACCGTTTCTGCGAGTTGACCATGTCCCGAATGGTAAAGCGCGGAAAGCGCATGCCGGACTGGGTTTCGCTGTTGCTGGGCGAGCTACTTCGCCCGTTCCCCAGTGCGTCGATACCGATTGTGCAATAGGTTTGCGGGTCGAACGCCTTTCCTGTCCCAATGAGAAAGTCTAATCGGTGCGCGTTACCAGCAATCGAAGACGTAACAACGATTACATTCGTTCCATCCTGACTCGGAGTACCGTGCATCACGTAGGAAAGGAAACAGTTTTCTATGATGGCGCCGGAGACGAGCTCAAAATCACCGAGTTCAAAGCGTTGCTGCGGAACTGTGCTTGGGTCATAGGCCATCGATAAGGCTCAAAGCTGGGTCATCGTTCTGATAGTTTTGCCGTGCTTGAGGGCGGCGAATCCGTCATTGATTTCATGCAAGGAGATTCTCGACCTGACCAAATCATCGAGGTTCGGAAGGCGATGACGATTGAGTTATGATGCTAACTGCCTACTACTCCCCGGCTCAGCCATAGCGCGCAAGCGCGCGATACGCTCCTCGGTAGGCGGATGGGTGGAGAACAGTTTGGCGAGACCACCGAAGGCAGAGAGTGGATTGACCTGCGCGAGCGGTGCGACGGATGGCGACACGTTCATAGGAATAAGACGTGCACCTTTCTGAAGCTTCTCCAGCGCACTCGCCAGTGCTAACGGCTTACCGGAGATCTCGGCGCCCACTGCATCGGCTTTGTATTCCCGCTGCCGGCTAATGGCAAACTGGATGATCATGGCCGCAAATGGTGCAAGCATCGCAGCTAGCGGACCAAGCGGGGAGCGACGTCTACCACCTGCATACATGCCAAAGCGTGCGAGGTTGCCAATGGCTCCTGCCATGGTCGCAGAAATCGTTTGCAACAACATATCGCGATTCTTGATGTGTCCGAGTTCATGGGCGAGCACGCCCTCAAGCTCATCCTGATTGACAAGGTCCAATAACCCTTGTGTTACACAGACTACCGCATGCGCTGGGTTGCGGCCGGTGGCAAATGCATTGGGTTGCTGGTGGGGCGCGATAGCGACCGTGGGCATGGGCAGACCGGCGCGCTGACGTAACCTGTCGACGGTTGCATAGAGTTCGGATGCTGCCGTGGGTTTAACTACTTGGGCGCGATACGAACGCAATACCATTTTTGATGAGTTGAAATACATAATGAAGTTCATGGCGCCGGCGATAAGCAATGCAAGCACGGCGCCGTTTTGACCGCCAATTGAGTTCCCAACCAAACCGAATAGGGCGGTCATAGCTGCGAGTAAGGTGAAAACTTTCGTGTTGTTCATTACATGTTCCGAATGGCGATCTATCGTTGTGTATGTCTGGACTTGGCGCGACCTGTCGTCGCGTCACAAGTGGCGCAGTGGGCCGTGGGAGTGACCAAGGAACCACGCCGTTGTAGTGATACAACAGCGTAGGCAAACAAGTTTATTTAGTGATGGCCATCGGTTCTGCTCCTGTCTTAATCGTTTTATTACTTGTTGTTGGCTCGTAGACGGTGTGATGCGGTCGTGGACAAGCACTATCCACCGTTTGTCGGATTCGGTCAACGAATCAAACCATGGATAGTCCACTGCCATGTCTAACGGCGACAGCGGTGTCCCCAGCAGACCTCGGGCGTTGGGCTTTTAGGGATGACGCGGAAGCGGTGCTTCGGTCAATGCGCGCCGCCGTGCATGGAGTTCCTGGCCCGAGCTCGGTCAGGACGCCGGTCTCGGTTTCGCCCTCGGGTCGTGTACGAGGTTGCCATATATCATTGCCCCCGGCGTGATGCGAAGCGCCCCATAGTGCACATCGCCATGGATCCGCGCCTGGGATTCGAGCTCTATCCGTGTCGAACAATACGCCTGGCCCCGGATCTTGCCATTGCTGACCAGATGAGGAACCGTGATATTACCGCGTACCTCGGCATGTTCGCCGAGAATCAGAATGCTGTTATCACTATCTTTAGCCGTGATATTGCCTTTCACTTTACCGTCGATCCGAAGTCCATCCGAACAGGCAATGTATGGATTCATGACGCATCGTAAAACAGGTCGGTCAGGGACGATACGATGCCGTCAGACGTACACCTGAAAAAGAGCGAAACGCCCGTAAACCAATGTGCCAGGTACCCATGTTTGGATTATTGAACGTACACGTTTCGCTGTTGCCATTACGGTAAGGACGGCAATCGAAGGTGAATATTGACGGCTGTGAGCCGAAACGGACATATAGATCGGCGTCCCCACTGCCGCCCGATATAGTGAAGGTAAGTACCGACATGCCGGCGGGTACTGTTAACGTGTAACGCTGCCATTGTCCGGAACTTGCCGAGATATTGTTGACGGCAAAGGAAGCACCGCCACCGCCATTACTTGGTTCCGTAAAGCTGCCAACAAGCGATACACCCGCGAACGACCGGAATCCCTTTAGCATTACATGGTAGATCCCAGCCTGCACATTGGAGATCGTGCAAGTCTCGTTGTTGCCGTTTCGGTATGGGCGACAGTCGAATGTACGGATCGTGGGCGCTGTACCAAAGCGCACGTACAAATCGGCGTCACCCGACCCACCGTTGATGCGAAACACGAGATTACTGGCCCCGGCTGGAACCTCCAACGTAAAGCGAATCTCTGCGCCTTGGCTTTCGTTGAGGTCCGTTTTAGCAACGCCGTTCTCTAGAACGGAATCATCGGCATTGCCACCACCGACCAATGCGGCAATAGCAGCAGCGGCGTCTGCGATGCCACTGCCGCAACCACTGCACGCGGCCGGAAAGCTACTCGCCGTGTTCTTGAGGGTGTTTTCGAGTTCGTCAGGCGTGATATCGGGTTTGGCTTGATACAGCAGCGCACTTAGGCCGGCGACATGTGGCGCCGCCATGCTAGTGCCCTGATAGAAGCCGTACACGTCGCCTTGTGGTGTAGTGTTGCCAGAATCGAGCGTCGACAGCACGCCATTAGCGACGCTGCCCTGGAGGGCGCCGCCTGGGGCAGCCACATCGACAACGTTACCGAAATTCGAATAAAACGCTTTACCACCGCTGCGATCCGTTGCTGCCACGGTGATTACGCCATTGCAGTTGGCAGGGGTCGCGTTTGATGCATCCGTATTGCTGTTGCCGGCGGCCACCACCACGGTCACGCCGTTTTGGCGCGCAATATTGATCGCAGTCTGTGTGGTAGCGCCACACGACCCACCGCCGCCCAGGCTCATGTTGATCACTTTTGCTGGATTGGCATTTGCCGGCACACCACTAACGGTTCCACCAGATGCCCACACAATGCCGTCTGCGATATCGGAGGTGAAACCACCGCATTTTCCGAGTACCCGCACGGGTGACACTTTTGCACCGAAGGCAACACCGGCTACCCCGAGGCCGTTGTTAGTAACGGCAGCGATCGTGCCGGCAACATGTGTCCCATGCCAAGAGCTACCATTAAAGCCTGGTGGTTGCCCACCACCGCATTCACCGGCGGCAGTCCAATCGCCCGGATCTTGTGGGTTCGAATCGCGGCCGTCGCCATCGTTGCCGATAAAGGCATCGGAGATCATGTCGTAGCCACTGACAATATTTGGGTTTAAGTCGCTATGAGGTCGATAGCCCGTATCGAGTACCGCTACCACCACCCCTTGACCGTTGTGGCTGTCCCAGGCGTCAGGTAGGTTGAGGCCGCCCGTAGGTTCAAAATAATGCCATTGCTCGTTGTAACGGGCATCGTTAGGGGTAAATAGCGGATACATCAGGCGATCGGGTTCGGCAAATTCGATCGTAGGGTCTGATGCCAGTTCATTCGCGATTCGGGAGGCCTCGTCGTAGGACTTCCAGGCATCGAGCTCTACAACTTCCGCGCCGGTGGCGAGCGTGCGCCGATACTGAATTCGCATGCCTAAACGTGCACTCATAGTGGACACGCGTGCACGCAACGCATCGAGTGTGAGTGGCTGGCCGGTCGTGGCACCAGACGGGCTGATGGCGGCCACGGGCTTGAACTTAACGATGATACGGTTGGTTCTATCAGTATCGGCAGCAAAGCCCAAGGGCATCAGAAAGAGATTGATGAAAACGGCCAGACTGATGCCGGCGAGCATGGGGTAGTTGCAAGGGTTAGGACGTGTCATCCGCTCACTTCCTTGTGTAGTGGTGATGGCGATAGCTTGCCGGTATTTGAACCAACCTCATAGCCGCATACCGACCGATGGCGATATGTCTCGGATGGGCGGACCCACGCCGCTAGTCGTGCCGCGCCCAGCGCCGCATGCGGCAGCGCCAATACGAGCTCTAAGTATCTGATCTAATGTCCAGTTGTCCGCCACTGATCACAGGCAGGGATAGCCGTTAGCGGCAACAGTTATGTCTTATACTTAACAAGTGCGGGACGAGGGTCAGCGAGACAAACTCGTAGCGCCGTGAAAGTACAACATATCAGCTGGGCCCTGGGAGAACCACGCGTAATCTGGCAAAAAGGGTGAGGGGTGTGGGTAAACCTGTTTTTGCCAAGGCGTTGGAGACGGGGCATACTTCCGCGACGCGCGGCAGCGACAGCAATGACCTCGTCAAGGGAAGATAGGCTCAAGCATACGGCATAGGCAGACCGTCGCCGATGAACCGCTTGGAAGATTGTGCCGCGCCCCCCGCGCACAGGGACATATTGACGATCGTGCTGAAAGTAAGCTTGCAACATCAAATAGGAAACGGCTTCCCAAAATCTGTGGGCAGCCTACTTGCATGCGTGGCGTTGTCCAGTTGTGTGTCGCTTGGCGTGCCGCAACCAGAGGTGACGCCGGAAGCTGAACCCAAACCGGCGCAGAAGGCAAAGCCCGAGCACATACCAAAGGCAAAACCCAAACCGGCGCAAATTGCCAAGCCGAAAACGACAAAGCCATCAATGCCTGACAGTCAGGCGAAACCTCAGCCAATCCCTGCGCCAGAGTCCCCGCTCAAACCCACCGGCACGCAGGCGCTGTCGCGTGTGGCCATTTTGGTAAGCGATGATAGTCCTGCCTATACGCGCGTGGCCGACGAGCTGGCATCGCGCCTTCAACAACGTGCCAAGGTCTACAGTCTTAACGGTGAGCTTAATGGCAGCGATGAGATTGTGGATCAACTCCAGCGATCTGATCGACAACAGGTCGTTGCCATCGGCCTGCCGGCAGCCAGGGTGGCGCGTAGACTGTCAGACAAGCAAGTAATCTTCTGCCAGGTGTTTAACTTTCAGGATTATGAGCTTATTACCCCGTGGATGAAGGGTGTCAGTATGGTACCGCAGCTATCGGATCTCTTCAGGGTTTGGAAAGCACTAGACCCAAGCCTTCAGCAAGTCGGCGCCATTACCGGCCATAACCAAGAGCATACGATCAACCAGGCGCGCCGGGCGGCTGAGTTGCATGGGATAACAGTAGTCCATCGAGTCGTCGGCTCCGATAAGGAAGCGTTGTACGTATTCAAGAACCTTGCTCCCGAGATACAAGGGTTGTGGTTGTTGCCGGACAATCGCGTACTAAGCCGGCAAGTGATCCGACAGATAATGTCCTACGGGGTCAGGCAGGGTAAACAGGTTTCGGTTTTCCACCCGCAGCTGCTCGAGGTGGGTGGGCTTATAAGCGTCAAGAGTCGTGATTCTGACATTGCGACGCAGGTCTTGGCTCGACTAAACCAGTCGCACGGAAAAGAGAATATCCCGGGACCAGACGTGACACCACTGAGCAAGACGCAACTCCTCATCAATGCTGCTATGGCAAAACGCCTGGGTCTGGTCATACCGCAAGAGTATCGAAAACTCGTCTATGACCGGTGAGTCACCAGCAATGGCCCATGGATGGAACAAGTACTGGAGTAGGCTAACAAGAGTTTTCCAAGTGTTTGCGCCGCGACGTCGATTCAGGGAGCGATGTGAGACCTTGGCGTCGCGGGCCCGTGCACTTGTGGCACGGTTGCGACAACTGTTTAGCAGGCGTAGACGCAGCCTTGTCGGCCACATTCAGCTTCTGCAGCTTGGTATCGGGATCGTCGTTTATTTATTGGCAGTCACAGGTGTGTGGTGGACGGCAAACCGGCTGAGCGAGGATTACTTCTACAGGCAGGCGACGGGGTGGCTCACTAAACTAGATGAGCTAGGCACCCCACTGTACATCTCTAATGACAAAAAAGAATTTGCGAGGATCGAAAAGTACGTCAGTGAATTCCCTGAGGTTGCCTTGGTGCGTTATTACGATGCCCTTGACAGCCAAGTTTTCGCCGAATACAACACCAGGCCCGTGGATGAACAGATCCCTTCGCTGACCGAGATACAGCTGAGCGCTCTTCGAACTCCCGAGAATGCCTATTTGTTCGACCGACCTACCGTTCGCGGATCATTCATCCGTGCAAGTGCGCCCGTTTGGATCCGATCTATTCAGTCCGACGGTTTGCTTGGATTTGATCTGGATACGGCCAAGGACGAGAAGCTTGAGCTTGTTGGCTTTCTCGAAATCGGCTTAGACTTCACACGCTATCAGGGAGAACTAGTCAAGAATATTGTTCTTGGTAGCACAATCATCGCCCTGCTCTTGTTCGTGTCGATCGCCGGAGGAAGACAGATCCTCAAGCGGGCCTTAAGGCCATTGTCGAATCTGGAAAAGCCGCTTGCCAAACTGGCCAGCGGTGAGATTAACGTCAGTGTCGAGAGCTCAGGGCATAAGGAAATCGTGGCTATCAGTGATGCTCTCAATGCAACAGTTTCTGCGCTGAAACAGCGAGACGAAACCCTCCGACATCTGGCTGACCATGATCAGCTCACTGGACTGTTTAACCGCTATCGTTTTACGCAGATGCTCGAGCAAGAGGCGGAGCGTATAGCACGCGAGGGCGACAATAGTGCACTGCTTTTTGTCGATCTCGATCAGTTTAAACTTGTTAACGATACATTGGGGCATGCTGCCGGCGACCGTTTACTGGTACAAGTGGCAGATAAGCTCAAGGCCTGCGTGCGAGGGAAGGACGTTCTATGCCGGTTCGGGGGGGACGAGTTCACGATTCTTGCGCGGCATGTGACAACCGAAAGTGCAGCGGATCTAGCCGGATCGATTATAAGAGTTATGCGGGACATGCACTTTGTAGAAGCGAGGCAGATCTTCAACATCTTCTGCAGCATTGGCATCACGATGATCGAGTCCGATCGATTCACGCCGGACGAACTGCTTACACAGGCAGATATGGCTTGCTATAGCGCCAAGTCGCAGGGCCGCAACTGCTATAGCTTGTTTGCGCCGGGTGCCGACGATATGCAGGAGATCCTGGAGTATGCCGGATGGTCGCAGAAGATCAAACAGGCGGTTACGAATGATCGCTTTATCCTTAATTATCAGCCCATCGTCAAGCTGGCCAACGGCCAGCCCGAGCTTTATGAGGTGCTGTTGCGCATGCCAGATAACGGCGCGGTTGTGTCGCCGCCGTCGTTCTTGCCGGTAGCCGAGCGCTTCGGATTGATGCTGGACATCGACCACTGGGTAATCCGAAACGCGATAAAGTCTCTCGCGGACTTCCATAACATGGGGACGAATACCAAGTTCTGCATTAATCTTTCCGGCCATATTTTTGAAGACCCCAACTTGGTTCATTCTATTCGGGACAGTCTCGAGAAGTATGGGCTACCGGCATCCACGGTGGTGTTTGAAATTACGGAACAGGTAGCGATTCGCTATTTGGATAGTGCCAACCGAAGCATGTGCGAGTTGATGGACATGGGGTGCCGATTTGCGCTCGACGATTTCGGTACGGGTTTCAGTTCGCTTACCTATATTAAACGTTTACCCGTGGACTACATCAAAATAGATGGAAGCTTCATTGAGAATGTGTCAGAAGACTCTATTGACCAGGCCATGGTGAAATCGATCGTCGCGATCGCGCAGACGACCGGAAAGAAAACCATTGCTGAGTACGTTCAGGACGCAAAAAGCCTGAAAATGGTGAGAAAGTTAGGCGCTGACTATGTCCAGGGCTACTATATCGGCGAGCCGGCGGCGACGCTCGCCTTACCTGGGTCCTCAAGGCGTTCTAAGAAATAACTTAATTGCATCTTACCCACCATCCATCGATTCGATTAGCTTGCATCGCTGTTTGAAAAGCGATACGAAACGATCAATGCTTTCGGGCTACGGGGTAGGAGAAGAACCATTGGTGCGGCCCGCAAAGTTGCTTGCATGGGTGGAGGTAGATCGATTTCTGTAGATGGGGTGTTTGGGCTCGCCCAAGAATCTTAGGTGCGTCAGCTCCAGCGATCTGTGGCTGGGACTGAAGTTCAGAATACGAGTGCCGAGCTAACGGCGACGCTCGCACGAGGGCGTCGATTGATGCGGTATGCTAGGCACGGTACGTTTCACCGTGAGCCGTTCGAAACTTGGGTTTGCCAACACGCTAACGCACAAATTGGTGGTTTCTGTGGCCGCCAAGGCACTATTCGCACCAAGCCCGAGCGAAATGAGGATAACGGCAGATATAGTTGTTCTCGCATAAAACTACTCCTGCGAGACGCCGTATTCCATAAGTCCCGCGGTTATGAAACTGCTTTGCCGCGTCTAGCTACTGGCTTAAGCCTAGTTACGACATCTTCATCGAATTGCTGGACCAGGTTGCCGTGGATGGCTGCACCAGACTCGATGCCTAGCATCCTGTAGTGTACATCGCCATGGATCTCGGCTTGAGATTCGAGTTCTACCCGCGCCGAGCAGTGCACATGGCCGCGGATCTTGCCGTTGCTAACGACGTGAGGGACCGTGACGTTGCCACGAATCTCGGCCTGTTCGCCGAGGATTAGAACACTATTTGTATCATCCTCAGCTGTAATGTTGCCTTTTACCTTGCCGTCGATCCTGAGCCCGCCCGAAAAGACGATATTGCCCTTGAGATCGGCAGTTACACCGATCAGCGTATCGATCGTGCTACAGGGCTTTTCCTTTGACTTGGCTAACGCGCCTACCATAGAACACCTCGCTGCCCATCTTTAGTTACCTCACTCCCGAGGTGCTCGCCGTTATGCAAAATGGCGGGAAATCCTAAGTCCACACTCGGCCGTGCAAAAGTTGGGCCAGGGGCCCGGATAATCGCTGTTTCCCGGGGTTTTTCCTTTGTTTCTAGAGCGAGTTCGACGGCTAGCTGGCATCTAGGCTACCCCTGCCTGTGACCGCAGGCGATGGCATGCTTGTTGCAACAACCTGGCGACGGCTGCAGATAGGGGTCACCGTGTGCTTGGTAGCGGGCGTCTTAATGACCCACGCGAGCATAACTTTGATCGTCTGTAGCGAAAACTGTCGGGAACCCGGGCGCGACCGGTGTCCCACAATTAGGAGCGCATTGGCCTATGGACTCTGCTCAGCGATTTTCGCTCACCAAATATGCAAATTACGGCATCGTTGCCGTAACAATTGCGGTCATACTGGCGGTTGCCATCTGTCTTTGGATTATCCATACCCAGCACCGTACACGTGATGTCGCGATAACCGAATTACTTGCGTTCAAGAATGCACAAATCCTAAGCCAACAGCTTGCCGTAAATCGACAATCGCTCGATGAGGGTGCGTTGCAGGCCACCTTAGAAGCACTTTTTGAAACCGATGGCTACGTTGTCATAAGGGACGCCGCGGATCGTATAGTGGTCCAGACCGGGGACACTGACAGCAGTAAGGATCTGGTTCGAGCCGAGGTCAGTGTGACGGGCACCGACTGGCGACTGGAAGTTGGCCGGCCCGCGTCTGGCGACGTGTTGGCCTACTTTTTTGAGGGCACACCGATTTGGATGGTGTTGTTTGTAGCGATCGCGTTTGTGGCACTCAGCTTTCGTGCGCTTGCAACTGTCGCCACTGAACTCAAGTATGTAGGTAGGTTTCTGCGGCAAATCGATTCTGGACCCTTCTCGGTAGATCCCCCGCCATGCGAGATCGAAGAAACGGCGCAATTGCTACCCACAATTCAACGAATTGCTTTAGACCTGCAGAAGAAGGAACAGACAATCGAAAAATTGAGCTTTACCGACAATGTCACCAAATTGCCAAACCGACTTTATTTCTTCGAACGGTTCCGCCATGCCTTCGAGCTTGCTAAGCGTGGTAACGAGATCTGTATTCTAATGTTGGAGGTCAACGAATTCCAAAAAACCGATGAGATATTAGGTCACGAATGTGCGGATGCAATCCTGCGACTGTTGGCCGATACGCTTCAACATCACACACGTAAGAGCGATTTCGCGGCACGCCTAGGTCCGTCCAGTTTTGCTGCTATTTTTTACAATGCCCGGGTGGAATTTATGCCGACCAGGCTTAAGGAATTGCAGCAGAATTTTTCTACGCGACAGAAGGACAGCATCGCCACCGGCGGAGAGGTCCATTGCACCTTAAGCTGCGTGATGACCTACGTCGACACGGGACGTGACGGTAGGGCCGAAGACACGTTTTCTCGTGCGGAGAACGCGCTGCGCAGCGTGAAAAAGCTTGGCGGAAACCAACTCGCGGTGATTGAGTCTAGTGATAAGGACGACGAGCCACCGGCAGTAACCGCCAGCGGGTAAAAACCTAAATAGTTCAAGCGCTCAGGCCAGTGCCCTGATCTGGCCCTAGAATTTAGTCAGAAATGGACTATATGTAGTTTACTACTTTTTCAAACTCCCTATTGCCATGGAACCATTGCAGCAACAAAGACTCGACCAAGCCATCAGCCACAGACGTATGGTCAGCGAACTGATCGGTACAAGCGCGCGCTTTTTGGCCGATTATAGGCTGGCAAACTACGTTAAGCCGGACCAAATCGATGAGGTCAATCTTAACGGCATGCCCTGCAAAGCGCCAGCCGCTACTTTCTTTAAGGATAAGGCCGAGCTGCTATTGGCGATCGAAGGTGATGACTATGATCAACCTATCGATGTTGCACTTTTCGATACGTTTATTGTCATCGAGGTGGCACCACGAACACTGATCACACGCTACTTGGTTCTCATCCCGAATTTCGAGAATAAAAGCGGCTCATATGTCGTCGGGACAACCATGGGCCCACTGGCAAGTGCATCTGTGATCGATACGGTTAGCGCAATTCAGCAGTCAAAGGGCGAAGCAGACCTGCTGGCAGAGGCAGCTGACTTACTCGCCTCACTAGATTAATCGCGTCCTTCCAAACTCGACGCTCTCCTGCGTGATCCACGGTTCTTGCGAGAGGTATTATGCCTCGCCTCTTGTAGCACAAACGCTTTGAATGCCTGGGCCACGGCTGAAAGACGCTTATGTCTATGGTGCACGACATACCAACGCCGCATGATTGGGAACGACTCGACTTTCAGGATCGTGAGTCGACCGACCTCGCGCTCGAGTTCGACCGTGTGAGCTGAAACTACGCCCAAGCCTAGACCTGCCTCTACACTTTGTTTGATGGCTTCGTTGCTCGTCATTTCGGCGCTGCTTGATGGGCGCAGCCCCTTGGCGGAAAAGAAGCGTTCCATCGCAATACGGGTACCGGAACCCTGTTCTCTCATGAGGAACGTCTCGCCCTTTAACTGCGTGAGCCGTACCAAGCGCTTCCGTGCCAGGGGGTGGTGTGGGGGTGCGATGACCACCAGGGGGTTATCCATAAAGGGTTCTGCAACAACTTCAAGCCCGTCTGGTGGTTTTCCCATCAGCACGATGTCCGTGTCGTTGTTTTCTAGCTGGCGCAGAATCGCCTGTCGGTTGGTGACGTCCAGACTGACCCGCACACCCTGGTGACGTCGGCAGAATGCCGACAATAGACGGGTCGCGAAGTAGTTAACGGTGGTTGCCACCGAGATTCGCAAATGGCCGCCCGCTATACCCTTCAATTCCTCCATCACCTGACCGACTTCCCGCAGCTGGTCCATAATCACACGACTGTAGTGATGCATCGCGTGACCAGCGTCCGTGAGGTAGATCTTCTTGCCAATCTGTTCGAACAGTGGCAGCCCGATGGCGCGCTCCATCTGCTTGACTTGCATCGAGACGGCCGGCTGGGTGAGATATAGTTCTTCGGCCGCCCGGGTGACGCTCGAACGGCGAGCCACGGCCTCAAATACTTTCAGTTGTCGAAGCGTGACGTGCAATTTGGGTCAGCCGGGTGAAATCTGGATACATAAATAATTACTTATGAAAGTAATCATAATTATTTACTAGTCTTTATGTCAAGGTGGGATTACGATGCGTATCGAGACCGGGCCAGCACGCCGCTGGTTTGTCTGGTTCGAGCCGCCGTCAAAGCACATCTATTTGTGAAGGAGACCACGTATGTCAGTCAAGACCTATCAGGCCGGTGTGAAAGCGTATCGCGAGACCTATTGGGATCCTGATTACTCACCGCAGGATACAGACATTCTTGCCTGTTTTAAGGTCACCCCGCAGGCCGGTGTGCCGCGGGAGGAGGCGGCGGCGGCGGTGGCAGCAGAGTCTTCGACCGGTACCTGGACGACGGTCTGGATGGACCTGTTGACCGATCTCGAGTACTACAAGGGACGCGCTTATCGCATTGAGGATGTACCTGGTGACGACACCTGCTTCTACGCGTTCATTGCCTATCCTATCGATTTATTTGAAGAGGGCTCGGTGGTTAACGTGCTTACCTCGCTTGTTGGCAATGTTTTTGGCTTCAAGGCGCTCCGCGGCCTGCGGTTGGAAGACGTGCGGTTTCCGCATTCTTACGTCATCACCTGCGGCGGACCACCAAACGGTATCCAGGTGGAACGCGACAGACTAAATAAGTACGGTCGCGGCCTACTCGGCTGCACCATCAAGCCCAAGCTTGGATTATCAGCCAAGAACTACGGGCGTGGGGTCTACGAGTGCCTGCGCGGTGGTTTGGACTTTACGAAAGATGATGAGAACGTTAACTCGCAACCGTTCATGCGCTGGCAGCATCGTTTTGAGTTTGTGGCCGAGGCAGTGAAAAAGGCAGAGGCTGAGACGGGAGAGCGCAAGGGGCATTATCTGAATTGCACAGCGCCTACACCGGAGGACATGTATAGACGCGCCGAGTTTGCAAAGGAACTCGGCATGCCAATTATCATGCACGACTTCTTGACTGGTGGGTTTTGTGCCAACACCGGTCTTGCCAATTGGTGCCGAGAGCATGGAATGTTATTGCACATCCATCGCGCCATGCACGCTGTCATCGATCGACACCCCCAGCATGGGATCCATTTTCGAGTCCTCAGCAAATGCCTGCGGCTTTCAGGTGGGGACCACCTGCATTCCGGTACGGTCGTCGGCAAGCTCGAGGGTGATCGTACGGCCACGCTAGGCTGGATAGATCTAATGCGCAAGAGATATGTTAAGGAAGATCGTGCACGAGGGCTTTTTTTCGATCAGGACTGGGGCTTCATGCCCGGTATGTTTCCGGTGGCCTCGGGTGGTATTCATGTATGGCACATGCCGGCGTTAGTTTCTATCTTCGGTGACGATGCGGTATTCCAGTTCGGTGGCGGCACCCTTGGGCATCCGTGGGGTAATGCAGCTGGCGCCAGCGCTAACCGGGTGGCCTTAGAGGCATGCGTTGAAGCGCGCAATCAAGGTCGCGGAATCGAACGCGAAGGTAAGGACATATTGACTGCGGCCGCCAAAAGCAGTCCCGAGCTCAAGGCTGCGATGGAAACTTGGAAGGAAATAAAGTTCGAGTTTGAGACAGTAGACAAGCTAGATGTAGCGTGACACTTGGCATGCGAGTTTCTTAACCTAAAACAACGCTGAGGTATGCATAGATGAGCGAGGTCCAAGACTACAAATCGAGCATGAGCGATCCGACGAGTCGTAAGTTCGAGACTTTTTCCTATCTGCCGGCCATGGATAAGGCCCGAATCGAAATGCAAGTAGCCCACATTGTGCACAAGGGATGGAATCCGGCCATCGAACATACTGAACCGGAAAACACCCTCGGACACTACTGGTATATGTGGAAGCTCCCCATGTTTGGGGAGACCGATATAGATTCGATTTTGGGCGAAGCGGAGGCATGCCACAAAGCTTATCCGAATCACCATGTTCGCTTGGTCGGCTATGACAACCACGCCCAGTCGCAGGGTACGGCGATGGTTGTTTATCGCGGGACAGTTGAGGCCTAACGAGATCCGCTGGACAACTCTACGAGAATGTGTTGCTAGACATCGGTTGTCGTTTACTCACGTTGATGTGGCGGTAGCTTGGGGAGGGAACACTAGGTGTCGAAGAAACATCCAGTAATTGCGGTGACGGGCTCATCGGGTGCAGGCACCACTACAGTTAAGGTTGCTTTCGAACACATCTTTTTCAGAAAGCAGGTTACGCCCTGCATCATCGAGGGTGACAGTTTTCACCGCTATGGCCGGCAAGAGATGCGGGATCGGGTTGCGAAGGCGCTCGCCGAAGGCGAGCATTTGAGCCATTTTGGACCCGAAGCCAATCACTTTGACAAGTTAGAAGAACTCTTTCGTCAATATGGTAGGACAGGGACAGGCCAGAGGAGATATTACTTACACAACGAGGATGAAGCCAAGCGCTACGGTCAGGAATCGGGCACGTTCACGCCTTGGGAGGAGATCCCACAGGGCACGGATCTTCTTTTTTACGAAGGGCTGCACGGTGCATTGGTTAACGATAATGTGAACATCGCCCAGCAGGTGGATCTCCTCATCGGTGTTGTTCCTATTGTTAACCTCGAATGGATCCAAAAGATACACCGAGATACAGCAGAGCGTGGCTATCAGCAGGAAGATGTGACAGAGAACATTCTACGTCGGATGTACGACTACGTGCACTATGTAACGCCGCAGTTCTCCTTGACAGATATCAACTTCCAGCGCGTTCCCACCGTCGATACCTCTAACCCATTTATCGCTCGTGATATTCCCGCACCCGATGAGAGTTTCGCGGTGATTCGTTTCCGCGATGCAGACAAATTCAATGTCGATTTTCCCTATCTGCTGGCTATGCTGCAAAATTCATTCATGTCGCGGCGAAACTCGATTGTTGTGCCGGGCGGGAAGATGGGTCTAGCGATGGAGCTCATCTTCGATCCCATTATCGATCGCCTTATGGAATAGCGGTCAGGTGCCTCTCAGTCGTCCGTATTCCAGGTTGCAAGCACTGTTTCCAGCTCGGTAAGCGATTCGATCTGTGCATGCGGTTGACATTCGTGATTCCAAGTCTCCTTTTTCCGGTTTATCCAAATTGTCCTAAAACCTGCCGTGTTAGCACCGAAGATGTCTGTCTCCGCTTCATCACCAACATGGAGCATCTGTTCCGGTGTGTTTCCTGTTAAGCGGCAGGCTTCCATGAACATTGCCGGTTCGGGTTTCGCGCTGCCGACATCAGCCGCGGTAAGCGCATGATCGAATATGTCACCTAGCCCTACTCGTACAACATCTGCATTGCCGTTGGTTAGCGAGCACAGCATGTATTGGTTTCGTAGACGTTTCAAAACCGGTAGTACATCATCAAAAAGTTCTACCTGGTTGCGATACACTATAAACACTTCAAATGCCTCTTCAGCCACGGTCGGGTCGATACTGACTCTTTCTGCTGCGATTCTGATTGACGACTTCCTCAATTCGGTGACATCGTGGCGTAGTGTCGGATCCCATTCTAGCAATTCGGTTCGCAATTGCTGCATGTCATAGATAGAGAAGGCGCTCGAGATCGCGGGGTAATGCAGCGCGAACCACTCATGAAGCTTGCGATCGGCTTCAGCGATTACGGGCTCAAGCGCCCATAGGGTTCCATCCAGATCGAAAGTTATCGCTTTTATGAGTTTGCTTGCGTCTACCACCGATAGCACCATCACACTGTCAATCGTCTTTATTCTATCTTAGAATAAAATCCGTTTCGGAGTATGCTGTTTCAGCCAGTTAGAAGACGAGGCTACAAACTTATGCGTTACCCTAGACCGCTTATAGGGATGGTCTTGTGTTTAGGCGGATTTCTGTCGCTGGCACAAGGGAATGAGGTTGACCAAATCCAGGGAGATTACGTCACAATTGGTTCGGAAACTGGTGATGAGGATTTGTTTCCCAACAGAAATCTGTCGCCGGCGGATGTGATACGTATCCAAATCCGAGCATTGGGGCGGAACGATATACCGCATAAGAACGCCGGCATAGAAATCGCCTTTCGATTTGCTTCCCCTCGAAACAAACTTATCACTGGGCCATTGCCCCGATTTATCCAGTTGGTGAGTAACCCAGTCTATCGCCCTATGCTTAATCATCGGCAAGCCGAGTACGGCCCACTCCAGATAGAGGGCGTCAATGCCACGCGGCCGGTGTTCCTAACCGCCAGCGATGGTCAACGCGTCGGCTACTTGTTCACGCTCTCCCGGCAAGACGGTGGGGCTTGCGATGCCTGCTGGATGACTGATGGCGTGATTCGTTTCGAAGTACATGGCGATCAAGATCGATTACTGACGATCTAATCTTCGCGCCCTGCCATGATCTTTCAAGAATTGAACGGCACGCAATGCAAGACCTATCTTGCGGGCTGCGAAAACACGCATAAGGCTGTATTGGTTGACCCGGTTAGAGAGCGCATAGATCGCTACTTGGCAGTGCTTGCCTATCATGGACTAAAACTGGATGCGATCGTAGATACCCACACACACGCAGATCATGCTACCGCTAGCTTCGAGTTTCAACGCCTGCTCGGGGTTAGGCTAATCATGCATCGACGGGCACCAGTACCACGCGTTGACGAGTATGTTGATGATGGCGATTCGATTTGTGTCGGCGATGTGAAGTTGGACGTTCTGTATACGCCTGGACACACGCCGGATAGTATCAGCCTCTATGTGAGCGATCGTGTGTTGACGGGCGATGTGATGTTGATTCGTGGGACTGGGCGCGCGGATTTCGCGGGCGGTGATGCCGGTATACAGTACGACTCGATAACCGGTAAATTGTTCGAATTGCCGGACGACACTTTAGTCTTCCCGGGACACGACTATCGCGGTAACACACAATCGACGATCGGCGAGGAGAAACAACACAATCCGCGAATCGCCGGTCGCAGCCGTAAGCAGTATATAGAGCTCATGAACAGCATTGAGTTTCCGCTCCCAAGCAAGATCCAGGAGGTGTTGCAGCCCAATCAGACCGCAATCGATGATGATCGTACCGCATTTCCTGATCTGGCGGAGCTAAGCCAAGTTCGACAGCTTTCCCCGGGAGAGGTCTACGCGCGTTTGAAAACTGATCCGGCACCATTGTTGTTGGATGTGCGTGAACCGGACGAATACACCGGCGAGCTGGGTCATATTCCGCGTAGTCAACTGATTCCGTTGAAGGAACTATCTCAGCGGGTTGGCGAACTAAACGCTTACAGAGACACGCCTATTATTGTGGTCTGTCGAGCTGGGGTACGCAGTACGACGGCCGCCGCTATGCTTACCGGGTTGGGTTTTTCGCAGGTGTCGAATCTGAAGGGGGGTATGCTGGACTGGAACGACGAAGAGTTCGCAGTCGAGCGCTGACGACTTGTATAGATAGGGGTCCTTATACGGGGCCCAACAAACCACCCATCCATTATCCCGGACATCCCGGCCGCTAGCGGGTTTACAATCAGGCTCAAAACCAACTACGGTATTCCTCAGGAGAGGTAGTCGTAAATAGTGCAGATCGGAGCGCGTTTATGTGGAGATCATCCGTCGTCGCTTGTGCCGTACTTTGCCTAGGATGTGCGCCGGCGGCAGAGACCCAAAACCTGGTCGCCGAGCCAACCCCTGAAAGCGCCACCTCAATGCCCATGAACGCAAGGCTCATTATAAAGTTCAAGGACAGTGTGCAGAGGCCATCTGCCGCAGCCTTTGTCAGTAAACTCTCAGAGGATGCGGGTACCGCACTCGTGTACCTGCGGCCGATGTCTATTGGTGGGCATGTCTTTGAATGCCGCGATGTTTATAGTTCAGACGAGTTGGCCGAGGTTATTCAGCGCCTTACAAAAAGAAAGGATGTGGTCTACGTAGAGCCGGACAGGATATTGCAGCATCAGAAGACCAATTAGTCCGCTATGTCATCAGAGTTGCCAACAACAACCTATTTTTTTAGCCTAATTCTCCTGATGGCTATTTCGTTGTCGTCGCCGATCATACACGCAGGCGGCATTCAGCCAGTACCGCAGCAATCGTTGACTAGTCACACCGATCGGTTAATCGTCAAGCTGCGAGATCAAGGCGCCGGTGTGAACACGGCTATCGTAAGCCCCGGTCAGGCGCAGGTGCTCAGCGCTGCTACTGGTGTGAGCCTATCGCCGTTGCGCGTAGTGGCTACCGGCGCCCAGGTTCTAAAGCTACCTTACTCCATGAGTGTTGCCGATGCTGCCGCGATCGCGGAGAGCTTAAGCGATGATCCCAATGTGGAGTATGCTGAGCCCGATCGCATTATGCGCCCCTTGGCCCATCTTGTTGGCCCGCCAAATGATCCCTTGTTTCTTGATGCTCCTCATAGCCAGTGGCACTATCTGGATCCTGCCGCAGAGCCCGGTGGCATAAATTTGCTCGCCGCCTGGAATATTAACCCACCAGTAACGATGGGCGATGTGAACATCGTCATTGCCGTCATCGATTCGGGTGTCTTGTTGGGCCATGTAGATCTTACCGGCCGAACACTGGCTGGTTATGACTTTGTCTCTGACCCCGCGGTCGATGGTAATGATCCCGACATTGGGAATGTTCTCGGGCGCGATAACGATCCCACGGACCCCGGTGACTGGGTAACCGCAGCAGAAGCTACGAATCCGGGCCTCTTTTTTGGTTGCCCCACGACAAGCAGTTGGCACGGTACGCATATTGCCGGGACCGTCGGTGCCGCGACGAATAATGCGACCGGCGGGGCGGGTGTCAACTGGACGTCAATGATTCTTCCAGTCCGCGCGGTAGGCAAATGCGTTGGTTTCACATCGGACATCGTCGACGGGATGATGTGGGCGGCTGGGTTGGCTGACTCCGGGTCACCAGATAACCTGCCTAATGCAAATCCCGCGGATGTCTTAAACCTTAGTCTGGGTGGGATCGGCGCCTGTGGCCCCACTTTTCAGACGGCGATCGATCAGATCACGGCGGCAGGGACTGTCGTTGTGGTTGCGGGGGGCAACGATAATTTGGATGCAGCGGTTTCCCAACCGGGGAATTGCAACGGTGTGATCACGGTTGCGGCGATAAATCGTGCGGGTGGGAAGGCATCGTATAGTAATTTCGGTACAACGGTCGAAATCGCAGCTCCGGGTGGAGATGCGCCCGTAAACTCGGATGGTGTGCTCTCCACACACGACAGCGGCGCAACTATAGCCGCGAATGACGATTTTTTCGATCATCTGGCGGGCACAAGTATGGCAACCCCTCATGTCGCGGGAGTTATTTCACTTATGCTTTCTGCGAACGGTGCGCTCAACCCGACTCAGGTACTCCAGAAATTGCAGGCGACGGCACGTGCCTTTCCGATCACCTGTACGGGCTGTGGCGCCGGTATTGTCGACGCCGCACAGGCAGTGCAATCGGCGAGCAACGTCACCGCCCCCTCTGCCGACGCTGGTGCAAACCAGATGGCGGATCCAGGGGTGATGGTGACCTTGGATGGATCAGCGACTACTGCCAACGCGCCGGCGGCGATCGCAAGCTACAGTTGGAGCCAGACCGGCGGTCTTCCCAGTGTCACCCTGTCGGATCCCAGCATCGCGATGCCGACGTTCACCGCCCCTACTGCGGTTACTGGTACCGTCTTGACGTTCCAACTGACCGCTACAGACGATGGCGGCCTGACCGACACGGCTACGGTAACCGTTACCCTTAATAACGTTGCACCCACACTTTCTGTTCCGGTTTCTAGTCCGCTTTCCGCCGGTCTTGGGACCAGCCTGTCTTTCACCGTCACCGCTTCTGACGCCAATGGCACGGCGCCTGGTTTAAGCGCCACTGGTGTACCGCTAAACGCCACGTTTACACCAGCAACGGGCGTTTTTGATTGGCCCAATGTCGATCCAGTAGGCGTCTATACGGTGACCTTCACCGCGACCGATGCAGAGGATGCGGGCATTACTACCTCCGCGGCCGTAACCATATCATCCCAGTTGAAGGGCGGTGGAGGTGGAGGCGGTGGTGGCTGCTTCATCGCCACCGCCGCCTATGGCACCCCTATGGCAGATGAGATTCGCTACCTTCGTGCTTTCAGAGACGGTTATCTGTTACCCAACCGGATCGGACGTCGGTTCGTTGAACTCTACTATCGGCACAGTCCACCGATCGCGGACTACATTAGCCAACGCGAACAATTGCGCAGATTTGTTCGGGTCGCACTCATGCCCCTGGTAGCGTTAAGTAAATGGCTGGTCGGCGAGCGCGTTGTCGATAGTGCGCACCACGCCCCTCGCTAAGCGGTTGGGTCTGTTGGTCAATACGGGAGGTGATGGCCTCCCTTTTCTTTTGCGCCGTATGTACGATGGCTTTACGCATATTCGTTAACGAATGGGTAAGATGGGGCGATGGGTGAGGACGAAAACCAGCGGCTGTTTTTCGCCTTGTGGCCCGACGAGGGCACGCGCGAGCGTTTAGCCACGCTCGCGGTGGATGATATCATTGGCCGCCGGGTAAGCGGTGACAATCTTCATGTGACGCTAGCGTTTCTCGGCTCAGTGGATAAACAAGTGCGAGCATGCGCGGAGCATGTCGCCTCGCAAGTGAAGGCGCAGTCGTTCACGTTGCAGTTGGATGAAGTTGGTTATTGGCGAAAGCCGCGCATTCTATGGGTGGGGGCATCTCAACTGCCGTTGCCGCTGGTGCAGTTGCTAAGCAGTCTAGATGACGGTTTATCTACATGTGGTCTTAAACCAGAGCGACGCGAATATCGTGCACATGTTACCCTTGCCCGCAAGGTGCACAAGCCTATCGCTCATCGTAGTATTAATCCCATACTTTGGCCGATCGATAGTTTTGTGCTCGTCGAATCGCGAACGCTGCCGGCCGGGGCAAGTTACCAGGTGTTGAGAACCTGGTTTCTAGGGGACAATTGACACAGTCGCAGGTCGATATGTACGGACGGTTAGGGTTAATTGCTTTGGGTCTGTTGTTGGCTACTACAGTACGTGCCGGTGACGTAGAAATCGTCATGGTGGTATTGAGTAAACAGAGCGACAAATGGGTTTGCGAAACGACCCTGCGGCACGACGATCGTGGCTGGGATCACTATGCCGATGCTTGGCGGGTGGTGACCTCCGCGGGCGAGATTCTCGGTACTCGAACGCTGTACCATCCGCACGTTGATGAGCAACCTTTCACGCGCAGCCTACGGGACATTACGATTCCTGCCGACACGAAGATGGTTTTTATTGAGGCCCACGACAAGATTCATGGATGGAGCGCCACCCGGGTGGAGGTTGATTTAACCAAAAAGGCTGGCAAACGTTACCGCATAAACACGTCACCTTGATCCAGATCGCGCCAACGGGGCGGTGGTATTAGAAACGGTGACTGGGGGCGATCAAGGGTAGCCCGGTCTGCATATAGGTTTCGTAAAGTTCCAAGTGCCGGTATTGTCGGCTCTGCGGTTTGAACGGTGCTGCTCGAACTTGACTATTACAGCCTGCATAACGACGATGGAGCGTGCCGAGGCCGTCCCATTTCACGCGGTGGGCTGGAAACCCAACGCCATGGCCGAGCCCCGGACTAAGTAGATTGCCAGCGATAGACATACCGGCAAAATCGACGTGGCAACTTGCGCAGGAAAAATTGAGTTGGCCGCGTCTCGCCCAGTAAAATCGTTTGCCTTCCTCATAGGCCTCAATTGCTGCGGGGCTAGAGAGATTTAGTCTGATTCGCTGACCGTGAGACAGTGATTTCATATATGCCACGACCTGGGCCATTGTGCCCTGCTGTAAATCCTTGATTGGTTCTTTGCCTTTGCGTTTCAGACACTCATTAATGTCGAGCACGATAGTGCGCACCATTTTCGTTTTCTTGTCCCAATATGGGTAGTGCTGGGCGATATTTCGGCCACGGTTCTTGAAACAACTTGACAGCTCGTTCTGTTCCCAGAAGATCTTTCCTTTTTCGAGCTCAGCCTTATAGGGCGGGGATTCCATGGTCTGTTCCCACGCTTTGCGAAGATCCTTGGCAACTGATAGCGCGTAGATGCCATTAGCGAAATCGTCGAACGGCACGGCAGGGAACTTTTCCTTGAAATAACGCTGAAACGCCCTAAGATCCGTGGCCGGATCAGCGTTGGCCAGTCGTGTTGCCCCCACAATTAATCCAAACACAGCGAGAGCGATAATCAGTTTTTTCATGACGGTTCCCT
>Ga0224508_10000704_pt1 | contig 32173 bp, 26 predicted proteins | sample SF_Jan12_sed_USG_4_FD_170157 | JGI IMG/M metagenome (GOLD analysis project Ga0224508, IMG submission 170157) | Sediment microbial communities from San Francisco Bay, California, United States - SF_Jan12_sed_USGS_21 | ecosystem: Environmental > Aquatic > Marine > Sediment | place: USA...
CCAGAGATGGACCTGTTTCCGTGGGACCTGGCGCGTTTCGGTGCCTGGGCGACGAAACCCTTTACCCGGGCGCGCACACTGGATCAGTATGCGCATCGATTCAAGATTCATTTTCCCTACGAAGAGTGCGAGGCCGGCCGTCCGATCAAGACCCGTCCCGTGTACGAACGCCAGCAGGCGCTCGGTGCGGTGTTTGGCCTCAGTTATGGTTACGAGCATCCGTTGTGGTATGCGCCCGCGGGCATGCAAGCGATCGAAACCTACGGCTTTGAGCGTCAAAACTGGTTCGACCCGGTTGCCGAGGAATGTCGTGTCCTGCGTGAAGCAGTTGGTATCATCGACGTATCCAACTTTGCCAAGTACCGGGTTCGTGGTGCCGGCGCGGCTGATTATCTCGATCACCTGGTCACCAACCACCTGCCCACGGAAAACGGGCGCTCATGCCTGACGCCGATGATCGGGTTGCGCGGTGGTATCGCCGGTGACTTTACCATCACCAGGCTGGATGATGAGGATTTTCTGATGATCGGTTCCGGTATCGCCGAACGCTATCACCAGCGCTTTTTTAACATGGTGGCCCGCGACGATAGCGTTTCTTTCGAGAGCTTTACCGAGGCCTGGGGTGGATTCAATGTCGCCGGTCCCAACGCACGCAAACTGCTGCAACAATTGACCGATGCCGATTTGTCGAACGCCGGTTTTCCGTTCATGTGCAATCGTAAAATCCGCGTGGCCGGTCTCGATGCCGTCGCGATCAGGGTCTCGTTTACCGGGGATCTCGGCTGGGAGATATACGTGCCGCTCGAGCATCAGCTAGCGCTTTACGAGGCCTTGCTGGAAAAGGGCGACGCACTCGGTGCAAAACCGGTCGGTGGGCGTGCGCTACTGTCATTACGGGTCGAGAAAGGCTACGGCAGCTGGAGCCGCGAATATTCGCCCGAATACTGGCCGCAGGAAGTCGGGCTGGAGCGCTTGATCAAGCTCGACAAACCCGAGTTCCTGGGGCGCGAGGCTTATCTCGCGATCAAGGACAAGCCGCCGCGCGAAAAACTCGTTGTCGCCAGGGTTGAAACTACCAATGCCGATGCCAATGGTGGCGAGCCGGTATTCCTGGTCGATGGTACCCCGGTAGGTCGGGTCAGCTCGGGCGCATTTGGACATAGCGTTGGTGCCTCGATTGCGCTATGTTTCATTAAGACCGATCACGCTGTCGCCGGCACCGAACTCGACATAGCGATTCTGGGGGTCCCGCATCGCGCTGTCATCCTCGAAAAACCGCCTTTCGATGCCAGTGGCGAACGTTTGAGAGCATAACCATGGCCAGTAACCCTTACTCGATTCCAAATCCCAAGGTCAATCCCGCAAGCCGGCCCGCGATGCGCCCGGACAATACACCGGACGACAACGATCGCATCGAAATCGGCCCTACGCCACTGGCCTACGCGGAATGGGAGGACGCGGGATTGCAATGCCCGGACCTGCCGGAAATGCGGCAGTATCGTCTCGATAGAATAGTCGCGGGTCTTATCGCCAGCGATCTCGACGCGGTGCTGCTATTCGATCCACTGTCGATTCGCTACGCGACCGATACCACGCACATGCAATTGTGGAATGCGCATAATCCCTTCCGCGCCTGCATGGTCACCAGCGATGGTCACATGGTGTTATGGGAATACGGCGGGTACGCCTATCTGTCGGAATACAATCCATTGGTGCGCGAGGTACGCTTTGGTGCATCGTTCTTTTATTTCGCCACCGGCCAGCGCACCGAGGAAAAAGCGGGACTGTTTGCCGGCCAGGTCGTGGACCTGCTGCAGGAACGTGTCGGTTCCGGTCGCCGGGTTGCGGTCGACAAGATCCAGATCGCCGGTCTGCGCGCGCTCGATGAAGCCGGCGTCAAGGTCATGGACGGTGAGGAGCTGATGGAGCACGCGCGCTCTATCAAGGGGCCGGATGAAATCCTGGCGATGCGCTGCGCGATTCATGCCTGCGAGGCTTCGATCGCGGAAATGCGTGAACTGACCCAGCCCGGGATGACTGAAAACGATGTCTGGGCGGAACTGCACAAATCCAATATACGCCGCGGCGGCGAATGGATCGAAACGCGGATCTTATCGACCGGGCAGCGCACCAATCCGTGGTTCCAGGAATGTGGTCCGCGTATTATCGGCAACAATGAAATCCTGGCCTTCGATACCGATTTGATCGGCTGTTACGGCATGTGTACCGATATTTCCCGCACCTGGTTTATTGGTGACGGGCAGCCCACGCAACGACAGAAGGATATTCACAAGCTTGCGCACGAGCACATCATGACCAATGCCGATATCGTCAAGCCGGGCATGAGCTTCCAGGAACTGACTGAGCAAGGCCATCACTTGCCGGATATTTATATCCCGCAACGTTACGGTTCAAAATTTCATGGTGTCGGACTGTGCGATGAATGGCCTGCCATCAAGTACCCGATCGACTGGGAGGAGCGCGGCTACAGCGGCGTCCTCGAACCCGGCATGATGCTCTGTGTCGAAGCTTATGTCGGTGAAGTGGGTGGACCGGACGGCATCAAGCTCGAGGATCAACTGCTGGTGACCGAAGACGGCTACGAAAACCTGGTGGTTTGTCCGTTTGATTCTTTGTTGATGGCTTGAAATTGACGTTAAGTGTTCGTGGGTAACGAGTTTGCAAGGTAACAGGATTCGATGAATATTTTATTTATCACCGCGGATCAATGGCGCGGCGAGTTTTTGTCGGCCCTCGGGCATCCGCATGTCAAAACCAGCAACCTGGACGCACTTGCCAGCGAGGGCGTGTTATTCAAGGATCATTATGCCCAGGCGACGCCCTGCGCACCCAGCCGCAGCTCGATGCACACCGGCATGTACATGCAGAGTAATCGATGTGTGGTTAACGGTGCACCATTGGACAGCCGCTTTACCAACTGGGCATACGAAGTGAAAACTGCCGGGTACGAGCCATCCTTGTTTGGTTATACCGATTCCGCGATCGATCCACGCGGACTCGACCCCGACGACCCGCGGCTCAAGCACTATAGCGAACCCCTGCCCGGTATCGGTCTGTACACCCCGATGCGTGACGAGGTATCGGTCGAGTGGGTCGAGTATTTGCGCGACAAGAATTATCCCTTGCCGGAGCGACCGTGGAGCCTGTACTCAGAACTGCGCGAGGGCGTCGACTGGGCGGCAGGTGGTGATACGGTACTGCCGCTCGCGATAGACCGCGAAGATCATGAAACTCACTACATGGTCGATCGTTGTATCGACTGGATCAAATCACAGTCAAAACCCTGGATTACGCATTTATCGTTATTGCGACCGCATCCGCCGTTAGCCGCACCCGAACCCTACAACAGTCTGTACGATCCTGAGGAGATGCCTGAACCGTCTCGTCGCGAATCACCCGATGAAGAAGCCGCACAGCACCCGCTACTGGATTATTTCATCAACCACAGCCGCTTTCGCGCGCCCGATTCGCGGCGCCAGACGCAGCAGGATATGGTCAATTACTTCGGCCTGATGCAGGAAGTTGACGACAACCTGGGTCGTCTTTTCGATGCGCTCAAGGCCGGGGATGAGTGGGAGTCGACGCTGATTATTTTCACCTCGGATCACGGCGAACAACTGGGCGACCACTGGTTGATGTCCAAGCTCGGCTATTTTGATCAGTCTTATCACATTCCGTTGATCATTCGCGATCCGCGCAGCGAAGCCGATGCTTGCCGGGGTCAGCAAATCCGGGGCTTCAGCGAAAATGTTGACGTGATGCCAACCATGCTCGACTGGCTCGGCATCGAAATCCCGAACCAGTGTGACGGTTTCTCGCTGCTGCCAGTATTGCGCAACGGCGAAATGCCTTCCGGATGGCGCGAGCAGGCTTTCTGGGAGTGTGATTTTCGCAACGTCCGGGACGATAGCCTGGAACGGCACCTTGGTCTAACGCTACATCAGTGTAACCTGTCGGTGATTCGCGACCATCAATATAAATATGTCCACTTCGGTGCATTGCCGCCACTGTTTTTTGATCTGCAGCAGGATCCCGGCGAATTCGTCAACCAGGCGCAAAATCCGGAGTACCAGGCCCTGGTGCTTGAGTATGCGCAAAAAATGTTGTCACTGAAGATGAATCATGCCGAGCGTGGTTTGACTGAAATAATGCTGGGCGAGGGTGGAGCAGTTACACGCCGTGCGCCGTTGCGTAACCTGGCTTCAGGCGTTTAGACCTTTCCTGATGGTGGCGAGCACTTCGTTGCCGTTACCGATGTATTCGAGGTCGTCGAAGCTCGACAAACGCGCCACAGCGATACCACGGCCATGCGGGTCAAAGGCGCGATCAGGATCGAAATCGAGGTAAGGCGTCCAGTCAAATCCCTGCCCCTGGTCACGTATCCTGATCTGCACCGTATCGTTGGCGACATTAAACTCGAGTTCGATATAGGTGCCGGCGTTTTCGCTCGCGCCAAGGCGGCGCTCGACTTCAAGTTGCCAGTTTCCGTTGCGCATCAGCCTGCTTTTTTCGGGATAACCGATTTTCAGATTGCCGTGTTCAAGTGCGTTTACAAGCAGTTCGGAAATTCCGGTAACCGCACGTTGCGGTTCGGGGCACAGGTGAGCTACCTGCAAGGCAACCAGGTTGCATTGTTGCAGGTTGTGGATGCGGAAACGCCCAAAGGTCATGAGCTTGAAGATCTGGCGTCCCGCCCTCAACGATTCCAGCAATGATTTCTCATGCAGCCGGTCGTTTACTGCCCCCCGGATCACCGATTTGAGGATTTCGCCATCATAGGGTTTGGTCAGGTAATAGTAGGCACCGGCCCTTAATCCCGCGACGATTTCCTGGTTCTCGGCTTTCGCGGTTTGCATAACCACCGGCACATGCTCCAGTTCATTGGTGCGTTTTATATTCGCCAGTAACTGCATGCCATCCATGCCGGGCATCCTGCTATCCAGCACGATGGTATCGTAGCGTTCCGGGTCTGCTTGCAGTATCGACCAGGCTTCACGGCCATCGGCTGCCCTGACCAGTTCGTAGTTCTCTTCTTCGAGATGTTCGCAGATAATGTCGAGATTGATGGGCTCATCATCGACAATCAGTACGGTGGCTTCTGTGCTATTCAATCCCGGTTACTCCGACGTTCAATGTGAAAGTGTCAGGCTCCAGGCGGTCTTTGACTAACATCAGCAAGGCAAAAGTCAAAAATAAAACGTAATGAATCCTTGCACCTATTTAACCATAGCTGCGGGTAAATGTAGCCAAGACGGGTTAAATAACTAAGAATAATCGACACTGGTATGAAATGATTTGATGGCAGTCTGACCCTGATAAGAATTCTGAAAAACCGTTTGGATTGATGATAGATAACTCATTTTGCAGCGATGATTTCAAGGCGCAATGCTACTGGTGGGATCAAACGCCCAGGCCAGCGATAGAAACAGAGGATTTGCCCGACAAAACCGATGTGCTGGTAATCGGCTCGGGCTATACCGGGTTGCATTGCGCGCTGCAAACCGCGGCGGCTGGACGACAGACCACGGTGATTGATGCAGATGCGGCAGGCTGGGGCTGCAGCACGCGTAACGGCGGCCAGATCAGCGGTGAAATAAAACCCGATTATGAAGAGTTGCGCGATCGGTATGGTGATGACCGCGCCCATGCGCTGATAAAAGAAGCCCGCGGCGCACTCGAATGGCTTGGCGATTTTATATCACAGCAGGATATCGACTGTGACTACCTGCGTTGCGGACGCTTCCTCGCTGCCCATAGCCCGCGCCAGTTTAAAAAACTGGTGGACCGTGCTCGAAACCAGCCTCGTGGTCTCGAGCAGAATCTGCAGATCGTTTCGGCACGGGATCAGGTCAGCGAAATCGATAGTCCCTGTTACCATGGCGGCCTGGTCATAGAACGGCACTGTTCGCTGGATCCGGCCAAATACCATGCGGGCCTGATGCGCAAAGTCCTGCATAACGGGGCGCAGGTAGTCGACTACTGCCAGGCGACAGCCATTGAGCACGTTGCCGAGGGATTCAGGGTCAGTACCAGCCGCGGAACGATTCAGACCCGGGAACTGGTGATTGCAACCAACGGCTACACCGGCACGGTTACGCCATGGCAACGTCGACGGATTATTCCGATTGGCAGCTACATGCTCGCAACTGAGCCGATGGATCCGGCGCGCCTGGATCGGTTGATGCCGCGGCAGCGGGTGTTTAGCGATACCCGCAAGATCGTGGTTTATTTTCGGCAGTCCCCGGATGGTCGCAGCTTGCTGTTTGGCGGCAGGGTTTCGGTATTCGAGTCCGATCCGGTCAAGAGTCTACCCGCGCTGCGACAGGAAATGCTGCGCATCTTTCCACAGCTCGAGGATGCCAGGATCAGCCATACCTGGATGGGTTTCGTCGGTTACACCTTCGACACCCTGCCGCATCTCGGGATCGAGGATGGAATTCACTACGCGATGGGCTATTGCGGATCGGGAATCTGCCTGGCGAGTTACCTGGGTAACCGGCTCGGTTTGCAATTACTCGGAAACGAGGAGGGTCATAGCGCGTTCAACCACCCGGGATTCCAGACGCGACCGCTGTATAGCGGCAAACCCTGGTTCCTGTCGGCTTCGGTGCGCTACTACCAGGTGAAGGACCGGATTGGCTGAAAGGGCTGGAAGCGGACATCGCCGCGGCTAGCTTTTTACGACCTTCGGAAAAACCTGGGGAAATTCCTCGCAGTCCAGTGGTTCGCCCGGCTTCAGGCGTTGCTCGAGCCCGGGAAACGGCGGCGAAATTTCGCCGCTGCGGATGGCATACACCGTGTCGTCACCCAGCCAGCGTGCGGCGAAACCACGGCGGCGATGGGTGGCCGAGAGATTTGATGGTGCCCCATGTATTGTCAGGAAGTGAAATGCAATTGCATCACCGGGCTCGAGGTTCCAGCTGCGGATGTCATATTCAGTGCGATTAGCATCGATATCGGGAATCGACTCCAGTTTGTCGTCGTCGTGGTCGTAATCGACACCACTGAATTTACGCGGCAGGAACCAGCGTCCCCAGTCGTGGGAACCGGCAACAAATTCGGGGCAGGTTTCGATGCTGACCGGATCCAGCGGAATCCACATGCTGCAGACCTGGCGACCGTCGACACAGTAATAGGGTTGATCGTGGTGCCAGGGTGTAACCTTGTCGGTTCCCGGCTCCTTGACCAGCACGTGCTCATGAAAAATACGCACGCTTTTCGACATCATCAAATCAGCGGCAATCCCTGGTGCCGGCGAATCAAACATGAAATCTCGATACTCGGGGATTCGATCCCAGTTGCAGTAGTCGCCGAAAAATCGTCCCGCCTGTCCCGGCTCCAGGTATTCCCTGCCAAAGGGCCCCGGGTCGCGCATGTTGGCCTCGACCCCGGCGCGCAGCGTTTCGATCCAGTCGCTGAAAACACCGCGTAACAATAACACGCCGTCGCGCTTGAAGGCGTCAACCTGGCCTTGAGTCAGTTGCGACATGGCGCCGGTGAGGATCTAGTTACCTTCAACAATACAAAGATCGCGTTCGGCCGCGTCGCGAGCAAATGACAGGGCTTCGCGGTAGGCTTCCGAATGGTAGCATCGCTCGGCGTCCTCGACGCTCGGAAATCGCACCACGACATTACGCGCGCGTTCTTTGCCTTCGAGCCAGATGGTACGCGTCGCACGTGCGAGAAATTCACCACCGTGCGCTTCGATCGCTGCGGTGGCGCGTTTGGCGTACTCACCGTAAGCATCGGGATCGGTGACGTGGACATGGGCAATCCAGTAGGCGGCCATGGTATTCCTCTCGAATAATCAGCTGTGAAAGGATTGTTATACTAGAGCGGTTGTGGTTGGAAGGAAACCGGTTTTTAAACACAGGAAACCGCTGAAAAAAGACAAAACTAAAATTGTGAATCAGTCAAAAATAAAACGACACCTGGATGCACTGGCTAAAATCGATCCGGATTTGCGTCGTGGTCTGAAACTGGTACGCTACCCCGCGCCCCGAATCAGGGAACAGGGTTTCGAAACCCTGCTGTCGACGATCGTTGCGCAACAGATTTCGACCGAGGCGGCGGCCGCGATCATGCGCCGGGTGCAAGCGCTGCTGCCGAGCATGGAGGCAGAAGCGGTGCTCTGCTTACCCGCGGGCGCCCTGCGCGCCGCCGGTTTATCGGCACGCAAGGTCGAGTATGTCGAGGACCTGGCACGGGCGATCGCCGAAAATCAATTCGAGGTGTCAAAACTTCCTGACCTGGAAGACCAGGCGGCAATCAACGCGATTACGTCGCTCAGGGGATTCGGTGTCTGGAGTGCCGAAATCTACCTGATGTTTTCGCTGCAGCGCGCTGATATCTTCCCGGCTGGCGACCTGGCGCTGCGCATCGCGCTGCAGAAGTTAAAAGGCATCGAGCAACCACTCAGCGACAAACAGGCACGCGAGGTGGTCGCACCCTGGGCGCCTTACCGCAGTGCCGCGAGCCTGTTCCTGTGGCATTACTACCGCGGCGCGCCGACCTGACCAGGTATACACCAGGCTTGCCGAATACCTGAACACTATTTATATTGAGCCGTGATGGACAAGCTCATTGACCTTAATAAATACCCTTTGCACCGGCTCGAAAGTGCTGCCGGGCAGCAATTGGTGGCGCAGTGCATCGATGATCTCGAGCGTAAGGGCATGTTCACGCTGAAGGGCTTCATGCGGCGACCGGTTATCGATGAAATATTACCTGGTTTGCTGCAGAAGCTTGAGCATGAATCGTTTTGTCATAGCCGCGAACATAACATTTACTTCAGCGACAATGTTGATGATGTTGCAGCCGACCATCCGGCCCTGGCGCGGGTTAACACCATCAATCATACGCTCTGCGGCGATCAGCTGGCTGACGAGTTACTGCAAATCTATCGCTGGTCAGGACTGACCGATTTTCTCGCGCGGGTGATGGGCAAACCGATACTGTACCCGATGGGTGATCCGCTCGCCTGCGCCAATATACTGGGTTACTACGAAGGCGAAGGGTTGAACTGGCATTTCGATCGCTCCGAGTTTACAACAACACTGCTGTTGCAGGCGCCGCGTGAAGGGGGTGAGTTCGAGTATCGACGGGAATTGCGCAGCGAGCAGGATCCAAACTATGACGGTGTCGCCAGCCTGTTGCGCGGAGAGGACCGCGAAATTGCGAACTTGAAGCTTGAGGCAGGTGATCTCAACGTGTTCAAGGGTAAAAATACCGCGCACCGGGTAACGCCACCGAAGGGTGATCGGGCCCGGCTCGTGACTGTTTTCTCTTATTATGAAACGCCCGGCAGGATGTTTTCAGACGAGGAAAACCTCGGCTTTTATGGCCGAACCAATTGACTCCGGGCAACGTCATCCCCAAGCAAGCGGCCCCCAGCGCACGCTGGGTTGACGTATCGGAATCTCGTAATGATACCAGGGTGGGTGGAAAATATTTTTGCGGGCAAAAATGTATTCCACCCACGGTAACCAGTGTCAGAACGTTATCTGAGTCAGGAAAGCCGATTAGATGATTCCCATGATTCTTCATTCCCGCGCCAGCGGGAATCTAATAATGTGCGGTACGGTGCAAGATTATGATACGTCAACCCAGCGTGCGCTGGGAGGCCGCTTACGCAGGAATGACGTTTAATTTTACGAGCGCAGCAGCACGCAAAAAAAAGCCGCGACTGGAGGGCCGCGGCACAAGTTGGGATAAAGATCCCTATGGAGGTCATTCAGAAACCTAGCAGGTATATCCGAACCAGGTAGGTGTCTTGTCAGGATTTTCCGGATCGCAGGTTTGGCCGCCCATCCATCCCGCATAGGTGGCCGGATTCAGGTAAGTCATGTAGTTAGCCGGATTCATGGTCTCTTTGTACATCGACGGATCCATGACGTGCATGTAGGAGCCCGGGTTCATCCAGTAAACCATGGTTTGCGGATCCATCATGACCTGGTAAGAGGCCGGGTTCATCCACGCCATCATGTTTTCGGGTTTCGTGAATTCCATGTAAAACTGCGGCTGCATAAATTGCGCGTAGCTCGACGGATTCATGAAGGCCATGTGGGTCGGCATATGGGTCTTGGGATCAACCCACTGCATCCAGGCGCCCGGGTGTGCAGCGTTGAATTTAAGCTCGGTGGATATCGCGGGCAGCGCCGGGTTGGCCATCGCGCTCATCCAGTAGTTGGGGTCAAACATATCGACGTTAGCAGGTGGTGCGTCGACCTTGGTCGTTACCGCGGCTTCAACAGCCTGGTTGGCATTTGTAGCCAGGCTCAGCGTCAGCAGTGCTGTTGCCGTCAGTGCTAATAGCTTGTTTCTAATCATGATCAGTTACTCGTGGTTTTTAAAAATTTGTAGGATGGCTTGAAATCTGTGTCTGATTATTAAGCATATAAGAAATAACTAATATACTTATAAAGAGTTATGCGCTGTATCCCGATGGGAATAGTGTGCTTAACCTCGCATGCGGTAACTAGTTGGTGGCTGCCCGGGTAAATCTATGGAAACGCAGGGTCAACAGACAGGCCGACACGGCGAGACCGGCTGCGAGCCCCCACCACAGGCCGGCGCCATCCATCCCGTAGTAAAATGCGAGTAACGAGCCGCCACCGATCCCGAGAATCCAGTAACCGAAGCCCGCTATCCACAGCGGCACCAGGTTATCCTTCATGCCCCTGAGCGCGCGCGCGGCCGCGGCCTGCAGTCCATCGAATACCATGAACAGGGCAGCGATATAGAGGAACTGGGTTGCCAGTGCCGAAACCCGGGCATAACCCGGATCATCGGGCGATATGAAAACCAGGATTATCTGTTCCGCGTAACTGAGTGGCACCACGATCAGCGAAGCGGTGACAGCAATTACCAGGCTCATGCCGAGCAAACCGGCGCGGCGTGCATCTGCCATGCGGTTGCGGCCGGTTGCGAGTGCCACGCGAATCATGGTGGCCTCGGCAAGCCCGAAGGCGATTACGAAAGGAATGCCTAACCAGGCCGCCGTAATCTCGTACGCTGCCAGCGTTTTGGCGCCGATGACGCCGGACAGGATCGAGGCGGCCACGAATAAACCGGCTTCCAGGAAGGTAAGCCCCGCCACCGGTAGGCCCAGCCACAGGATTTCGCGGCACAGGGGCCAACGCAGGTGCCATTTTTCCCGGAACAGGCCAAAACCCCGGAACATCGGTTTGCGGTAGACGTGCAGTGCCAGTGCCACGAACATGAACCACGAAACAATCGTGGTCGCGAGTCCGGCGCCGAACAGGCCCAGTGGCGGTAGGCCGATACCACCGTATACAAACCACAGTGTCAATCCGTAGTTCAATCCCACGGCAATGATGCTGATCACCAGCACCGACACGGTCTGCGACAATACCGCGACAAAATTGCGAAACACCGCGAACCAGAGCACCGGCAGTACCGAGCCAGTCAAGCCCCGCAGGTAGCCCTGCGCGAGTTCGATGACCCTTGGATCCTGGTTGGTGGCAATGAACGCGAGATCGAGGTTCCAGATTAACAGCATTGCCGGCACACCGAGACCCGTGGAGACAATAAGGCCCTGCCGGACCGACTCACCCAGCTCGGCTTTTTTGCCGGCGCCGAGCGCCTGCGCCGCGAGGACTCCGACAACGGATAGCAGCGCTATCAGGACGATCAGAATCTCGAACGAGAGGTGACCCGCAATACCAACGGCCGCGAGTGAATGGTAGCCGAGTTTGCCAACCACCATCTTGGTAGTCAGAAACATCGCGAATTCGGCCAGGTAGGCAGCCGAGAGTGGAACAGCGATGACGACAAACTGCCTGAGTTCGTCTTTTAAAGTGGTATTAATTTGCTGCATGGGAGCGTTATATTTTTATTCGCGTTAATGTAGACGATTCGGCTCTCCAGTGATAGCAAATCCCGCAGATATGCTGCTCTAGCAGGCTTTGGTGCTGGATAATGTGGGCTTTATGCTTTGACAATAGCCTCCGACCTATTAATAATGATGGGTCTTAGAGTGAATCTACAGGTAGTACCACGAGCGCCGAATTGCGGTACTGCGAAATATAAAAAATAATCGGCATAATCAATCGAAGGAGATAATCATGAAAGTATTAAGCAAAGTCGCTCTGGCCTCGCTGTTGGCGGCGTCGCTGAGCAGCGGCAGCGCACTGGCGGCCGGTCAACAGTTTATTTCGATCGGCACCGGCGGTGTAACCGGGGTGTACTACCCCACGGGTGGCGCCATCTGCCGACTGGTCAACAAGAACCGCAAGGAGCACGGCATTCGTTGCTCGGCTGAATCTACCGGTGGTTCCATTTACAACATCAACACGATTCGCGCCGGTGAGCTCGAATTCGGTGTTGCCCAGTCTGACTGGCAGTATCACGCCTACAACGGCACTTCCAAGTTTGCCGACCAGGGCGCTTATAAAGACCTCAGAGCGGTATTTTCGGTTCATCCTGAGCCGGTTACCGTTATTGCCAGCGATGGTTCCGGTGTCAAAGAACTTTCCGATGTCAAAGGCAAGCGGATGAATATCGGCAATCCGGGTTCCGGAACCCGCGGTACCTGGGAAGTTATCGAGGAAGCCATGGGCTGGACTCGCAATGACCTTAAACTGGCCGCTGAAATGAAATCTGCGGAAACCGGCCAGGCCGTGTGCGACGGCAAGATCGATGCTTACTTCTGGCTGGTGGGACATCCGTCGGCGCTGACCCAGGAGTCACTGGCAACCTGTGATGCGCACCTGGTGCATGTGAAAGGTGCGGCGATCGACAAACTGGTAAAAGAAAACTCGTTTTATCGCAAGGCGACTATTCCGGCCGGTATGTATAACAACAAGGAAGATATCCAAACCTTCGGTGTGGGTGCGACTTTCGTAAGCAGCGCCTCGGTCCCGGACAACGTGGTTTACACGGTTGTCAAGGCAGTCTTCGAAAACTTCGATGACTTTAAAAAACTGCACCCGGCGTTTGCTAACCTGACTGAAAAGGAAATGATCACCGATGCCATCTCGGCACCGCTGCATCCCGGTGCGGTCAAGTACTACAAAGAAAGAGGCTGGATGTAACATCCAACCGGGAAATAACCAACGGGTCGCATTTGCGGCCCGTTTGGTTTTATTTACCGAATAATAATAGAGGGGGGGATTGCGATGGCGGAGCAAAAACAAGCCCAGAGTTTGCAGGACGAAATTGTCGCTGCGGTCGATACCGGTGCTCGGGCGCCCATTGGATGGGAGGCAAAATTCATTGCAACCGTCACCTTCACCTGGGCGCTGTTTCAGCTTTATATTGCCTCGAACCTGCCGTTCTGGCTCAGTGACGTCACCGGCTTTAGCCTGGTTGTAACCAACTCCAATGCGCGCCTGATTCACCTTGCCTTCGGTTTTTTCCTGGCAGCGCTCGCATTTCCGCTGTTTAAAAAGAGCTCGAAAACGTCGATCCCCTGGTACGACTGGATTCTGGCAATTACCGGCGTCGCCTGCTGTCTTTATATCGTCGTGTTACGCAATGAAATCGCGGTACGTGCCGGCCTGCCGACGCAAGGCGACCTGATCGCGTCAACCGTGGGCATGATTATCCTCGGTATTACCGTTTACCGGGCGCTGGGCCTGCCGCTGCTGATCGTTGCGAGCGTATTCGTCAGCTACGTGTTTTTCGGCAATTCCGAGTCGCTGCCCGAAGCGATCCAGTGGAAAGGGGCCTCCTACGGCAAGGCCATGTGGCACTTCTGGATGCAGAACGAGGGCGTGTTCGGCGTTGCGCTCGGCGTTTCGGCTTCATTAATATTTTTATTCGTGTTGTTCGGCTCGATCCTGGAAAAAGCCGGCGCCGGTAATTACTTTATCAAGATCGCGTTCGCGCTGCTGGGCCACCTGCGCGGTGGGCCGGCCAAGGCCGCGGTCGTCGCGTCTGCGCTCAGTGGTTTGTATTCGGGATCCTCGATCGCAAACGTGGTCACCACCGGAACCTTCACCATCCCGTTGATGAAACGCACCGGGTTCAGCCCCGAAAAGGCGGGTGCGGTAGAGGTTGCATCGTCGACCAACGGGCAGCTTACGCCGCCAGTCATGGGGGCCGCCGCGTTTCTGATCGCCGAATTCACTGGCATCAGCTATACCGACATACTCAAGCACGCGCTGGTGCCGGCACTGGTGTCCTACATCGCGCTGGTTTACATCGTGCATCTCGAAGCGCTCAAGTTGAATTTAAAGGGATTGCCCAGGCTGCCGTCGACGAAGACGTTTGCCAGCAAACTCATCGGATTTCTCGGGGGCTTTATTGGCATCAGCATCCTCGGAATTGCGGTGTACTACGGTCTCGGCTGGATCAAGGTCGCGGCCCCCGACTACGCCTTTGCGATCGTCGCCATCGGCTGTACTGGTGCCTACCTCTACCTGGTCTGGATTGCTTCGAAGCAGCCTGATTTGAAGGTCGATCCGCCCGATGCGCCGATTCTCGAGCTCCCCCATGCGGGTACCGTCGCGGTTACCGGCCTTTACTTTATCCTGCCGATCGTAATCCTGATCTGGTGCATTATCATTGAGCGCCTGTCACCGGCGCTGTCCGCACTCTGGGCTACGGTAGCCATGATCGTGGTCGTGCTGACGCAGGATGCCCTCAAGGCTTTCTTTCGTGGCAGCGGTAACTATGGCGCAGCATTCAAGGTCGGCCTGGGTCACTGGATTGAAGGCATGATCGCCGGTTCCAGGAACATGATCAGTATCGCGGTCGCCACTGGCGCCGCCGGCATAATCGTCGGCACCATTTCGCTAACCGGTGCGCACCAGGTGGTTGGAGAGTTCGTCGAATTCCTGTCGGGTGGTAGCCTGATCCTCATGCTGATCCTGGTGGCGCTGATGAGCCTGATTCTCGGCATGGGCTTGCCGACCACGGCTAACTATATCGTGGTGTCATCGCTGATGGCACCGGTTATCCTGGTGCTCGGTGCCAAGAGCGGGCTGATCGTGCCGCTGATCGCGGTGCACCTGTTCGTGTTTTATTTCGGCATCCTGGCGGATGACACGCCGCCGGTCGGGCTTGCGGCATTTGCCGCGGCGGCGATCTCCGGGGGTGACCCGATCAAGACCGGTATCCAGGGATTTGCCTACGACATTCGAACCGCGCTGTTACCGTTCCTGTTTATCTTCAATACCGAACTGTTGTTAATCAATGTCGGGGTGGTGAAGGCCTTTTTCGTGTTCGGGGTCGCGGTGGTGGCGATGATGCTGTTTGCATCCGCCACCCAGGGCTACATGTTTACCCGCAACCGCAAATGGGAATCGGCACTATTGCTATTAATCGCGTTTACGCTGTTCCGACCGGGTTACTGGCTGGACAGGGTTTCACCGCCTTACGATATCTATAATCCCGATGTCGTCTACGAGGTTGTCGATGAGGTGGGACCGGATGGCTTGCTTATGATTATTGTAAGCGGTCCGGATTTCGATACCGGCGAGATCGCATCTACAACGGTGCTGGTTAACCTGGGACAGCCGGCCGATGCGATCGAAAGATTACGCAAGGCTGGATTGACGGTTACCGTCGCGGATGGACGCGCAATCATCGAAGAGCCTTTCCCCGGTACGCCATACTTCGAGAGTATCGGTAAGTCTTTTGATTACTACGGTGACGAACCCGTGCAAATTGCCGAGATCCGCCAGCCCGCCGATCGTATCGCGAAGGAAGTGTTTTACATTCCCGCGGTATTGCTACTGGCATTTATCATGTTTCTGCAAAAGCGTCGTGCTCGTGATGAACAGGTTGCGGAGGTCGGGGCGCCAGCCTGAATTGATACTGCATCAACTTAACGCTGTGGCCGGGTAATAGATGTCGCCATTTATCGTCGGCCTGGTGCTGTTGGCCGCACTGCTGCATGCCGGCTGGAACGCGATGGCGAAGTCGGGCGGAACACCGCAGTATAGTATCGCTTCCTACCGACTGGTAAATGCAGTCTGGTGCCTGCCGTTACTGTTTCTGTTCCCGTTGCCGCTGGCCGCCAGCTGGCCTATGTTGCTGGCTTCGACGCTGATCCATACGGCCTACTATTACACCCTTTCGAAGTCTTATGGTAGCGGCGACCTGTCCCAGGTTTACCCGCTGTTTCGCGGTCTTGCCCCGGTGCTGGTGGTGCTCGGTGCAGCACTGCTGGCCAGCGAGTACTTGCCGATGGGGGCGATGCTCGGTATCGGGCTCGTCAGTGCAGGGCTTATCAGCATAGCGTTCAGCGGCGGCGTCCTCGGCAAGATTCCCGGCCCCGCTCTGCGTTGGGGCCTCGCAACCTCGGTGTTGATTGCGGCCTATACCGTTGCCGACGGTATGGGGGTGCGCGCTGCCGGCAATCCGTTCAGTTATATTCTTTGGTTATTTGTATTCGAACCGATTCCAATCGGACTGTGGTTGCTGGCAACGGACCGCAGCGGATGGTTCGGATACATGCGCGCCAAGCCGGGCAAAATTACTGCCGGTGCCCTTGCGGCGGCAACCGCCTACGCGATGGTCATCTACGCGATGAGCGTTGCACCGATGGCTATGGTTTCCTCGCTACGCGAAACCAGTGTAATATTTGCCGCCCTGATCGGTACCCTGATGTTCCGCGAACCCTTCGGACGTCAACGCATTATCGCCGCTGCGCTGGTATGCCTCGGCGTAGTACTGATCAAGGTCCTCAGCTAACGGGAGTAACCAGTAATGTCGTTGACCCAAGATTTTCCGCACGTTGAACTCAGCCACAAGCCGACCCCGCTCGAGCTGTTGCAGAATGTCAGCGCCGAGTTCGGTACCAATGTCTGGATCAAGCGCGACGATTGCACCGGCCTCGCCTTTGGTGGCAACAAGAGTCGCCAGCTCGAATTCTATATCGGCCAGGCGTTGCAGCAGGGCGCCGATACGCTGCTGACGACCGGTGCGGTACAGTCCAACCATGTGCGCATGACGGTCGCCGCCGCACGCAAGATGGGTCTCGAGGTCGAGGTTCAGCTCGAACACCGCGTCGATCGCGAGCAACCGGAGTACCACCAGTCCGGCAATCCTTACCTGGTCAAGTTGATGGGTGCAAAGATCCACTATTACCCGGAAGGTGAAGACGAGGCGGGTGCCGACCAGGCGCTTGAGACGCGCGCCGTGGAAATTGCGCGGCAGGGCGGTAAGGCCTACGTCATTCCACTATCGAATGTGCACACGCCTTACGGCGCGCTCGGCTATGTCGATGGCGCCGAGGAGCTGATGCAACAGCTCGACGAAATGCATATCAATCCGGTCGGTTTCATTGTGCCGACCGGGTCCGCGTCCACTCATTGCGGCTTCCTGTACGGGATCAGGGCCTGTGGCAGCCAGGCACCGGTGTACGGCGTCTGCGTGCGCCGGGATGCCGAGAGCCAGCGACAGCGCGTCGGCACCAAGCTGAAAGCCGTGAGCGATACCATCGGCCGGGAGATTGATATTCCCGAAAGCGATATTCTCTGTGACGACAGCATGCTGGCACCGGGATACGGCTTGCTTAACGACGCAACGGTCGAAGCGATCAAGTTCCTGGCGCGGCGCGAGGGTATCTTGCTGGATCCAACCTACTCGGGGAAGGCCTTCGCGGTATTATTGCAGATGCTGAAACGGGGCGAGTTTAAGCAGGATGATCACTTGGTTTTTCTGCACACCGGTGGAGCCGCGTCGCTGTTTGCCTACCCCGAGCTGGTTGAAAGTGAGTGATCACGGCTATTTTTCGATAGACGCGGAATTTATAGATACCTACAATCTAGCGTTTTTTAAAGATGCAACCTGAGGAGAGACCTCGATGTCAAAACCTAAAGTAATCGTTACCCGTCGTTGGCACCCGGAAGTCGAGGCGGTGCTGGTGGAGCGGTTCGATACCCGGCTCAATGACGATGATCACCCGATGTCGGTTGCCGAGTTGCAGGATGCGCTGCGTAGTGCCGACGCGGTGTTACCGACCGTGTGTGACAAGGTTACCGCCGAGGTACTCGGTGCCGATAATATTCGTGCCAGGATTCTCGGTAGCAACGGTGTTGGTTTCAACCATATTGACCTGGAAGCGGCCAAAGCTACTGGCCTGACCGTTACTAACACCCCGGAAGTGCTTACCGATTGCACCGCAGACCTGGTAATGACCCTGTTACTGGCGGTGGCAAGACGGGCAGGCGAGGGCGAACGTCACCTGCGCAACGGCGAATGGACCGGTTGGCGCCCGACCCACATGATGGGTACCAGCGTTACCGGCAAAACCCTGGGTCTGATCGGTATGGGGCGTATTGCACGTGCGGTTGCGGCGCGTGCCGCGCATGGTTTCAATATGAAGATTATATTTCATGATCCGTTTCCGCCACCTGCCGAGGCCATCGCGGGCCTGAATGCGACCGAGTGCGCATCGCCCGAAGAAGTGTTTCAACAGGCCGATTTTGTTTCGCTGCATTGCCCCGGTGGCAAGGAAACCTATCACCTGATCGGCGCTGATGCGTTCAGGGCGATGCAGCCCGGTGCTTTCCTGATTAATACGGCTCGCGGCGATGTGGTCGACGAGGCTGCGCTGGTTACGGCGCTGGAGAATGGTGAAATTGCCGGTGCCGGTCTCGACGTATTCGAGAAAGAGCCCGCGGTAACCGAGGGATTGCTTAAGCTTGAGAATGTCGTGCTGTTACCGCATCTCGGCAGCGCCACCCGGGAAACCCGCAAGGCCATGGGGATGCGCGTGGTCGAAAATATTGAAGCCTTCTTCGCCGGTGACACCCCGCGCGACAAACTGGTTTAAATCAACAACCCGAAATCTGCAACGCCAGGAATCGGCATCGCGGAGCAACAGGGAGTAAACGGCCGCCGCTAACAACCCGATGAACAACAAGCGAAAATGCCAATTCTGGATCGATCGCGGCGGTACTTTCACGGACGTGGTGATGCGTGCGCCTGATGGGACCTTGAAAACCCACAAGTTGTTGTCGGAAAATCCTGAACAATATGCAGACGCCGCGCTGCAGGGTATCCGCGACCTGCTAGGCGTTTCCAGTAACGTCCCGATCCCTGCCACCGCCATCGAAGCGATAAAGATGGGTACCACCGTGGCCACCAACGCGCTGCTGGAGCGCAAGGGCGACCGCACGCTCCTGGTCATCACGCAAGGCTTCGGCGATGCACTTCGCATCGGCTACCAGAACCGCCCCCGCCTTTTCGACCGTCATATCGTATTACCGGAAATGCTCTACGAGCAGGTTATTGAAGTAACCGAAAGGGTTACCGCCAGTGGAGATGTACTGCAAGCCCTGGACCGGGAAACTGTAACAGGTGATCTGCAGGCTGCCTACGACAACGGTATTCGTTCGGCAGCCATTGCCTTTATGCATGGCTACCGTTTCCCGGCGCATGAGCAGGCAGTCGCCGCAATCGCCCATGAAATCGGCTTCACCCAGGTGTCCGTCTCGCATGAAGTCAGTCCGCTGGTAAAACTGGTGTCGCGTGGTGACACAACCGTGGTGGATGCCTACTTGTCGCCGATCCTGCGCCGTTACGTTGAAGGGATTGCCAACGAGATAGCAGGTGATATTGTGGATGCAACCCGGTTGATGTTCATGCAATCCAATGGTGGCCTGACCGACGCCAGCCTGTTCCAGGGCAAGGACAGCATTCTGTCCGGTCCCGCCGGAGGCGTTGTCGGCATGGTCCGTAGCGCTGTGATGGCAGGCTTTCACAAGGTAATCGGCTTTGACATGGGTGGTACCTCTACCGACGTGTCCCACTACGATGGCGAGTACGAGCGCGAATTTGAAACGCTGGTGGCGGGTGTTCGTATGCGCGCGCCGATGATGCGCATCCACACCGTCGCCGCCGGCGGTGGTTCTGTCCTGCATTTCGACGGTGCGCGCTATCGCGTCGGACCGGATTCTGCTGGTGCCAATCCCGGGCCGGCATGCTATCGCCGTGGTGGTCCCCTGGCGGTTACAGACTGCAACGTGATGCTGGGCAAAATCCAGCCGAAATATTTTCCCCGTGTCTTCGGGCCGAACGCCGATGAAATGCTGGATGTCGAGATCGTGCGCGACAGGTTCAAGGTGCTGGCCGATGATATTTCAAAAGCCAGCGGACAATTGACCACGGCGCAAGAGGTTGCCGAAGGCTTCCTCAAGATTGCCGTTGAAAACATGGCCAACGCCATCAAACAGATATCCGTGCAACGCGGCTATGACGTCACGGAATACACCCTGAATTGCTTCGGGGGTGCGGCCGGGCAGCATGCCTGCCTGGTTGCCGACTCGCTGGGTATGAAGCGGGTCTTCCTGCATCCTTTTGCAGGCGTCCTGTCGGCTTATGGCATGGGTCTGGCCGATATCAGGGCGATGCGTGAGCAGACGGTGGAAATACCGCTGACACCCGAAGCCCTGGAACCCCTCGGGAAGACCCTGGATGTCCTGGATGCAGCAGCTCGATCGGAAGTTGTCAATCAAGGCGTGCCCGACGCCAATATCGACGTGGTTCGTAAGATTCATCTTCGTTACGAGGGCACCGATACCCTGCTAATCGTCAACTTTGCCGGCCTGAACGCGATGATCGCCGAATTTGAGAAAGCTCACATGGGCCGATTCGGCTTTAACGCGCCTGACCGTGCCCACATTGTCGGCACCGTGTCGGCCGAAGCGATTGGCCTGATGGAGCGTGCCGAAGATAACACCATCGAGGCTGCACCCGATAACTCCGCAGCGGAAATACTGGACACCGTGTCTCTCTATTCCGGTGGCGAAACCCACCAGGCACCAGTCTATGATCGTGACGTCCTGAAATCGGGACAACAGGTAAACGGCCCTGCCATTATCATTGAAAGCACGGCGACCACCCTGGTCGAGCCAGGCTGGCAGGCAACCACGACGTCCATGGGCCACCTGGTATTGAAACGCGTCATCCCGCTGCCGAGCCGTGTCGCTATCGGCACGGACCATGGCGTGGCAGGTGACAGGGGCGCCGATCCGATACTTCTCGAAATCTTCAACAACCTGTTTATGTCCATTGCCGAACAGATGGGGGCGACACTTGCGAACACGGCTTATTCCGTCAACATCAAGGAACGGCTCGACTTCTCCTGTGCCATCTTTGACCGGGATGGCAACCTGGTAGCCAATGCACCCCATATGCCAGTGCACCTTGGCAGCATGGGCGAGAGCATCAAGACTGTCATTCGCGAACGCGCTGACACCATCAAACCCGGCGATGTATATGCCCTCAATGCGCCCTATAACGGTGGTACGCACTTGCCAGATGTAACGGTGATATCCCCCGTATTTGATGAGGCCGGGTCGGAGTTGTTGTTCTTCGTCGCCTCGCGAGGTCATCATGCCGATATCGGCGGCATTACGCCAGGGTCCATGCCCGCCAACAGCACAACGGTGGAAGAAGAGGGCATATTGATCGATAACTTCCTGCTGGTTGAGAAGGGAAGGTTACGCGAGCAAGCTCTTATCGAGTTGCTGGGCAGCGGTAAATACCCGGCTCGAAATCCGCATCAGAACGTGGCTGACATGTCAGCCCAGATTGCCGCCAACGAAAAAGGCGTGCAGGAACTTCGCAAGATGGTGGATCATTTCACACTGGGAACAGTCAATGCTTATATGCGCCATGTACAGGACAATGCGGAAGAATCCGTGCGCCGGGTGCTGGGTGTCCTCAAGAATGGCGCTTTCAGGTACGAGTTGGACCAGGGTCACCATATTCAGGTAGCAATAGCCATCGACGAGAAAAATCGAAAAGCGGTAATCGATTTCACCGGAACATCGGATCAGTTGAACAGCAATTTCAATGCACCGTCTGCCGTGTGCATAGCCGCAGTCCTGTATGTTTTTCGCACCCTGGTGGATGATGATATACCCCTGAACGCCGGTTGCCTGAAACCGCTTAAAATTATCATCCCCGATGGCTGCATGTTGAACCCGCGCTATCCGGCTGCCGTCGTTGCCGGAAATGTCGAAACCTCCCAGAGCGTCACCGAAACGCTCTACGGTGCGCTTGGCGTAATGGCCTCTGCCCAGGGAACCATGAACAACTTCACCTTCGGCAATGACGAGCATCAGTATTACGAAACCATTTGTGGAGGATCGGGTGCCGGCCCTGATTTCGATGGTACCGATGCGATCCATACGCATATGACGAATACCCGGCTTACCGATCCGGAAATTCTGGAATGGCGTCACCCGGTAATACTGGAAAGCTTCTCCATCCGAGCTGGATCGGGTGGCCAGGGTACCTACAGGGGTGGTTGCGGCGTCGTCCGCCGCGTTCGCTTCCTCGAGGCCATGACAGCTTCCATCTTGTCAGACCATCGCCGCGTACCACCTTTTGGCGTCAACGGCGGCAAGCCCGGGCAAGTGGGCCGTAACTGGGTAGCCAGGGTTAACGGTTCTATCGAGGAACTGGCTGGAGCTGATAGCACCGAAATGAAACCCGGCGACGTGTTCGTAATTGAAACTCCCGGCGGTGGTGGATTCGGTTAGTAGAATGAGGGTCGGAAGTCCGGATCGTCGTCCGATGATCAGCAACTCGGAACTAAAGGAGGGCCAGACCCCGTTAATGTGCCGAATATATTACTACAGCTTGATAATCACCTTCTGGCGCGAAGGGGATTCTCATGCAGTAAACCCGATACCTAGGCGAATCCTGGTGGATTCCACTGGTCCATCATCTTCTGGCGAGCGGCGTCGAGCCGCTCGGACATTAGCGCCGCGAACCGCTTGAATAATTCATATCCGAATTTCGGATCTTCCTGGCATCGCGCCAATATTGCGCTGCCATCAAACTCGATCAAATCGGAATCTTCCAACGCGCGGGCCATAAAACTCCAACGGTAGGGTGGTATAAGCCAGGACCAGCCGAGTATTTGATCATTGCCAAGAGTTTGTATGTCAAGCGCCGGTCCCATCAAAGCCGGCACCTGTATAGACATTTGCCCCTCGCGCAACAAATAGAATTTATCGGCAGGCTTTCCGTATTGAAACAGGACATCACCCATCTTCATCTGCAGCTCGGTCGCGGAGTCTGACAGGAACTTCACATAGCTGTCATCCATTCCGGAAAAGAAAGCATGATCGGATAAATAATCCTCGATTGATTGTTTACTCATCTGTCTGCCCTCTGCGTTTTTTGGTCAGGACGACCAGTATTAGGCTCGTTTCTACATTTTTCATTGATCCCCGGCAATAACAGGATAATTATTCAAAACGAAAAAAAGGCAGCACGCTTACATCAGTCGTTTCATCAAAACCAGTTGGATTGGCAATAAAATGTCGGCACGGGTAGATTTTACGCGCCTCAAAGCCTCTTAGACCGGACCCTGGTCTGACAGGTATCCAGTTTACGTTGAAGCATTTAGCCTTTTGGCGCTAAATAACCGTCTACTATTTTTCCATCATTTCCGACGAGTATTGATTATTGTCAAATGCCAGTTGGTAAAAATTTAATATTATTTTTTATTGTGGTTAGTTATATTAGTCACCGATCTAAATGCGAGATATCGGGAACGGGGTTGACCAAGCCCGGTTCGTCAACAAAAAAACAGAAATAGGAGAAACTAGTGAGCACATCTATTGAAGCGATTGAAGGTATTGGGCCAGCGTATGGTAAAAAATTACGTGCCGTTGGTTGTGCAAGCCCGGCGCGACTGCTTAAAGACGGTGGCACAAAAAAAGGAAGAGACAGGATCGCCAAGGAAACAGGTATCAGCAGCTCAGTTATTTTACGCTGTGTCAATATGGCCGATTTGTTCCGTATAAAAGGAGTAGCTAGTCAATACGCCGAGCTACTTGAAGCATCAGGTGTCGACACAGTCAAAGAATTGAAAAATCGAAATGCTGCGAATCTTGCTGCAAAAATGCAGGAAGTCAATAAGGCGAAGCGACTTACTCGAACCGTACCCAGCGAAAAAATGCTATCAGACTGGATCAACCAGGCCAGTAAGTTAGCTCCGATGGTGAGTCACTAGTACAACACTTCGTGTTGTTGTCAGGTCGCGTGTCGCAGGTACGGGCACGCGTGCAACGCATGTCGACTGAAATAAAAAAGGAGAAACTCATGAGTTTATTGCAAATGGCTGCGCAACTTTTTCTGGACAAGAGCGACACTAACACCGGGCTCGACGTCGGTACAGTGGCCAGTGCGTTAAAAAATTTGTTGCCCGGTGATGGCGATGACCTGAATATCGGAGCGTTGGTTTCACAATTTGGTTCAGGTGGTTTGGCATCGATGGTCGGGTCATGGTTAGGTGATGGTGACAACGATGCAATAGCCGGCACCAATATTGTTGATGCATTAGGCTCACAAAAGGTTGCTTCGTTTGCTTCCGAGTTGGGAATTGACACCGACAAGGCTTCAGAAGGATTGGCCGGCATGATCCCCGAGCTTATTAACAAAAACAGCAGCGGAGGATCACTTCTCGACTCGGTAGGGGGCGCTGCAGGAATGGCTAGTTTTGCGAAGAAACTATTTTAGGAAATTGACTTCGCGAGAACTGGCGCTCGGCACATAAGAATTGTTGCTAATCGGCATCCTTAGTAAGCCGGTTTATTTCCGTCTCCTGGCTGGCAATTAATTTGATACAGCCTGTCAGGTCTTTTTCAAGCCGCTCTATTTCTCGCTGCATCTGAACTATTGTTCTCCATGCCTGCCTCACTGACTTGGGCCGTTCATCCGTTGTTTTATATGCTCTTAAATTCATACCTTTAACATAGTCCAAAATAATCCAGGCTGCTCTCGGTGCGATCATCAAAGGCGCACCAGGCAAATAAGTTGTTGAAATATAAAAGAATAACATCAGATATTTCATGCATAGACCGGCGCAGCAGTCGCCCATGCCCCACTAGTTTTTCTCTTAAAACTCATGGAATTGAAAAATAACTTGCGATCCCCTGTCGCGAAATTTTATGAATTTAGGAATAAAACCCGTAAAGTTGTTGATTTTTTCTTAGCCCAGAGAGTGTTCAGGAACGCTTCGCTTGGGCAATAAAAGACGGTGAAAAGTCCTTGTTCAGAGGCTGAGAACGGCGAGAAGCAGACGCCTGACATTAGATAATATATTATCAGGTCAATTACCTTTTAATCATGCTGTTATATGAATAACCGGAGGTGCGCATGGATAAAGCGTTAATAGGGTTTCTTTTAGTATTTGGAATCTTGCACCTAATACTAGTAGTTGTTCCAGTCACAACTACTCTGCGAGCATCTATCTCCGGTAAAAGTAAGACGCTATGGTGTGCATTCCTTGTGTTCCTTCCCTTCATCGGTGTAGCTTTGTTTCATTTCCGATTCAGGACAAGTTTGTTCCTGGGAAAAACATGGGAACCGAGCCCGCATGATTTAGGGGTAAGAAATCCGCATGATTCAACAAACGATCGAGATTAACCTTGGTTCACATAACAAGCGCCTGCAGTCGGACCATAGTGTCCGCTAGCGCGACATTTTGAGTGTCTCAGTTGGGTTATGGACTCAATCGGTCGATGCAACATCTAATCTCTAACTACCAAGAGGAGGATGTTGATAATGAAGCAACGCCCGAGAATCTACTACACCGAAGATCAGAAAGCCTATTATTCGAACAGGCATCGGAACAGTGTTGGTAGGCTCCACCGATTCGAACCGTTCGGCATTGCATTGGGTTTTTCCTGTTTAGACTGATCAGTCTTGTCAGTCCAATTCGCAGTCCTGGGCCAGAGTCTGACAGATAAACGCTCTGGATATACCCAGCTGATCGGCAATATCATCCATAACTACACGCTCAACATCATTGGCCTTTCCGTCGGCCTTAGACATCACACATATGTCGCGCATTACCTGCATACGCTGTGTCGAACTGGCCTGTTGGTTCGCGGTTTTAATTCGGTCCGGCAAGGTCTCTATAATGCGGTCAATGTTGAGACTCTTGTTGAACTCTCCCTTGCCAAAAAACTTTTCAAATAACTTGATCTCACTTTCGCTGATTCCTTTTTCGACATTGGCCACAGCAATAGCACCGGAGAATAGTAGTCGGCGCATTGCACTGGCAGTATCGGTTCTAGCCTCTAGGTAACTCGGCTCCATCAGGCTCAATAGCCTTTGCACCCCGACTTCAAGGTACTCATGAGAATTACCGCCCTCTGTCATCAATTCTGACTGATTGAACAGTTGCAGCGCCTTGACTCTAAGCGGACTAAACGGATGGGTCGAAAACCAGTCCTCCTTTGGAGCCCCCTGTCCGGGCTCAGCATCTTCAACCTGCATTTCATCAACCTGCTTAAGAAACTCATCCAGATCGAAACGAATGATCTTATCGCCAAGTCCGGAAGCCAGTTTGAATAATGATCGGGCAATACCATTCATATCTCCGGCACAGAATGCACCGGCTCGGTCCGCCGAAACCTCTGCATTTCGAGACCAGGCAAACAAGTCCAGTGCGAGGCGCGGATCGGGGGGCTGATTACCCCGCAACAGGTAGCCGATGGGGATTTCGTGATGATTGTAGACGTGATGACCGAACTCATGGCCAATCACAAACTTAAGTTCGCTGCCATTGAATTTTTCCAACAGGCTGGATGAAAACATCACGAACAGCTTTCCGCCTTCCGGCTTAAAACAGGCAGCGTTGTATTGAGGGCTAGAGTATACGTAGAGTTCGTGCGGAATTTTCATCGCAAGCTTTTCAATGCACTCGTCCGCCATCTCGTGCACATTGGGTGCCATGAAACGGCTGAGGCGAACCGAGGTCCCGAGCAAGCGTCTACGCGTACCCATGGGCCCATCTTCTTGTATCTTAGCGATATGTTCGTTAACCCGTACGACATCGGGATGTTTCAGCAACTCCGCGGCCATCTCCCGATCATTCTGATACCTGATTGTTTCTCGATCCATTCGTTTTCATACCGTCAAGATTGAGTTAGCCTAACATCTCGATCCCCAGGGTCAACTCACCCAGTTCATGTCCCGCCCTGGTTCTCCAAAGCAGACACCCACAATCGTGATTTGAGATTTCGAGAACGGCCAGGAACAATGGGATGGACTCCTCCTCACCTCATCGGCATCGATGTGCCAAACTGAGATTGACATTTCAGTTAACGATAAAGAGGAGTCCACGGTGAAGATTAATCGACACTCGCAGTTTATATTCACAAATTATGAGTTAATTATCTGTCACCCCGGAATCTTTCGCTGACTTGGCAGGGTTCTCGTCCACCGGTTGATCTGGTTCCTCTAGCGTCTCGGCCTCCTGGAACTCGAATCGCACCTTGAGAATCTGGTGTCGATCCATTTTCAAAACTTCGAGACAGGCACCATCGAGCTGAACTCGATCGCCAACTTCGGCGATGCGGCCAAGGCGATGGTTGATGTACCCTCCAAGGGTTACGTAGTCGCCGGTGGGAAACGGGTAGTTCAGCTTGTGCTCTAGTTCCGTAACCCGGACGCCAGCGCTGATCTTGTAATGACGGCGATCCTCCATTTTGATGTGGCGGTGTCTCGGGGTAAACTCATCCTCGTAGTCACCTACTATCTCTTCGAGAATATCTTCCAGCGTTATCAAGCCGTCGGTTCCGCCGTATTCATCCAGAACGATGGCAATCTGCCGCCGGTTACTGATGAAGTCCTTGAGTAATGTTTTCAGCGGCATTGTATCGGGGATGTAATAAGCCGGCATCATCACATCGGCGACCGGTTGGGCCAGGGTATCGACTATCCGTTCCGGTTTCTCCGCAGCCGCCATGATGCTGAGCAGTTGCTTCACCGAAACGATGCCAATAATGTTGTCCATTGTCGTTTCGTAGACCGGGTAACGCTCGCGTAATTCTTCCTTAAACAGGGTGAGCACATCCGCAACGACAGCAGTATGCGGTATCGCTTCAACCTCGGTGCGTGGAATCATGGCATCCCGCGCTGTGTGTTCATCAAGATCGAAAACCCCTCGAAGCATCTTGGTCAACTGGGGATCGAGGACTCCCTCCTGTTCACTGGCGCTGAGTATGGTGCGAATCTCCTCGCCTGTTATCGAGAAGTGCGGCTCGCCGTTCTCTATTAGCTCGCGTTGCCCGATTAACCACAGTAGGCCATTGGACGAATGATTCATGAACCAAATGAGCGGGCGCAGTATGGTATGCAGCCCATTGATGACTCTGGCAACCGACAAGCTAATTGCTACCGCCTTGTGGAAGGCAAGCACCTTGGGTGCCAGTTCGCCTACCACAACGTGTAGAAAAGAGATGATCACGAAAGCGATAATATAAGAGAAGGTCTGGGTCAACTGTAATACTTTCTCGCTGTCACCCAGCAGGCCAAAGGCTAGTTGGAATCCCGGGAACATAATCTGATTAAGCGTGACAATGCCGATAGCACCTAAACCCAGCGAAACGAGTGTAATTCCGATCTGGGTGACCGAATAAAAGCGCTCCGGTTGGTCATGGAGCACCTGGACTATCCTGGCCGACTTGCTGCCGGTACTGGCCAACTGATTTATACGACTGCGTCGCGCCGAGGTTAGTGCGATCTCCGACCCGACAAAAAATGCGTTGCCGACAACCAGGAACAGAATCAACAATAATTTTCCGATCAATAACCAATCCATAAATCACTCCTTTGCGGCTCTAAATTTACCGCGCTCGATGTATACGCCGAGAATCAATATTTCTCGAGTATATTTTATCGATAATGCGATCTTCTGATATTGATCAAGGCTTTGAGCAATTATTGAGCCGGAATCGATGGCGATTAGGCCGATAACTCTGCTTATCGGGCTGGGACGGTCTACCTGAACCAAGCTGCATTATGGCCCGGATTACAAACGGTCTTTTTTTTTTGTAATGTTTGATTGAATCATTTACAGAATTTGGATTTTGTCGAGAGTCCGTTATGTTCGTTGGCAGACGCCCGATAATAGGAGCCCGGTGTACGCTTTTGGCTGAATCCACCTAATGCTCTTCATCTCGCCGCTGCGCGCTGAGATCGATTAAATTGATGCAGATCAAAAAATCGAAGCTGGTAATCCCTTATACAGTGTGATCCTGAGGAGGTAACGGAGAAATATTATGCGGGAAACGCTCCCGGATCTTATCGAGGACAGGCCGATTACGCTTGGCGTCTGGCTTATTGGTGGGTCTGTTGTCGCGCTTTTGGTCGCTCTGCTACTCTAGTTATTCGCAAGCACTCTTTTATAAACAGGCCTCGAACAGGGCCCTGGTATTGTTCTTGTCCATCTCAATCGGATTGCCACCGACGCTGGGATCCTTGAGGGCTGATTCGACCAGCCAGTCCAGGTCAGGGTCGGTAATCCCGAGCTCGGTCAGGTTGGCTGGAATTCCCAGTGATGCGTTCAGTTCGACGACATAGTCATAGAAACCATCGAAGCCACCGGCAATCCCGAGGTATGCGGCGAGCGCTTCGATGCGGATTTCGATTGCGGCTCGATTGAACTTCAGCACGGGCGCCATGACAACCGCATTGGTCGTGCCGTGGTGACTGTTGTAAAACGCACCGATCGGGTGTGATAGCGCGTGTATCGCACCGAGCCCTTTCTGAAAAGCGGTGGCGCCCATCGCGGCGGCCGACATCATGTGGGCACGGGCCTCGATATCGTTGGCATCGGCATAGGCGCGCGGCAGGTACTCCTTGACCAGGCGCATGCCCTCGACCGCGATACCCTGGCTCATCGGGTGGTAATGCGGTGAGCAATAGGCTTCCAGGCAATGCGCAAATGCGTCCATACCCGTGCCGGCGGTGATGCCCGCTGGCATTCCGACGGTTAGTTCCGGGTCACAGATAACCACCGCGGCCAGAATCTTAGGGTGAAAGATAATTTTCTTCTCATGCGTTTCCGAGTTGGATAACACGCCTGCGCGACCTACTTCGGAACCCGTGCCGGCAGTCGTTGGTACTGCGATAATCGGTGCGATCTTGTCGGCATCGGCACGGGTCCACCAGTCGCCGACATCTTCATAGTCCCAGACCGGGCGGGTTTGTCCGCACATGAAAGCGACGATCTTGCCGAGATCGAGACCCGAGCCGCCGCCAAATGCGATAACGCCATCGTGCCCGCCGTCGTTATAGGCCTTGAGCCCCTGTGCGAGATTATTTTCATTCGGATTCGGATCGACCTCGGCAAAAAGGGCCTGGTCCAGGCCGGCCTGCTCGAGCAATGCAAGTGTGTTCTGGGTGATGGGTAAATTTGCGAGACCGCGGTCGGTAACCAGCAGCGGCCTGCTGATGCCGACCGCACTGCAGGCATCGGCAATTTCGCTGATGCGACCGGCGCCGAAGCGTATCGAGGTTGGATACGACCAGTTTCCGACAAGTTGCATGATTCTATCTCACAGTTATGGGAGTGTTGTTAAGCTCTTTCAAAGCCGCGGTTGACTTCGTAATCGGTAACCTTGCTGTTGAAATCTTCCTGTTCCCATTCAGCGGCGCGCACGTAATGATCGATAACATCGGAGCCCATGGCGTTACGCAGCATGTTAGATTTCTTCAACGCCACCGTGGCATCAGCCAGGGTGGCCGGGATTTCGCGCGCCTTACGCGCCTGGTAGGCGTCACCCTTGAATTCTATTTCCAGCTCGAGTTTCTCTTCGATGCCGGCGATGCCGGCGGCAATCTGTGCGGCAATTGCAAGGTAGGGATTTAAATCACTGCCGCCCACCCGGCATTCCACGCGCACGTTGCGCGTGCCATCGGCGACGACGCGATAACCCGCGGTGCGATTGTCGAGCGACCAGATGGCCCTGGTCGGGGCGAAGGTGCCTGCGACGAAACGCTTGTACGAATTAACGTAAGGCGCCAGGAAAAAAGTATTGTCGCTGGCGTACTTGAGCAGTCCAGCGAGGTATTGGCACATCAGCGTAGACATGCCGTACTCGGCAGCGGCATCGAAAAACACCGGGTCGCCACCGGTAGAAACCAGCGACTGGTGAATATGGCTGGATGACCCCGCCGCATCGTGACTCCACTTGGCAAGAAAGGTAACCGCGCGCTCATTCAGAAACGCGATCTCCTTGACCGCGTTCTTGACCAGGCAATGGTTGTCGGCCATTTCCAGGGCATCGCTGTAGCAGACGTTTATCTCCGCCTGGCCCGGGTCGGCTTCACCCTTGGTGTTTTCAACCCGTACGCCAGCGCCCTGCAACCCGTTACGGATTTTTCGCATCAAGTTTTCTTCCTTGGTGGTCTGGAAAATATGATAGTCCTCGTTGTAAGGACTAATGGGGGTCATCTCGCGATAAGATTTATCGCGTAAATCTTCGAAGCTGTCGCGGAACACGAAAAACTCGAGCTCGGTGGCCACCGCCGACGCCAGTCCCATGCCCTGTAACCGATTGATTTGATATTTTAAAACCGCGCGTGGTGAATGTGGTACCTCGGCATGAGTATGATGATCAAATAGATCGCACATTACCATTGCCGTGCCCTCGAGCCACGGCAGAATTCGCAGCGTTGCGAGGTCTGGCTTCATGATGTAGTCGCCGTAACCGGCTGCCCAGCTGGTGGCGGAGTAGCCATCCACGGTGTACATTTCGAGGTCGGTTGCGACCAGATAGTTACAGCAGTGGGTCTCTTCCCAGGCGCTTTCAAGAAAGAACTCGGCCTGAAAACGCTTACCCATCAAGCGACCCTGCATATCGGGGATGACAGTAATGACAGTATCGATTTGCCCGGAAGCTACCTTTTCCTTAAGCGCCTGAAGCGAGAGATTACCTGGCATAGTCTTGTTTCAAAATATTGTGACAAAAGGGCGTCTGGAACTGGAGCTGACACCGGAATATCGAAGCGGGCATCTTTCCATTATCGTCAGGCACAGTCAAGCGGGACTGGCATGGTTGCCGGTCCGCGAATGCAAATTAGATAAAAGCGGTTAGTGCTTGGTTGTGCTGAAGATGTTGCGGAAGGTCTGGATGAAGGAGTTTTCGAGCTGTTTCTGGCGCTCGTAGGCCTCGCGTTCAAGCTTCGCGCGCAAGGTTTGGCGCCGGCGCTCTATTCGATCCCGGTGTTCTGCACGGTCGTTACCGATGGCGCAGCTGGCCACCTGGGTGTAAGTAATCGGCAGGCTGGTGTCGGTATTATCCATCTTATCGATTCCATTATCGGTGGTATCGTCGTTCATCGATTCTCCATACTTTAAACAGCAATAGATTTCCTGAGAAACAGAGCAAGAGTCTAGACATTTGTGACGTAAATTCCG
>Ga0224508_10000705_pt1 | contig 32137 bp, 42 predicted proteins | sample SF_Jan12_sed_USG_4_FD_170157 | JGI IMG/M metagenome (GOLD analysis project Ga0224508, IMG submission 170157) | Sediment microbial communities from San Francisco Bay, California, United States - SF_Jan12_sed_USGS_21 | ecosystem: Environmental > Aquatic > Marine > Sediment | place: USA...
TCTAGTTGATGGCATCTGTGAAGATATTCCAATAGAATGTCCAGAAGGTCAAGTTCTAGAAGGTGATGTTTGTGCACTTGAACCAGACAATGATGGGGGAGATAATGCCTGGAATACTCGACCAACCTTTGGAGTAAGTCATGAAACCCATCAAGACATTCTTGTGGATTCTGGATTCACCTTCAATGGAAACTCTTTTACAGTAACTGATAATCACCATACTCCATTTGACGAACAAACAGTAGAACTAGGTGCACTAAACACATTTGCTGCTACCGTATATGCGGATAAGGGTCTCAAAATCCAAGAATTCCTATTTGGAGTTCCAGAAGTGGGAATGGGACACTTGGCAGAAATGAGAGTAGAGGTATGGTTTGATCATGAAGGAGAAATTGAGGATATTAAAATTAATCAAGGAACTGAGATTATTGACAGGGAAAGTCTAGTTATATCTCACCAAAAATCAAAATGTCTGGAAACTGACATTGAGGAGAATTGTGATACCACTACAATGTCTGCAGTATTCCTAGAACCACTAGAAGACAAAGTTATGGCAATAAAGGCAATAGATTTCGCATTTAGAGGCCAAACCACTTCTCTTAACGAAGGATTTGATATATCGGGCGATTCTCTTAATCCCTTACCCACCAAGATGATTCCATCAACTGTAAAGTATGAGGGTCTAATCAAAGTCACACAAAATGAAAAATACAGCAAATATTGGACTGCTGATGATGGTAGGTTATTTGAGATGAACAGCTTTGGAACTTTTAATCTGATGAACTATTCATTTGAGCGATTCCAAGATAGTGGCTCACCAAATAACCGATTGCACTCTGGATTTGCAAGTATAATTGAATATGAAGCCCAAAGAGCACAACAAGTATTTGACTCTAGCAAATTAGCTATGGATTGCAATTTTATTGAATGTCAATAAATCCAATTCAAAATAATTTCAAATTTCCATTAATTTAGGTAAAAATAATTTTCTTTTTGTATGAATTTCTTATTACAGACTAATTTCTAATAAACACTAGATTAAAGGAATTTACATGCCAAAATGTAGAAATTGCCAAGAAGACTATATTCCAAAAAAGATTAATTTTTGCTCCCAGGATTGTGCTGAAACTCACACCAGAAGATTCTTTTTCCATTAAAAATTCAAAATGATATCTAAAACCACTGGTGATGTGAAAAAGAATAAACTGGAAAATTTCAGATTTGGCTCATCATTAAAGAAAAGTTACAAGTGAAGGAATTGTCATTTTAGTTTGGTTCCATGACGTAAAATAGGCTCAAAAAGTAGGGTGTTATCCTTTTTGGCTCAGCAATTATTCGCCTCATTTCAAATTAGTGGCCTCGTAAAGTTTGAATTCCCTTGGTGTAAATAATTTTTAGATGAATAAATGGTATTTTTCCTTGATAGTTTTTGGAATAATACTGGTTTTCCTCTCAAATAACTTTGAATCTTATGCTACCCATGTCTCACAACCTATTTTGACAATGGAAGAAAACTTGCAATATTTTCTAGGAGATGAATTTTTAATTACAGGATGGGTTGAGTATGATGGCAAGCCTACTTCTGATGTCTTACTTAGTGTGAGGATTTTAGATCCTTCCAATGAAACAATTGTAGATGATTTTGTAACCAGCGACTACAAAGGAGAATTTAAGAAAATAATCCAAATTCCTTCCCAAGGCACCACAGGAATCTATACAGTGGATGTATTGAGTATGTGTTGGCAAGAGCACAGGCAAATTTGCACCCACAAAAGCGCCCAAACCAAATTTAGTGTAGAACAAAATTCTGCTGAGGTAAAATTTCCTTCCTGGATTAAAACTCTTGTTGGATTTTGGGTAACCGATAAAATTGATGATGCAACCTTTTTTCAGGTAATAGAGTACCTAGCAAAAAATCAAATAATCACTATTCCAAAAACCGATACTCATGAGGCTGAGTCTTCGACAGACATCCCAAGTTGGATAAAAACTAGTGCAGAATTTTGGATTCAAGAAAAAATATCTGATAATGAATTTGCACTTGGACTTGAATGGCTAGTCAACAATGGAGTTATCAAATATTGATTAATCATCTGAAAATAATTTATTCAAAAGAACCAAACAACAAATGATGTACAAATCCTTAACTGCATCATACCAGGATATTTTAATCAAAGTAAAATCTAGGCAGACCTTCAGTGGGGGTGTCACCTCTTTTTGGCTAATTCCTTACCTGATGTTCCACTAACTGAAATCCATTTATGGGAATTGAACTTTTAGTGTGGTTCCAATAAAAAGTCAAAATCTGAAACAATTCAGACCAAAATGATAACTAAAACCACTGGTCCAGATTTTGACTCTTTTTCTCAATTGCCTTTCTGAGTCGATTCAACGACGACTGAATTCTATCTTCCGAAAAACTTCTTTCTTGGACTAGATACTTGGTAATCCCTTCATAGTTTACCTGCTCAAAAATTATCTCATCTACTTTGGCAACATCAGGTTCCAAGAAAATCTTTCGAATCTGCTCATAATCTATTTTTTGTAATTGCTCCTGAATTTGTGGGATGTCTTCTAGTCTTGAATACTGTTTTATCATTTTTAAGGCAGTCTTGGGACCTACTCGCTCAAATCCATCTGGATTAAAGTCTGTCCCAATCAAAATTCCAATATCAACTAATTGCTCTTTTGTAACCTGGAGGGATTCTAGAGTTTTTCCAGTTTCGATAATTTCTGGCTCTATCTCAATGTAGGTATTTCTGTTTGGAATTTTTCTCCTTCCACTGTTTGTGAAATTTCTAACTAGTCTCTTTGCTCCGAGTAAAATTGAATCAAAATCTTGACTGGCAGAAGCAAATGCTTGTCCTGTATTTGTCAAATGCGCAGCAGTTGCTTCACCTTCTGAAGGTGCATCAATGTAGGGAATCCCAAAATATGTCAAAAGTTGTTTTGATTCTTTAACCATTCCATCTTTCATGCTTGTTGTCTGTTGTGCATATTTTCTTGCCTCTTCCATCTCTCCGGCAGCAACGGCCTTTTCATACTTTACAGTGGCATCCTTTTTGATTTGCCTTCTTCTTTCAATTTCGGCAGTTTTCAATGATGGAGGCTTTCCATCAAATACCCAAACAGGTTTAATTCCCAAAGATAGAAAATTGATATTTCTATAAAGCAATCCGCTAAGGTGACTAGTAACCCTTCCTTCCAAGTCAGTTAATTGCATTCCATCAGGTCCTCTAATGCTAGCTAAAAATTGGTATATTGCGTTGTAAGCATCAATAGCTATTACTTTATTGGAAAAAAATTCTAGTTTTGTTTTTTCCCTAATTACAAGTGGCTTTAGGTTTAATCCCATTGTAATTTGTATTTTCTTTGGTGTTTTGTATTTTTCTTTTCAAGATTTAAAGCAAAATCAATATGGCTGATTCATTTCTTTTAAAATATGAAAACCTGGTTTTTTTGGGCTGGAATAAGTTTTATTGTTGGTGGTGTGATCAGTCTAGCCCTCAATCTAGGTGTGCAAGCAAGTCTAAGTATGTTGGAGGATTTGACAGGATACGCTATTGGGTGGATAGCAGTTGGTATTGTGCTGATTATTATTAGTTATATTAAAAACAAAAAGGAAGAAAAAATATGAAAAAGTTGTTGCTATCATCTGAACTAGAAGAAAAAATCTATGATCTTACAGTTGATGAAGACGGTGTCCTTTTCAAAATTTTAACTTATTTTCCTCTAAATCATTTAGAAAAACAAGAGATTTTGAGATCTGTAGGAAAAACGACAGAAAATTCAATAAAATTTAAATCAATTTTTTCCGATGAAATCTCTGATAAAGAATGGAATAATTCCAAGAAACAAATTAGAAAAAAATTTCAAGATGAATTGGTTGACATTGATTAAATCATAAATTTACTATTTTGTAAATGTCGGTATGATTTTCAAATGTTTTCTTTATTATAGTGAAAATTTTAAAGAACCATGTCAGGTTAGCCAAGTGGTACGGCGGCCGTCTCGAAAACGGCTACGCGCAAGCGTGCAGGGGTTCGAATCCCTTACCTGGCGCTCATAACTTCATACTTTTGAAATTATTTTTTGGAAAGGATAAGAAAAAACACTGATGATTCTTTAGAATGAATTCTACGTTAATGTTTTAAGTAAATTTTCCAACTCTACAGCATGAGCGAATCAGCCTTTAACGAACCGCCCATGAAATTAATGTGTGGTTGTATAGTGGGAGATTTTGGAGAAATCAATCAAGAGTGTCTTCCTCACAGTCAGGGTAATTTTATCCACTGACACTTTCTTTTTGTTTTGTTAGTTCTTTTGAGATTATTTTTTGAGATAGATATGGATTAACTCTTCATGGTAAGAACATGGCAGTGTGCTTTATGATGAATTTGGTTAATAATATCATCATGATGATTGGCCTCAACCATTGAAAGTTTAGGATAATCAACAACTAACAAGTCAATTTTGTGTTCTTTGATATAGTCAATAACCCAGTGAGCAATTGATTCCGTTAAAGCAAGTTTTGTGTTAATTTTTAGGCCTTCTTTTAAGGCCGTTTCCTTCCATCTCTTCAACTCTCCTTTGATTTTTGTAATTTGTTTTTCTGTAATTTTTTTATCTGATTTTGTTTCAAAAAAATAAAATTTGGGCGGGATTTTGTAAACACATTCAATTACAGATAAGTCGGCACCAAGTTTTTTTGCTAATCCAAGCCCCATTTCAAAAGACTTTTTCGTATGTGTAGGGGTAATTATAGCCACAGCGATATTTTTGAACAATTCTTGTTATTATTAACTCGGGATAGTGTTATATGAATTTGTAAAATACTACAGTGCACCTAACTCACTGTAGATTTCTATTGCAGCATTTTTAATTTCTTGGATTAGGGGAGCAATTTCCATTAGTATAATTATAAGACATTTAACAAAAAAGCCTTACGACAATGCATGTTTTGTTGCCCAAATCGGAGGGATACTATTTTTTACTGATAGTCAATAAACTCGTCAACGTGTAGGATGTCAAATTTTTTAGATCAGCCCTTACCTGTCGCTCAAAAATTATCTTTTTGAAGTTAATTTGTTGTTCAAAAATAAAATTACACAAGATCACGTTAATTTATCATCAAAATCGATTAATAATTTGTGACTCTCACTCAAAATTATGAAAAGGATGAATTTAGTATTCAAGAATTTCCTGGAATATTAATTGTTGAGCCCAGCAAATTACCTATTTACAGATTTGATTGTGAAATCATTGAGGAATTTGCCTACTTTAAACGAGGAGACAAAATCAAAGTTGATGTTCTCCCCGTGGAACTTGGGAATAAATTAGTTCTATATATCGAAGAAGAGAAAGGTAGCAGGATTGAGATAAAATTATCTCAAATAAAGGATATTGACACCACTGAGGGAGAAAAGGGATTTATGGATAAAAAAAAATTATTGGTAGAAATTCTTTTAGAGAACAATTCCAACATTTTATTATTCTTTGAGGATTACAAGATTAAAGAATTTATTTCATTAGTGAATAGTTTTTATCAAGTTGACAATACCTATTGGAAATTTGTTGAAATAGAGTATAGTGAAGGAGACCATTTTGGTTCGACAAAAATTTATTTTAATACTCCATTTTTAGCGAAAGGAGAAAATCTACTCTGGAGTTTTGTTGGAATGGAGGGCGTTTTAGATAAAAAAGCAACATTTGTAATGGCAATAACAAACTTTAGGGTAATAATTTATTATTTTGATTCTCATGAATGTGAATGTGTGCTGTTTTCCGATTTAGATGAAATTTCCGTGATGAATTCTCGCAAAGCTTTTCAATCCTTCGGATCAAGGAGTTTTTCTTCCAAAGAATCAAGTCAGACAATTGGAGATGTAGTTTTCATTAAAAATGACAAGAGGGCAATCACATTTGGTCAGATGGAAGATCCCCAAGGTTTGGCAGATTTGGCAAAATCTATTAAAAAAAATTCAATTTTTCGTAACAAACCAAGCATTAATTATTCATAGTGGACAATTTATCAATCTTTTCCAATCCACCACAGGATCCTACTCTCATTTACTAAATGAGACATTAAGAAAACCAATTAAATAAAAATAATTTTTTAATAGTGGTTTTAGAACCAATTTTCAATTCTGGTAATTAACTTGTATTTTTTATAATCTATAGTTTTTTGCCAAATTATGGATATTGCCAAGAACTACATGAATGCCCCTATTACAATATCTAATACCTCCAATCTATCTAAAGTTTTAAAAAAAATAATTGATGAGAAAAAAAGCCGTTTTCTTGTAACAGATAATGGAAATATAACAAAAATTATTACTGAAAAGGATTTAGGATTATTTTTATTATCTGATACTACTGAGAGAAAATTAGATGAAATATCAATTGAGGAAATATCTAAAAAAATTAAATCCATCGATGAAAACACTCCATTGAATAAATGTGCTCAACAGATGCTTGAGGCAGGAATTGGATCCCTTGCAATAAAGTCAAACGAAAAAATTGTAGGAATTATAACCAAATCAGACCTTGTAAGGTATTTTGCAAATTCCCATTTGCAGGAAAAAATTGTTGGAGAATACATGTCACCATATTACGCATGGCAATACTCTGATTCCTCAATTTCAAAAATTGTCCTAAAAATGATTGATGAGAAAATATCTCGTATTATTTTACGGGATCATGATGAAAATCCCATAGGAATTGTAACATTTAGAGATCTTTTTAATTTGTCTCTGAAACTAGGGGAAGAAGAAGATGTTCTAGATAACTCTGATCCTTTGATTTCAGTAATTTTTCCAAGAAAAGGTTTTATCTCAGAATCGGGTTTTGGCGGAACCACAAAGGTAAGTGAGATTATGAGTCCCAAAATTGTATCTGTACAATATGATGATGATCTTGCCAAAACTGGTCAATTGCTTTTGGACCGAAATATCAATGGTGCCGGAGTTTTGTCCAACAATAATAATTTGATTGGAATTATTAGCAAAACTGACATGGTAAAGGCTTTGGCATTTTTAAAATGATTTTCTCTGGATTTCCAAAATAATAAACCAAAAACAAATAAAAATTAGAAAAAAAAACTATCCAACTTTTTCCTATAATCAGATTGGTTTTATCTAAGAGAATAATAGGTGGATTTTATAAGTAAGTATGAGAATAATATGAGATGAGTAAACCAATTGACAAGGAACCAGTTGAGGAAGGTAAACTCATTCAAGAACATTTAGAAAATATCAACATGGATCCTTGGTATTTTATATACCAAGTTTATGTGAATCCTAATCGTAAGGTTGAAAAAAAGACTCGAGATTAATTTCAACTTTTTTTTGGTGTATATGTATTTCCTTTACAATTTTCAATTTATAATGTAATTTTTTATAAAATGAATTTTAGTAATAACTTATAATTTCTACAATATGCTTTTTAAGCATAATTTACAAATTGGTATATGGTAAGATCCAGAACAATTACAATATTGGTCAGTCGTAAGACCGGCGATGTTTTTGATGCAATTTTAAACTCTCCACCTAAAATGATGCCTGATGCAAAACAAAACGATGATGATTCTTGGTCTTTTTCAACTCCCCGAGGAAATGCAAATCTAAAATTTAAGCACAATAAGACCTTTGGAATTTTAGATCAGTTGTATGTTGACGATGAGGCCCAATGGGAAGCCCCTATGAGGGTTATCTCCAATGGTGATGATTCAGAAGTAATTATTACAATTGTAAAACCTGAGGTACTTACCGATAAACAATTTGATGAAAGAATGAAAGAATTGGAAGTTCTTTTTGGAAATTTAAAGAAAATTATTGAGGAAAAATAGTCCTTTATCTAAACTAATTCTAGTCTGACCAAGCTTTCCTATGAACAAATCCTCCTTTAAGGTTAAATGTAAATTTTGCAAGTATTATTTAGATTGCCATACGAAGAAGTATATTTACAAAGATTGGAAGACGATTCTCAAAATAAGAGAAAGTCAAGACAATTTCCTAAAAAATCTTAGAGAATTTTTATAAAAAATTAGACTAGGAATCATTTCCATCAGTCCGATTATCTCTACTAGGACCCACCATATCCTCAGATTTAACACGACTGTCCCAGTCCCCTTTCACTCCTTTCAACAACGCAAGGATTCCTCCTACGATCAAAGATAACACAAAAACAAAAAACAGAATTTGCTCCATATTCTTGGAAGAACAATCTACTAAAACTGGTTCTTTATCTTCTGAATAATCAAAGCAATTTTCAAATTCATTTTTTTCAATATTTGATGATTGATAATTTTCCCCCAAAGTCCCCAAAATTAAAAAACCAAAAAATATCAGGACAACCCCTATGATAATAAATCGGATATCGCTCATAAATCAAAATAGGGTTTACTGTATTTACACTTTGATTTTAAAAATTATTTTTCTAAAGAATTCTTTAGATTTGCCAATGATGCTTCATAAAAAGTCCCCATAAAAACCAGAAATTCTAAAAATTCATTTTCTGTCATTTTTTTACTATTGATATAAGATTGCCAAGTTAATTGAACTGAATTTTTATTTTTTGATTGGATGGAAATTGTAGCAACATATGCTCGTAGGGGCAAACCGTCAGTTGCAACATAGGTAAAATATTTTCCATTTTTCCAGTCCACTACATGCTCCTCGATTGTATTTCCACCATTAAAGGTAATTTCTCGAATGGCGCCAACACCTCGCTTTTTTTTGGAGAGGTAAATTGTTTTTTTTACATCAATTAACCAGGAAGGTAATCCTATGATATTGCTGATTTTTCTCCAAACCTTCTGATTTGATGCTTTAATAATAATGGACTTTTTCACAGTACCTGTATGAAATGATTTTCCAATTTTCTTTTTCATATTTACCAATTTTTTATCCTAGATTTTAAATTTAATTACCAAAAAATGGTTGATCTTTTTAAGGTAAATTGATTTTTTTGCTTTTTATTCTTATTTTAGAATAATTCTAATTTATGAAGAGTGAAACCCAGAACAACAAACTATCGGGGGATAGAGCGCAGGGCTGGAGTTTCAACTTTGTTTAATCTGGAAGGAACTTAAGGATGTGTTTGTTTTTACCTGTACAACAAAGGACTTTGGTTTGGAGAGTAATTCCCTCTCTGTTTTTTATTTTCAATCTTAATTCGTTCACGAAAATTTAAACTCTAACACATTTAATCTCCAAAATTTAATGAATATTAATGGTATTTGGATGGGGTAAAAAAAAGACAGAGCACATTCCTGAAGAAATTCCACAATCTAAGGAAATTCGATTATCTGAGGTTGAGAAAATAACTCAGGATTTATGGGATCTTAGAAAAACCCAGACACTGTCACAAATCACATCGATTAGAAATCAAACATCTCCTTTAATTAAAGAACTTGCAATTATTGCCCATACTCTTGAAAACGATAATCTTAAAGTTGAGGATATTGACAAACACCTTCGAATTATTGTTGTCAGGGGAAAAAAACAAGTTATAGATGTCATCAAAAAAAATTCAGGGGATTTGCCGGAGATATCCTCTATTGAAGATATGATAAATATGAACAATGTCTTGAATCTAAAATTAAAAAAAATTGGAGATGTTTTAGGGCGACAAACACGTGTTATCCATATTTTTGCAAAAAAATATGCTGCAAAATTAAAAGAAATTTTAGAAGAAATGAACTCTAATCATACCGAAATTCAAAAATTAATTAAAAATTTCCAGGATACCGAAATAGATTCAACTGAAATAACAAGGTTACTGGATAAAATTAAAAACATGGATGATAGTTCAATTTTATACAATCAGCAAATTTTAGAATCAGAGAAAAAACTAAATTCAACTGAGGTCCAAATTAAAAATTTTGAAACATCCATTGAAAAAATAAAATCCAGTGAAAATTATATGGAATTTTTAAAATTAAACCAAAGTTTATCGTCATTAGATGATGTCAAAAGTACTATTAAAAATGAAATTAATGCTCAATTTACAAAAATTTCTAGACCATTGAGCAGATATGAATATGTATCGTCTTTGGATAAAGAACAAAAGTATCTTTTATCTTTACTAATAAATGATCCCTTTAATGCCCTAACGGAAAAAAATAAGGAATCTATTATTTTGATTTTTGAAAATGTAAGAAAAGGTATTTTGTCCGGTTCAATTTCGGTTAAAGATGTTGAAAAATCAAAATCCCATCTTACGGAAACACAAGACCTGGTTGATGATTTTATTAAAAAAATTAATGAATTGGCGGGTCGAAAACAAGACATTCAAAACACCTTATCTAGTTTTGATAATCAAGAATTATCTACTCTGCAAAAGAATCTAGATAAAACATTGAACCAAAAACAGGAAGTTGAATTCAAAATTTCCTCACTTCGAGAAGAAATAGCTGAAAATCAAAATTACATTCCAAAATTAGTCTCTGAAATTGAAAACAAACTTAAAAGATTTTCAAATACGGATTACTCTATTGTGCATACCAATTAAAATTAATTAGTACTGTGTGAAAATATCATTAGATTGTTTAAAAAGAAAAAATTTGAAAGAATGGTTTCGTTAAAAAAGGATGTGGTAGATAGTATATCCTCCTATTGCAAAATAAAACATCCCAATGAGAGCATATTGATTCTAAAGGGAAAATCAAAAAAAGGGAATATCCTAATTGATGGTCTGGTAATACCTCCATTCAGCCATACTGGACCGACATTTGCAGGTTTCCCACATTCATTTTTACCTTTTGATATGAGTTATCTTGGAATAGTCCATTCCCATCCAAGCGGGTCTGCAGAGCCCTCTTTGACTGATCTTCATAATTTTTTTGGTCTAGTGTCCTTAATTGTTCAGTTCCCTTATGGTGATGAGGATATTTTTGCCTGGGATAGTAAGGGAAATTCGATAAATTTGGAAATTATATAGTTTTTAAATTTTTAAAATCTCTGATAGTAATTTGCCAAATACTGACAAAACTTTATAAGGATTTTAAAGGTATTTTTATTGAAATGTTTAGTTTTAAAATTTATTTGATTTTCTTATTTGCCTCCTTAGCAATTAGTATTGGCTTACAAATGATCTTACCATTCCCATATGGTTTAGCAGCAGCTCTTGGAATCTTCATAGTTTTTCCATTATTGCTGAGACGACGAGCAATGAGCAGAATGGGAGGTTACGGAGATTCAGGAACTGGAGGTGGATTCTTTGGTACAAACTCCGGAAATACTAAAGTTCGTTATGTTTGTCTAGTTTGTAATAGCAAGCACAGTGGTGGCACATGTCCTCGATGTGGCTCCAAAATGCAACGTGCTGATTTTTAAAAACTTGTTATGACTTTAGATGATTTAAGGAAAAAAGTACTCTACCAAAATACCTTTGATATATGGATAAGTGCATGTGAGGAAAAAAATATCAGCTGGAGTGAACCTGAAAATTATAAAAAATTCATTGATTATCTACAAAATCAAAATCTTAGTATGAAAAAATTCCCACTATGTGTAAATGAAAGTGATTTGACTCTAGAATCTGCCCAAGAAAAAGCAAACCTTGCAGAGATTTTATCTGAATCAAAGGATCCAAACTCTGCAACATTTACAGTTAGGCTTAATGATTCTGTAATAGAAATAATTCGTAAATTTGAGCTATTAAACTAGTCATCTTCTAAGTTTAGGATTTATGATAACATCTAAGGCATTTCCAATAAAAACAAAAGCTAGGCCTGTAATGGCAATCATCATTCCAGGTGGCATTATCCACCACCACAAACCCCTTGATGCTGCTCCGTAGACATTTGCGTCATGCAAAATCTGCCCCCAAGTTGGAAATGAAGGGTCTCCTAAACCAAGAAAACTAAGCCCCGCCTCGGTAGTTATGGCAGCTGGAACTGAAATTGCAATGCTTGCAAATGCATATGGGAGTAATTGAGGTAGGATGTGTCTGAAAATGATTTTGGATTTTTTTTGTCCCATCATTTCAGCAGCATCAATATATCCTCTTGTCTTTATTTGAAGCGCCATACTTCGTGATACTTTTGCTACTCCAACCCAACCAAAAATGGTTAAAAATCCAATCATTAGAAAAATACTATTGCTAATTGTTACAGATAGTATAATCAGAAATGGTAATGCAGGTAGAGCATAAATGACATCATTAAATCTCATCAAAACTTCATCCGTTTTTTTGCCCTTGTATCCCGCATAAACACCATAAATCAAACCCATTGTAACTGAGGCAATTGCAACTACTATTCCAATAAAAAGTGCCAGTGGTGTTCCCCAAAGTAATCCTACAGCCAGATCACGTCGGAGTTCATCTGTCCCCATAATCCCAAATGCTTTTCCTCCAATAATCAAATTGGATTTAGGAATTTCATTTTGAGACTCAACTCCATAAAGATTGATCAAATAAACATAATTTCCTTTTAGGGGTTGATGGTTTTCTGCTTGAGAAAATATAATGTCCTCAGATGATAATTTGCCCAGTGAAAATCCAAACTTGTTTGATTGCAAGACAAGTTTTTTTCTTATAGATTCATCTGTTGAAAAAATTCTTTCAGTATGTATGGTCTCAGATTTAGAATTAGGTAAGGATGTTGATAACAACTCAAGCTGTACCCCATCAGGTCGAATTACCACAATTTCTAGAAGGGGTGCTCCAGAATATTTAGCAGAAAATTCGTAAATAAAGTCATTTGGAAAATCATCATAATCAAAATTAAATCCGAACTGGTGTGAAATAACAGAAATTTGTCCAGACGTCTCTATTTTTTCAATTGGTTCATCAAGAATTTTGTGTTCAGGAATCTTTTCAATCAAAAATAAATTAACCCAACCTGGAATTGCGACCTTCGGATACGAAATCCAATTCCCCGGATTATTCCATCCACTAAAAGTTTCGCTTGGGATTGTAACTATTGCAACTATTGAGATTGTAATGAGTATTGCCAAAATACTGATACCAGCAATTCCCATTTTGCTTTTGGTGAATTCATTTTTAATTTCTTGGGGTGAAATACTGCTCATTGTCCTGTTCTCACCCTTGGATCAAAATAACCATAAAGCAAATCTGCGATAAATATGCTAATTAAGAAAAAAACTGTCAAAATGTAAGTAGCTCCAATAATTATTGGCAAATCCATTACCGTAATGGCCTCAAAATACAATCTTCCCATGCCTGGCCAATCAAAAACAGCTTCTGTGATTATTGCCCCTCCAAGGGAGCCTGAAAGACTCAAGGCCAGGATTGTGACTATTGGTGGCGCGGCATTTTTTAAAGCATGTCTGTAAATAATCTTCTTTTTGCTTATCCCCATTATTTTTTTTGACATGATAAAATCTTCTTGCATTATCCCTACCATGAAATTTCTTACCAAATATGCCCAAGCACCAAACCCAATCATTACAATCGTTATCAAGGGTAAGGTCATGTGATACAGTAAAGATATGATATAATCAGGATCTGATGAAGGAATTGGGGGTGTAGCTCTTGCTGGGAAAATCTGATACACAAAGGCAAATAAAAATATCATTAACATGCCAATCCACCAAACCGGAAAACTAGAACTAATAATTGCAAAACTAGATGTTATTTTATCTATAACAGATCCAACTTTACTGCCAGAAAGGGCTCCCAGAAATATACCAATGACTGAAATTATTATTGTGGCAGTAGTAAATAACAAAATAGTTCTCGGTAGTTTTTCTAAAATTATTTCCTTGACGTCGGATGATCCAGAATCACTGGTAAGGAAGGTAGCATTTCCAAAATCTAACAATAATATTTTGTACATAGTAAGACCTATTCTTTGGGGAGAATACCACGGTTCATCCAACCCCAAAGTTTCTATTCTTTGATCAATTTGGTTTTGAACAAATTCCTCAAATTCTTCAGAAGATGCAAAACTATTTGCAATTGATGGATCCTCAGTTATTTCTGCGCGCACTTGAAATACCACTCCTTGTTTGAGAATGGTATCCATATTGGATCCAACAAGAGAAATAGTAAGAAGTAAAGTGATCATCAAAACACCAAACATGGTGACAAGTCTAGTTGCAACGTACTTTTTTAGTGCCAATAACCTCGAATAATAAAATCAGTTTATAACGATTAATTTGAAAATGGATCTAAATTAATCAACTTGATCTTTCGGTCTTATCTTTTAAATTTTTGATATAATCATCATTGAGAGTATGGAAAAATCTAATTTAGTATTATTTTGAATCAATTTTAATGAAAAAAACTACTTTTGAGCCTGATAAATTGGCACTGAGTAAAAAAGACATTTTAGATTTTTGTGATAGAGTACTGGAAAAATGGGGTAAAAACCCAACAAAAAACACCAACAATATTTTGGCTATGAATGCTGTTAAAACAAGTGTAATTTGGACTGACGATGAATCGCTCAAAGCAATTTGGAACGAGATAGTTTCATGGACTTTTGAATTACTCTATGAAAATGCTCTAGCCCAAGGAAAAGATTCCAATGCTGACTGGTCAAAGGTAATGAAAAAAATAAAGAATAAAAAATAACTATCGAAAAACGTATTTTATGAGTGAGGCCACTATTCGTAAAGCAAAAAAACTTGTAGAAAGCGGAGGAGTTGAAAAAATTGATGATGATCTTTATCAGATTAAATCTTCTTCGGATCCAAACAAATCCTACTTTGTGACCGTTGATTCTTGCGAATGTCCTGGATTCAAAAATTTTTATAAATTTCATCACGGAAAAGGATTAAAGGCTAATTGTTCCCACTTGGAGGCAATAAGAATATTCATCAAACAAAAATAAAAATTATTTCAAATTTTTAACATTAATTTTTCCAACATGACCCTTATTTTTTTTGATTATGATTGGTCTTCTAATTAATCCGGGATATTTTGCCATTAATTTAATGATTTTATCATCTGATAATTTGATATTATTCAAGTCTAACTCCTTGTACATTTTGTCCCGTTTTCTTAGTAGTTCATTTGGTTTCGAGTCTAATAATTTAATTATTTGTTTTAATTCTGTTTCAGAAAACGGTTCTTTGAAAAAATCTCTTTTTTGAATATCTATTTTCATCCTATCCAATTCTGAAATTGTTTTCTTGCATGTAATACAAGAAGATTTATGAAAAATAATTGATTTAAAATTCCTTTCTTTCATTTCTCAAATTTGGTGCTCATGTAATAAATTTGAATCGTAGTTTTTTCCGTTCTGAACAAGGCCAAATTAAAGTCAGATGTTTTGTTAGGGGAAATTTTTTTGAATTGCAGTTTTGTCAATTAATAGATGATTTTTAATAATTGAAAAGAAAAACTCACAATTTTCACTAAAACTTGATTTAGCCTTAATTCTTATTTTGATTATGAACATCCGTATTAGAACTGCCAAAAAAAATGACATCCCAATAATTTTGGGTTTATTGTATGAGCTAGGTCGACCCAAACCACAAACGGATTCTGAGGTAGAGGTATTTAGAAACCTGGTTAAAAAACAGATATCTGATTCACGGAATTCAATTTTGGTGGCAGAAAATGATGATGTTAATGTCGTAGGGATGTTGAGTATAATTTTTCTTCCAAGATTAAATCGAAATGACTTAGAATTGTATGTTCCAGAAATTATAGTTTCTGAAAAATATCAAAAAAAAGGCATTGGTACAAAATTAATGGAGGCATGTATCGATTTGGCAAAGGAGAATCAATGTCATAGTATAAGGTTGGAATCTGGAACTTTCAGAAAAGAGGCACATCAATTCTATAAGAATTTTGGATTTGAATCAAATTCGTTATCATTTACCTTGAATATTCGATGATTGGGGGTCAAAAAAAGAAATTGTACTGTCAGGCACAGTATATAGTTTTTTTAAAATCATCAGTGTTTCTTTCAAAATCACATTCTTTGCAAACTTGCCAGCTTCTTTTTTTTAGAAAAGAAAATGGAGTTTCATAATTTACAGAATACATCTTACCTCCACAAGAAGGACATGGCAAAGGAATGTTGATTTTCATCATTATGTGTAGGGAAATTTTGGATATAAGGCCCACGTAGAATTGATAAATCGTTCATTAAATCTATTCAGAATTTTCAATTTGAACAAGTTCTGTTCCATTAACGAAAAATTCCAAAATTGTTCCATTAACATTTACTGAAAATATAGATTCTGCATAGTCTACTTCAAGGTTAATTCCCTTGATATCCAATTGTATGGGAGAATGTGGTGAATTTTTTTCAATTAGATTTTCTTTTTGGTCAAGACTAGGAGAATCTGTTTCTAGTTCATTTAGTGACTCTCCAATAGGATTTTCCTCAGAATTCTCTACAGTAATGTCATCAGAGTTGGTACCAAAGTTTTCTATTGTATCTCTACTTGTGCTTAGTTTTTCTAAATAAGCGGTCTGAGCCTCTCCGGCAGTACCGCCATTTTCTAGAATTTCATTTTTTAGAATATTTGCTTCAAAAAATAAATTCTTTGTAAAATTTAGGTGCTCTACAACTGTGTCTCTTACAGCTTCATCCAAACTATTTACATAATTTTCATATTCAGGACCCGAAAAAATTCCGGCACTTGGATTAAATTCCTCTATTGCTACAAGGCGAGATTCATTTGCAGTCTCCTTTTGTTCTTCTAGCAATAATTGGACTTGATCAAGCTCGTAGCCGATTTTTTCATCTTCTAGGTATTCAAGATAAATTTTTTGATAATAATTGTAGAGCATAAAGCCTATGGGATCATTCCCAAAGTCTTCAGGGCTAGCAGCTAAATATTTTTGGGCTTCTGGTGTGGATAATTTTTCTTGATTAACCGTTGTTTGCTCCAATTCACCCTTGACTTGGAATTGAATACTTGTTATTCCTGTCTTACCCTCTGATGTGGTTGCGGAAATATTTACAATGTAATTACCTGGGATTCTTTCTGCCTTGCCTAATTCTACTAGGAATTCGCCAGCCTGACTGGTCGTTGTAAATATTGACATGGAGCCTGACTTTACATTTACTGATGCTTTTGAAACTGGTTTTGATGCATGATCCAAAATTATGCCTGAAACAATAGGTCTATCACCAGACATTAAAGGAGAGTTTTCTACATTTGCTTGAATTAACAAATCCCACAATTCAGCCTCAGAATTTGTGGCTAGGGGAATTAGGAGGAGTGCTGAGAAGAATACGAAAAATACCTTATTTCTAAACATAAAGAGCTGTTTTGATATTTGTTGTTAAGACAATGTATGAATAAAAGCTAATTTTCCTTCAAAATTTTTTGAGTAATTTCTCCCATCTAGTTCTTAAATTACCATATCAAATACTAATCATTAAATGGATTTAGAAAAATTTCGAAATGATGTTCAGGAGGTAACCAATAGATTATCTCATAATTTATCTCAGGAAGATTTACCAAAATTGAACTTTGTTTGTCAACAACTCATCGAAATGTATCAAAAAAATCTCGTTAAGATTAACCATTCCGTATTGGAGCTTATTTGTGCTGCCAATTTAATTGCGAATGGCTATAAAGTTGAAGTCGAGAAGACAATTTCAGATATTCTAGTATGTGATCTTTTTGCTAAAAAAGGGGATGGAGATACCATAATTGAAATAGAAACTGGTTTTACTCCTCCTGATCATGCTATGGATACCATAGATTATTCCACCGCAAGGATTATGAGTAAAATTGCAAGGTACAGCAAATACTGTTCCAAATTTTCACTGGCAACTCCTGTAATGGGTTTAATTCCAATCCCTCAAATTTTCCTAATTCCGCCAAATGCAAGAAAAAAGGAGGATGTGAAAAAAATTCAAAATTTATGTGATCGTTACTATAAAAATCCACCAATAAATTATGATGATATTTTAAATGCACGGCTTCACTCCATTTTCTTGATTAACGTGGACAAGAATTTTGCAAAAGCCTTAGATCCGCAAGGATATGTGGATCTCACCGAAAACCTACTCACAAGAAGTGAAGTGAGTTATTAAAAATCCAAGCAATTTAAATCTGTGAATTCTTTAATTAATACAAGATATGATTTGCGCGGCATGTGAAACTAGAAAACACTTTGAATGCATTGATTGTATAAACAATCATGAGGCTCACCTATGCAGCTGCGATTGCCATGATGAAAACACTCCCCCTCATCCGATTGATAAACCCCATTGATTTTGGACAACAATGAAATACAAAGAACACTAACTAACAACATGGCACCTGTGATTATTATTCCCTTGACCATTGTTGGTATTTTAGGAATAACAGGCTATCTGATATATCGTTTTATCATCTTTGATTATTTGAGTACAAAATCAGTTAAGGCCACTTTAAAAAAATACCAAATCAAGAAAACTCCATTTGAAATAATTAAAGAATATCACGAAAAGAAGGGAAAACCAATATCTGACCAAGAGATATCTCGTCTAGTTAAGCAATACAGTCAGAATGAACCAGAACAATTTCTTGCAATGTATGATGTCATCAGGGATAAATCAAGTTCTGAATAACCCTTCTAAATTTTATGGTGAAACTGGAATTGAAATAAATGGTGTTCCACCCTCTCCAACAACTAGTGGTAATTTTCCATCCCAAGCTTGAGTTTTAAGCCATTCCAAATAATTGGGATTTTCTGCCAGAGCTTGATTGATAATTCTAATTGCTTCAGCTTCTCCTGATGCTTCAGCAATGTTTGCAGCTGCAAGACCTTCGGCTTGAGCCTCGAGTTGTCTTGCTTCTACTTCTATTCTTATCAAATCATTTTCTGCCTTTTGGGCCTTTTGTTCTGCTTCTACTTTGGATTCGATAGCTTGAGCAAATAAGGAAGAAAATTGAAAATCAGTAATTGAAATAACATCTGTAATTATATTATATACATTAAGACGTGTAGTAATTTCTTGTTCGATATCTGATTTAACTTGTGGTCTTTTTGTAATTAGTTCTTCTGCATTATATCTGGCAGTGACCTGTTTCACTACTTCTTCTACTGCTGGCTGAATTACTCTACTTTCATATTGTAATCCTACCTCTTTGTATAGAGTATGGATTGAGGTTGGTGAAGGTCTATAGTTTACTGTAACTTCAGTAGTTACTGTCTGAAGGTCTTTAGAGGCAGAAGATGTGGATTTTACAAATTTCAAAGTTCTAACCTCCATGTTAATTACCGTGTCTTGAAACGGAACTACGAAATGAAGTCCTTCTTCTAACGGGGGAACGCTTGTATCTACTGCATTCCAATGTAATAAAACCCCTCTATGTCCTGAATCAACTATTTGGGCTGATTGAGCAGCAACTACTCCAATTATTATGAGAACAATGATTCCAATTACAATGCCTTTTGCTTTTCCAAAATTCACATCAATTTTTGGCTGTTGATACTTTGACACATTTTATGTTCAATAATTGCCTTAATTATACTGTGTCTTCTTTAGAATAAAATTTCTTAAATCCCTTATTAGTGAGTACAAGTTCAATTTTTGGTCCCATCAAACCTTGTTTATTCTGAACCTCCATCAAACCCTGTTCTTCTAACTTTTGTAAAGTTTTATCCAATGTTTTACCATCAATACCAAGATTTCTCTGAATGGCATCAAAATTTTTTGTTCCCCGATTTAATTCCCCCAAGACCAACATGTTTAGGGTGGGTGGTTTCATTTCTCTTGGAATGTCCATTCTATTGGTATTTTGGGGGGATTCTGTAATAGTTTCCTTTGTTGAATTATACGATTTCTGATTAAATGGTTCAGGGTTACTTTGGGCTTTTCCTCTCCATTTTCGTATAAGTTTTGGGAGAATTCTTGATAACGGAATTACCAAAAAAAATACCAAATAAATCCAAGCAAATCCTTCCTCTGCCATGATAACTATTCTATTATTGCCTATTTCATTATTGTCTTTTTAATTGGGATAATTTGTGCGTAAAATAAAATATTGTAAGGGCAAATTTTTAATTTTCCCCAAAATCTTAAACTTCTTCATATTTTAACTATTACTAAATTTTCAAGATCTATCCCTAAAATTAATCAAATATGAAGATTCATAAAGCAAAAAAACTTTCAATCGACAAATTATGGAAACATCGATGGAAAACTTTGGAACACTTGAATATGTTCTCGACAAGTATTCTAAAACCTGGAGCTGGAAGTTAACTGGACAGCGTGCTGTAAGTATGATTTCAAAACTGGTGCCTGAGGCATGGTATGGAGAAAACATAGATGAGGTAATTGTTCCTGATAGTACTGAGAGTGTCAAGCAGCTAAAAGCCATGATGGAAAGATATCCTTTAGAAATTCTATCAAAATCTGCCTGGCAAAGAAAAGTGGTTAAAACTTATGCTCCCAAACCTAAATTCCCTCCCATAAAACATAAACTCAATCGTGCCAAGGCAGGTGAACAATTTCGAGGAAAACTGTTAAACTTTCAAAAAGAGGGCCTGGATTTTCTATTAAAATCATCTGGCAATGCTTTACTTGCTGATGAAATGGGTCTTGGAAAAACAGTTGAAACTTTGTCCTACATTTCAACAGAAAAACAGACATTCCCCGTTTTGGTGGTTGCACCTTTAGTTACCCTGAAAAATTGGGAACGTGAAATATCCAAATTTGTTAAGAAAAAAAGTAGAAATGGAAGAATAATAGAAAATGAAGCTCCAACCACAACAATAATTCGTACTGGTAAATTACAGGAGCTTCCCAAAACAGATTTTTACATTATTAATTACGAATTACTTTACAAGCGACTACCTGATTTATCAAAACTAAACAATAAAACCATTGTTTGCGATGAGGTTCATAACCTACGTTCAAAAACTACCCAAAAATATAAAGCCATAAAAAAATTAGCTGCCCTTCCTTCAATTTCTTACCGGATTGGACTTTCAGGAACCCCTATTTACAATCGTGGATCCGAAATATGGCCTATAGTGGATATTTTAAAACCTGGTTTACTAGGAAGTTTCAAAGAATTCTGTGAATATTTTTGCTATGTTAATGAAAAAGGAAAAGCCATTGTCCTTGAAACCAAGAGGGCATCATTAAGAAATGAATTACAAAAACATGTTATGCTTAGAAGAAAAAAATCTGATGTCCTAAAAGAACTCAAAGATAAAGTACGTTACAAAGAGGTAATAGATGCTGACACAGATTATTATCTTGAAGAGCTTGATAAAATTTGGACTAAATTAGAAGAAGAACAAAAAGATGCAGAAACAGCATTTAAAAAATCTGCCTCATATCAAAGAGCTATACAGAGCGAAAGGCAGGTTGCTGGAATCGCCAAATTACCACATGTTATTAATTTTGTAAAAAATATTATGGAAATTGAGGAAAGTGTGGTTGTATTTTGTCATCATAAAGTTATTCATAAATTACTACATGAACGACTTGAGGAATTTTCACCAGTTTCTATAATTGGTGGTCAAACAGATAACATGCGTCAAGATCAAATTGACAAGTTTCAAAAAGGTGAATCAAAACTAATGATTGCAGGTCTTAGGGCGGGAAATGTTGGCATAAATTTGACTCGTGCAAAATATGTTATTTTTGCTGAGTTAGATTGGAGTCCAGCAATTCATAGACAGGCTGAAGATAGGTTGCACCGAATTGGCCAAAAAAATACTGTATTTGCTTACTATCTAATTGGAAATGGTACCTTAGATGATCATGTTGCAAGTATTTTAGTTGACAAAAGTTATGAAATAGACTCTATTATGGATGAAAAAAGTGATTCATATGAAAACAAAGACAAAGCGAAATTAATTTTGGCTCAAATTCATGATAAGATTAGTTCTAGATAATTAAATTTCTAAATTATTTTTAATTTGTAACAGATTGGAAACTATTTTTTCTTTTTTAATATCTGAAATTCCCTGAAGTGAATTAATTTCTTGAATTGTCTCCTCAATTATTCCCCCTATCTCAATTTGAGATTTTCCAACATTTAGTTTACTTTGGAATCCCTCGGTCTGGGCTTTTTTAATTAGTTCGATTCCCTCTTGCATAATTTCATACATTTTTACAATTCCGGTCTCTTTTCGGAGAGGAGACATTAGTACTAGTTGTCTTTTTCGCAAGTCTTCAATTTCAGGCTCAATATCCTCCTGTAATAACAACAAAAATGAGGCTATTTTTTTAATATCTTGAGATTTTATCTCCAAAATTCTTAGAATTTTAATCCATATTGGAATTTGATCATCCCAAAGAATATGTCTGGCATGTTTGGTCACCAAAAAAGATCCGTCTTTATTTATTTGAATTAAATTCCGTTCTTTAAGAGATGCTAATTGATCTAATAATCTACCTACTCCTAGATTTTTCAAATCTGATTCCTCTATGTCTTTTTCATCAAATTTTCCTTCATTTTTAATTCCCAAATACAAAATTTGTAAATCTATAAAGTTTAATTTTGTCATGGAATATTTTTAGGAGTTTACAGTTATCATCTTTTCCACTGTAAATTATATTTGGACATACCTTAATTCGAATAATGGTTCAATATTTACTTCCAAAATTATCCTATGGGTATGATGAACTTGAACCATTTATTGACCGAAAAACTATGGAGATTCATCACCAAAAACATCATCAATCCTATGTTGATGGATTAAACAAATCACTAGAAGAAATTTCTGGTTCTTTTCACCCCCAATACATAACATCAATTCTTTCAGATTTAAAATCAATTCCAGAATCATCAAGGGAGAAAATTAATTTTTTTGGTGGTGGTTTTGAAAATCATAGATTATTGTGGGAGACTATGAATCCAAATGGCGGGGGCAGTCCTGGTGGAAAATTAGAAGATTCTATTGATGTTTATTTTGATAATTTTGAAAATTTTAAAAAAATATTTTCAAGAACATCTCTTTTTATTGAGGGAAGTGGATGGTGCTGGTTGGTGTTTAATCAAACATTTAACAAAATTGAGATTATCCCAACTAAAAATCAAGATAGTCCATGGACTAAAAATAAAATCCCTTTACTAGGATTGGATTTGTGGGAGCATGCCTATTACCTAAAATACCAAAACAAAAGAGGCGACTATATATCATCTTGGTGGAATGTAATAAATTGGGATTATGTGGAAAATAGATTCTCTGAACTAATGAATTAAAATTTGATTGAACACATTTTCCTAAAAATATTTTTCTTAGAATCACTCAACAAATGTTTGTTTTTCCATTAAAATTAAAACATATGTAAAGAAAAAACGTCAGTTATTTTATTTGTCTTGAGAATTATAATACAATATGAGCAGTATGTATGTGTTAAAAAAGGAAGGATTTGAGGCAGGCAAAATCAAACAAGCTTTGGACATGCTTTTGGTAGATAGGAAAAATGAGTTTCGAGAACTATCAAACATGATAATGCCCAAAACATTATCTGAACCTATTAAAAATTGGGAGCAGTTTGTCATGAATTTTTGTCTTGATGTTAATGAGGCCTTTAAGACATGGTCAGGTGATATGGAATTAAACCAAAATTCCCCACAAAAAGCTTTGACCATTCTCAGACAACTCTCTAGAGGTAAAGTAAACATGACTCAATTATCCCATCTACTGAATATTTCCTTTGATTTGGCAGAAGAATTCAAAGAGATCTATAGGCGAATCTAACTTACAAAAAAAATCTAGTTCCACTATTCTCGTTGTGGAGTAGAATCTTTAAAGAAAAGCAACTGCTAGTTTTTTTTAAAAAAAAATTCTAGCCCCTGCCAATTCTGAAAATAGCAGTGCTGCATGATGGGCATGTACCCTTTATTGCAGGTTTGCCATTTTTCATTGTATATGGACTTGCTCCGGTGATTTCTCTTTTATCCCGGCACTTTACACAATAACCAATTGTCATACAAATTCTAGGCGTGAGGTTCTATTAGCGAGAACTTGTTAAACTTTTTTTACTATGAGGCAAATTACCGATCTTATTTTTGTGCTCAAAAATTTATTTTAATAATTTTTTCGTGATAATATCAGGTAATTTTACTTTTAACTGGTAATTATTTCTAAAGTGGAAGTAGGTGTTAAAGCACCCTGAGTTAGAAGACTATCCCAAACAAAAATTTCAGCAATATACACTCCTGATTCTTTTGGTGTCCATGATAATGATGGACTAAGATTTTGATATTCTGTCATGGATCCTGAAATCCATGCCAGTTTGACGACAATATCATTTTCATCTTTAATTTGAACAATGTAAACAAAGGATTGATTCTCCTCCTGTGTATTGGTAATTTTTGCAGTTATCTGAATCTGTTGATTTACAATAATGTGTTCTCCAAGCGTGGCTCCACTAAGATTTACCAGGCGTTCATCATTTATCACTGCCCTTTCTAGAGGCTCAATTCCAAAGGCCGAATCATTTGCCAAAGCCAAACCAAGAAAAACCAACATTGTCAGTCCAATTTGTTTTATCACGTGTCTGTGATTTTTTTTTAATTAATAAAGGCTTACTGCCTTTCTATTCTGGAAAATTTTGATACTTTTTAAAATCTTTCTAGCCTCTTAAAACTGGTTTTAGAACTGGTAATTTTTCCAGGATTGAGTATTTTATTTGGATCAAAAAACTGTTTTAGTTCTTTAAAAACCCGATAATTTTTATTTCCATATTGTTTTTTAATAAATTCAGATCTGGCAATTCCATCACCATGCTCTCCAGTAATTGTACCACCTAATTCAATAATTTGATCAAAGTATGTTTTAGAAATCTTTTCCAAGGTTTTTATTTTTTGTCGATTTGAAATTATTCTTACGTGGATATTTCCATTTCCTGCATGTCCATACATAACCGTTTTAGTTTGAAATTCTTTGTTTATTTTATCGATTATTAAAAATAATTTTCCTAGTTTTTCCAAGGGGACTGTAGCATCTTCAATGATGTGGGGATTTCTTTCTTCTTCTTTAATTTCTTTCATACTATATGATAAAGCTAGATCTCGATATTTCCACCATTTTTCTATTTCTTTTTCTGTAGTTAATTTTTTTATAATTTTTCCGGAAATGAAATTTTTAAACCTAGTTTGAATTTCCTTAATGTTTGAATCATATTCTACAAAAAGTAAACACTCAGTACTTTTCCCAAATTTAAAATCAATATTTCTTAAAGTTGATCTATCAACAAATTCTAATGCAGATGGTCCAGAATTTTTTATTTTAATACAGTTTTTTGCAGCGCTCGTCACGGATGGATATTCCACAACAAAAAGTATTCGTTTAAAGGGCACCTCTCTCAAACTTAATTTTACAGACAAAATAATGCCAAGAGTTCCCTCGGCACCTACCAGTATTTTGTGTGTATCCCTAAGAGATTTTATGGAATCTAGTCTATAACCACAAGAATTTTTTGAGACTCTGGGGAATTGATTAATATCAATTTTTTTTGCAAATTGGATGATTCTCTTTCCTATCTTTTGATTATTTGGTAAGATATTTTTTTCCCCTCGTCCATCAACAAACGTAATTTCTTTGACATTATCAATTGCACTCCCGTACTTCAAAGTTCTACTTCCACTTGCGTTATTTGCAATAATTCCTCCCAGAGAACAATAAGGACCAATAGACGGATTTGGAGGAAAAAATTTTCTTTTAGTTTTTAATTCTTTGTCTAAACTTCCTTTTGTGATTCCTACACCTATCTTAACATAATTTTTCTGAATTTTTATTGAATCAAAATTTTTCATATCTATTATTATCCCATCATTTAATGCACTTCCAACTAAACCAGTTCCAGCTCCTCGTGCGGTAACTGAAATTTTATTTTTATTTGCAAATTTTATCACTGAAATTACATCTTTTTCAATTTTTGGAATCACAACTACTTTGGGAAAAATTTGATACATGCTGGCATCTACTGAATAAAATTTTAAAATTTCATCATCCCACAAAACCTCTCCTAAAATCAATTTTTGTAAAGACTGCCGAATTTCTATAACTTTCATTTGCTATTTCATTTAAATTTTAATTCTATAGTAATCCCATCTTTCCGGATCAAATAGGGTTACAAATTCAGCTTTTTCTTTATCTATCCTTGCTCTAATCACATCTCGTAAGGCAAAACTAGTCAAAAACTTGTATTTTTTTGCATGTGCTTGCATGATGAACATATGTCTCATTTCACTACCTCCTTGAAGTCCCCAATATCCCATTTTCAAGGCTAAAGGTTCTAGGAATAATGTATTGTTAAATCCATAGTTTTCATCTTTTATTTCTGGACGTAACTTATATGTCTCTAAAGGTCCCCCTTTGGCAAACCCCACAATTTCCCCTTTGCAATCATTAAGGCGTAGAGTATTTAGAGTAACATCTGGATTTTTTACTGATTCATCAAAATTCTCTTTGGAAAATTGAAGGGGTGCTGGTAATTCCTCAAAAATGGAGTGAAGTGTCTTGATGAACTCTGGCTCTTTGCGAGTTTGCATATGTTCGATTGTTGGAACAAGTTTCAAATTTTCATATGCATAATCTGCTTGTACAGTTATTTCCTGCTGTCTAAGATTCATAAAAGAAAGTACTGTATTAAAGAAATTTTTTCGCATTTGTTGCGGAAGTGATTTTAAAATTAATTTACACATTTCAGTTTCTCGGTTTAAAAGTTCTTCAAAATATGCAACTGAACTGCGTACAATTAGTGATGGTCTCCAGGCTAATGCATGTGCATTCATTTTTGCCATCTCCATTGCTTTTGCAAAATTTCCTAAAGTATATCCACTAACTCTATCTACAACTGATAAATACCATCCAAGATACAATATATGCTCTTGATACGGTTCATTATTTCTTGTCAAGTCTGAAGTCTTAAAACATTTCTGGATTTGTCTTTCTGCATTTTCTTTTAATTCACCGCTCCAAGGATACGTTGTTCTTAAAATTAACACTTTAATTATTTCAAGATCTAACCCTGCATCATCCAAAAGTTGCCGTAGTTTTCTGTCCATTGAAATAAATTTTAATACACTTTCTTCATGGGGTTTATCCACACTTTTTTGAGGATCAAAGTCATGAAAAAGAGCAGAGACATAAAGATACTTTAAATCATCTTTGGAGAATTTGTCTGAAACATGGTTCATGTTTGCAGCTAACAGTGCTACATAAGTTACTTCAAGTTCATGATTAATATTATGATATCCATAATAATCCGATCCAAGTCCTTGTGTTTCAAAAAGCTCTATGGTATACTCTAACATTTCAGTATAGCAATCCTCATCTAAACCACTTTCAACAATTAGGCTTAGAATTTCATTTCTAAGGGTGTGTGGATTGGCAAATTCTTGCAATAAACTTGGATCACATTTGGTATTTTTAAAGATGTTTGGTCGATCATGACTAATTTAATTAATAGTTGACTAGTTTTATTAAAAAAACTGTGCCTATTACCAAGCAACATTCAAAAGAATTATCTATTTTGTAATTCTCAATGAGAGTTGAATTAGACTTACTTGAAATTCTAATGGTATCCAACAATACTAATTCTTGTAAATACACCTTACACCTAAACGAAAAAGAATATGAATTAGAGGACGTTTCAATTATTAATTCTCCAACTCCAGTAAATTCTCCTACGACAAGAGGGGGAGTATATTTTTCAGAAAAGTTTGCATACAAATTAAAGGGAAGTATTCATGATCTGTCTGTTGTTCCGTTATTGAGTAAAACTATGCTTGGCCCAAACACAGAATTTAGAGAAATAAAAATAACTGCAGAAGTTACAAACAAAAACCAAAAAAAAGATTTCTCCATTTTTACAAACTTGACAAATAGTATTCAGGGTCCTTCAAAAATTGAACTAAATATGATAATAATTAAACTACAGGAAAACTAGTCAAAATTAAAATGCTTGTCATATTTTTCTTTTCTTTCATTTTGAGATAGAATTTCATAGGCCTTGTTTATTTCAGCCATGGTTTCATCTGTTTTTTCTCCTTTACTTTTATCTGGGTGTAATTTCTTGGCCAATTCCCGATATCTTCTTTTTATTTCGTCTTGCGATGCATTGTGAGGAACGCCTAAAATTTTGTAATAATCTGGGAGTGTAGAATTTTTTGCAGCTTTGCTGAATTCTGCATCGTCTTCTGTATATCTTGTATAAGAAAAATCAACATAATCATCGGTCCAATCTGAATGATATTTTTCATAGGTTTTGTCTTTTTTTGATTCATGCTCTTCTTTATCATAGGAAGTTTTTTTTCGTAAAATAGTATCTCGTGCCAGAAATAAAAAAATCCCAACTACAGCTACTGCGAATCCTCCAAACAACATTACGCTCTCTTCTGTTGACATGGAATACTCTAAATTTGAACTTGATTCCTCTACTTGAGCAGAAACACTTTGGATAATTCCTATTATCATGACTGTAAAAACAAATATGGTAATTTTTTTCATTATTTTTCCTATGTTAACCTGAAATCTTCTTTAGCTGTATTTAGAACTACATGGGTGATTGTATTTTCTACATTTGTCATTGATGATAATGACTTTACAAAGGTGCTTAATTGATTTCTTTCCTTGAATTTGACCACAATTATCGTATCAGTATCTCCAGTAATATCATACACTCCACAAACATTATCTATTTTTGATAATTTCTCTTGAATATTTTGGATGTTCTTTTTAGCCATAATTTCAATTATTGCAGTTAGATCATATCCTAGTTTTTCATGATCGACTATTGTGGAATATCCTTTGATTATTTTTTCATTTTCTAATTTTTTTATCCTTGATAAAATGGTTACAGTTGACATTCCCAATTTTATTGCAAGTTGTCTTGCAGACATTCTTGCATCCGTCTTTAAATTTTTTAGGATTTTTTCATCAATTTTGTCTATTTTCATTGATCCAAATATGGTAAAAATGAATTTAAATTTTCATATATTTTTAAAAACTTGTTAAATTTTTTACAATTTTTAAGATCCTTCTTCATAATTGACTCAGATTTAAAACATAGGCTCTCTAAAAAATGGTATGAGTGATATTTCAGAACTAGTCAGAAAAGGTAAAGATTTTCTTGAAAAAACAAAGTACGACGAGTCCCTTGGTTGCTTTGAACAGGCAATACTTTTGAATTCCAATAATCCTGAACTATGGAATTTCAAGGGCGTGGTTTTAAGAAGTATGGGAAGATACAACGAGGCCATGGAATGTTTTAACAAATCATTGGAAATCGATCCTCGTGACAAAAACGCCTCTTAATTTAAAAAATCAAATTAATAATAAATCTGATGATTGGTTCATTTTAGAAGAAAAGAGTCTTCTAATACCGGATAAATTCTATTTTCAAATTTTTAAATTTCTTTAAATAAGGTTTATCCAACAAGATTTCTGTGACATTCACCACACCAATAATTGAAATAGTAAATGTGGTTGCCTCAGCCACAATAGATCAAAAACTAGATCTAAACAAGATTCAAGAAAAATTCCCTGATGTTGAATACAATCCTGAGCAATTTCCCGGAGCTGTATTTAGATTAAAATCTCCAAAAACGGCAACCCTTCTTTTCCGAACCGGTAAAATGGTTTGTACAGGTTCAAAATCCGAAGAGATGGCTCGAAAAGCCGTAAAAACTGTTGTTGAAAAACTAAGAAAGGGACGGATAAAAATAGAAAAAGATGCCGAAGTCACTGTTCAAAATATTGTATCTTCCATTAACCTGGGTGGAAAAGTCCACTTGGAAAAAGCAGCAAGGACTGTACCCAGAAGTATGTACGAGCCTGAGCAATTTCCTGGCTTGATTCATCGAATGGTAGACCCTAAAACAGTAATTCTAATTTTTTCCTCAGGGAAGTTAGTCTGTACTGGAGCCAAGACAGAAAAGGACGTTTATCGCTCAGTAAATAATCTTCATAGTCTGCTTGAAGAAAAAGACTTGATGCTTTACGATTAGATAATTATTTGGTAGATTTGAAATTATTATGAAAAAATACTTTACACTGAGTTAATCTATATTATTACCAAATGGTTATCAAAAACGTAATGGACAAGGAATTCACAGAAATGCTTTCTCAAGCCTTCGAATTGTGTGAAGATGGAAATTATCTTGAGGCGCTAAATCTGTATGATTCTGTTATCAAAAAAGATCCTACAAATATGAATGCTTTAATTGACAAAGCAGTAACATTACAAAATCTTGGTAAGGTAAACCAATCTATTAGATTATATGATAAAGCCCTAAAAATAAATCCCAAAAACCTTGATGCATTACTCAATAAGGGTTCCGCATTACATACTTTGGAAAAATATTCTGAGGCCATCAAATGTTATGATTTGGCCATCAAAGTTGATAGACAAAGTGCAATGGCACTAGCATACAAGGGCTTATCGTTGGGAGAGCTAGGAAATCTTCGAGAAGCAATCAAGCACTTCAAAAAGGCTCTAAAAATTGATCAGGATTATGATCTTGCAAATATTAGCAAAAAATTAGCTCAAGATTTGTTAAAAAAATCTAAAACACTGTGACATCGCCAGGAGCTGGTTCTCGTTTTATCTCTTTTTCATGCGATTCAAAAAAATCTTTATGAATAGTTTTTTGATGCTCTCTTAAATGCTCAATATTTTCAAACCCATCATGACACAAATAGCACTTTGGTTTATCCTCATCTACTAGCGGCATTACCATGAAGAATTTCTCCCTTGAGGATACTTATTTCTTAACTTTTAGGCAGTTAAGGAATATAACCAGAAAGGAAAACCCCATTTTGTGTTAGAAAAATTAGTAGGTGATTCAGGCGCACTTGACAAGGCCTTGGCAGGAGAAGAACTGTCATTTAATGAGGGCTTGGAGTTGATGGATTATGATAATCTACATGTTTTGGGAGCAGCAGCTGATCATGTGAGAACCAAATTGGTTGGAAATCAGGTCTCATTTACTGCATCTTATTACATGAATTACACCAATGTCTGTGCGGCGAGTTGTCAGATGTGTGCATTTTACAGAAAAGAGGGAGATGAGGATGCCTATACCCTAAGTCCGGAACAAATCGTGCAACGTGTAGGTATTGCAAAGCAAATGGGGGCAACTGAGGTCCACATTGTAGGCGGTTTTCATCCAAAACTCCCACTTGATTACTATGAGAATATGATGAGGGTGATAAAAAAAAATCATCCTGAATTAAAAATAAAGGCTTTGACTGCCGCAGAAATTTTCTTTTTATCAAAATTAACTAAAAATTCTACCAAAGAAATTTTGTCTAGACTCAAAGACGCAGGACTTGACTCTATGCCTGGAGGAGGTGCAGAACTATTCCACCCTGAAATAAGAGCTAAAATTGCTCGAGGGAAATGTACAGGACAAGAATGGCTTGATACCATTGAGGAGGCACATAATCTTGGAATTAAAAGTAATGTCACAATGCTTTATGGTCATATTGAAAAACCAGAACATGTAGTTGATCATCTAATAAAAATCCGTGATTTGCAAAAAAGAACTGGAGGATTTATCACATTAATTCCTTTAAAGTTTAGCCTAGATAATACAGAACTAGAACAAGAACATCTTGTAAACAATGAATGCTCTTCAGTTTATGATTTGAAAATAACTGCAGTGTCTAGGTTAATGTTGGCAAACGTATTGAATAATATTTCAGTTTATTGGGTAGCATATGGAAAAAAACTGGCGCAAGTTGCTCTTTCAAATGGAGGGAGTGATTTGGTTGGAACTGCTTTTTCTGAAGAAGTTTATCGTGCTGCTGGAAAACCCACTACATCTTCAATTCAGGAACTTGAAATTATGGTAAAAGAAATAGGAAGAGAACCCGTACAGCGTGATACTTTTTTTAATGTTATAAACAAATTTTAGATACACGAAATTATTTTTTTAAAAATTTATTTATTGATTCAATTTTTTCTTCCATTTTTTTATTCTTGTCTCGTCTTGAATCAATTTTTAGAATTACTTCTACTCTTTGAACTCCCAGATTATGAACTACTTCCATTATTGATTTAGAAGCCTCATAAATTTTATCAATATTCTCGGATTCAAGCACTGTTCCCATCGAGTTAACTTCATATCTTATTCCATTTAGATTTTGAATGGATTCAATTCCTTTGGCAATGTAAAAACTGGCACTAGTATTAGATGTCCCAATGGGATAAATGCTAATTTCTGCATGAATCATTTTTTGACCTCCAAATTCTGATTTAACGACGACCCTTTGGAAGGAATGGAATTAA
>Ga0224508_10000706_pt1 | contig 32110 bp, 31 predicted proteins | sample SF_Jan12_sed_USG_4_FD_170157 | JGI IMG/M metagenome (GOLD analysis project Ga0224508, IMG submission 170157) | Sediment microbial communities from San Francisco Bay, California, United States - SF_Jan12_sed_USGS_21 | ecosystem: Environmental > Aquatic > Marine > Sediment | place: USA...
CTCAAGCTGGCAACCAAGAACTGGACCGGCGATAAGCCGAACGAACTGTACAAGAGTATTGCGATCAATCACGGCTGGGAACCCTACCCCGCGTATATCGGGCTCGGGTTTGGGCTCAGTGGCGAACAAATCTGTCCGAATCTGTTCGGCACGTTAACGTCCTCCGGCACTTTCGGTCACTACGGCTCGGGAAGCACCTTGTTGTGGGTAGATCCTGAGCTCGACATGAGCTTTGTCTGCCTGACCGCCGGCGTCATGCAACCGGCGCCCAACATTGAACGGTTTCAGCGGCTCTCTGACATTGCCGCATCAGCTGCAGTCTAGCCGCTGGTCAAAACACTAGCGCGCAACGTACTGATAATCCCAACCTATCTTACCCGTTGATTCGACAACCAATCCGTTTGCCATGCGCGGACGAAACCGGGATTCCTTTAATTGCCGAACGCCCGCATCATCGAGCAGGCCAAGAGGCTCCGACTTGAGGATGACAAACTCGTCAGCCCGGCCATCGGTATCGATCGTAAATTCGATCTCCAACCGTCCCCAGGGCGCTCGAGGGTCTGTTGTTATATTTCTGGAATACAACCCGGCCGAAGTGATGATGGTTAAGTCTGAAAACCACTGCTGTCGGATTTCTTCGCCGTCTTCAACGCTCGACAACAGCTCCCACGCCTCCACATAGGCATCCTCTATTTCCCAAGGTCGAGCGAAAGCGACGTTCCAGTCGCCGAGCTCGAGCAAAATTTCCGCTCGCAACAAAGGCTCGGGGTCGTCTAGTTCCGCAACGATATTGAGTGCCTGTTCTAATTCATCGGGCTCGCTGCGGTGACCCGTCCCGTAACCGGCTGCATCGAGAAAATTGCCGGCATCGACACGTAACAGCCTGAGTCGTAGCCAAGGGTCATCGTCAAAATGCCGGCGAATAATTCGATTGATCTCATAGAAATGGAGATCGGCGGAACGATACAAAAGATGACGACCTAGCCACTCGGTGTAGCGATAGTGCGCATCGAGCGCTTCCAATGAATTTTCGCCATGCATTCTTTCGACAAGTATCAGCGCTTCATGCTGAAGGTCGTCTGCCTCGTCAAACCGGCCACGCCCAAGGGCCGACTCTGACATCTTGTCCAGCAGCGCGAGCTGCCCACGATTCAACAGTCCGAATGCACGCCGACTCAGCGACCTGGCCTCATCGTAGGCGCCGAGTGCGAGATCGTATTCCCTGGCGCGGTGATAGTTGTCGCCAAGCGCGATATAGGGTTCGATCAGCCGAGTGGAAACAGCACCGTCAACGAGCGCATACAGCTCCAGCGCGTCTAGAATTTTTGCCTCGACCGCGAAATCGTCACGGTTGCCGGCATGCACGGATGCCATAAACATGTAGGACTCGGCGAGCTCGAAACTGGGGTCGCCGAATTCTTCTACGACCAGATCGATCAGCGTTTGTTCGAGTTTGACTGCTGCGGAAAATTCGCCAACCGAGGCCAACTGCTCCATCGTGGTGCGCGCTTCGAGCCAGGTCGCCCCTTCGACTCGCCCTATAGCTAATGCGAGCACGCAGGCGATAAGAATTGTTTTAGATCGCGAGATCACGACCCCAAATATACCCCGAATCAGGGCTCCACTGGCACGCAATCCGTCTGTTCAAGGACCCAGCGATCGCCTGTCCTCGCTTGGACGAGAACGCAACGATTACCGCTGAGTACGAGTTCAAAACGCTCAGGCATGTCGAGACTTCGCCCGGTGGCCGCTCGATCAAGATTGCCACCTTGCTCCAGTGCCAGGACGCTGGATTGTGTCAGCACGTCTGGAGCCAGCCGGATCTCGCGCGGGCCGAGTGCCTGCTGGAGCACTGCTGAAAGCTCAGCGAAACTCTCAGGCGTCGGCCTACCGATCAGCGCCGCTCGGTCGGCCTGGGTTGGCAGGTTATTACAAGCCACCAGACAGACAGGGAAAAACCAGATGACTTTTTGTGCGGGGCGCATCTATTCAGTGTCCGATGATTCGATTGTTGAGCCCTTCCGGCTTCCAAACAATCGGCTGCGAAGCGCCTTCAGTCGACGCCTTGCTTAGACCCTGCACTTTGGGTGAAGGAGCAGGCGCCGGGCAGATCGAATTATCTCTGTAAAACAGGGCCGCAGAGAGGCGTGCCTCGGCCGGATCTCCGAACCGATGGTCGAAATCGTCGGCCACGAGGCACCCGGGCGGACTCGCATCTGTGCTCGAAGACGAACCGCTTGGCGTAAAACCATCGGTGTAATCCCCGAATCCACTGTCGTTAACGCCCCGAAACTGGACTGTAAAAAACGTAGAACCGCAATTATCGGTGGGATAAAAACCGTATGGCTTACCGCAGGTCGTTTCCCCGATCTGTATCACTTCGATACCGATCCCACGGAGCCCATTCACGACTGCCTCGCTAGCCGAACAGGTTCCGTTTCCGGTCAGCACGAAGACGCGCGACAAATCGAGCGTGGGTAGCGGCGTTGGAGGATTCGCAGGAGCCGACAAACCAACGGTTTCGTCGACAAACCCCATTGATGTGATCGGATTGCCCGTCACGGGATTGATCGCCGAATGCTTGTCGTTGAACTCTGTCAGCTCGAAAACGCGCCCGCCGGTAGAAGCCTGACCAGCGATCATATACGCCAGCTGACTTGCGATGACCAGGAATCCGCCGCCGTTGTACCGAATATCGATCACCAGATCATCGATGCCACCCGGCACCGCCGCGAGAACATCGATGGCATCGATTAATCCCTGTTCGGACGTTGCGATGTGATCGTTGAACAGCATGTAACCGACGGTCGCCCCGTTCGGCGAGGTGACTGTTCGAGTGTGCTGAACCGGTGTGGATGCAACTGAGCCTGATGTCAGCTGCACAAGCTCGATATTGCCGGTCACCAGATCCTCAATCTCGAAGTTATGAGTCTCACCAGCCTGAGCAGGATAAAGCGCCGCATTAATCGCAGCCACGCCGGCTGCGCTATCGTCATCGACAACGTCAATACCGTCGATAGAAACGATTCGATCCCCGCGTTCGAAGCCACCCGTACCGGCCGGTGTATTCGGCTCGGAATACGCGACCGCTATCTCGCGCGGCGGAAGCGCCTCCAAAATTGCCCAGACCACGCCATAGCCAACTCGAACGCCCGATTGCGACAACGCAATCCAGTCTTCCGTGTCATAGGTGAAATGAAACTTATCCTTGCTCGCGCCGGTTGCGGTCATTTCAAAAGTCTTCAGCTGGTCAAAATAGTCGATTGGTACGGCATCGTTAGCCGGGTTGCGGTCGATTATCTCGTCGTACCACAAATAGGTTTCATCGCTCCAGGATCGAAGCCAGTTGTTCTCGTCCAGCGTAGCGCCCTGGATATCGGGATAGAGCCGCCCCGTCGACGGATCGGTTCCCGAACGTGGATTCTGACACTGATTCTTAAAAGTAGATGCCGCAAAGAATTGCCCGGACACCCAGCCTGAACCGCTGCCGCTGCCGCCACTACCGGCGCCACCGCCGCCAACAGGGGCTTCACCACCGCCGCTACCGCCACAGCCGGTCAGCAGCACGAAAGCCATGGCAAATGCAGTTTGCGTAATCCTCGAAGTCATCTCATTTTGCGGTCGAGAAAGCTTCACTATGCAAGGCTGAAACTGACTATAACGTGAATTTTTTCGACCCAACTCCACGAAGCCGTTATCATTGCCGAGTGTAAACCGAGGGCTGGGAGAAGGCACGATGACGTCAGCAATTCTGAGACTTACTCTGGTCGCTGCCTGCGGCCTGGCTGCAACAACCGCCAACGCACATTTCAAACTGCTGGAACCTGAATCGTGGATCGAAGAAGACGATCGCGGCGATCCTCAGAAACTTGCCCCCTGCGGCGGCACGATCGCCGACCCAGGCACCCGTAGCGGCGCCGTAACGCAGGTCGACGGCGGGTCGATGCTACGAATCATCATCGATGAAACGATTTATCACCCAGGACATTTTCGAATCGCCCTGGCTCGCCGTCCTAACTGGCTGCCGGCGGATCCTGTCGCCACGATGCGCGAAACTGAACGAGGCCCCCGATCCGATTCTGCGGTGATCGAAGATAACCCCGAAGCACCGGTTCTGGTCGACGGCCTATGGCAACACAACGAACGATTTACGGGTATCCGGGAAACCCAAATCGAAATTCCGAATATTGACTGCGAAGGCTGCTTCCTGCAGATCATTCAGTTCATGGCCGAGCATCCAGGATTTCGCGAAGGCGGCTTTTCCTACCACCACTGCTCAATTCTGAATATCACCGCCGATCAGGACCTGCCGATCGACAATCGTTGGTAGTTTTCGCGTACTGCGTGGAGTGGAGACGGCTTAGTGAACGGTTGATCGAATTCGAATGACGATTTCGACGCCATCCTGCTCCGTACCAATCGGTAATTCGGTGTCCAGCGCCAGGCGCACCTGATCGGATGGGATATCGGTCAGCTCGCCCGTATCGACATTAAAGAAATGATGATGCGGTTCGCAGGTTGAGTCGTAGTAAAGACGCTCCGGATCGACTTCGACGGTACGCACGAGTCCACGTTCGCTGAACAGATTCATCGTGTTATAGACCGTTGCCTTGGAGACGCGCGAGCCGCGCTCACGCATTGCGACCAGAATCTGCTCGGCCGACACGTGTTGAGGCCGGCTCAAAACGTATTCGGCAATATCGAGGCGCTGTGCCGTTACCTGCAAGCCATGCTCGATCAGCAGCTTGGAGATTGCGTCTCGTTCCATCATAGATCCCCAGTCAAATCAGGCAGTTGAGAGTATACGCTCGAAGACGCCAATTACAATCATTGGCGGCTTAGCACCGCCCTGCTTTAGTCCTGAGTCCGTTTATTCGACCAGGGTGAAAGCCGATGCCGTGCCGAGGTTTCTCGATCCTTGAGCTGATGATCACGCTACTCATCGTCGCCGGCTTGCTGACAGCCGGGGTACCGGCGCTGAATTGGTTAGTGCTCGATTCCCGGCGCACAGCCGACATCAACGCCTTTGTCACTTCAATCCAGCTCGCGCGCAGCGAGTCCGCCAAGCGCGCCGCGCCTGCGATCGTCTGCAAAACGGCCGATTTTCGAGTCTGTGGTGGATCTACCGTCCATTACGAGGTCGGCTGGATGGTTTTCGTCGATGAGGACGGGGATCAGCCGCCTGAGGTCGACCCCGATGAAATACTGCTTTACAGCTATCGGCCGAATACCGAGGGCACAATCCGATCCAACCGATCACGCTACACCTTCCGACCCTATTACCGCCGCAGCACGAACGGCACAGTGACCTTTTGTGACCGTCGGGGCGAAAGCGCCGCTCGCGCCGTCATCATCAGCCACACGGGCCGCCCCCGGGTCTCCGACCGAGGACCCGGCGATCGCCGGCTGAACTGCGCAGGCTGACGTAATGCGAGGCCCATTTGAGCCTTTCGTCGGTACGAATCGACCGACCGTCGGCCCATTCGCAGGCTCTGGCCCAGCCATCTCTATAGTCGGAAGCCATGGAAACCAGAACTCAACGCGGATTCACTCTGTTCGAGCTGCTTGTCACGATTCTCGTTGCAGGCGTAATTTTCGGCCTCGGCGTGCCTAATCTGCTCGAATTCAGCCGGAATAATGCCATTACAGCGGTCGCAAATGACTTCGTAACGTCAATTCAGAATGCCAGAAACGCGGCCGTGACTCGGCGCTTGCCGGTAACGCTTTGCGCGAGTCCGAATCCTGTCGATGCGGCGCCAACCTGCAGTCCGGACGCGACAGGTACCAACGGCGGCTATATCGTCTGGGTAGACGACAATGGCGACGCGGTCGTCGACGGCGGTGAGCAATTACTCATCCAGCGCGACGACCCCGAGGACATCGCTGTTTTCGCAAATAACGGATATATCAACTGGAACGGCACGGGCTTTCGAAATGACATAGCGGGCCTCGGTCTTTCCGTGAGGCTCATCCTGTTCTGCGACGCGCGGGGCAACACGATTGCCTCCGGCACACTTTCGGCCGCACGCGCCATTCGCGTTTCGCCGACGGGCCGTGGTGCCGTCGAGAATGAAGTTGCCCGAATTGCTCCGATCGTCACGGCGCTCGGCGCGGCCTGCCCATAGGAATTGGTTCAAATTAGTATGCACACGCAAACACCACAACGATTCGCATCCCGGCAGAAAGTCGCCGGCTTCACATTGATCGAGACAATGGTCGCGCTGATGGTCCTTTCGGTCGGAATGATCGGAGTCGCGGCATTGCATGGACAAACACTCTCCGCGAGTCGTACCGCCATCTTTCGCGGCCAGGCCATCAGTTTGGCTGGCGATATCGCCGATCGGATTCGTGTTAATCGTGGCGTCCAGCTCGCTTACGAAGGCGCGGCTAACGATAACAACTGTGATGATCCCACCGGCGGTGGCGGCGTTAAATGTACGCCGGCGCAGATGGCTGCCCACGATCTATTTGTCTGGCAAACGCAGGTCGCGCAGGGCCTTCCGGGTGGAACAACCGTAATCGATGTTGATACGGCCACGAATCCAGCTACGTACACCGTGACGGTTTCCTGGGACGAACCGAATCAAGCCGCACCCGTGGCGTTTTCGATGAACTTTCAGCTACCGACTTATTAAGCGAACTAAGGCAAATGAGAAAATTCAGAACATCGCGAATTAAAAGGCACCGAATCGGCGGTATGACGCTGATCGAACTCATGGTTGCACTCGGAATCGGCTCCTTCTTGATGGTCGGTGCCTTTACGGTGTTTATGCAAAGCCGCACGACCTTTCGGGTCAACGAGTCTGTTGCCCGGCTGCAAGAAAACGGGCGCTATGTATTCGAAGTCATTGAGCCCGATATCCGCATGGCACATTTCTGGGGTCTCCGGACTCGCGCCTTTACGATACAAGGCCGCGCAACACCAGATGATGCGGTTTCGGCGTTGTCTCCAGCCGGGGACTGCGGCACGAACTGGACCGTGAACCTCGATGAAGCCGTTGAAGGTTCGAACAACACCTACCCGTGGACCTGTGGCGCGACCGGGACGGCGGTCGGCACAGCCGATACGCTCGTCGTTCGGCGAACAGAAGTCGATCCGACGGCCGTACTCGCTGTCAATACACTCTACATTCAGTCATCGCGAGGCGATAATTCGCAAATTTTCTCCGGAACGACGATTCCGCCCGGGTTTCTCGCTGCTACATCGCAGCCGCATGAGCTGGTTGTCAATGGCTACTACGTTAGTCAAAACTCGACCCTCAGCACGGTCGGCAATCCCGTTCCGTCGCTGCGCCGCAAATTTCTACAGAATGGCGGCGGTGGCGCATCGATTGCCGATGAAGAAATCCTGCCGGGCGTCGAGGACATGCAGATTCAGTTTGGCGTTGATACCGATCTTGAAGGTGCAGTCAATCGCGGCAGCGTCGATCGCTATGTCAACCCCGACGATCCGGTTCTCGATAATACGGACGCAGCCTTCATTCCCGACGCGGAAATTCTGTCAGTCAGAATCTGGCTGCGCCTGAGGGCCGACCGCCCCGAAAACGGCATTCCTGACGACAATGGTTTTGTCTATGCCGATCAAAACGTCGGTCCATTTAACGATGGCTTTCGGCGCATCATCGTCTCGAAGACGATCTATCTGCGAAATGCGAGGCCAGCATCGTGATTGAACAAACCGTGAGGAACGAACCCATGCCAATCATCGGTAAATCCAGCAAACAAAAGGGAGCGGCGCTGATTGTCGGTCTCGTACTAATGCTTGTATTGACCGTACTCGGCGTCTCCGGAATGAACATGGCGTCATTAGAGCTACAGATGGCTAACAACACGCAAGCTTCGCAGCTGGCCTTCCAGGCGGCTGAGACCGGCATCGATATCGCCTTGTCCGGCGCCGTGAGTACGGCAGCACCGGTGGCTTATTCGCCAACATACCTCGGAGACGGCTCGTACGAATACGAGGGTGCGATCGCGTGCGCGGCAACGACGCGCGTACCCGAAGGCGCTTATAGCGAAGACATTGCTGCCAGAGCCATTCACTTTGACGCCACGGTAACCGGTAACGGTCCACGCAACGCCGTATCCAGACATACGCAGAGCGTTTACATCGTCGGCCCTGCTCCGGGCAACCCGAATTTCAACCCTGCTGTATCACCGGGCTCTTGCTAGCAGCAAGAGCGAAGCCTGCAAAAGGATTTGTGGAGACAGTTATGAAACGATTAGTAATCTTATTGGCTCTGGGATTGTCGTCGATTGGTATTATATCGGCTCAATCGCTGGAACTCGTCGAGGGAGCCGCCGAGCTCAGCTTGTCGGATATCAGTTTCCCGAACAGCACGGCAGGCACCGTGAGTTTCGCGGAATGCGAAGCCTGCGAAAGCAAGCAGATGCAAATCAATTCCGAAACCGAGTTTCTCGGTATATCGGGACCGGTTTCTTTCGCCGATTTTCTCGACAACGTCGCTGAGTTGCGAATGACCGTGGAAGGCCAGGACACCTTCGTCAGTCTTTTCTTCGACTTGAGTACTAACCGTGTCACGCGGATCCGTCTGCATCCGGACACATCGTAGATTTAGTTGTTAGCGGCCAGGAAGCCACAACAGCAAGACGAATTGAAGATTGAGGGAACAATCATGAACACTACTTATACAAAACTGACCGCGACAGCCGCAGGATTTGCCTGGGTCTTACTGGCCAGCGTGTCTGCACAGGCACAGGACGTCGAGATATTCATCGGCAACAACAATCCCGGTAACAATGCCAAGCCGAATATACTTTTGATCCTCGATGACTCGGGCAGCATGGGTGGCGATGTCATCACCCAGAATAACTACGATCCGAACACGCCATATATTGGCACCTGTGACGTCAATCGAGTTTACTGGAGCACCAGCGGCAATCCGCCGGGCTGCGGAACCAGCCGCTACATCGAAATGTCGGCTTTCGAATGCCAGCGGGCAATCGATGCCTTCGATGCAGATTTCGGCGGTACTTATCAGGATTATTTCGGGCATTTCGACCCGGGCAGCCAGGATCGATGGGAGAATCTCTCGTCCAGCTATAACACGCGAACCGTTGAATGTCAGGACGACCTGCCGGATCCGGCAATTGGCTGGGCCGGACACGGCGACGGCTCGAGTGGCACCCAGGTGTACCCGCGTCACGGCAATCAGAGCCAGCTTTGGACGAACGATCCGAACCACAGTTCGCGCGTTATCTGGGGCGCCTGGCCAACCGGGCAACAATACAAAGTCTACAGTGGTAACTACCTGAACTGGTACTACGGGGCTGCAACGCTGTCGACGCGCATTGATGTAATGAAGGAAGTGGCATCAAACATCGTCAACTCCGTCAACGGCGTCAACATCGGCTTGATGCATTTCAATTATGACGAGGGCGGTGAAGTCGTGCATGCGGTCGAAGACATTACGACCGGTCGCGCCGACTTGCTCGATGCCATCGATAACCTCAGTAACGGCGGGTATACGCCACTTACTGAGAGCCTGTACGAAGCCTATCAGTATCTGTCCGGCGGCAATGCCGTCTACGGCTCCGGCGGAGACTTAGATGCCTTTGTCGGTGGCAGCAATAGCAATCCCTATGACTCGCCGATTGAGCTCAGCTGTCAAAAGAACCACGTTGTGCTTCTGACTGACGGCGAGCCCCGCCGCGACTGGGGAGCCGATTCATCGATCGTCGGCCTCGTCGATGTCGAAGGCAACAGCTTTAACGATCTCGTTGGTGGCAGCTGCGATATCGAAACCTATCCGCTTGGACTCTCGGGCGATGGCGGTGAATGTCTCGATGAGCTGGCCGAGTTCATGCTCGATGGCGACATTTCGACTGAGACGGGATTTCAAAATGTCACGACTCACACGGTCGGCTTCTTGATCGACATGCCGATTCTTGAGCAGACGGCTGAGCGAGGCGGGGGCGAGTATCGTACCGCGACCGATACGGCGACGTTGACGACGGCACTGACCAACATCGTGACCAGCATTCTCGACACGCAGGCGACCTTTACCGCGCCTTCGGTTTCGATCAACGCCTTCAATCAAACCCGCCATTTGAACGATATCTACGTCGGCCTGTTTCGGCCGTCGAGCACGGCGCACTGGCCCGGCAATCTGAAGAAATTCAAGCTGCGTGCGGCGGATTCTCAGATCGTCGACGCGAATGATGTGCCGATCATTGACCCCGTAACAGGCGCATTCGTCGATACAGTGCAAGACTTCTGGTCATCGACTATTGACGGACCGTCCGTTGTACAAGGCGGAGCCGCCAATCAGATGGGCGCGGCCCGCAACGTCTATACCTATTTCGGCAACTCCGATCTAACCGATCCTTCGAACAGCATTTCAGCAGCCAATGGGGCGCTGACAGATGGCGTTCTCAACACGGGTGTGGTCGGTTTACCGTCACGTCTCGAAGTCATCGACTTCATTAACGGTATCGATATCGGTGACGTCGACCAGGACGGCGACATTATTGAGGCAAGGAACCAGATTGGTGATCCGCTGCACTCGCAGCCGGTCGTCGTTGTCTACGGGCCTGACGTTGACGATGCGCTCGTCTTTATGGGCACGAACGATGGCTACCTGCACGCCTTCGACGTTGCCGACGGCTCTGAGGTTTGGTCCTTCCTGCCGCCGGAATTTCTCGACGAGCAGATCGATCTACTCGTTGATAACTCATCGGCATCGAAGCTGTACGGCCCTGATGGCAGCATTCGTGTGCAAACGATCTCCGACTCTGACGGCGTGATCGAGCCGGCAGACGGCGAACGTGTCTACTTGTTCTTCGGCATGCGCCGCGGTGGAGACGCTTATTACGCACTCGATGTCACCGACCCGGATTCGCCGCAGGTCCTTTGGAACAAGGACAGCACCGACCTGCCGGGTATGGGGCAGAGCTGGTCCAGCGCGACGCCAACCCGCATTGATATTCAGGGCGCGTCCCAGAATACCCATAAGCTGGCGCTTGTCGTCGGCGGTGGCTATGACGCAAGCCAGGATGCGGCAGCTCCTAGCACTGACGCTACCGGTAATTCGATCTACTTTATCGACACAATTTCCGGCGATCTGCTCTGGCATGGAAGCAACAGTGGAGCCGACGCGAATTTTTCGGCGTCGAACTGGAGCATGGATTTCTCGATCCCGGCCGACATCAGAGTTCTAGACCTCAACAGCGATGGGTTCGCTGACCGGATGTATGCCGGTGATATGGGTGGACAACTGTGGCGCTTCGACATCACCAATGGCAACACGGTTTCATCGCTGGTCGCCGGTGGTGTTATTGCACAACTTGGTGCGGCTGGTCTTACCACTCCAACCGTCGCAGACACACGGAGGTTTTACTACGCCCCCGACGTTGCGCTGGTCATCAACAGTGAATTCAATTACATCCATGTTGGTATCGGCTCAGGTCACCGGGCACATCCGAATGCGATGGTCAATCATGACGAGTTCTTCGCCGTGCGCGATTATGCGACTTACGCGCCGAGGACTCAGGTTGCATACAATGCGTTTACACCGTTGACTGTCAGCGATCTCGTTGACGTGACCACGGATATTACGGCGTCAGTGCCGCAGGGTAGCCCCGGCTGGCACATGAGCCTGAATGACGGCGGCTGGATCGGCGAAAAGGTCTTGGCCGAAGCCCGAACCTTCGACGGCAAAGTCTTCATCTCGACTTACCGTCCTGGCACGAGCGGCGTGACGTGCGAACCTGCACTCGGTACGACACGGCAATACGTGATGAACGTCACCAATGCTTCGCCGGTCACCAACCTTGACGGATCAGTCGAGGACTACAACGGTGACGGCGTCGTCGATCCGCAGGATCTGCAGCTGACTGACCGCTATCGCGAGTACCAGGGCCCGCCGCCGCCTGAGACGGTGTTCTTCTTTCCTGGTCCCGAGGGCGACGTTGACGGAGACGGCGACATCGATGCCGACGACGGCTTCTCGCTCTCCTGCGCCGCGACCAACAGCTGTCTGGACGAAACGCCATGCCAGGGGCTAAGGTGTTTCCCGAATGGCGTAGAGCGATTCCCGGTGCGAACGTTCTGGAGTCAGGACGACATAGAGTAGAACCATGACAATCAATAAATGCATGAAACCGGCAAACAGGCGCCTTCGGCTGGCAGGTATCACGCTCATCGAACTGATGATCGTCATCACCATCCTCGGTACGCTCGCAGCGATTGCGATACCAGCGTACCGAGGCTACTCGGAGCGCGCGCAACGAACTGAAGGAAAATCAGCCCTGCTGCGCTTGCAGACGCAGCAGGAACGTTGGTACCTGACTAACAATACCTATACCAACGACCTCACCGCGCTCGGCTTTCCAGCCGGCTGCAGCGAAAACTGTGTTTACACCTTAGATTTTACCGTGGCACCTGATACCACGGGCTATACGGCCCGCGCTCAACCGACGGCTGGCGGTGGCACGAATAACGTCGATCAGACACGAGACACCGCTTGCTCGTGGTTTACGCTGAGTTCGACCGGCGTTCGGGCCGCAGAGAATAACGAATGCTGGTAGCTAAGGCTCGCTTGAGTTAGTAAATAGATGCGGGGCGGTATTACGCCCCGCGATCGCTTTGCCTGCCGTACTCGATCACCGCGTCGAGAATCATCAAGCCAGCGCCAATCGTAATCGCAGAATCCGCGACATTGAATGCCGGGAATACCCAAGTCCCGTAATGCAGCTTGACGAAGTCGACGACGTAGCCCAGATGCACACGGTCGATGACATTTCCCAGTGCTCCGGCCATCACCAACGCAAGGCCAGCGGCGACACGGCCCTGCCCCTTAGCCGGTAGCTGCCTCAGCCAGATCAGAATGCCGAGACTGACGCCGATGCCGAGCACGGTGAAGAACCAGCGCTGCCAGCCGCCGGCATCACTTAAGAAACTCCACGCAGCACCTTCATTGTGCCAACGCACGATATCGAGCATCGGCAGCAGGATCAGTTCCTCGTAGGGCTCGAAGCGTTCGACAATCAGGCGCTTGGTCCACTGATCAACTGCTATCACCAGCAATGTCAGCCACATCCAATTAGACGCGCCGGCATTGAGTGCCAGCCAACGCGGCTTTTCCTGGGACTCAGTCATTAGCGGTCTGCTCGAGCTTGGCCAAATGCACCACCCACGCGTTTTTGCCTAATTCGCCTGCAACGCGCAGGCCAGCGTTTTCTTCAGGCCAGCGCCACTCAGTGGACAGCGTCTCTGCCATGATGGAATCGCGATGCTCCGCAATCGCTTCGGTAACGAGGGAGTCGCCGTCTATCATCAGCTCAATCCGATCAGACACCTCCAGACCTGCCTGCTTCCTCGTGTCCTGAACAATTCGAATCAGCTCGCGCGCCATGCCTTCGCGAATCAGCTGTTCGTTGAGTGACGTATCGAGTCCAGCGAGGTATCCCTGTTCTTCGGCACAGGCGAATCCCTCGGCACTTTCGGTTTCGACGAGTAGCGCTTCCGGCTCAAAAGACAGGGTCTTGCCGTCGATATCGAATTCCTGCGTGTCGCCGCGCGCCACCGCGGCAGCGATCGCAACGCCATCGGCACCCGTGAGGAACTTCCGTATTGCCGGGATGAGCTTTCCGTAACGCTTGCCGACAACTGGCAAATTCGGTTTGATCCGGTAGCTGACGAGCTCTGCATCGCGGGCGATCAGCTCTATGGCTTTAATATTCAGTTCGTCCCTGATCAACGCCTCATGGCGCTTGACGGCTTCGACAGCAAAATCGTCAGGCACCCGCACCAGCAGGCGCGAGAGCGGCTGTCGAACTTTGAGTTTCGAGGCGTTGCGGGCCGAGCGACCGAGCCCGACGACGCGCTGAACGACTTCAGTTTCCTTCAGCAGCGTCGTGTCACGAAGCTCAGGTCGTTGCGCCGGCCAGGAACTCATGTGCACGCTCATTTCGGCTGAAGCGTCGTTGGACCGAACCAGATTCTGATAAACGGCTTCGCTAAGGAAAGGAATGAACGGTGCCATCAGGCGATGTGCGCCGTCGAGGCATTCGTACAGCGTCAGATAAGCGGACTGCTTATCATCCCCGCTCGCCGCTTTCCAGAAACGACGCCGATTCAGACGAACATACCAGTTACTCAGCTGATCGACGAACGCTTCAATCGCAAGTCCCGCCCGCTGTGCGTCGTAGGCATCGAGCGCATCGGTGACAATTGCAACGGTATCTTCGAGCGAGGCGATCGCCCAGCGATCGATTTCTGGCCGGTCGGCGACGGGAATGGTGCGGGCAAGATCGACTTTATCGAGATTCGCGTACATGACAAAGAACGCGTAGGTGTTCCAGAAGGTATTGATGAAGCTGCTCGCAACATCTTGAATAATCTCAACGGATAGCCGCTTCTGCACGTCCGGTGCAACGCGGGCCGCAAAATGCCAGCGCAGAGCATCGGCACCAGCGGAATCGAAGACCTCGTAAGGGTCGAGAATATTACCCAGCGATTTCGACATTTTCTTGCCGTCGGCGTCGACGATATGGCTTAGACAGACGACGTTCTTGTAGGCGACGCTGTCCTCGACCAGGGTACCAATCGCGTGCAGCGTATAAAACCAACCGCGCGTCTGATCAATCGCTTCGCAGATAAAGTCAGCCGGAAAGCGATCGGCAAGAATATTCTCGTTTTCGAATGGATAGTGCCATTGCGCAAAGGGCATGGCGCCGGCATCAAACCAGCAATCGATGACCTCTTCGACTCGACGGTATTCGCGACCCTGATGCGTGAAGCGAATCTCATCGACGGCAGGGCGATGCAGGTCGAGTTCGCCGAGCTCGAGCCCGCTGCGCGCTTCCAGCTCCGCGACTGAACCAATACAGATGAAATCTCCATCGCCGTCTGTCCAGACCGGCAGCGGAGTACCCCAGAATCGCTCGCGTGATAACGCCCAATCGATATTATTCTCGAGCCAATTGCCGAACCTGCCGTCCTTGATGTGATTCGGCACCCAATTGATGGTTTGATTCAGCTCAACCAGTCGATCGCGAAAATCCGTGGTCCGGATATACCAGGCGTTCTTAGCGTAGTAAATCAACGGATCTCCGGTTCTCCAACCGAAGGGGTATTTGTGCAGATACTTGCCCGCGCGAAATAACGCACCGTTGCGATCGAGTTCTTCGATTAATACCGGATCGGCGTCTTTAAAGAACTTGCCGGCTACCGGCGTGACCTCTTTCAAGAAGTAACCGTCGTCGCCAACACCGTGAACAACTGACAGTCCATGCTCGAGCCCGAGCTTTAGATCGTCTTCGCCATAGGCAGGCGCAATGTGAACGATGCCGGTGCCATCTTCCGTCGTGACGAATTCCGCCGTCCTGACCCGGCAAATGTCACCCTCTGCCGGAAGGTAGTCGAACAACCGCCGATAGCGCATGCCGTCAAGCTCGCTGCCCTTCGCGGACTTGGCGACCCGGTAGTCGGCATCACCCAGCACCGACTGCACCAACTCCTTGGCCAGTATCAGCGTTTCATCGCCGGTCTCGACCCAGACGTAATCGACTTCGGGATGCACGGCGAGCAGCAAATTCGACGGAAGAGTCCAGGGCGTCGTTGTCCAAACGAGAAACGAGCAATTCGTCTCGCCGTCGACTGAAAATCGAACATAAACCGACGGATCCTCGACTTCTCGATAACCTTGAGCCACTTCGTGCGACGAAAGCGTTGCGCCGATGCGTGGGTCATAAGGGACAACCTTGTAACCCTGGTAGATCAGGCCTCGGTCCCAGATCTTTTTCAGCAGACTCCAGACCGATTCGATGTAACTGTTGTGCAGCGTGAAATAGGCTTCATCGAAATCGACCCAGAAGCCCATTCGCTTTGTCATCGCCTCCCAATCCGCGACATAGCGCATGACAGACGATCGGCATTGTTCGACGAAACTCTCAATGCCGACTTCCTGCTCAATTCGTTTCTTGTCGAAAATGCCTAATGACTTCTCGACTTCATGTTCGACCGGCAGACCGTGAGTATCCCAGCCGGCCTTGCGCGGGCAGTGGTACCCCTGCATCGTCTTATATCGGGGATAGAGATCCTTGAAGGTTCTCGCCAGCACATGGTGGATGCCGGGACGGCCATTGGCCGTTGGCGGACCTTCATAAAAGACGAACAGCTCCCGGTCGGCACCGCGCTCGATGATCTGCTCGAAAACGCGCTCACTCTGCCAAAAATCGAGCACTTTCTGCTCGAGCAGAGGACCGTCGTACCTCGGTTCGACTGGCTTAAACATTGAAGAATTGGACTGCCGGTTCGCCGGCGCGAAAGTTTACGCGAATCGCTCGGCCAACGCAGCCTTGGCGGCCTCGACATCAGCCTGCATCTGCTCCTGCATGGCCTCGATTGTGTCGAATTTTTCTTCGGATCGCAGACGCTTCTTGAATCGAACGGTGATGTAAGCGCCATATATGCTGGCGTCAAAATCGAAGACGAAGACTTCGAGCAGGGTCTTTCCGCCGCCCACGGTCGGACGACTGCCGACATTCGCGACGCCGTCCAACGGCTCCGGCCCCAGACCGTCCACCTGAACGGCGAAGATGCCGTCCACCGGCGCCTTGCGGCGCTTCAAATTGACATTGGCGGTAGGAAAACCAAGATCCCGGCCGAGACCGAGCCCGTGGACGACTCGCCCCGACATCGAATAGTCGCGACCGAGCATGCGCCGCGCAGTGTCGAGGTCACCGCTGCTGAGTGCAGCCCGGATGCCTGTACTGCTGACACGCCGACCGTCCAGATAGACTGGATCGACGATCGTCAGATCGAAACCATGCGCTGCACTGGCCGCTTCGAGCGTATCGATGTTGCCCTTTCGTCCGGCGCCATAGCAAAAATCGTGGCCGACGACGATGTGACGCACGCCTAGCCCTGCAACCAGAATCTGATCCACAAAGCGCTGATGGTCGAGCTCGTTGAGCTCGCGAAAGTGCGGACAGACCAGCTCGTCGATACCCATCGACTCCAATCTCTCGAGGCGTTCGCGGAAACAGGTCAACCTCGCAGGCGGTTCGCCGCGCGCGAAGTACTCCGCCGGGGTTGGCTCGAATGACAAAGCCGTAATCGCATCGCCCGTGCGATCGCCAATACTCAAAGCGCGCCTGAATATCTCCTGATGGCCGAGATGAAGGCCGTCAAAGGCGCCGATCGAAACGACCCGCCGGCGAGCGGATTCCAAAGCTAAGGCCTTGATTGAGCGAAACAGTCGCATCAACGCACCCGGAACTGGCCGGGGCGCAATCCCGCCGTCCAGCCGACCGCAAAGTAGACAGCGGCGCCACCCAAAACAGCAGCGCCCAGCCAGGCAATGCGCGAACCGGTACTCATTAAGAGCCAGTCACCGGCCTGCGTAAGCAGCCAAATCAAGAAAGCCGTCATTACGGCGGTCGCAAGACCGACGCGCATAAACATTGATCGCCATCCAGGCCCCGGGCGGTAAACATTTGCTTTGCGCAAACCGAAAAACAGCATGGTCGCGTTCGATATACTCGAAAGCGTCGTCGCAGCAGCAAGCCCAACGTGCGCCGGCGCCCAACCGGTCCGGAGCAATGTCAGGACAAAAATGACATTTAGAATCATGCCGAGCACAAGTGCTTTTACGCCAATCTTTACCGGAGTCTTGGTGTCCTGGCGCGAGAAGTAGCCCGAGACCAGAATCTTGACCAGAATAAAGCCCAGCAATCCGGGCGCGAATGCGCGTAGGCTCGCTCCCGCCATAAAGACATCGCCGCCATCGAATTGGCCACCAAAGAACAGCGTTGCAATCAGCGGCTCCGCTAGAACGAAGAGCGCAACTGCTGCCGGGACACTGATCAGGAGCACACTTCGCAGCGCCCAGTCGATCGTTGCAGAAAACGATTCGCCCGACTCGCGCGCGTGATGCGACGACAGCATCGGCAGAACCACCGTTGCGATCGCGATGCCGAATACGCCGAGCGGAAACTCAACCAGGCGATCGGAATAATATAGCCACGTGATGCTGCCCATTGTCAGAAATGACGCAATCCATGTGTCGAACAAAATATTGATCTGCGCAACGGACGAGCCAAACATGATCGGCAGCATCAACTTGAGAATTCGTCTGACGCCCCGATCCGCGAATCCGAAGCGGGGCCGCGGCAGAAGACCGGCCTTTATCAGAAATGGTATTTGAAACAGAAGTTGTACGACTCCGGCCACGAAAACGCCGATCGCGAGCGCGAGGATCGGTTCTTCGAGTCGAGGCGAAAGCCAAATTGCCGAAGCAATCAGGACGACGTTTAACAGTACAGGAGTGAAGGCTGGCACTGCGAAGCGCCCGTAGGTGTTCAACACACTGCCGGCCATCGCCGTCAGCGAGATAAAGAAGATGTAAGGAAACGTAAACCTCAGCATCGCCGTGGCAAGCTCAAATGGACCGTCCCCGGTCACGAATCCAGTGCCGAAGATCAGGACCAGCAGCGGTGCCGACACGACGCCGATAAGCGAGACAACGAACAGAGACACGGCGAGTGTGCCGGAGACCCTGGCGATCAATTCACGCGCATCCTCTGCGGAACGCGTCGCGCGAAATTCCGCAATGACCGGGACAAATGCTTGCGCAAATGCCCCTTCGGCGAAGAACCGCCTGAGCAGATTTGGCATTTTGAACGCGAAATAGAACGCGTCGGTGACCGCTGCGGCGCCGAATATTCGTGAAAAGACCAAATCACGCACAAGGCCAAAGATCCGAGAGAGCAGCGTCATCGAGGCGACGGTTGATGTCGATCTGATCAGGGCGGAGGTTTCAGGCCCATCCGGGCCCGCACCCTCAGAGCTTGGCGCTTGATTCATCGGTGATCAGCTTGACTTGCGAAAGCGGGCTCCGAATAATACCGCCCCTTCCCGGGCCAGTCCCGGGCTTTCAGACGAACCTAAGGCATAGAGCATAAAGTGGCCAACATCAAATCTGCGAAGAAGCGCGCCCGCCAGGGTGAAGACCGGCGCGTACACAACATTGCGCTCAAATCTCGGATGCGAAGCACAATGAAAGCCGTGCTCAAGGCGATTCAGTCGGGCGACAAGGAAGCCGCCAATGCCAGCTTTAAAGCGGCCGTTCCCGCGATCGACAAGGCCGTTACCAAGGGCTTGATTCAAAAGAATCGCGCAGCCACCTACAAGAGCCGCCTGAATGCCCGCCTGAAGGCCATGGCCTGACCCCAGCCTTGTGACCCCAGCCGTTCGTCACTCGGCCGGCTTAGACGCCGACTCCGACAGAGATTCCAGATAGCTGACAATCGAGCGGCATAGCTCGTCTGTGCCCTCTCCCGTCGCTGCCGACACCGCAAACACAGGCCCTTCCCAGTCGAAGCCTTGCAGGATCTCGGCGACGACCTGCTCGCGCTGGTCCGGCGCAATCAGATCGATTTTGTTAATCACCAGCCAGCGAGGCAACGCTGCCAGCCGATCCGAATACAGGCTGAGTTCAGCGGCCACCATCCGAATGGCCTCAACCGGATCGACCGACTCAGGCTCAGCGCCGATATCGACCAGATGCAGCAGTAATCGATTTCGCTCGAGATGCCGCAAGAACTGGATGCCCAGACCCGCGCCCTCTGCCGCACCCTCAATCAATCCGGGAATATCGGCAATCACGAAGCTCGAGTCATCGCCGACCGCGACGACCCCCAGCTGCGGGTGCAGCGTGGTAAACGGATACTCGGCGACTTTTGGCCTTGCCGCGGACAAGGCTCGGGTCAGCGTCGATTTACCGGCATTCGGCGCCCCCAGCAGGCCGACGTCGGCGAGCAGCTTGAGGCTCAGCTTCAGATGGCGGGCCTCACCGCGCTGCCCCGGGGTCGACTGACGTGGCGCGCGATTGACGCTCGACTTGAACTTGGCGTTACCGCGACCGCCCTGGCCACCGCGAGCCACCATCAAGGATTGACCCGTCTCAGCCAGATCGCCAAGCATTTCTTCGGTGTCCAGATCGAAGATCTCTGTGCCCTTTGGCACATCGATATAAAGTGCGTCGGCTGAAGCACCGGTCCTGTCCTTGCCGGCACCACCACGACCGTTGGCCGCCTTGAATCGGCGACGGAAGCGAAAGTCGGCCAGCGTGTTCGTGCCGTCATCGACCCGAAGGTAGACGTCGCCACCGTCACCGCCATCGCCGCCGTCCGGCCCGCCTCTCGGTACGTACTTCTCGCGCCGCATGCTGACGCAGCCATTGCCGCCATGCCCGGCCTCAACGCGAATACTGGCTTCGTCGACAAACTTCATCGGACAAGGATCTCAAAGACCAAAAAGCCCCGACGTGCGGGGCTTTTTTCGACTGGTTGAGCGGGCTGCCCGCTATTCAGCACTGACCACGCTGACCTGGGTCCGACTCTTGGGGCCTTTCTTCTCGAAAAGCACCCGACCTCCGGATTTCGCATACAGCGTATGGTCTCGGCCAAGACCGACGTTTACTCCGGGATGAAACTGTGTGCCGCGCTGGCGAACGAGAATATTGCCGGGGACCACCGTTTCACCGCCATAGCGCTTCACGCCCAGCCGCTTGGATTCGGAATCGCGACCGTTCTTGGAACTGCCGCCTGCTTTCTTATGTGCCATGGTTAAACTCCTGGGACCAGCTTAGGCGCCTGAAATCGCGGTGATTTCGACTTCCGTATAGTGCTGCCGATGCCCGTGCAGACGCTGATAGTTTTTGCGTCGCTTAAACTTTACGACATCGATCTTTTTTCCGCGGCCTTGTGCCGTCACCGTGGCCGCTACCTTTCCGCCGTTGACCAGCGGCGACCCAACTTTGATATCCGAGCCCTCGCCAACCAGCAGAATCTGATCGAATTCGACGCTGTCGCCAACCTCGGCATTGAGCTTCTCGACCCGCAAGCGGTCACCCTGGCTCGCGCGGTATTGCTTGCCGCCGGTCTTAAATACTGCATACATGAGGAATCTCCTGGTCTTCCTGAGGCTCGGTGAGCCAGCCGGAAGGCCCGGAATTCTATTGCCTGGCGGGGCTCCGGTCAATCTGAACTGGCAAGAATGGGGCCTGCTCGATCAGCGGGGGCCGGCTCGCCAAAAGCACAGCCCTTCAGGCATCATGGGGCCATGGCTCTCGTTCAAAGCAGCTCACGAGACGACCCGCTGACCGGACTTCGAGCGCTTGTCGAAGACGATTGGGATAGCGTCAATCGGCTGATCTTCAAGCGGCTCGGCAGCGACGTCGCCCTGGTCAACCAGGTGGCTCATCACATAATCCACCATGGCGGGAAGCGGCTGCGCCCGCTGACGGTCCTGCTTGCCGCTCGCGCCTGCCGATGCGAATCCGAGGCACCGATCCCCGCAGCGGCGATCATCGAGTTTATTCATACCGCGACTTTGCTCCACGACGATGTCGTTGACAATTCGGGGCTCCGCCGCGGGCAGGAGACTGCAAATTCAGTTTTTGGCAATCAGGCCAGCGTGCTGGTTGGAGATTTCCTCTATTCGCGTTCCTTCCAGATGATGGTTGAGCTCGGCGATTTAAGAATTCTCGATGTGCTCGCCAATGCAACCAACACGATCGCCGAAGGCGAAGTGTTGCAACTGATGAATTGCAACAATCCGGATATCTCCGAGCGCGATTACATGGAAATCATCTATCGCAAGACGGCTAAGCTGTTCGAGGCCGGCGCGCGACTCGGCGCGATTCTCGCAAGCGAGGACGAGACGGTCGAACAGGCGTTAGCAGATTATGGACGCCACCTGGGCCGCGCTTTCCAGCTGGTAGACGACGCGCTCGACTACGACGCGGAACCAGAAGAACTCGGCAAGAATATTGGCGACGATCTGGCGGAAGGCAAACCGACCTTGCCGCTGATCTATGCGATGAACAACGGCAGCGCGGCTGAACGGCATCTGATTCGCGAGGCCATCGAATCCGGCAGTACCCAGAATCTGCGCTCCATTCAGCTCGCTATCCAGACCTCCGGCGGGTTGAGATATACCGCCGAGCGCGCCGAACAAGAAGCCACTCTAGCGGTCGAGTCGCTTAATGCGCTCCCGGACTCCACCTATCGCGAAGGCCTGAAGACGCTCGCCCAGTTCGCCGTCCACCGACGCTTCTAAATCAGTCCGGCCCTGCCTTCGTCGCTTCGAAGCGTTCCAGTTGCTCGGCAGTCGCGGGCTCCTGAAAGTTCTTTTTCCACTCGGCGTAGGACATTCCGTAAATCCGCTGCTGTGCAGCGCTCAGATCGAGGTCGATGCCCTGCTCCTCGGCCGCCTCCCGATACCACTTGCTCAAACAGTTACGGCAAAAGCCCGCCAGGATCATCAGCTCAATATTCTGCACATCGCGACGCTCGTCGAGGTGCTCGAGCAGGCGGTTCAATACGGCGGCATCGAGAGCAGTCTTTGTCTTGGCATCCATTAGCGTCTCCGGCACGGGTTCGATCGATTATTCGTCGCTGACAGCAAACGCGCGGGCCGCAGCGATCTCGCCCGGCCAGGGATTCTCGATCGCCGCATCTGTCAGTTGACGATCGAATTTTGCCAGAAGCGCGCGAGCTTGGCCTGGGGAAAAAAGTGAACGCCAGTCGCCAATTTTGCCTTTGCGCACAAAAGCAGGCGCCGAAATCGGGCGTGCGCTGGACCAGCGTTGTTGATCACGCCGCATCGAAACCAAACTCGTCTGTTCGCATATGCCGTCAATCGCTTCGTCCGCCGCGATGCTCGCCGACACCCGTTCGCGCAGGAAAACCGCCATACGCTGAACCATCAGCTTGGTATCGCGCTTCAAGTCCTCATAGGTCATAAAAAACATATTCTCGTGACCGGATTCCGCATACCACGAAATCAGATGCTCGAAATAGTCGCCGAAGTCCGTCTCGCCTGCGATGAAACAGTCGAAAAAGTCCGCGAAGCTGCCATCGGAAAAGTCATAGTGACGGGGAAAGCCACGCGTATGGTGAAAGAAAGAAACCGCACAGTCGAACGGATTTCTGCAAATCATCAGATACGGCACCGACGACGCGAACGGCACCATGTCTCGGCGCAGATGGGTCTTGATCAATCTCGGACGAGGCAGCGCTCCGACTGCGGCCGCGCCGACCTCCTCCAGGTGCGGAAAGTGGTCGGCCAGCCGTTCGTCAGGTCCGAGCGGCCGCCGTTTGACCAGCAGATGGAGGATGTATTGCAGCCAGGTGGTGCCGGATTTCGGGTAGCTGGCGACGAATATGTCCGTAGCGGACGGCTCGTAGGCCATGCCGGATTTGAGCCCGTCAGGCGGGAAGCCCATCGGCATCCGCAACCCATGCTCATTCCGGTAGCGCGGCTTCATCTATTGAAGCCACTCGAGACGAGCCCCGACAATGGCTTGCGGCAGTTACCAGCCGATGCCGTAATCGTCGCCGTAGTCGCTCGCTGCGCCCCAAAACGAACCGTTTTCGGCATCCACATGAATCGCGGTGATTGGGCCTGACGTTTTCTCCCAAAGCTCGAGCGCATAACCCATTTCCGCCAGTTCGCGTTGCACTCGCAACGGCGTGTCGGCTCGGATCACGAGCCGGCCCGGCTCGGTTCGTTTGGCCCCGAACGAGCTGTGCATTTGATAACTATTGATATTCGCCGCCTCGCTCGCCTGCTGCACATCCATGCCGAATTCGACGACATTCAAAAAGAACTGCACCAGGTTTTGATCTTGCGAGTCGCCACCCTGAACCGAAAACGCGAGATAGGGCTCGCCGTCTTTGAGCGCGAGACTTGGACTCAACGTGGCACGCGGCCGCTGTCCGGGCTGGAGCACATTGTAGGGATTGTCCGCCGCACTCATGTCAAAGCTCTGCATGCGCTGCGACAAACCGATGCCGGTTTCACCGGCCACGAATCCCGGCATCCAGCCTCCGCTAGGCGTGATCGAGATCAGCCAACCGTCGGCATCAGCCGCCTGGATCGATGTCGTGCCCGCAAGAAAGCCTTGATCCTCGCTCAAATTCCCGTTCTCGCCCGGAAGGCTCGCTTGCCTGCGACCTTGAATTCGAGGTTCCCATTGATCGAGCAAGTCTTCGAAAGGATTGGTATCGTTTTGATACGGATACGGGTCGCCGGGTCTGATCGTCGGGTCATTGCGATCCCAATTAATCAGCGCGGCGCGATCCTGAGCGTACTGCTTGGTCAGGAGACCCTGAATCGGCTCCTCCGGTGGGAAATAGGGATCGCCGTAATAGAAATCTCGATCGGCGTAGGCGAGATTCATCGCTTGATACAAGACGTGCATGTAGGGCGCCGAGTTATAACCCATGCTCGCAAGATTCAACGGCTCAAGCATGTTCAGCGTCTGCAACATGACAGGGCCCTGGACCCAGTGGGTCAGCTTGTAGACTTCGATCCCCTTGTATTGCGTGCTGACCGGCTCTTCTATATGGACCTGCCAGTTGGCAAGATCCTCGGTCGTGAACAAGCCACCTGCCGCCCGGACACCGCGCACGATTTCCTCGGCAATGTCGCCTCGGTAGAAGCGATCGTAAGCCGCCATGATCGCCTCGCGCCGCGAGCTGCCGGCGGCTAGCGCCTCGCGTTCCGCGTCGATCAGCTTGGTCAGGGTTGCATGCAGGTCGGGCTGCCGGAACAACTCGCCGGGAGCAGGCCCAGTTGGCAATCCGCCATTGGAATTCGGCAAGAACACCCGCGCCGAGTCTTGCCACTGCATCAAGACCTGCTGGTTTTCGTCGATGGTCTGAGACTGACTTTGCTCGATTGGGTACCCCGCCGCCATATCGAGAGCCGGCGCCAGCACTTCTTCGAGCGACAAGTTGCCATAGTCGGCCAGCATGTGGAGCAATCCGCCGGGCGTGCCGGGCGTCACTGCAGCGAGCGGTCCGAGACCGGGCGGCCTAAGCTGACCGATGCTACGGAACAGCTCAGGCGTGGCACCAGAGGGAGCCGCGCCGAGCGCATTGATCGCAACGACCTTGCGGTTGCGCGGGTCGTAAATCAGCGCCTGCGTTTCTCCGCCCCAGGCAAGCGAATCCCACATCGTCGCCGAAGCAGCCAGCATTGCGCAGGCCGCATCGACGGCATTGCCGCCACGATCGAAAATCAGTGCACCGGCTGTCGCAGCCAGTGGTTTGCCGGCGATGGCCATCCAGTGGTTGCCATGCAGCACCGGCTTATTCGCGCTTCTGGGCTCCTGGGCAACGACGGACTGAGCCGCCACACAAGCGGCAAACGCGATTACCACCACCTTGCTGAATCGATGCTGTCGAGCCATAGGACCTCCTCGAACGATCTTCGCTAGGATACCCGGGCCATGTCACATCTCCAAAGGCACAGGTTAGAATCTGACAAGTTCCTGTCTTGAACGGGATGAAATCCCTGGCGACCGATCCGCAACTGTTTCCTGACCTGACCGATAGCGCGGCGCCGCTGGCGCACCGCATGCGTCCTTCCACGCTGGACGCCTTTCGCGGTCAGGCGCAACTGCTTGGCGAGGGCAAGCCGCTCGGCAATGCGATTCGCCGCGGGCAGATCGACAGTATGGTCTTATGGGGCCCGCCCGGTTGCGGCAAGACCACTCTCGCGCTGCTGATCGCCGAGCGCGTCGACAAGCATTTTGCCAGCTTCAGCGCCGTCACCGAAGGCGTGCCGCGCGTGCGCGAAATCATCGGCGAAGCCGAAGCCAGACTGAAAACATTAGGGCGCGGAACGATTTTGTTCTGCGATGAAATCCATCGTTTTAATAAGGCCCAACAGGACGCCTTCCTGCCGCATGTCGAAAAAGGCGTCATTACGCTGATCGGCGCGACAACGGAGAATCCATCGTTCGAGCTGAACAATGCCCTGTTGTCGCGACTTAGAGTCTTCGTCCTCGAACCTATTTCGATGGATGAGCTGGCGACCATCGTTGGTCATGCCATCGAGCACATTAATCAAGGTAGCGATGAGTCTCTCGACTTCGATCAAGATGCCATCCAGGTCATCGCCAACATCGCGGACGGCGATGCCAGGCGTGCGCTCAACTTGACCGAAGCCCTCTGGCATCATTTCGTTGCCGAACGTTCAGAGCATCAACTCGATTGCGAGCCGGTTACGATGGCGATGGTTGCAGCAACCGTCGAACACCGCCCCGCGCTGTTCGACAAGTCCGGCGATGAGCATTTCAATCAAATTTCCGCGCTACACAAATCGATCCGCGGCAGCCATGTGGAAGGCGCGCTGTATTGGTTGGCACGAATGCTCGCCGGCGGAGAAAATCCTTCCTATATTCTCCGACGCCTGATCCGCATGGCATCGGAAGACATCGGCCTGAGCGATCCCCATGCGCTGACGATCGCCCTGGCTGCGAACGATACCTTCCGCTTGCTCGGTTCACCGGAAGGCGAACTCGCAATAGCCAAGGCAACGATCTATCTCGCGACGGCACCGAAGTCGAACCGCGTCTATGCAGCCTGGAACGAAGCGCGTGCAGCCGCCGAGAAATTTCCGGCCGAACCGGTGCCGCTGCACCTTCGCAACGCGCCGACTCAACTGATGAAGGACGCCGGTTTCAGTGACGGCTACCGGTATGATCACGACGAAGACGGCTTCGCCGCCGGTCAGCACTATCTCCCAGACGCGTTAGCCGGGGTCAATTGGTACCAGCCGACCCGGCTCGGGTATGAAAAGACGCTGGCGGAGCGGATTGCATGGTGGACAAAGAACCGAGAGGCTGCTGAAAATGAATGACAATATGGCGCAGAGAATATTCTTCGCCGCGCTTTTGGTTGCTGTGTCAGCGGCATTTGTATGGCTCATTCATGGCTTCCTGCAACCGATCTTCTGGGCCGCGGCGCTTTGCATCGTGTTTCTGCCACTGCATCAAAAAATCATCGCGCTCGTTAAAGGCCGTGACTCGATTGCGGCAGCGCTCAGTGTCATCGTCATATTGCTGATTGTCGTACTGCCGATGGCGGGCCTGGTGACGGCAGTCGCTGGGGAAGCTGCAGACCTCTACGATCGCATTCGTGGCGGCGAAATCAATGTCTCCGGCCCAATCGACTGGATCGCTGATCGGTTACCAGCGGTAATTGAAACAGCAGAATCTGCTGGCATTGACGTTGACGGCTTACGATCGTCGCTCTCGTCCTCGGCTGTCACTATCAGTCAATTCATCGCCACGCGAGCCGTTGCAATCGGCCAGGACACGATTCGAATCACGGTTTACTTTTTTATCATGCTTTACCTGTTGTATTTCTTTCTCCGAGATGGCCGGAAGATTCTCGATGGGCTGGTTCGTGCCTTGCCTTTCGGCGACGAACGAGAACGTCACCTGCTTGAGCGCTTTGCAGAAGTCTCAAGAGCCACACTGAAAGGCACGCTGGTGGTCGGCTTCGTTCAGGGAGCGATCGGCGGCATCATGTTTGCGTTTTTTGGCATCGGTGCACCGGTGCTGTGGGGCGTCGTCATGGGATTATTCAGCATCATTCCCGCCGTCGGCCCGGCCGTTGTCTGGCTACCCGCTGCGATCATGCTGATTGCTAATGGCAGTCTCTGGCAGGGCATTGCGGTGATCGTCATTGGCTCGCTGGTCATCGGCCTTGCCGATAACGTGTTACGCCCGTTGCTGGTCGGCCGCGATACCCGGCTGCCGGACTATCTGATCCTGCTCTCGACGCTCGGCGGCCTGACGGCTTTCGGCATTTCCGGTGTCGTCATCGGACCGATCATCGCCGCGTTTTTTCTCAGCATCTGGGAGATGGCAGAGGAAGAATACGCAGACACCGATCAAGCGTAACCCGGTCAAACCGTACGGGTTTTCCAGTGTCCGCGCCGGAAAACCACAACGGCAACAACGGCGAGCAACGAATCAGAGATTGCGATCGCTGCAAATGCGCCCTGCGGACCCCAGCCCACCACCTGGGCCAACCACCAGGCCAACGGTAGTTGTACGATCCAAAGACACACCAGGTTGATAATAGTTGGCGTGTCGGTATCGCCGGCACCGTTGAACGCCTGGGTCACTATCATGCCGACTGCGTAGAAGCCATAGCCCAAACTCACGATGCGTAAGCAATCCGCTACATAATCAATGACCACCGGGTCCTGCGTGAAAGGAGCCGCGAAAATTCCCGGCGCAATCACAAACGTTGCTGCAACGCATACCAGAAAACCTGCGTTCCAGCGGGCGGCCATCCAAACTGATTGTTCAGCGCGCTCCGGTTGCTTGGCGCCCAAGTTTTGACCGACCAGCGTTGCGGCGGCATTACCAAGCCCCCATGCGGGCAAGAACGTGAACGCAAATATCCGTATTCCAATCGTCAAACCCGCGACCGCACTGCTACCGTAACTGGCAACAATTCGGGTCAAAAAGACATAACTGGACATCGCGATAACGAATTGAATGGCGCCGGGTACCGATACCCGCAACAGGCGATTGAGCAGGCCTGCTTGTAGCCTCAGGTCACTAGATGTCAGGCGGAATCCCGCCTTGTCAGTGCTCAGGCAGCGAATCAGGTAGATAACACCGATGCCACGACCGATATTCGTTGCGACGGCAGCACCGGTGACCCCGAGCTCGGGAAAAGGACCGAGACCGAAAATCAGGCAGGGGTCGAGCACGATATTGATGCCGTTGGCAATCCAAAGTGCCCGCATCGCAATGACGGCATTGCCCGCGCCACGGAATACCGCGTTCAACAGAAACAGCATCAGAATCGTTGCGGATCCGCCGAGCATCGTGGCCGTGTAACCGGGCCCGATAAGCACCACGGCTGTTTCGGCGCCCATCAGGCGCAACAGATCGGAAGCAAAGACCACGCCAAGGATGCCAATGACAACGGAAATCGCCATGCCGACCCAAATCACCTGACCTGCTGTTGCGCGGGCCGCTTGCCGGTCGCCTTCGCCGATACGCCGAGCGACCAGCGCCGTCGCTCCCATGCTGAGCCCTATCGCGACTGCGTACAGCAGCGTTAAAGCGGCTTCGGTCAGGCCAACGGCTGCCACCGCATCGGAACCCAGGCGCGAGACAAAAAAGATATCTACCAGGACAAAGATTGATTCCATGCCCATTTCGAGCACCATCGGCACAGCCAGTAAAAACAATGCGCGACCGATGCTGCCGCTGGTGTAATCGTGGTCGACGTTTTCAATGGCCTCGCGAACGGATGCCACGAAGAAACGGCTTTGTCCCCCGAGACGCTGGGCCCAGCGACGTTGACCGGCAACCATAGGACTTGAATCAGTGCGAACTAGGTCGTGTCGTTGGGCGGCTTGACCAGCAGAACGTCGCATACTGCGTGGCGCAACAGGCGCTCTGCCGTACTGCCGATAATCAGGTCAGCCAGCTTGCCACGCGACAGTGCGCCCATCACGATTAAGTCAGCCTGTTTGTCATCACCCAGGCGCTTGAGACTGTCAACCGGATCGCCTTCAATCAAACGTGTTTCGCCCGCATCGAGACCGACTTCGCCCGCCAGTCGATTTAAAGCCTGCTGACGCGAACTCTCGAGAGCGCGCTCAGCATCGTTCAATGGAACGCGATCGTCGCCCTCGGCTGATGCGGCGTAGCGAGCCAGCGGGACGAAACAGTGCGCCATTTCCAGATTCGCGCCTGATTGGCGGCTGACGGTTTGGGCCGCCTGCACGATAGCCACATCCAGATCGGCAGGTTTGGCGTGGGCATGAATTGGATCAACGGCAGCCAGGATCCGAGCGTAAGCTGATTCGGCCGGGCCATTGACCACCAGAATCGGCGACGGACAATCGGCAAGAAAACGCCAATCGCGCGACCCGATATGCCTGTCCGGGTCGAGACCAAATGAAAGAATGACGCAATCCGCGCCGAAAGCGAGTGATTCGCGGCGAATCGCATCGCCACGCGGCCAATCCCAAATGGCTTTCGATACAACATCGATACCCCTATCTTTGAGTCGCTGCGCAATACCGGCAGCTTTCGCGCCCTCTTCATCGATCAGCCGCTTGCGTAACGGCTCGTAAATTTCGGAATTGCCAAGATAACCATCCAGATTTGGCTCATGCACGATTGTAAGAAGCTCAACGGCGGTTGACTCATCGGCGAGTTCGATCAGTCTCGCGACAACTGCCTCGTTAGAGGGCTGAGAGTCGAGTATCACCAGTATTTTATTCATCTGTGAATTCACTAGTGGAACAGCTGCTGCGAAAAATCATTCAAATAGTCGCGCCAATTCATCCAGGTGTGCCCACCGTCCGACGTGTGATAAGCGACATCGAAACCGTGTTCGCGAAACATCTCGACGGTCGCATCGGACGTATCCAGCAGAAAGTCTTCGTCGCCAATACCGAACCAGAAATACTCGAGACCGCCTTTAAGTGACGTATCTACGAGTGTGGCCTGGTGCTCAGTCAGAAAATCATCGTTGTCATTGATACCAAAGACACCCGAGCTAAAGACGCCGACATATCCGTATTGATCAAGATTCGACATCGATATTTCGAGCGCGTGCGCACCACCCATCGAGAGCCCTGCAATAGCTGTGTCGCCGCGACCATCGCGGACCCGGTAATTCGCCTCGATATGCGGCTTGATGTCAGCCGCAAACTCCTGAGCGAACTCAGCGATCTGCATTCCACCGGGGCCTCCGCCCGCTGCCGGCGGGTGCCCGTGCGGCATGACGACGATCATCGGCACGGCATCGCCTGCGGCAATCAGGTTATCCACAATGAAACCTGCGCGGCCAACGGTGGACCAGGAATTATCGCTATCGCCTGCGCCATGCAAGAGATAAAAAACCGGGTAACGGCCGCGATCGGTTTCATAGCCAGGCGGCGTGTAGACATGCATACGCCGATGTTGGTCGAACGTTTCGGAAAAGTAGGTGACTTCGCCGACGGCGCCGTGCGGCACACGCTGAGTGTCCATGAATTCGAAACCCGGCACATGGAACAGGCTCCAGGCATTGCCATTTGACTCGCTGGTCAGTCGATTACTTGGGTCCAGCGTTGCGACGCCGTCGACGTTGAAGTTGTAGCGAAATGCGCCCGGTTGCAGAGCTGCTAACGTGATTTCCCAGACACCGTCGGCGTTCTTGCTCAACTCCGCGCCCGCGCCCGGCGCAAGACCTGCAATGTCACCGCCACTCGTCAGGCGCACGCTTTGAGCTTCCGGCGCCCGCAGACGCAGGACGACGTCGCCTTGCGTTAACTCAGGCGACTGTACGGGCGCTGCGCTCCGAAATTGACCGAAGCTCGCGCTACTCGCCAACAGCGATGAAGCGAGACAGAGAGCCCTGACCCACGTTGCTTGACGCATGGTGCTTACCTCGAAGACGAGTCCTGTGATGGCTGACCGAAACCAGTCTAGGCCCCGGTCCCGCCGTGGCGCAAGCATTGTCGATACCTTGCCGAAGCGCCACAATGCCCTCCCCGCCCAGCGCGCACCGAAAATAACGATGAGGGCATCGGCATGTCGACGCCAATGAAGGAATTTCTCGGCGAAGACTTCCTGCTCGGTAGCGATGCTGCGCGCCGCCTGTATTTCGACTCTGCGGCCGGCCAGCCGATATACGACTATCACAGCCACCTGAGTCCTGCCGATATCGCCGCCGATCGCCGATTCGGCAATCCGATCTATCACTGGACACACATAGAGCTTCGCAATCCGCTCGGAATCGACACTCTCCTAAATGCATCGACAGCCGAGATGGTATGGCGACAGGAAAATAAACGTCTGGCCAATACCGAGGAAACGCATCGATGGCGACACTGACCACATTAGATTGGGCCGTTATAGCCGGTTACTTCCTCGTACTAATCGTCATCGTCGTCAGTGTCACGCGCCGGCAGACGACGACAACGGACTACTTTCTTGCCGGTAGAAACGTCGGCTTCTTTGCCATTGGGGCCTCGATATTCGCATCGAACATCGGCTCAGAACACGTCGTCGGACTAGCCGGCCAAGGCGCATCGACCGGGCTTGCGATGGCGCACTACGAACTGCACGCGTGGATTGTCGTGCTGCTCGCATGGGTATTCGTTCCGTTTTTCTATCAGTCCAAGGTGTTTACGACACCAGAATTTCTGGAACGACGATTCGGGCCACGCCCTCGCTGGATACTCTCACTGGTTTCGCTCGCCGCCTACGTCCTGACCAAGGTATCGGTCACAATCTATGCGGGAGCAATCGTTTTCAGCGCA
>Ga0224508_10000707_pt1 | contig 32064 bp, 27 predicted proteins | sample SF_Jan12_sed_USG_4_FD_170157 | JGI IMG/M metagenome (GOLD analysis project Ga0224508, IMG submission 170157) | Sediment microbial communities from San Francisco Bay, California, United States - SF_Jan12_sed_USGS_21 | ecosystem: Environmental > Aquatic > Marine > Sediment | place: USA...
GTCCGTTACAGTCGCTGTTCCCGGTATCTCATTAACGGCCGTAGGGCTCTGCATCACCATCACGGCGACCACGACGGCCGCCGCAACGCCCGTCGCCGGCATCCATATCGACCACTGATGCCTGGGGCGTTGCAATTCGGCCAGCGCTGCGTGACGGCTGCGATTCAACCTCGACAGCCTCGCTGCATCCAGCTCATCAACAGATGCATCGAAAGTCGCCTTTAGTTTCTTTTCGAACGTATCGTCTGGCTCGTTCATCGTCTAAGTCCTCCAGGCCCGTATTATTCGGGCCTGTGATCTTCCAGCTGTTCCCGCAACGAATGGACCGCCCGGGAGTAATGCGTTTTTACACTACCCTGACTGCAGCCCATCGCCATGGCGGTTCCGGCAACGTCCAGGCCCTCGAACGTGCGCAGCATGAATGCTTCGCGTTGTCGTGTCGGCAGCTCATGAACCGCTGCTTCCAGGCGTTGCATGGCCTGACTGCTCTGCAGCTCCTCGTCAGGTGCTCGACCGGCCGGGTCAGGTGCTGCCGCGATGGCATCATAGTCGTTGTCATCGGACGACTTGCGACCAAACCAGACCATGACCCGGTTGCGTACCGCCTGCCGGCGATGCCAATCACGAACCCCGTTCTGCAATATACGATAGAACAGCGGCGCCCATTCCTCGTGACTGCGCTCCGAGTAGTTGCGCACCAGCTTGATCATCGCATCCTGAACCAGGTCCAGGGCTTCATCGCGGTCCCGTACGCCGATCTCGGCGATACGCAGCGCACGCCGTTCTACCTCGGCCAGAAACTGGTTGAGTTGTCGCTCTTTTTGCAGTGCTCGGGTCCCTGTTATCGGCGTGCCGGGGCACGATACCGCAAAAACCGTGGTGCTGACGTCCATATCTCTTGACTCCACGACGGGGTCATCTAACTTGTCTCCCTTGTTCAACGGCTGAGCCCAGAGCCCGGTTGACCGGCTCCATGGCTATTTTGTCATATTATGTAAAATCCTTGGAGTACCGCTCCAATTAGCACCAATCCTCTACTTAATATCGCTGTGAACGTGCCATTGTCACGCGAGTTCGACTATTTACCACCGAATACCGGCACACTGCCCGCCCCGGGGTGCCGGGTGCTCGTGCCGTTCGGCCGACGCCAGCAGGTAGGCCTGGTGCTCGGGCACTCGAACGAGTCCTCGCTGCCCGCCGGCAAGATTCGACACTGCAACGCAGCCATCGATGAATCTCCCCTGTTGACCGCCGCCGACCTGCGGCTGATTCGCTTCACGAGCGCCTACTACCACCATCCCATTGGCGAAGTCGTGGCAGCCGCTTTGCCCGCGCTCCTCCGGCAGGGTAAAGCCCTGCATCCGACGGTCGAAACCATCGCAGTTTCCGATGTCGGTGAAAGGCAGGACATCGGGACATTGGCCAGGCGGGCGCCGAAACAAGCCGAGCTGCTTGAAGTCCTGATCGACGCCGGAGGTAATGGCTGTGACGCCGACCGGTTGAGCGAAGAGCTGCCCAACTGGAGGCGCGCAGCGACCGCATTGTTCGAGAAAGGTTACATCACGCGCTTCGATGCGCGCGCCATCGACTTCGATGAAACACTGGCGATTACTGCCGCAGACAGCCTGACCCTCAACGACGATCAGCAACGGGCGCTTGCCACCCTGCGAGCGAGTGATTCCTTCGGCGCGTACCTGATTGACGGCGTTACCGGTAGCGGCAAAACCGAAGTCTACCTGCAGCGTATGCGGGATATCATCGACCAGGGCAAACAGGTGCTGGTTCTTGCGCCAGAAATCGGATTGACGCCACAGCTCGTGGCTCGCCTCAGGAATCGACTGGGTATCGAGCCGGCGTTGTTGCATTCAGGCCTGACCGATATCGAACGGCTGATGGCATGGCGTGCGGCGCGCTCCGGGGCGGCACGCCTGGTCGTTGGTACTCGCTCCGCTGTCTTCACACCTCTGAGGAACCCGGGCCTGATCGTCGTTGACGAGGAACACGACCACTCCTTCAAACAACAGGAGGGCCTGCGTTACTCGGCGCGGGACCTCGCCATCGTGCGCGCAAAATATCTCGACATACCGGTCATACTCGGCACGGCGACACCAACACTGGAAATGTTGAAGCACTGTCATGACGGCAACTACAAGCATGTCCGCCTGCCGGTTCGGGCGGGTGGCGCGGAGCCGCCATCTTTCCGCCTCATTGACACGGTCCGCACGCCGGCCACCGACGGCATCAGCGAACCGCTGAGCGACGCGATCGGCAGCCACCTGCTCGCAGGTGGGCAGGCGCTGATTTTTCTGAACCGACGCGGATTCGCCCCGACGCTCATCTGTGCATCTTGCGGACATATCGCCGGTTGTGAACGATGTGATTCTCGCCTTACGGTTCATGCGCGCAGCCAACAGCTACGCTGCCATCACTGCGGCGCGGCTCGCGCGCTCGACACACGATGCGCTGAGTGTGGAGAAGCCGTCAAGCCTCTCGGCGAAGGCACCGAGCGACTTGAAGAGGCATTGCGTATACGATTTCCGGAAAAGACCATCACGCGAGTTGATAGCGACAGCACACAAAAGAAAGGCGCAATACGCGATGTCCTCGAGCAGGCGACGCAGGGCGGCGCAGACATCCTGGTTGGAACACAGATGCTTTCGAAGGGCCACCACTTCCCGAAGCTCACGCTGGTGGGCATCGTCAACGCGGATCAGGGACTGTTTGGCACCGACTTCCGCAGCGGAGAACGCATGGCACAATCGATCGTGCAGGTAGCCGGCCGCGCCGGTCGTGAAAGCCGTCGCGGCGAAGTCCTGATCCAGACTGCATTCCCGGAGCACCCGTTCTGGTCAACGTTGATTGACGGCGGTTACGAAAAGGTCGCTGACGAGGCGCTCGCGGAGCGCGAGGCTACCGGCTGGCCGCCTTTCAGTCGACTGGCGCTGATTCGGTCTGCCGCACATCGCCACAACGATGCCCTTGAATTCCTTGAGGTCGCGAAACGATCGCTGGCTTACAAGATCGACGATACGCTGCGCATTCTCGGTCCGGTCGATGCGCCGATGGCGCGCAGGGCGGGCCGTTATCGCGCTCAACTGTTGCTGCAAAGCAGCGATCGCCAGACGCTTCACAACCTGCTGCGGGAACTCCGTCCCGCCCTCGAGCAGGAACCGGCGGCTCGCAAGGTCCGCTGGTCGATCGACGTCGATCCGATCGAGCTGTTCTAGCCGGACCATCGAGAATTGGCCGTTCCGAGACCTACATCCGGAGAAATATCCGGGTAGAATTGCCGCCTCGCAAATCTGGCCAGCTGGTACCAATGAAACACATTGTCGCGCAACTTGTTAAGAACGCCCTTGCAGGCCTGCCCGAGCTGGCCGAAGCGGCGGCTGACTTGTCGATTGAAGGCACGGTTGAGCGCACTCGCGACGCCAGCCACGGCGACTTCGCCAGCAATATCGCTATGCGCCTTGCAAAACCCGCACGCAGGAGCCCGCGTGAGATCGCGACGAGTATTGTCGAAGCGCTGTCCGATAACGCGAATGTCCACAAGATCGACATCGCCGGACCGGGGTTCATCAATTTTCATCTGGACGCATCGGCATTTCATGCTGAGCTGGAATCGATACTTCTGCTGGGCGACAAGTACGGAAGACAGGCGCGAAAAGAAACGCCGAAGATCCTCCTGGAGTTCGTGTCTGCGAACCCCACCGGTCCGCTGCATGTCGGCCACGGCCGGCACGCTTCCTTTGGTGCCACGGTCGGGAACCTGCTCGAGGCGTCGGGCTACCCGGTACACCGCGAGTATTACGTCAATGATGCGGGCAGGCAGATGGACATCCTCGGCCTGAGCGTTTGGCTGCGCATGCTGGAAGAGGATGGCATCGCCATAGGGTTCCCGCAGGGCGGCTATCGCGGCGACTATATTCGCGACATCGCAGCGGCAATCGATACGACGGGCGTGAGTACGGTATCTGCGGAGTCCGTTCTCTCAGGTCTTCCTCCCGATGCACCGGACGGTGACAAGGAGGCGTATGTAGAGGCGCTGATCGAGAAGGCGAAGTCCTTGTTGGGCGACGCTGGTTTCGACCATGTACGGCAACAATCACTCGATTCGATTCGCGAAGACATCGAAGACGATCTTGCCGAATTTGGCGTCACATTTGACCGCTGGTACTCGGAACAAAGCCTGACCAGAGGTGACGCGATCGATAATGCGCTAAAGGTGCTCGAAGAACGCGGCATGTTATACACGAGGAACGGCGCGACCTGGTTCAGAGCGATGGACTTCGGCGACGAGAAAGATCGCGTTGTCGTTCGCAACAACGGCGTGAAAACCTACTTCGCCTCGGATATCGCGTATCACTACGAAAAACGTGTACGCGGTTTCGATCACCTGATCGACATACTCGGTGCCGACCACCACGGCTACGTCACGAGAGTCCGGGCAGGTCTCGAGGCGATGGGCTACAAAGGTGACAGCCTCGAGGTCGAGCTTGTCCAGTTTGTCACCCTGTATCGCGGTGGCGAAAAAATGCAGATGTCCACACGTTCCGGTGAGTTCGACACGCTGCGGCAGTTACGCGCCGAGGTCGGCAATGACGCGGCGCGTTTCTACTACGTGTCGCGTTCAAATGATCAGCACCTCGATTTCGACCTCGACGTTGCGAAGTCGCAGTCCAGCGAAAATCCCGTTTACTACATTCAATACGCGCATGCGCGCGTGGCCAGCGTCTTCCGACAGCTCGGAGAGAAATCATTCGAGTGGAACAAGGCGAACGGCAGGGATCAGCTTGCGCTTTTGGTCGAGCCGCAGGAAAGAGCTTTGATGACTTCTTTGAGTAGGTACCCGGAGGTCGTCGAACTGTCGGCAAACAATCGCGCACCGCAGCATCTTGTGCATTACCTGCGCGATCTTGCCAATGACTTTCATACCTATTACAACGCGCATGCGTTTATCGTCGATGACGCTGCGTTGCGAGACGCAAGGCTTTACCTGATCTTCGCGACTCAGGTCGTTATAGCGAACGGTCTCGGTATCCTGGGTGTGTCCGCACCAGAGAAGATGTAGTGGCAAAGCGCAAGAAACGACGCGCCAGTCGTGTAAGGAAGTCCGAGTACCCACCGTTTGTGTGGATGCTGTTTGGCCTCGCAATAGGCTTGTCGGTCGCGTTTGCCGTTTATGTGAAAGATCGTGAACCAACGGTGATGCCGAAGAGTGCCACGCCGCAGCCAGCAAGCCTGAAGAATACGATTGACGACAATGGTGAGGAAGCAATGCCTTCGTCGGTTGATGACAAGCCCGCGAACAAACGCTTCACTTTCTACGACATTTTGCCGAATTTCGAGGTTATCACGCCGGACGAAGCGCCCGAGATTTCGGCCGACGTGGCACCCCAGGCGATCGAAGAGCCGGGCATCTATGTGCTCCAGGCAGGCTCTTTCTCCACAAACAAAGATGCGGATCGGCGTCGGGCCGAACTCGCGCTACACGGCATCGAGTCTCACATTCAGCGCGTGAAGGTCAACGATCGCAATTACCACCGCGTGTACATTGGCCCAACCGACGATCTCGACGAATTGAATATGCTGCGCAGCCGTTTGCGAGCCGCACAAATCGACGTTTTTCGGATCCGGCTCAGTGACTAGTATTGCCCCCGGGCTGAAGCAACTCGCGCTTGGCACTGCGCTGCTGACCTTGGCGGCATGTGCAGTCACCCCTTCGCCCGAATCCCCGCCCGAGCCACCAACCACGCCGGTTGAGGCGGCACCACCGCTCACAGAACCGCCACCAGAACCGCCACCGCAACCAGCGCCGGACCGATCAGCCATGCGCATCAGCATCGCCGCTGTCGGCGACATGATGATCGGCACCGACTACCCGCAGAATCACTTGCCCGACGACGATGGCATCAGCTTTCTTTCCGATGTTGCGCCGTTTCTGTCGTCCGCTGACCTCGCCTTTGGGAATCTCGAAGGCGTTCTGGTCGACGGCGGCGAGCCAGGCAAAAAGTGCACTAACCCCAACGCGTGTTACCTGTTCCGCTCACCAACCCGTTACGTGTATCACTATCGAGCGGCGGGTTTCGACGTATTGAGCCTGGCGAATAATCACGCGCGTGATTTCGGAGAGGAGGGTCGTAGCAGCAGCATGCAGGCAATTGCCGGGGCTGGTATGCATCATTCGGGGCGCGTCGATGATTTTGCGAGCCTCGACGTCAATGGCATCAGCGTCGCTGTACTCGCTTATGCTGTTACGAAGAACTCCAACATGATGCTCGACTACGAACCGGCATTCGAGACAGTGGCCTCATATGCCGCTTCGCATGACATCGTCGTCGTTTCATTTCATGGAGGCGCCGAGGGTGCCGATGTGACGCACATACCGTTCGCCGATGAAGAGTACTACGGTGAACCGCGTGGTGACGTCGTTTGGTTCGCGCGCGGCACTATCGATGCGGGCGCCGATCTTGTTATCGGTCATGGACCTCACGTCGTGCGCGGCATGGAGCGTTACAAGGGCCGGCTGATCGCTTACAGCCTGGGCAACTTTGCCACGTACTACGGCATCAGCGTCGCCGGCATCAAGGGGGTCGCGCCGATACTGACGACAACGCTGGACGGCAATGGCGCCTTTGTGGAAGGGGAAATCGTTTCGACTATTCAGCTGCGTCCGGCAGGTCCCAGCGTTGATACAAAAAATCGGGCACTGAATTTGATACGGGGACTAAGCATCGAGGACTTCGGCGAGCCGGGCCTCGAGTTCCTCCCGGACGGACGAATTCTCCCTGCGCCGCGACCACCCGTCGAACCCCACGTTCTGCAGACGTCGGACGACTGACCCCACTACCACCCCACCCGCCCCTCACGGCGGGCAATCGGCCGACATGCTTTGTTGGCGGACTGTCTCGCTGCGCTCGCTTGATGTCTCGCCAACAAACATCTCGCCCACTTGCCGCGCGCGTCTGGCTGTCTACAGCGTCTGTTGCAAAACGGCTCGACTAGCGCCCTCGCGTCGCAAGGCAAGGCAAGGCAAGGCAAGGCAAGGCAGGGTAGCGGCGGTGAGCGTCGGGGTGTCTCACAAAGCGAGTTTGCGCAGCAGCTGTCCGAGCGACTGAGATTCCCCGGCGATCGACGCCGCGGGATGAATGGTAGGTGGTGGCGTTAGTCGTCCGCGGTGATCGACTTGAAGTCGACGCCGAGCGACCGAAGTTTCCGGTACAAGTGCGTCCGTTCCATCCCAACTCGTTTTGCGAGCTGCCCGACCTTGCCGTTGCACAGCACGAGTTGCTGCTGAAGATAAGCGCGCTCGAATTGCTCACGTGCTTCGCGCAGCGGTAACGCCAGAAGGTCCTGTTTGACAAGCGGTTCGTTAATGGTCGTCGACGCGTTGATCTCTGCCTCGACCTCTTCGAGCGTTATGTCCTCATCACGACCCGATAACAACAGTCGCCGAACAAGATTCTTGAGTTCCCTCACGTTGTCCGGCCAGGGATAGTTTCTCAGCCGGTTCTGTGCCGCGACACTGAATCGCCGGAACGTTAGTCCTTCCGAGTCGACAAGCTTATCGACGTAGTAGGTCAGCAGCTCGGGAACATCCTCGGCATACTTGCGCAATGGAGGGACTCGAAGGCTGAGTTCGCTCAGCTGCGCGACCAGGTCGCGTCGCAGCCTGCCCGACTCGATCTCCGCCTCGTAGTCGGCACCCACCGTCGCCACGATACGCGCATCCACTTTTATCGGTCTGGAACCTCCGACTCGCGTGAAAAAGCCGTCTTCCAGGATACCAAACAGCACTTTTTGTGCGGTATCACTGAGGTCAGCGAGCTCATCGATAATCAGCGTTCCGCCGGCAGCCCGCTCAAACGCGCCGGTTGTGACCTCTCCATCTCTCTCACTACCGAGTAATTGTTCTTCCAGATTACGTTCGGTGATCGATGCTGCTGTCAGGCTCGTCAACGGCTCATCCGCTCGTCGGCTCAGCGCATGCATGTAGCGCGCAAACGCACCACGACCGGTGCCCGGCTCGCCGCTCATCAACACCGATCCATCATGACGTGCATACTGCTGTACGCGCTCTCGCAGCCCCTGCATCAGTGCGCTGCGACCAGCCGGCGCCAACAGTGACGGCAACAATCTGCGTGCGGTTCTGGCTTGCTTACCAGCCGATTCGATGGCGGCTTCGACTGTGCGCAGCAGCTTTGCGATCGACAGCGGCTTTTCCACGAAATCGAAAGCACCCAATCGGGTTGCCTCGACGGCCGTATCAACGGTGCCGTGACCCGACATGATCACAACCGGACAGTTCAGATCACCGCCCTCAGACCACTCGCGTAACAAGGTAATGCCATCGGTATCAGGCATCCAGATATCAAGCAGTATGAGATCAAATTTCTGTTTCGCTCGCGCTCGACGAGCATCATCCGCGCTGCCAGCTACGGTTACGCCAAAGCCCTCGTCCGACAGAATATCCTCGATCGAGGCACGAATATCCACCTCGTCATCGACCACTAGTACATGAGGATTGCTCATGCGTGTTCCCTCCTTTTGTCCGCGCGTCCCGGCGCTTTGGCAATAATCTGCGCACGCGCTGCATCATTGACTGGCAGCCGGATACTGATCATCGCTCCACCATCTTTTCGGTTCTCGGCACGAATCGAGCCGATGTGCTCTTCTACCAGCTTCTTTACGATTGCAAGCCCGAGGCCCGTGCCCTTGGGCTTCGTCGTCACGTACGGGTCGAAAACCTGATCAACCGAACCCATACTGAAGCCAGGCCCATTGTCTTCGACCTTGATCTGGACAATTTCGACACCGTCAATCTCGGCCCCGCTGACATGAACATCAATACGTCCGTCACTCATCCCATCCAGTGCCTCGACGGCATTGCGAATCAGGTTATGCAGCATTTGCCTCACGCGCCCGACGTCAGCCTCAATCCAGGGCATCGTTGGATCCGTCGTCAGCACAATCTCGACGCCACTTTCCTGGGCGCGATACAGTTCGACGATTTCATGCACCAGCCTGTCCAGATCGAATAATGCGAAGTCCATGTCGGGCGCACGCGCATAGTCGCTGAAGGCATTGACCATTTCTTTCATCGCCTCGACCTGCTGCACGATCGTGTGCGTGGCACGATCAAGTACCTGAGCCTCTTCATCGGGCATGGTGTGCAGGTACTTGCGCCGCATCCGCTCAGCTGACAGCTGGATGGGGGTTAGTGGGTTCTTGATCTCGTGTGCGAGCCGGCGGGCAACCTCGCCCCAGGCGGCGTCCCGTTGTGCCTGCAGCAATGCTGTAATGTCGTCAAATACGATGACGTAGCCCGACGCGTTATTCTCATCGCCGGGCAGGGTTGTACACGCGCAGGTCAACACGCGTCGGCCGACTTCGCCGCGCAACACGATCTGTTCACGCCACTCCGTTTCCCCCGCATCAAGATGGACGAGGGCAACATCCACGAACTGCTCGACGAGTGGATTGTCCTTCGCAACCTCGGTCAACGCCTCGCCCGCACAATGTTCGAGATCAATGCCGAGGATCGCGCCGGAGGCTTGATTCGCGTTTCGAATTCTGAGGTCCGACTCAAGCGCGAGCACGCCGGTGGAGAGCCGCGCAAGAATAACTTCCAGGTTGGTACGTTCTGCCTCGACCAGCGCCTGGCTCAGACTCGCCTCTCGCCGCGCGGTCGCCAGTCGCTGTGTCATGTCATTAAACGAGCTGATCAGGAAACCGATCTCGTCGCGAGTTGGCGTTGGTAAGCGCGTATCGAAGTCGCCCATTGCCACTGCGCGTGTTCCGGCCACCAGGTCCTGAATAGGAGCAACGAGTCGTCGCGACAGAACAAAAGCACCGTAGATCGCAGCGAGCAAACTGAGCAACAGTACGAAAGCCAGGGTCAGAGATAACAGGTCTTTCAAGTCTTCGCGGAAAAACACCAGTTGCTGATATTCCTGGTAGGACTTCTCGACGCTGTTGATCATGCGTCCGAGACGCTCGGTAACCGGATAGTATGCCTGTATGACACGGGGCTGCTGCGAGCGGCGACTCTGATGCCTGAATACGACCGCAGTACGAACCTCGACGCTGCCAGTGCCATAGGACTCCAGGCTGACGAAGGGACGATCCTGCTGCATCTGTAATACGACTTCCTCGGACAGGGGTTTCGGCAGGGATGCAGTAGAGCTGTCCGAGCTTGTTGCAAGCACGGTGTTGTTCTCACCGTACAACGTCATCTCGCTGGCACCGCTGTCACGCCGCAACCTGCCAAGCTCGAAAACGATCTGCCGATCACTGGCCTGTGACAAACGTTTTGCCACCTGCTGTGTCGCGTACAGGTTTTGCCGTTTTTGCATTTCGAGAGCAGCACGACTGAGTGTCAGTGCGTTGTCGAGCCCTTCTTCAATCTGTACGTTGAACCAGCTGTCGATGCCTCTATTGATGAATTGCATCGAGAAGTAGAAGACGACGAGCAGTGGCAGAACGGCGAGGCCGACGAACATGCCGACCATACGGGCCTTGAGTTTGGCGCCAGGTACATTCTGGCGGTAATCCCGAAGCAAGCGGGCAAGATTGCCGATGAGCAGCCCCACAAGAAGGATGCCGCCGGCTATATTGATAGCAAGGATAATGTCCTGCAGCCGATCGAAGTCGTCGGATTTCTGCACTGTCTGTGTGAGCAGGAACAGCGCCGCTATCGCCAGACCGACGCCCGACGCCCCAACCAGGAAATAAAAAGCTCGTTTTAGCGTTCGAGCAACCATTCAAACCATTCGCTCTGTAATTGCCACTGGCCACGCCAGAAGAAAAGAAGCCGCAGCGTAGCCGGGTACTGCTGGGTATTGAGCATTGCGCGAAGACGAAGGCGGTAGTTGCGCCCAGGATCGAGCAAGGCATCATCGATGATCGGCAAGCCCTGGATGCGGCCAAGGCTATTCAGCGCCGAATAGAGTGTCGCGAAGGAATCCTGTTCCCCGCTGTTCAGGTTTCTTACGACGTAACGCTGGCTGACCGGGCCGTACTCAAGTTCATAACGTACGGCCAGTTCTGCTTCGGCATCGTCGACCATCCAGCGACGGACCCGGATGACCTGCACTTGCAGCTCGATAGTGAGCGTTACGCCGCTTTCGAGTGCGGCAAGCGCCTCACTGCTCAATACCAGCTGTAATCGGGCGTCAAGCGTATGGACGCCGTTGTATGCCTCTGTGGTTGCGGAACGAACCTCGAAGTAACCCTCTCGTTCGATGCTCTCCTGCGCCAGCCCGATGCTAATCGTGAGCACAGCCGTCATCACGAGCAATACGTGTTTCGTGGTTTTCCAGCAGCTTGGTGGGCGAGGCTTGAGCATCGTGTTTTCAGGAAACCTTCTTTTCGAGGCAGGCGTAGTAGAAACCATCGAGCCCCGCCGTCCCCGGTAAGACCTGATATCCGCATACCTTCCTTCGCATTAGATCGCGGATGTTGTTATTTGGCAACACATCATCTTCAACCGCGTCATCGTGGCTCTTGAGGAACCGCCCTAGCGGCGCATCGTTCTCCGCCGCCAGCGTAGAGCAGGTCACATACAACAGGCGCCCGCCGGGCGACAGCAAGGGCCAAAGCGCTTCGAGAAGAGTACTTTGCAGCGCGCTCAAAGCCTCGATATCGCTGGCTCGCCGCAGCAACTTGATGTCGGGATGCCGCCGGATCACGCCCGTCGCCGAACACGGCGCATCGAGCAATATGCCGTCGAACGGCTCACCGTCCCACCACGCATTGGTTTTGGATGCGTCGGCGGCGATTATGGTCGCACGCTGGCCGATTCGCCTGAGATTTTCATTGATACTCTCGATACGTGATGCATCGCGGTCGACCGCGGTCAGCATGATATCGTCTCCACCCAGCTCGAGCAGATGACCGCTTTTGCCGCCCGGCGCGGCGCAGGCATCCAGCATGCGGCCACGCGTGCCAGCCAGAATCCAGCGAGCCGCTATCTGTGCGGCCGCATCCTGCACCGAGGCATCACCCTCGTCGAAGCCCGGCAGCTCATCGACGAGGCGTGGCTCCGACAGGCGCAAGGCATCGGGAACACCCGCCAACATTTCCGCGGGGATATCCGCCCTGGCCAGCCTCTCCTGATACTCGGCCGTGCTGGTCCTCGACGAATTCACACGCAGCCACATTGGCGCCCGTTCGTCGTTCGCCGAGAGAATGGCTTGCCAGTCGTCAGGCCAATCGAGCCTGAGTGTGTCGATGAGCCATTGCGGATGGTTCCAGCGGGTCTCCTCATCCGCAGCCGGGCTGGCGGCGATGTCCTCGCGTTGAAAGCGCCGCAGGCAGGCATTTATCAAACCGGCTAGCTTCGGCCGCCGCAGTTGTCTCGCCGCTTCGACCGTTTGCGAAACTGCCGCATGATCCGGAATTCGCGTGTCATTGAGTTGATAGAGGCCGAGCGAAAGTAGCGCGTTGATCACACTGTCCTTTCGCTTCAGCGGTCGGTCCAGGAGCCTTTTTATCCAGTCCTGAAGCTGCCAGTGACGTCGCAGCGTGCCGTAGCACAGCATGCGCAGCAACGAACGATCATTGCGTGAAACACGGCCTTCGTTCGCGGCGATCGCGGCATCGAGCGATTGACCATTCGATATGACCGCATCCAGAATCTCCGCGGCAACAGATCGCACTTTGGCTCCGCCGTTGGCCACCTTGCGTTGTCCGTCTAGCTCAGCACTCGACCACTAAGGTCGAGCTGATCGGCAAACTCGCGAGCCCGCACCCGCCGCCTGCCAGGCAGTTGTAGCTCGAGAAGACGGAGCGCCCCGGAAGCGCACGCGACAACAATGCCACCAGGGCCACTCGAGACAACGGTGCCTGCTGCCGCGGCGGTGTCTGCAACGGTCCTGGCAGACCAGCATTTGATACGCAGAGAGCCTGCATCATTGTCGACTGGGGCGAAACAGAACGCGCCCGGAACCGGATTATAGGCGCGGATCCGGCGCTCCAATTCGATCGCACTACGTGTCCAGTCAAGGCGTGCATCCTTCTTATCAATCTTTCCGGCATACGTGGCGGCCGATTCATCCTGCGCAACAGCGACAATTTTTTCGTCAAGAATATCCTGCAGGTTCGCAGCCAGTATTTCCCCGCCCAGCTTCGCGAGCCGATCATGCAACGAGCCCGCGGTTTCATCAGCGGCGATGGTCAGCGGCTCCGCGATGAACACCGGACCGCAGTCCAGGCCCTTCGTCATGGCCATCAGGCTAACACCGGAGGATTTGTCACCCGCCAGAATCGCCGCCTGTATGGGTGCGGCGCCCCGCCAACGCGGCAAAACCGAGGCATGTACATTGAGGCAGCACCGGGACGGGATATCCAATACGTTTTGCGGCAGTATCAGGCCATAGGCCGCAACGATCATGACATCGGGTTCGAGCGCTCGAAGCTGGGCCACAACGCCGTCGTCCCGCAAGGTGACAGGTTGCATCACCGCAATGCCGCGCTCCTCGGCATACCGTTTCACCGGGCTCGCGGTCATTCGCTTGCCGCGTCCGGCGGGTCGATCCGGCTGTGTCAGCACAGCGACGGGCACGATGCCCGAGTCGACGAGTGCCGACAACGCGACAAGCGCAAACTCGGGCGTTCCGGCGAATATCACCCTCGGATCTTTCATAACGGCGCTATTGTTTGCGACCCCCCGGTCGGCCGCCTACATGACAGCGGCAGCGGATTGATGGCGGCGTTCTTTCTGCAGCTTTTTGCGAATTCGTTGCCGCTTTGCCTCGGACAGGTAATCCACAAACAACTTGCCCTCGAGGTGATCCATCTCGTGTTGGATACAGACCGCGAGCAGCCCTTCGGCCTCCATTTCCTGCGCATCGCCTTGCCGATCCAGGAATCGAACCCGAATGTGCTCCGCGCGTTCCACCTCTTCGTAGTATCCAGGCACCGACAGGCACCCCTCGTCGCTGACGATTACGCCGTCCTTCTCCAGAAGTTCGGGGTTAATCAGCACGTGCGGTTCGGACTTGTCGGCTGAGACATCGGTTATCAACAGACGCTTGTGCACGTCCACCTGCGTCGCAGCCAACCCTATGCCGGGTGCGGCATACATCGTCTCGAACATGTCGCCTATCAGGGCGCGTAACGCATCGTCAACGACTGCAACGGGGTTCGCCTTTGTCCTGAGCCTCGGGTCAGGGAATTCCAGAATCTTCAGTTTCGCCATAATTTCCTGAAAGCCATTGTTGCGGTCGAACGTGCAAAATCAACCCATTCAGACATAATTAATCCGGCCATATTTCGTGTAAACCCCTACAATAACGACCTAAATGTTTGACTTTATTGAATAAGATGTCAGACAATGCCGCCTGAAAAACGCCCTTTCCAGCCGCATTTTGGAAGGAAATGTGACGTGATTAGCAGCCTGAGCTTGATCGGACCGACATAGTATAGCAATGCCCGGAAAGCCCCGGCTCGAACCTATTTGTATGGAGCACCCGCGACTTATGTCTCTCAGCAAGATTTGCCTGCAAAACAGTTACCGGCTGACCCTTACGACGCTGGCCGTAACCCTGGCCGGATGCTCTCTGAATCCGTTTTCCAGCGATGATTCACCAAGCGCGAGTACGCCTGTAGTCTCGTCATCGCAAACGGCAGGCGATGCGTCGTCCTCGCTGGAGCCGACTCAAGCCAGCACGGCTGCGCAGCCGTCGTACAGTGAACCCGTTCTGCAGCGCATGAGCGACCCAGTGCCGCTTGCGTCAGGTCACCCGAATGAGTACGTGGTGCAGGTAGGCGACACCCTGTGGGACATTGCCGGAAAATTCCTCAAGGACCCCTGGTACTGGCCCGAAATCTGGTACGTAAACCCCGACATTGAAAACCCGCACCTTATTTACCCCGGTGATGTGCTTGGCCTCGTTTATATTGACGGACAACCGCGCATCACCAACTTGCGGGGATCGGCCTACCGGATGTCGCCACAGGCCCGCGTGACGCCGCTGACGGAGTCGATCAACACTATCCCTTATGAGGCTGTCGCCGCTTTCCTGCGCTCGGGAAAAATCGTTGAGAAAGATGAGGCAGAGAGTTTGCCGTATCTGCTCGCGACCCGCGGTGATCACCTCGTCGCGGCCGCAGGCAACGAGATCTATGTGCGTGGCCTCGCAGGAGAACAGCCTGGCAGTCGTTTCAACGTTGTTCACATCGGCGATCCGCTGATGGACCCGGATGACAACCGGCTTATTGGCTACCAGGGCATCCTGGTTGCCGACGGCACCTTGCGCCGCGGCGGAGATCCCGCGACGGTCGTACTCACGGATACAGCACAGGAAGCTATAAAAGGAGACCGGCTGATCCCGGAGTTAGTGGACGTGCCGCTCAACTTCTTCCCGAAAGCGCCCAGTAGCGTTATAGATGGCCGCATTCTCGCGGTTGTAGGTGGCGTCACGCAGATTGGTCAGTATCAGGTCGTGGTCATGAATCGCGGCTCGGGTGACGGGCTCGCGGTTGGCGATGTCCTTACAGTCTTCCAGGCTGGCGAGGAGGTCCGCGATCGCGTCCAAGGCGGTAAGGTCAAGCTGCCCGATGAAGAAGCGGGCACGGTCATGGTATTCAAGACTTACGACCGCATCAGCTACGGGCTCGTGATGGAGGCCACGCAGGCCCTCCACGTGCTCGATTTCGTGCGCAATCCGACCCGCTAAGCACTTTTCGACACAGTAGCTATGACGGCGCCGTTACGGCGCCGTTTTTTTGCGTGCCAATTGCGGCGATTCGATCCAGTTACAGGCGCGAGCTACCGGGCTATTGGCTGTATTATTGTGTCAACGCACAAGCTCGGACTCGGTCATGGACCAAAAAAACCGCGCCTGGCTGATTCTGGCACACGCGCATCTGCGCGTCGCGGAACTACAGCTTTTGTTGCCGAGGTTTGGCGACGTTGACAACATTGTCGTGCAACAACGTCGCGACCTGGTACAGGCTGGCCTGTCCGATGAAAAAAGTTCGGCCATTGCATCACCTGACAACAAGGGGCTCTCCCGGGCCTTGACGTGGCTCGACCACGACGCGCACCAGGTGATCGCGTTCGGTCAGGACAGTTACCCGGAACTCCTGACACAGATTCCCGGGCGGCCGCTCCTCTTATACGTCAACGGCGACGTCGATACCCTGCACCTGCCATCACTCGCGATCATTGGCAGTCGAAACCCGACCCGCGGCGGCCTGCGCAATTCGGTTGAGTTCGCCCGGCACCTGGCAAAACAGGGTTTCTCGATCGCCAGCGGCCTGGCGGAAGGCATCGATACCGCCGCTCATCGGGGTGCTCTCGACGTGGGCGGCAAAACGGTTGCGTTTCTCGGCCACGGCATCGATCGCGTGTACCCTGCTGTCAATCGAAACCTCGCGCACGCTATCTCCGAAAATGGCGCGCTCATCACCGAGTATCCCCTCGGCTCGCGACCGCTGCGCTGGCATTTCCCGGAACGCAATCGGCTGATCAGTGGTCTGTGTCTCGGAACCCTGGTCATTGAAGCGGCCAGGCGGAGCGGCTCTCTAATCACGGCGCGGCTTGCAGCCGAACAGGGCCGTGAAGTTTTCGCGCTGCCGGGCTCTATCCATAATCCGCTGGCACGAGGCTGCCATGAGCTTATCCGACAAGGTGCGAAACTCGTCGAAGCGGCCAACGACATTCTCAACGAGCTCGCGCCGCTGGCCGGGCACATGATGCGAAACACAACGGAATCAACATCTTCGGAAACGCCGGCCATAAACACCGACAGCGACTACGAGGAGCTGCGCACTATTCTGAGTCATGACCCGATAACGATCGACGAGCTGGAGAGTCAATCCGGATTGACGATTGACCAGCTTTCCTCCATGCTTCTGATCCTGGAGCTCCATGGAGAGGTGGAGTCATTGTCCGGTGGACGATACGCCTTATCAGGTTGAGCATTTAGTCAAAAGACATCGCAAGGAGCCGCTCCAGGCATGAAAGAAAACGTACTTGACGTGCTCATGTATTTGTTCGAGACATACGTCGACACGGAAGAAGAACCCGAACCCGACCAGAACGAGCTTCGTGCCGAGTTGTCGCGCGCGGGATTTGGCGACGCCGAGATAGATCGCGCACTTCTGTGGCTGGATGGTCTGACCGACCAACAGCAGTGCCTCGACTACGGAGGCCAAAACGGGCGCGGCACTCGCATCTACAACGACTTCGAACACGAAAGACTGGATTCGTCGTGTCGCGGTTATATCACCTATCTTGAGCAGATCGGCATTCTGTCGCCGCCGCAGCGCGAGATACTCGTGGACCGTTTGCTGGCGCTGGAAACGCCGGACATAGACGTCGAACAAATCAAGTGGGTTGTACTCATGGTCCTGTTCAGTCAACCGGGCCAGGAGCTTGCCTACGCCCGCATGGAAGACCTTGTATTTGAGGAAACTTCGGGCTCGATTCACTAGAAGGATATTGCGAATTCCTTGACACGCAGCAAACAAGGCTGTTATTGAACCGCGGCACAATCCGCGGTTTTTTAGTTTTGGGGCCCAAATCAGAAGATGTCAAAGAATCTCATCATTGTTGAATCGCCTGCCAAGGCGAAGACCATCAGCAAATACCTGGGCAAGGATTTCGATGTCTTGGCCTCCTATGGCCACGTTCGCGATCTTGTGCCCAAGGAAGGGGCCGTCGATACCGACAACCGGTTTTCAATGAAGTACCAGGTCATCGAGCGTAACGAGAAACACGTCAAGGCCATTATTCGCGCCCTGAAGAAAGCCGACGCTCTATACCTCGCAACTGACCCGGATCGTGAGGGAGAAGCCATTTCGTGGCATCTGATCGAGTTGCTCAAGGAAAAGAAAGCCCTCGGTTCAAAAGCCGTGCATCGTGTCGTCTTCCATGAGATCACCAAGCAGGCCGTGCAGGATGCGGTCGCCAATCCGCGTGAAATATCCGGCGACCTGGTCGGTGCGCAACAGGCTCGTCGTGCACTCGATTACCTGGTCGGTTTCAACCTGTCACCGCTATTATGGAAGAAAGTCCAGCGAGGGCTGTCCGCCGGTCGTGTACAAAGCCCTGCGCTGCGCATGATTGTCGAGCGGGAGCTCGAGATCGAGGCATTCAAGGCGCGCGAATACTGGTCTGTTGAAGCCGACGTCAGCAAGAACGAACAACCGTTCACGTCACGGCTTGTCAGCTACAAGGGTGAGAAAGTAGAGCAATTCAGCTTCGAGAACGAAGACGCTGCACGCGAGGTGGAGAAGACGCTTCTCGATGCCGCGCAAGGTGAGCTCAATGTTCTCAGCGTTTCCAAGAAGCAGCGACGTCGCAACCCCACTGCGCCATTCACCACATCAACGTTGCAGCAGGAGGCGTCTCGCAAGCTCGGCTTCAATACTCAACGCACCATGCGTGTCGCTCAAAAGCTTTATGAAGGCTTAGAACTTCCGGGTGAGGGGAACGTCGGCCTCATCTCTTACATGCGTACCGACTCGGTGACACTCGCGGCATCCGCTGTCGATGAGATCCGCCAGGTGATTACAGAGCGCTACGGCAAAGAGAACGTTCCCGAATCTCCCCGTGAATTCAAGAACAAGTCAAAAAACGCGCAGGAAGCGCACGAAGCAATTCGTCCGACGTCCGTCTCTTATATCCCGGACGGAATCAGGGGTGCTTTGGACGAGGACCAGTACAAACTCTACTCGTTGATCTGGAAGCGCACGATGGCTTGTCAAATGGTGCCCGCCGTTTTCGATACGGTCGCCATTGATATGGCCGCCGGTGCCGAAGATCAGGGTCACCGTATGCGCGCCAACGGTTCGGTTCTCGTCGAGCCGGGCTTCATGGCCGTCTACCAAGAAGGCAAAGACGATTCCAAGGAAGACGATAGCGATCGCCTGCTTCCGGAGGTCGCTGAAGGCGACACGATCAAGCTCGAAGAGCTGCGCACCGAGCAACACTTTACGGAGCCGCCGCCACGATTTACGGAGGCGAGTCTCGTCAAGACACTGGAAGAGTACGGCATCGGGCGACCGTCAACCTATGCCAGCATTATCGCAACGCTGAAGAATCGTGAGTATGTCGAGATGGATGCGAAGCGCTTCATCCCGACTGATATCGGCCGAATCGTCAATGGTTTCCTGACCGAGCACTTTACGCAGTACGTTGACTACGACTTCACAGCAAAGCTCGAGGACGATCTCGACCTTGTGTCGCTCGGTGAAAAGGACTGGGTGCCGCTGCTCGAAAAGTTCTGGGGGCCGTTCCACGAACTCTGCGAGGACAAGGAAGCGTCGGTGACCCGTGAGCAGGTCGCACAGGCGCGGGAGCTGGGTACCGATCCGAAAAGTGGCAAGCCCGTTACCGTGCGCATGGGTCGTTACGGTCCGTTCGTCCAGATTGGCACCAAGGATGACGAAGAAAAGCCGAAGTTCGCGGGCTTGCGGCCAGGCCAGAAAATGAATGACATCGATCTCCAGACGGCGCTGGAGTTGTTCAAGTTACCGCGCAAACTCGGCGAAACGCCTGAAGGCTTGCCTGTATCGGCCAGCGTCGGCCGCTTCGGCCCCTACATACGCTACGGTGACAAGTACGTGTCGATTCGTAGTGGCGGCGACAACAACGACGACCCGTACACGATCGAGTTACCGCGCGCACTCGAGCTTATCGAGGCAAAGAAGATCGAGGACGCGAACCGTATCATTCAGGACTTCGAGCATGACGGCATTCAGGTGCTCAATGGCCGCTATGGTCCCTACATAACCGACAAGTCGAAAAATGCTCGCGCTCCCAAGGACAGGGACCCAAAGTCACTAACGCTGGAAGAGTGTAAGGAATTGCTGGCCGCGGCACCGGAGCGCGGACGCAGGGGCAAGAAGAAAGTCGCGAAAAAGAAGGCCGCAACGAGCCCGACCAAGAAGAAGGCCAAGAAGAAAAAGACCAGGAAGAAAAAGACCAGGAAGAAAACCGCGAAAAAGGCGCCGGCAAAGAAAGCGAAAAGCGGCTGAGAAAGGAGCAATGATGTTCGTCAGGCGCGCCGCTGAGATTCTGCTACGCGGTGGCATCATCGCGTATCCGACAGAGGGTGTGTTTGGTCTGGGCTGTTTGCCGAATGACGTCTCGGCAGTAGAGCGTTTACTGCGGGTCAAACGCCGCGATGCGGGAAAAGGCTTTATCCTCGTCGCAGCCACCATGGATCAACTGGACGGCTGGGTTTCTCTGCCGGACGGATGTTCTATTCCTCAACCAGATCCGACTCACCCGGTAACCTGGATCGTGCCACCTGGCGCCAGCGTGCACCCGATTATTCTCGGCCAACACAAGAACCTCGCCATCCGCATTACGAGCAACCCGATCGCCGCTGCAATCTGTGATGCCGTCGATTCGCCGATCGTGTCCACGAGCGCCAACCTGAGCGGCAAACCCACGGCACGCAACCGCATCGCCCTTCGCCGCCAATTTGGCGCTCGTGTAGACTACATCGTTCCCGGCGACTGTGGGCCCGCCTCGGGCGCATCCGAAATTCGTGACCTCTCGACCGGCAAGGTATTGCGACCCCGCTGACAATGAGCCAAATCGACGACGTCAAAGGCTACCTGGTGGCGCTGCAGAACCGCATTTGCGCCGAACTCGAGCAGCTGGATTCCAAAGCGCTGTTCGCACGCGATGCCTGGGAGCGGCCTGGCGGCGGCGGTGGCGAGAGCCGCGTGTTGACCGAAGGCGGTGTATTCGAGCAGGCAGGCGTCGGTTTTTCACACGTATTTGGTGACAAGATGCCGCCATCCGCCACCAGGACACGGCCCGAGCTTTCCGGAAAACGCTTTCAGGCCGTCGGCGTCTCGCTGGTCCTGCATCCGCTCAATCCGTATATCCCGACAACGCACGCGAACCTACGGTTTTTCACGGCTGGCGACCAAGAGCCCGTGTGGTGGTTCGGCGGTGGCTTCGACCTGACGCCTTATTATCCATTTCATGAAGACGTGCTGCATTGGCATAGGACTGCGAGGGCGGCCTGTGAGCCTTTTGGTGAGGCCCTGTACCCGCGCTACAAGGAATGGTGTGACAAGTACTTCTATCTGAAGCATCGCGACGAAACACGCGGCGTCGGTGGGCTGTTTTTCGATGATATCAACGAGCAAGGCTTCGACAAGAGTTTTGCTTTCGCGCAGTCGGTGGGCGACAGTTTTCTCCGTGGCTACAAGCCCATTGTAGAAAAGCGTGTCGCACATCCTTACGGTGACCGTCAGCGCAATTTCCAGCTCTACCGTCGCGGCCGATATGTCGAGTTCAACCTGCTCTATGATCGCGGTACCTTATTCGGTCTGCAGTCGGGCGGAAGAACCGAGTCAATACTGATGTCCCTCCCGCCGCAGGTGCGCTGGGCCTACAATTGGCACCCGGAGCCAGGATCGGCCGAGGAAACGCTGTACCGGGAGTACCTGAAGCCCCGTGACTGGCTCGGCGAGACCGATGCCTGACAGACGAGCTTTTTGCCGTGTGGTAACGTCTTGTAGTAAGTGTTTTTTCGGCCATGACGATGCGAGGAACTATGTCCTGGATTGAAGAAGTTGAAGTCAGCGAAGCTGCCGGAAAACTGGCGAAGATGTACGCTGCACTGATCAAGCAGCGCGGCAAGGTATCCAACATTCTCAAGGTCCACGGTCTCAATCCTGAAGCGATGGGCAACCACCTCGATCTGTACATGACACTGATGTTCGGCAAGTCCGGTCTGAGCCGGGCCGAGCGTGAGGCCATCGCCGTCGTCGTTTCAGCCAATAACGATTGTGAATATTGTGTCAACCATCACGCCGAGGCACTCAGGCGTTACCTCGACGATGAAGAGACGGTCAATCTGCTAATGGCGGCAGACGGCCTGGAAACGCTTGAACCACGTCTAAGTAATATCGTAAGGCATGCAGAGAAGCTCACTACGGCGCCCGCGGCAATGACTGAGAGCGACCTCGGGGAGCTTCGTGCAGAGGGACTTTCCGACAACGACATTCTCGATCTGACGTTGATCGTCTCATATTTCAATTTCGTCAATCGTATTGCCCTGGGCCTCGGCGTCACGTTCTCAGCCGAAGAACTAAGCGGCTACCGGAATGATTGATTAACAGCATGCCAATGAACGTCGATCGCTTAATATTACTTTGCGGCCTGCTACTGGCCTCCGCGGCGGCCATGGCGCAAAGTGCATCGTCTCTGCGCGATGCCGGCGCCGTTCCTTTAAGCCTTGCTGGCAGTGAAGACCCGACCACAACGCGGGTCTACATCGTGCAGCTGCGACAGCCTTCCGCGGCAGAACACCACGCCAAGCTATCCAAAACCACCGCACGTCCCGTCACAAGTGACAAACAGCGTTCTCGCCTGGACAAGAACAGCCCGACCTTGAAGGCCTACGCGCAACAATTGGCCGATCAGCAAGACAAGGTACTGACAAAAGCCGGTCCTGGCGTTCAGAAAATCTATAGTTACAAATTCGGCCTCAACGGTTTCGCGGCCCACATGAGTGCTGCGCAAGCACACAAGCTCGAAAGCCTCCCAGAGGTACTCAATGTCTGGGAGGATGAAATTCGTCCCATGGCAACGCGCCACAGCCCGACGTTTCTGGGTCTTTTCGACAACGACGCAGGCCTGAGAAGCGCTGAGGCGCTGGATGGCGACGGTGTCATTATTGGCATCATCGACAGTGGTGTCGCGCCCGAACACCCGGCGCTTACCGACGCGCGCGAGGCCGATCGGCCGAGCCTGTGCCGCAGCAGCTGGGCGGACACGACGCTGCTCGGCAGGTGGCTCTGTCACCGCTTTAACAAACGCCCGGATGTACTGGTTTTCGAGGCGCCCGAAAGCTGGAACGGAGAATGCGAGCCTGGCGAACAATTCACTGAGGCCGACTGCAACAACAAGCTGATTGGTGCGCGCTGGTTTATCGACGGTGCGCTCCAGTCGGGTCCTATCGATCAAAACGAAATACGCTCGGCGCGCGATGTCGACGGACACGGCACTCATACGGCGACCACCGCCGCCGGTAATCGCAGCAGCGCATCGATATTCGGCACGCTGATTGGCGACATAGAGGGGATCGCCCCCAAAGCCCGGGTGGCCGCCTACAAGGCTTGCTGGCTGAGGCCGGGCGACACGCGTGCAAGCTGCAATACCTCCGACCTTGCGAACGCCATCGATGCGGCGGTTGCGGACGGTGTCGACATCATCAGCTATTCCATTGGTAGCTCGCTGAAGAGGATAACGGCGCCTGACGACATCGCGCTGATGGCGGCCACGAAAGCCGGCGTGTTGTCTGTCGTTGCCGCGGGCAATGAAGGACCAAACCTGGGGACGATCGGTTCGCCGGCCGGTGGGCCGTGGGTGATCACAGCCGCCGCCTCGAGCCGTGAGGGTGAGTCGTCCGTCGAGGCATTGCAGATCAACACGCCAGCCTCACTGGCCGGCAAATACGCGACGAAAGAGGCCAATTTCACGCCGCCGCTGCAAGACAATGACCCGATCGAAGGCCCGCTAATTCTCGTCGACGACAACGACGACTCGTTGCCGGACGGATCGACCGGTACGTCATCGGACGCCTGCCAGGCGCTCATCAACGGCGATGAAATTAGCGGCAACATCGCCCTGATCCAGCGCACGGGCTGCCTGTTCGAAGACATGGTGAAGAATGCCGCGGACGCTGGTGCCGTTGCCGCCGTGGTTTACAACAATGCGGGCGATCCCATCGTAATGCACGGGACGACAGATATCGCCGACATCCCGGCTCTAATGATCGGCCAGGCGGATGCCAACCTGATTCTCGCGGAGCTGGACAATGGCAACGAGGTTGAGGTTGTTCTTGACAAGAGTTTCCTGTTAACGACAGACGACACCGGCAATGTCATGGCATCTTTCTCGGCTCGCGGTCCTGCTCCCGTCCCCGACATTCTCAAGCCCGATGTCACCGCGCCCGGCATCAACATACTGGCAGGTTTCACGCCCGACGCGGCGAATGCGGCCCCCGGCGAAAATTTTGCATTCCTGAGTGGTACTTCCATGTCGACACCTCACGTCGCGGGTGTCGCTGCATTGCTATTCCAAGCTCACCCTGGCTGGACACCAGCTGCGATCAAATCCGCGCTGATGACCACGGCCCGGCAGGATATCAAGGCCTCGGCTGGCCTGGGCGATGCCAATCCATTCGATTTCGGTGCCGGTCACATCGCACCAAATAGTGCGTTCGATCCCGGGCTTGTATTCGACGTCAGCGACGACGAATACGATGCCTTTGCTTGCGGGATCGCGTCACCGGCGGTCGCCGCGACACGCTGTGACGAGCTGGCGACAGCCGGGTTTTCTTTCGCCGCCGCGGAGCTGAATCTACCGTCGATTGCTATGTCCGATCTGACCGTTCAGCGCACTGTGAGACGCCGCGTCACCAACGTCAGCGATGAAGCGGACGCTTATACTGCAAGCGTTGATGCACCACCGGGAATGAGCATCGATGTGAGTCCATCGAGCCTCGCCCTCGGCCCGGGAGAATCGGCCGATTTCGACATTACGCTCAACTACTTGTCCGGCCCCCTCGATCTCTGGCGTTTCGGCTCCCTGACCTGGTCAAGCGCAACGCGCGATGTCTACAACCCAATCGCGGTAAGGCCAACGTCCATTACCGCGCCACAGGAAATCACATCGTTTGGCGGTACCGGCACGACGAGTTTCGACGTCGAATTTGGCTATTCCGGTGGCTATTCACCGGGCGTTCACGGCCTGAATCTGCCGCTCATCCTCGATGGCTTTGTCGATAACGATCCGACCAAGACATTTTCGTTTCGAACCACGAATGGCGTTACATCTCACACTATTTCCGTACCGGCCGATCAGCTGTACCTGCGCTTTTCGTTGTTCGACGCGCTCACAGACGGGGATGACGATCTAGACATGTACGTGTATTACTGCGGCGCCGACGGTAGCAGTTGCAACAAGATAGGCGAGAGCGGCGAGCCAACATCGGAAGAACAATTCGACGTGTATCGTCCGGCGGCCGGCCTCTATGCCGTGCTCGTCCATGGCTTCGAGACGGACGAGGTTTCGGGCGGGCCGGGCGCAAATTACCAATTGCTCGGGTGGGCTTTCGGCATCAATGACGACAAAGGCAATATGAGCGCATCAGGACCGGCGTTTGTCAGCGCCGGCGCCACAGAGACCGTGACGATTAACTGGTCCGGCCTAGTTTCGAACACGATCTACCTCGGCGGCATATCGCACAACACGCCGCAGGGTATTTCGGGGCTCACGCTCATTACTATCGGTAACTGATCGCGACCGATCGCAGCGGGCGGACTAGGCCAGCCAACCCTTTGTCTTCGACGATCGGCTATACCAGATCTCGAAGATGCAGATGACGATCACGACCGACGGCAAATACAAGGCAGTGTTGCCCCATACTCCGTGCCAATCGCTCAATATGAATGCGTTGAAATCCTGAACGAGCACGGCGATAAACGACACGATAAAGATTGGGAAGGCGAGCGCCTTGCGCAACAGAAGCAGTGCGCTGGCGATCACGCCCGCCGTAACCGCGATTGCATAAGCGGAGGTCGCCCAGGCCGGCTCGTTTTGCATCCACGCTTGCTGGGCCTCGGTGAAGTTTGCCGCCATCATCTCCGGCGTCATCGTGACCTGCGTGTAGTAGCCAAACAACCCGAGCAGGTTCCAAAACAGAAGACCGGTTGCGATTACCCAGTACGTGGTCGGCGGGCTGCCGTTCAATTCATCAGACATGGTAATTCCCCCTTATTCTTTATTTTTAGCGGGATTGACAGAATATTCCGCTTGCAGTCGCACAATTGCAAGCGCCTGAGCACTCATTTTTTTTGCTTGGCCAGCGCTGCGCAAGGTTTGTGGCGAAAGCAGCCCGTAACATGGTCGTTAACCATGCCGGTCGCCTGCATGTGCGCGTAGATAATCGTGCTGCCAACGAACTTGAAACCACGCTTCTTCAGGTCTTTGCTAAGCGCGTCCGACTCGGGCGATGTCGCTGGCACATCGCTGTCCGATTTAAACGAATTCTGCACAGGTTTGCCGCCAACGAAACTCCAGATATAGTCACAAAACGTAGCGAACTCCTGCTGCACTTCAAGAAAGGCTTTCGCATTGCTGATCGCGGACTCCACCTTCAGGCGGTTTCTGACAATCGCCGGGTCCAGCAGTAGTTTCTCTATGCGTTTCTTCGTAAAGCACGCGACTTTCTGCGGGTCGAATTCCGCAAACAGTTTTCGGTATCCGTCTCGCTTGTTGAGGATCGTTGACCAGCTCAGGCCCGCCTGCGCCCCCTCGAGAATCAGGAACTCGAACTGCGTGCGGTCGTCCCATACCGGCACGCCCCACTCCTTGTCGTGGTACTCGATGTAATCGAGGCTCACCCCCTCGGCCCATTTGCAACGCACGAAAGCTTTACTCACGTCGGTCTCTATTCATTTCCGAGGCTCTAATCTAGCAGTCACCGCAGCTCGGGTCAGCCGGCAAAAAACGGCTGCTTGCATAAAAAAAGCCCGCGCGGTTGCGCGGGCTTTATGACGCCAGTTGTCAGGCTGGGCTTAAGACGCGCCTCCACAGGAGCCTTCGCCTTCCTTCTCGCCACAGCTACCTTCACCACAGCTGCCTTCACCCTTCTTTTCGTCTTTTTCGCCGCAAGAGCCTTCGCCCTCTTTCTCACCGCAAGAACCTTCGCCTTCTTTCTCACCGCAAGAACCTTCGCCTTCCTTCTCGCCGCAGGAGCCTTCGCCTTCCTTCTCGCCACAGCTACCTTCACCACAGCTACCTTCACCCTTCTTTTCGTCTTTTTCGCCGCAAGAGCCTTCGCCGCAAGACCCTTCACCCGCGCCAAGCATGTAACCGGTATTCAGTGTTGACATCGAAAACGGACTTTCGACGGCATCCGCATTCACTGCCCCGCTGAGAGCGAACGTTCCGGCCAGTGCGGCACCCACAGCCAGTGCAACCGGCTTGACTATTTTCTTTTCTGACATCTTCAAATCTCCTACCAGGATTATTTGCCCAAGACCGGGCGCTCATTGCTCAGCGAAGGTCGTATCAGGTACTCCACATCACTGAATTCACTACACTCTTTTCAATACGCTCGAGATTCTCATCCCGAGCACCGATAATCGCGATACTGCCGGTGCCAACCGGCAGGATCACGCCATGAATATTCTCGCCATCCAATGCCTCGGCCATGCCGACGTTTTCTTCCGCCATCAGCAGGATGGTGACGGGGCCATGCTCGCCCTGGATGACCAGGTGCGGCACTGTCTTGCCGTTGATCACGCAGCTCTGTGCATACGTAATCAGCCCGGCATTGTGATCCATCTGCGCGATGTTGGCCGGCACAACCTTCGCGAGGCGCGCGTTCGTCACAGGCTTGTCGGACACCCTCAACGAGTAGGGCTCGTGATCGAGGTGTGCCAGCACCTCTTCGGCCAGCGAGTCATAACTGACACCGAAGCCAAACATGCGAAAACCGATCACCGCTGCGAGCATCACCGTCGCGGCGACTGCAAACCAGGCTGGCTTCGAGAGTTGCGCACGCGCCGCCAGAGGCACGACATTCGCCTGGTCAATCGTCGCTAGCTCGGGGATGTTCAAGTCCGGCACATCGAGCTGCATTGCCCTGGCGATCTTGACGTTCAGCGACTGCATCTCAAAGCGGAACGCCTGGCACTCGGCGCACGCAGACAGGTGACCGGCCCCGCCATCAAATGCCGGGTCTGCCGCAATCTGTTGTCTGTAGTCTTCGCAGTTCATCATTTATCGCCGGTCATCAATCCAATCGTCAATCCAATCGCCGGGCTCACGAACGCTCCTCCCGAGCCACGTTGTCCTTCAACTTCAATCGGGCCCGGTGCAGGCGCGTCAGTACCGCACCTTGTTTGAGTCCCATCAGCTCTCCGATCTCGGTGGTGCTGTAGCCCATCAGGACCTGCAGCACCAGCGGCTCTCGATAATCATCGTCGAGCTCGAAGATCGCCTCTCTGAGCTCAGCGAGCTCTTCGTTCGGCGCCTCAGCGAGCAATGCCGCCTGAGATGCCGTCAAATTGTCTATGTCCACCGTTTCCAGCCGACGCCGCTCGAAGTAACGAGCATTTTCCCGCCGCACGATGGTCAGCAACCATGGTTTGGCGGCGTCATCGTCACGCAGCGCGTCCAGCGACTTCCAGGCACGCAACAACGCCTCCTGAACAACATCCTCCGCAATGGACTTGTCCCTGCTGAGCCACGCCGCATAGCGGTACATATCCGGATGAAACACCGCCACGATTCGGTCAAATCTCCGCCTTCGGTCGGCCTCAGCACTGCTACTGTTCATACGAGATGACCCGCCTGTCGTCATTTTTATTACTGTATTCACTCAATACCGTGATTAAGGCGTGGAAACCGTGCCTAAATACAGGGAAAATAAGAACTTCTCTTTATTATTCTAAATTCCTATGAGTGCATCGCCCCCCGGACAGTTCCCAGAGACACGCCTGCGGCGCAGTCGCCGTACTCCTGCACTGCGACGCCTGGTGGCGGAAACCCGACTCTCCAGCGCCGATTTCATCTACCCGGTCTTCGTCCTGGACGGGGAAGGGCACACCGAAGCCGTGCCGTCCATGCCCGGCGTTAGCCGCAAGAGCATCGATGGCTTGCTGCCAGAGCTTACCCGAGCCTGCGAGCTCGGCATACCCGCCGTCGCCCTGTTTCCGGTCATCGACGCCGACCTGAAGACTCTGGATGGCTCCGAGTGTGCCAACCCCGACGGCCTGGTGCAGCGAACGGTGCGGACAATCAAAGACGCGCTGCCGGACCTCGCTGTCATGACGGACGTCGCCCTGGACCCATACACGACTCACGGACAGGACGGCATCATCGACGACAGCGGTTATGTGCTCAACGACGAGACCGTCGCCATGCTCGTCAGACAGACGATCTCACATGCCGAGGCAGGAGCCGATATCGTTGCGCCCTCCGACATGATGGACGGACGGGTTGGCGCGATGCGTCGTGCGCTCGAGGAAAATGGTCACATCAACACACTGATTCTTGCGTATGCCGCCAAGTTTGCATCAGCTTTCTACGGACCATTCCGGGATGCGGTGGGCTCGGCCGAGAATCTAGGCGGCGGCGATAAATCAACCTACCAGCTTGCGCCGTCCAACAGCGATGAGGCCGTGCGCGAAGTCGCCCTTGACCTTGCGGAGGGCGCCGATCTCGTCATGGTCAAACCGGCGCTGCCGTACCTCGACATCGTTCGCCGCGTCAAAGACACCTACCAGGTACCGACGTTCGCCTACCAGGTCAGCGGCGAATACGCGATGCTCAAGGCGGCAGCAGCGAATGGCTGGCTCGATGAGCGTGCCACAGTGCTCGAGTCATTACTGAGCATCAAGCGAGCCGGCGCCAATGCCATCCTCACCTACTTTGCGACTGACGCGGCTCGCTGGCTTTTGGAGGAGAAATAATGTCAGTTGATCGCTACGGCGTAATGGGATACCCGGTCACACAGAGCCGTTCGCCGATGATACACCGCTTATTTGCCGCACAGACCGGCCAGGAAATTCAGTACGAACTGCTGCAAGTCTCACCGGACAAGCTGGAGCAGGCCGTGCGCCAGTTTCAACGGACCGGAGGCAAGGGCCTCAACATTACAGTACCGCACAAGACCGAAGTCACCCGGCTGGTGGACCACCTGAGCGAGCGCGCCAGCACGGCGGGTGCCGTCAACACACTCACATTCAAGGAAGGCGAAGTCCATGGCGACAATACCGACGGATTCGGTTTGCTTCGCGACCTCGTCGTTAATCTCGAGATAACGCTGGAAGGCATGAAGATCCTCGTGCTCGGCGCGGGAGGAGCTACCCGTGGAATCATCGGACCCCTCCTGGAAATGCAGCCGACGTCCCTGATTATCGCAAACCGCACACTTGGCAAAGCCGAGGCGCTCGCCACTCATTTTTCACGCTCGGGACCCGTGTCCGCCTGTCGCTTCAATGCCGTACCGGTGAAAGAGGATTACGGCCTGATAATTAACGCCACATCCGCTGGGGTTCGCGGCCAGACGCCACCATATCCCGGTGCCGCCGTATCGGATCAGACCATTTGTTATGACCTTTCCTATGGGCTGACGCCCACGCCGTTCAGTGTCTGGGCGAAGGAACAGGGCGCGGCGCAGTCGTTCATGGGCTGGGGCATGCTGGTAGAACAGGCGGCCGAATCATTTCGTATCTGGCGGGACGTGCGTCCTGACACCGCCGAGATCCTTGCGCGCATGACGATTAGCGCATAGTCACGAGTTCTTCGGCGCTGGTTGGATGGATTGCGACCGTATCGTCAAAATCAGCCTTGGTCGCCCCCATTCGCATTGCAACCGCAAACCCCTGCAGCATCTCGTCGGCACCTTCGCCGATTACGTGACAACCGATGACGCGCTCCTCGGCACCCGTCGTTATCAGCTTCATGGCTGAACGTTGTTTGTCCTCGCCTAAAGCGTAGTACATGCCGGTAAAGCTGGACGTGTAGACCTTGACGTCGTCGCCGAACTGGGCACGCGCCTCATCTTCGGTCATGCCTACGGTACCGATGGTCGGGTGACTGAAGATAACCGTGGGGATCAGGCGATACTCGAGATGTCGGCCGTCCATGCCGCCGTATAAACGATCCGCAAGTCGACGGCCTGCCGCTATCGCCACGGGCGTCAGCGCCTCGCGACCGGTTACATCACCCAGCGCGAAGATATTATCCACGTTGGTTTGCTGATACTCGTCCGTCGGTATGAAACCGTCACCATCCATCCGAACGCCGGCGTTGGCCACATCGAGCGTCTCGGTATTTGGCGACCGTCCTACTGCCCAGAGCAGCGTATCGACGGGGCCGAAAGAGCGCCCGTCTTTCGCGCGCAATACAATTCCATCATTGGTTTGCCGCACGGCCTCCGGAATCACGCCGGTATCGAGCGCTATGCCACTCTTTTGCATGGCGTCCATCAGCTCGGCGCCCAGCATCTTGTCGAAGCTGCGCAGCACGCCTTCCTTGCGCACGATGACGTGCGTCTTGCTGCCCAAGCCGTTGAAGACACCGGCAAGCTCGACCGATATGTAACCACTGCCCGCAATCAACACCCGTTGCGGGCGCTCTGCGAGCTCAAAAAAACCGTCTGAAGTAATGCCCAGTCCGGCGCCAGGGATATCGGGCACGATCGGCCTGCCACCTGTCGCGATGACGATTCGCTCGGACTGGTACTCGCGGCCTTCCACTGCAACCGTATTTGCGTCGACAAACCGCGCGCCGCCTTCAATATGAGTCACGCCCTTCTTGTCGAGGTTGTTACTGTAAATGCCGTTCAGTCGTTTGATGTAAGCATCGCGGCGTGACTTGAGCGCGCCCCAGTCGTGGCCGTTGACGACCAGGTCGAATCCGTAGTCAGATGCATGATGAAATTGATGCGCATGCTGCGCCGAATACCACATAACCTTTTTCGGAACGCACCCAACATTGACGCAAGTACCGCCCAATGGGCCGTACTCGACGACCGCTGCTTTCGCACCGTACTCCGCCGCACGTTGCGCGTGTGCGAGTCCGGCACTACCGCCGCCTATCACGAGGAGATCGAATCTATCCGTCACGTTTTTCTCCGTTGTTGCATCAATTCGGGCGCCAGGTGCCGACCGCGACCCGTGCTAATATTGGGCGCCGTCACGATGATATCAACCCACCTCTATGAATAACCCTTTGCTCGACACCTCGTCGTTGCCACGCTTTGATGAAATCTTGCCGGAGCACGTCGTGCCCGCGATAGAGAACATCATTGCGGAGCACAGATCGCGTCTCATTGAATTACTCGACACCAATGACGCGCCCGATATTGATTCCCTCGTCAGTCCGGTCGAACAAATGGAGCACACCCTGGGGCGCGTCTGGTCGCCGGTCAGCCATCTGCAGAGTGTACTTGGGTCGCCCGATTGGCGTGAGGCCTACAAGCAAGCACTACCCCTGCTAACCGAGCATGGCACCGAAATATCTCAGAATGAGCAATTGCAGCGTGCCTATGCGCATGTCGGGAG
>Ga0224508_10000708_pt1 | contig 32061 bp, 28 predicted proteins | sample SF_Jan12_sed_USG_4_FD_170157 | JGI IMG/M metagenome (GOLD analysis project Ga0224508, IMG submission 170157) | Sediment microbial communities from San Francisco Bay, California, United States - SF_Jan12_sed_USGS_21 | ecosystem: Environmental > Aquatic > Marine > Sediment | place: USA...
GTTGAGCGGCCTGCTTTACACTTATACGTCTGAGGCGATCGGCTCGCCCGCGGATTTCCCTCTGCCGGTCCCGTCTGACCTGAGTCCGTTCGCCGCCCTCGGTCTGACCTATCCCAACCACCAGACGGTCATCAGGGAATGGACGGCCAACGATCCCGGCAACCCTGCCGACGGTGTCAGCGGTGGCCGCGTGCTGATGCGCATCGACTCGCCGCAGTTTAACCACAATGGGGGGGCGATCGAATTCGACGACGACGGCATGCTCTTGATCGCGATCGGTGATGGCGGCGGTGCCGATGACTCGCCCGAGAAAGATATGCAAGACTTCATCGGCGTGCCCATCCTCGGCCACGGGGAGGCCGGCAACGGCCTGAACCCCGGCACCATCCTCGGCTCGATCCTGCGTATCGATCCGGCCGGCACGAACTCCCGCAACGGGCAGTACGGTATTCCGGCCGACAACCCCTTCAACCCCGATGGCACTGGCCCATTCGGCGGCCAGGCAGGTTGCGCGGACGGCGCTTGCGATGAGATCTTCGCCTATGGCTTTCGCAATCCTTTCCGCATGTCGGTCGATCGCGACACCGGCCTGATCTTGACTGGCGATGTGGGCCAAAACGACATCGAGGAGGTCGATATCGTCGTCTCAGGCGGCAACTATGGCTGGAAGATCAAAGAGGGTACGTTCTTCTTCGACCCCAATGGGCCCAACGCCGGCTTTGTCAGCAAGGACTCACCGGGCGTGCCCCCTGGCATGATCGACCCCATCGCCCAATACGACCACGATGAGGGCGTGTCGGCGATCGGCGGGTTCGTGTATCGCGGCAGGGGGGTGCGGGCGCTGCGCGGGCGCTATGTCTTCGGGGACTACACGCGCCCTCCGTTTGACCCCGGTAACGTGGTCTGTGCCGGCCGCTTGTTCGTACTCAAAGACAAGATCGGAAATGACAAGCGCCACGATGATGATGACTCTGATAGTGACTCTGACGATGATGACTTTGAAAGAGACAGAGATAGAAAGCGCATGAACGGGCTGCAGGAGCTGCAGCTTGCCACCCCCGACGGCCAGCTTGGCAGGTGTGTGCTGGGCTTTGGCCAGGATGCCGCGGGCGAAGTGTATGTGATGGCCAATACCACTGGCATCCCCGCCGGTAATACGGGCGTCGTTCTGAAGATCGTCCGGCCGTAAGTAATGCAATCAAAAGACGATCTCTTGCGCGTGACAGCGCAAGGGATCGTCGTTATCGCCCAAAAAGCGTACTGCCGATCGAAGCATCTTCGGGGGTTAGGGCTCGCGCGACGGGCGGGGCGGGTATGACTGCTGACACGCCGAATCATTTAATCATATCTCTGCTGACCCCAGGAGGATAGTCATGGTTTATGGACGACTAAGATCAAACCGACTAACGAGCTTTAGTCTGCTGTGTCTGCTGGCGCTGCTGCTTCTGCCCGGTCGCGCGATGGCCTTCGGCTTCATCGCGAGCCAATGGCAGGCCCTGTACGAAGTCCCGGCCGGACCATGCGGCTTTGCGTCCCAGTCGATGCAAAAAGTCCAAGCTGCGACCGGACAGCGTTGTCAGGTCTGTCATATCAACGCAACGGGTGGCGTACCCTGGAATGCTTATGGCTGGGATCTCAGACAGAGCGGCGTCGACTTCACTGCCGTCGAGAACCTCAATTCTGATAACGACTCCGGGAACTTCTCCAACTTCGACGAGATCTGCGCCAGCACGCAGCTTGGCACCCAGCCCGGTTGGAATGCCGACGGCACGAACCTGGCTTTCTTCGCGGACGGCAGCACCCAAGCGGCCAGCCCGCCGGGGGGCCTAGGCGATCTGGATCCGACCGGACAGCCAGCAAACCAACCGCCGGTCGCTGACGCCGGGCCCGACCAGACGGTCAACGAGGGCGATACCGTCACCCTCGATGCCAGTGGCTCCAGCGACCCCGACGTTGATCCGATCACCTACAGCTGGTCGTTCACCTCCAGGCCGAGTGGTAGCACGGCGACGCTGTCCGATCCGGCGGCGGTGATGCCGACTTTCGTGGCCGACGTGGCGGGCGATTACGTGGTGCAGCTCATCGTCAACGACGGTCTGCTGGACAGCGCCCCGGATAGTGTGGTGGTCACCGCCCAAGGGTTGAACACCCCGCCGGTGGCCAACGCCGGGCCGGATCAGGCGGTGAATGTCGGCGATACGGTCACGCTCGATGGCAGCGGCTCGAGTGATGCCGACGGCGATGCGCTGGCGTTCAGCTGGATGTTAATCGCCCCGGCGGGCAGCGGGGCGGTGCTGTCTGACCCAACCGCGGTCAACCCGAGCTTTGGGGCCGACGTGGAAGGCACGTACACCGCCACACTGATCGTCAACGACGGCATGGTGGACAGCGCCCCCGATAGTGTGGTCGTCACCGCCACAGTGGGCAATCGTGCCCCCACCGCCAACGCCGGGCCCGACCAGAACGTCACCGTGGGTGCCGCGGTCATGCTCGATGGCAGCGGCTCGAGCGATCCCGATGGCGATGCGTTGACCTACAGCTGGACGTTAACCGCCCCGGCGGGCAGCGGGGCGGTGCTGTCTGACCCAACCGCGGTCAACCCGAGCTTTGGGGCCGACGTGGCTGGCGACTACGTGGTGCAGCTCATCGTCAACGACGGCGAGTTTAATAGTGCGCCGGATAGTGTGAGCGTCACCGCCACAGTGGGGAATCGTGCCCCCACCGCCAACGCCGGGCCCGACCAGAACGTGACCGTGAGTGACACCGTCACCCTCGATGGCAGTGGCTCGAGCGATCCCGATGGCGATGCGCTGACCTTCAGCTGGTCGTTAACCACCGTCCCAGCTGGCAGCGCGGCCACGCTCTCAGACCCGAGCGCGGTTAATCCGACCTTTGGGGCCGATGTGGAAGGCGACTACGTCGCCCAGCTCATCGTCAACGACGGCGAGTTTGACAGCGCACCGGATACGGTGATGATCACGGCCACCGTTGTTCCTCCGCAAAATACCCCGCCGGTGGCCAACGCCGGGCCCGACCAAACGGTCAACGAGGGCGATACCGTCACCCTCGATGGCAGTGGCTCGAGCGATCCGGAGAACGATACGCTGACCTTCAGCTGGTCGTTCACGTCGGTACCCGCGGGCAGCGGGGCGACGCTGTCCGATCCGGCGGCGGTGATGCCGACCTTCGTGGCCGATGTCGCCGGCACCTACGTGGTGCAGCTCATCGTCAACGACGGTCTGCTGGACAGCGCCCCGGATAGTGTCGTGGTCACCGCCCAAGGGTTGAACACTCCGCCGGTGGCCAACGCCGGGCCCGACCAAACGGTCAACGAGGGCGATACCGTCACCCTCGATGGCAGTGGCTCGAGCGATCCGGAGAACGATCCACTGACCTATAGCTGGTCGTTCACGTCGGTACCCGCGGGCAGCGGGGCGACGCTCTCCGATCCGGCGGCGGTGATGCCGACCTTCTTTGCCGATGTCGCCGGCACCTACGTGGTGCAGCTCATCGTCAACGACAGGGAGTTTGACAGTACGCCCGATACCGTGACCATCACGGCCGAAGGCGTGCAACCGCCCACCGGCGGCGAGCAACTCTATAATGCCAACTGCGTCTTCTGCCACGGTGACCCGTTCAACGGCCCGGCGGTGGATCCGACGCTCGTCGGTCAGCGGCGGGTCACCGGCGCCCGGGAATGTTCGATCGAGGCCGCGATCTTTGGCAACCCCAAGGGGGATAGGGATGAGGTACGATTCCCCGACGGCGTACCCGAGATGGCCTTCCTGCAGGGGCTCCCCGAGGCGGATATTCTGGCGATCTCGGAGTACCTGAACTCGCAGGGCGTCCCGGGTGAGCGGCGCTACATCACGGCGTGCGCCGGCTGTCACGGTAATGACGCCCGCGGCGGTTTCGTCGACGAGGACGTGCGCGGCGAGGATGTCAAGGAGATCAGGGAGGCGATCTTCGACGAAGACCCGATGCGCTTCCTGCGTTGTCTGCCGAAACAGCCCGACATCGTTGAGATCGGTCGTTTTCTCGAGAGCTTGGATGACGACGACACGGACGACACGGACGACACGGATGACACGGATGACACGGATGACACGGATGATAACGACAAGGAGCACGATTCTGATTGATTCGGATTAAAACTGACTACTAATTAAGGCCTGGCCGGGGGTTCCTCCCCCCGGCCTTTTTTTGGCGCCCCACCCGGCCATGAAGCGCACAGCGGGGCAGGTCCGTTACAGAGGCCCTGGTATGTGAAACGCCTGGAAGAGTTCATTAAGGCCCAGAACGGACGCGAAAGCGGTCATAGAAATTTTGATGCAAAACCGCACGTCTACGAATTTATGAGTAGCTGCTTGGGGGTCGGGAACAGGCGTTCCTGTCAGCTACGAAACACGCGGTTCGACCGAAATATTAGACAATCGCTGGTTTATTCAGACAGGGGCTTTTTGAAATTGGAAGTAAGGTACTATCATTGGACCGTGCTGAAATCGAACCAGCGCCCCTCTGATTAAAAGGCGGATGCTCAAACGTTGTGTTTCAATGAGTTAAGCACGAATTGCCAAATATTTCGCTGAGTTTGTACTTCGTTTTGAATCAAATCGTTAGGTTTCATTCGGCAGCGGATATTTGGCAGCGTCACGAATAGTATTGCATTTTGTCGATCGATACGAGAGCCGACATGATGCATCTTCCGTATGGTCTGAAATTTGGGAACGAATTAACGGGCTAAGATTACGACGCTCGTCAGATGCCAGTGAGCCAGGGCGTTAAAGTCGCGAGTCTGGAGTCTAGAGTCAAAACACTTCAAGCATAACGACTCGAAACTCTAGACGTTATCTGACTGTCAGGCAACTGATCGGTGAGAGGTTACAGACTTTGCGGGAAACGCTGCCGAGAAATACTTCCTTGACCTTACCGAGCCCACGGCTTCCCATCACGATGAGATCGACATGGTGGCGCTTGGCATGCTTGACAATAGCAGTTGCCGGATCACCGTCATCCATCGCAGTACGAACATCCTTTGCGCCTTTCTTTTTCGCTCGTGTCTCGGCGTCACTCAGAATTTGCCGGGCAACAAACTCGAGAATGTCTGCTTCCCGCCCGGCGATCTTTTCCACTCGTGCCATTCTCAGCAACTCAGGTGGTAACTGCATGTGTCTGACTACGTGAAGTATGTTAAGCGAAGACCCATACTTTGCGGCCACGTCTGCGGCGAGATCGACTGCCCTGTTAGCTGCCCGAGAAGCATCGGTCGCAACGAGGATACGTTTAATCATTTTTGTCTCTCCTCCCGGTCGCGTAGATTGACAATTATTTGCGTGGGGGTTTGTAACCGAACGTTCCTGATGGACAACGAGGTTAACATGAGATGGGGGCTGATTCGAGTCTGCCTGTGTAAGGTCGATAGTTGCTCTTTTGTGTAAGCCCCTGGGTCCGCAACGATTGAATCCACATCATACAAGGCTTCGGCGATACAGATTTGGAGTTCAGGAGTTTTGTTGTAGTCGTCTTGGAGGGGGTAGAAGCAGGGCATGGTGTGTCGCCCGTGGGGGCACCCGTTTGTCGGATTGCTGTTGATCTCTCATCAGAAAGGAGCATGATAAGCACCCTCTCAAGAAGAACTAGCGTCAACAAGGTTCGTTGCAAGGCCACCATGGAGGAGGCAGCTATGAAACAGTCACCTACCTAGTTCTAGCAAGCCTTAGTCGTTCACATTCCCGAACGACACCGTGCGCGACTTTATCGAGTACTACATCATGTGGTCCTGGCACTGGAACTGGTATCCGAACCGTAGCGTCGAAGACCCGTTTGACACCTCGCCCGGCCCGAATGTATTGTTCGATCCGGCGAATCCGTGATGTCACACCGCTCTAGCTCGCTGCTTTCTGAGGGGCGCTTCTTTCCCTCCACTTTTATTTATTTATTATCAGCCCCCGGCAGAATGGGGATCGGAAGCACCACACAACATAGGAGGTTGGCATGTCTAAGTTAATCCCTATCTGATTGTTTACCGCTACACTCACCATGTTCATGGGCAACCGTTTCCAGTCCGATAGGGACGTTGCTCTGGGGTATCGATTCGGACACTGACACGGAACGAAATGGAGGAAAACTGACATGGAACTAAGAAAGACGCGTCTGGGCCTCGCCGCCGGCCTAGCGTTCACACTCACGGGCGGTAGTGTACTCGCGCAGGACTCCACCCCCGCCGGACCCTGGATCACCCCCGACCAAAACGTATCGTTGGAGGGGTTTGAGTCCTACGAGCAACTCACGAACAAGCTCTTCGACATCGAGCGCCGCGCGAAGGGCGTGCTCGGGATCCGAAGCGTGGCCGTCACCGGAGAGGGCCGAGACGTGTGGCTGGTAACGATTGGTGATCCGAGGAAGACGCCTGTATTGGTGATCACTCAGCAGCATGGCAACGAACCGCACGGCACCGAGGCCGCTATCGATATCATCAAGTCGCTGATTGCCAGCGGAAAGAAGAGCCGGAAAATCCTCGACGAGCTCTACGTCCTCATCATTCCAAGGGTCAATCCGGATGGGGGCGAGTTGTTCACGCGCGGTAATACGGACTTTGATGCCCCCCCACGCAATTCGAGGGATTGTTTCGACGGCGATGGAAACGTCATTCCGACCGAGCTCGACCAGGGCCGTGGCGTCTTCTCGACCACCTTTGTTGCCGCCGATGGCACGAGGTTACCCAACTACGACATCAATCGCTATCACTGGCCCGACTGGTCACAGAGCTGGCAGATCCTGTGCAATCCTGGATTCGGAGGTCGGCATTTCGATCCCGATCTGAACCCGGTCCCGGAAGCGGTCGGCGTGCGCATGGTGTACGACCTGTATCGACCGATCTGGGTGATGGACGTACATAACCAGGGCAGCAGCGTCACCAATGACGACGTGGAACCCCCGGTGAACCGTCCGGGGCAGCTAGTGACGGGGTCGATGACGTGGCCCACCAATGAAGGCGTGGCTGCGGGGGCGGTGAACCTCTCCAAGCAGATGGTCGTGGTGGCCAAACGCCGCTCCAACCAGCTCGGCAACATGGAGCTCACCAACTACATCCGCAAGCGCGCCGATGGCTCGTTCATCCGCGGCGGCCCGTTTGCCGGCATTGCCCGTAACGCCTTCGGCTTGCTCGGTACCGAGCGCATCGACGCGGGGGAGCCTGGCCCCGTGGGGGGCAGTGTCCTCGTAGAGATCCGCGGCCAAGGCCAAAAGTCCATCGGTATGCTCAAGAACAACGCGCGCGAGATCATCTCGTCGGTGCTGGAGGCAACGGCCGATGGTAGCTTGTTCGCCGTAGACCCGGCCGTCGCCGATGAGATTCTTCCCATCGGGACGGATCAAAGCATCTCCAATCCGCGGTCTGAGGAAGCGGACGAGGAGAGCAACTGAGGCGCAACCACACGATCGCGGTAGGCTTCGTGCGTTTCACGCCACGTCGCCTATGGCTAACGTGGCATCGGTGAAGATAACGAGGCCCGCACTGGGCGGGCCTCGTTCTCCTACAAGGACTGCGCGTCACCCAGCACCTGAGCATCGGAAAAATCGTTTACGCACGCGATATGATTCTTACTTGATCAGGTATCATCATTCATCTTAGCTTTCCGCAGTTCCCTATCCTCCACAGTAGAAGCTCAATCGGAACATCTCGAGCCGACACGGGAGACGCCGTCATAATGCCCAAATTAAGTTTTTGGTCTAAGAAACCCCCCGTCTCCGACGCGCTTCGCGCATTGTCGGCCGAAGTATTATTGAACAGCGAACCACGCCGCACCCGCTTGCGGCAGCTGGGCGCCCTGGTGTCTGTACCCCACGCTTCTTTCTCCCATCTCTATCGTGCGCCGTTATTGTCATTCACGCGCTACGTGCAGCAGTTGCCGGCGCCTGAGACTGATCACCATACCTACCCCGGCGGGTTACTTGACCACGTCCTAGATGTAGTAGTCACCGCGCTGTCTTTGCGCCGCGGGTACCTGTTGCCGCCCGGCGCCCAGCCCGAGATCGTGTCCCGTAAACAGGACCTGTGGACCTATGCCGTTTTCGCGGCAGCCCTGCTAAGGGATATCGGCCAAGTTGCGGTGGAACAGCGCGTCACCATCGTCGACAAGCGTGGGCACGCTACCGGCGACTGGGATGTGTGGCGAGGGCCGATGGACAAGGGCATGTGGTACCGCGTGTCCCTTGTTCGTGACCGGAATCGCATCTCGCGTGAGCCCGTCGCACCATTATTTGCGCCGCTGATCCTTCCAGCCGACGCGCTAAGCTGGTTAGCCAGCGACGCCGATGTTTTGTCATGTTGGCTTGGCGTACTCACCGGTGCGCAAGAACGCGCCGGGGTACTTGGCGATATTGTTAACCGCGCAGACGCCGCGTCCATTGCGAATGATCTTCAGGCGCAAGGGCCGGGCACGAAGGACGTCGATATTGGAACGAAACCTACACGCCTACACCAGCCACTAACTGCCAGTGCTGCGTCCAATCCCAAAACAACAAACATAGACCAACGAGGAGATCTCGAACACGACTTTTTGGGCTGGCTGAGAAACATGGTTTGTGCAGGAAAGATTCCCGTCAACGATATGAATGCAAGAATACATACCGTGCCCGAGGGCGTGTTGCTTGTTAGCCCTGCGGTCTTTAAAGACTTTACGGCAAAGCGCGCTGACGTGGACGATTGGAGTTCCGTGCAGAGACGTTTCCAGAAACTAAGGGTTCATAGAAAAACACGCGACGGGGCAAACATTCACCGTTACGAATTTAGCGGTATTCGCAAGCGCGCCGGCATCAACGGCCTATTAATCCCCGACCCGGCGGTTATCTTCGGTGACCGGCCCCCGCCCCCACCGAATCCACGCCTCCAGCTTCATGTTAGCTGAGCTGCCAGCTGCGGCCGATGTGGTCCCACTGCCTATCGCCGTGACCCTCATTGGGCGACTGAAAATCATGTATGTCGGAGAAATGTTTTTCCGTTGATTTTGACCATGGGGTTCGTTGAGATAGGACATCGCACATACCCGAGATCCGGGCGTCGGGTCTAGTCGACACGACATCGGGCAGGCCTTGAGGACGGCAATGGGTTGCTTGTACTGGCGAGGTTAACGGTGATAGGGTAATCCTTAACCGTTCCACGCGTAGAAGGGTAGAGCTACTGCTTGGTAGCGGACACGAAAGGGCGCCTCGCGACACCTATTATAATCTGCCCTTTTCGCCTGATCTCAGACGAGCCGTGTCCAACCGCTTTAACGTTTGTTGTACTTGTAATCGTTGTCGACCTACGTCACGGCGACGGATAAGCGGACTGCAGTAGAATACCGAGAAGAACGGGGGGTGCCTAAGGCAGTGGGAACACTACTATGGCATCGACAGTAATCGTTGCGAACACCCAGAGCCAGGTCGGGAGAACTGCAGTTGTCACCGCTGGCTTCGTCACCGCGCATAGCACCGGGCCGGTTACGCCCGCTTCGTATCTTCTGCAACTAAACTCGTACATCGCAGCCGCGCTGCGCGCGTCTCGCGTGGACCAATATAAAGGCGAAACGAAACTGTCCGCACGTCGTAAGGGCACGCCTAGACCAAGACGAAATTTTCGCGACGACTCGGGGTGGACAAACGCGTTGTTTGCGTATGCTGTGCCTGATTCAGAATTGCCGTCGTGCTCGGCAAGCTGAAAGGGGCTTAGGGGATGAGTCAAACCCCACTACGTATTGACGGAGGTCTTAACAATGTCCCAACGCCACTCAAACCTCGCTTTTCACATTTTACGGTGCGCCACCCAATCACTTGCCGAATCCGATGTTAAGGCAGTCCTTGAGCTCGGGTTCACCATTGACCAGATCGCTGAGATCGAGCAGCTAACGCTTGAAGACATCAACTATCTGATGACCCATTCGCAGCACTTCATCGACGCCCGCGTCGATCCCGAGCGATTCGAGCGTCTGATTGCGCACATGCGGTTGCGCCGCAAGGAAGGTGAGGTGCTAAATGAGCTGATCCGCCATCATGCTTCTTTGCCCATGCTCAATCAGCTGTACGGTATGAACAGCATCGAGTACGCGCGGCTACGCAAAAAATTGCACATGGTGCACGGTTTCGACGGCAAACAATCCGGTCGACCAAAACTACCACGCCCTGAGCAACACGATATGATCTGGGAGGTTTGGCAGGACAATGAACATCTGCCGGTGGGTGAACGCTACCTCGCCGTCGCCAAAGCGACTAAAGTTCCACTGAACGCAGTCTGGCAGCTCATGAAGACCTGGGACATACCAAACGTCAAGGTCTTGCGCAGACGAAACGGTAGTCACTCAGCGGCCGCCGTTACGAAAGCAAAGGTGATCGGCACCGATCGTAAACCGAAACGCGCCAGCGCCGCTGTTTAGGTGGGCAGACGATATCCTTACGATTTCGATTAGCGAGGAGCGCCAATGGCGACTAACAGACCGACCAACAAGCAGGATGCCGTCCAGTACACGCCGGACGTGGCCACCCTCCCGCCGGCAACGTCGGTGCCGGCCGCTGCCGTCACTGCAACAAGTGCAGATCCGATCGCCGATTACATTATTGCCAACGTCAGACCCGGTGTGCTGAGGTCCGACACGACGATGCTCGTGCAGACGTATCAGGCACAACGCCTCGTTTATGGTCGACGCGCTAAGGATGGCGTCCCCGCCATCATCGGGCTCGTGCGTTTCGGCATGCTGCTCAAGCGCATGTGGGGATCGGCCGCCTCGGATGACCCCTACGCGGACTGGTTCTTGATCCAGATCCTTGACGCCATCGAATCGGCGCGCAGCACCATCCTACAGTTTCAGCAGGAAACGACGGCATTGCTCAGCGCTCGCACCGGGGTTGAGATCTCTATCGCCCACTCGCAACAACCGGTTCGGATACCGCTGTCCTTTGCGAGCCCGTTCGGTTACATGGGGGCATATCTGATTGCCGACTTCGATGAGCTCGTGCGTGCGCTCGTCACGACAAGACACGTGGGGTTGATGAGCCGCGATCGTTCTGAGCAAATCATCAACACCGGCGCCCGGCCGATCCGACACGCATTCACGCTGGCGACACGCTGGAAGTACACGGGCCTGACCCGGGAGGATGTGAAACAAGACACCCAGCCGGCACGCGCCGCGACCACGGCGATGGGTCTACTGCCGGCCGATGTGCTCGCCGGCACGCGTCGCGCTAGTGTGTCGCCGACGATTCGTGATCGCGCCGGCACTAACATGAACATTAGCTGGTCCGCGGTGTTGCCGGACCACCGGCCAAGTGCAGACGCAGTGGCGCGCTAGTTTGCAAACGCCGGCCAACGCCGATGTGTATAAACTGTTGGCCTGTTTTTGTCGTTTGGAGGTCGCTTGATATTTGCTGGCGAGTCGGGTTAAGGTATTTGCAGTTGTACCGCTGCTACGTCGGTTAACGTAGCGCCCTTGCGATCTTCGGATCGCATCCACTAAGCGCCTTGTCGGACCGTGTGATAGGCGCAACGATCATCAAGATCGTCGGTCCATTATCTATCCACTAACCCCCGTCTGGGAGTCACTTTCCCAGCGTGGGACGAGTGTCTCTCATTCGGATAACCGAAAGGAGACACGCTATGAAGAAGCTTACGCGTTCCGTTCGTAACTTGTTGCACAAGTACAGATTCAATCTGGACCTGCGCAAGTTAGCGATCAGCGTAATGACAGCTGGGTGGCTCGGTATCGTCGTTGGTGGCGATCAGGTCACCTTGCTCGAAGGGTTTGTGCTGTTCGCAACCGGTTGCGCGTTGTGGTGGTATGCCAGTCATACTGCTGCCGAGCGCGACGACGAGGATCGGCAGGACTAGCCCTTCTCAACCCCGGCCTGTGGCGATCCCCTATTAAGGGGGTCGCTCAGGCCCTTTTTTCATCAACCCGGTTCGGGGAAAGTCCCCGGAGCGGGCGCTTTCTCTGGACTGATTCAAGCCTTAAGGAGAAAGCACCATGCAAAACGCTGATACGCATCCTACGTCAACCCCGGACACGAAGACGTCCGATTATTTTAACCTTCACGCCACGGGCATTGGCTATCTCCGTCGTGCCCGCCATGTCACTCCCGACAGCGGCGATACGTATCTCGCCGTCACCATTGCCGCCCTGCGCGGTCGCCGGGACAGACATCAGTACACCTACTTCGACTGCATCGTTGCTGGCCGTCAAGCACAGGCGATCATTCGCCGCTTGATGCCGGACATCGAAGCCGCCAAGCCGGTGCTGGTACGATTCAAAATAGGCGATGTCTACCCGGAGTTGTTTATCTATAGAGTCGGGCCCAGACAGGGCGAGCCAGGTACTTCGATAAAGGCGCGCTTGTTGAAAATCGAGTTTGCCATGGTCGGCGGGATCGCCCTTGATATAACTGGCGTCGCGGCCGCAGCAGATGCGACTCGGGCGCACGCCTAACTAAGTGGTCCCGGAAGGCGCATTGCGCCTTCCGGGATTTCGTTGACATACACCGGGAACCTTCGGGTTCCCGGTCTCCCGTATCGAGCCAATCCCGCGTGGGTAGTCTGTTTAACAGTTCCTCCCGGCGCCATCGTTTCTGACGTCATACATATCGCCGTAGCACCTTTAGGTGCTCGCGTTTCTTCTTACTCCCGCAGGCGACACGCCTGCTTACGGATAGCACGCAACGAAATCACACGCCGGCCGACTTGCGAACGCATGGGCGCGGATGTTCGTGCCGGCCAACAGACTATCGACGAGGAAGACATGAAACATCAGACTAGAGATTCGACAGCGACAAATGTCGCCCAGTATCCGGCAATCGCAAAGCTGCCGGTCGATCGACTATGGGTCATCACGGTGGAACTCTACGCCGCGCTGCAATGGCTTGTGGATGACCTTAGTGATACCGACGATCGCCGTAAGCGTACGAAGCTATCGACCAGCGTTGCTAATGCTCGTGCGGTGTTGACCGACGCGGCAACGGGCCGATTGATAGAACAGTCCGGGGAAGTTATCGACAAAGGCGATCACGTCCGTGCCTATGTGTTTGCTGACCGGCAAGACTGTTACGTCGAAGGTGTAGTTACCGATGCCAACGTCACCACGCACCGAAGGCCTTGTTACGAAATCAAGGTGGCACGCAAAGTGTGGAACGGCGAGCAAGTGAAGCCAACCAACAGCTATGCGTATCCGCCGCAGAACGGAACCGTCACACCGGAAGGCGTAACCCATTACGTGATCAAGATTTGACCTCATAAGACATATGCGTAGGGATGTCGCGCGCAGATTTCTCGCTGCGGCATTCACTGCGTATATCACAACCCGCGAGGGACAAGACCGCCCCTCCGCGGCTCGCTTTTGCCTTTCGCACCTGAACAGTTCGGAGACATGATATGAAAGCGAGCAGGAAAGAAAAGGAGGCCATCGTGCAGTTCCTTACCAATCTGAAGGGTCGCCACGGAGCGCAGAAGTGGGAAAACTGGCCCAAGACAAGACCGCTTTCGAGCCACACCCCATAATCGTTGCACGGCCTGGTGTACCGGGTCGGGCTCAACGGGTTAGAATCGGGTGGAAAAATGATGCGCAAGGGTCGAACACTTTGTTATCGCGCCGCGATTTCCTGATCCACGCCGCGGCCTGCGCCGCCGTGCCTTTTCTGCCCACGCGCGCATTCGCCCGGTCTGCCTATCCAACCCGCCCGATCCCTAAAACTGGCGAGCCGTTGCCAGTGGTTGGGCTGGGCTCGACCAAGGCCGTGTCGCAACTGACGAAGCGCGGGACCGCCGAGTTCAAGGTGCTTTTGCGAACCCTGCTCGACGGTGGGGGAACGGTAGTGGATACCTGGTCGCGCAGCGCCGCGCTGGACAAGCTGACCGGCGACGCCCTTCAGGCCGAGGGCTTGGTGAAGGATCTATTCCTGGCCACCAAGGTAGATGCGGTGGGGGCCCAGGCCGGACGGTCAATGCTGGAACGCACCCGGCGGCTGTTCGGCAAGACCTCCGATCTCATCCAGGTGATCAGTCTAAGGGACCTTAAGACCCAGTGGCCGATTCTGAAGGAGTGGAAGGACGCGGACAAGGCGCGCTACATCGGCGCCACGGTATCCTCCGACCCCGACCATAACGCGATGATGCATTTCATGCGTGGTGAACGCCCGGATTTCATCCAGGTGAATTACTCGGTCGTGGAAACCGACGCTGAGTCGGGCGTGCTGCCGCTCGCCGCTGATTTGGGGATCGCGGTGCTGATCAACCGCCCGTTCATGAACGGCAGTTATTTCTCCCGGGTACGGGGTGTTTCGCTGCCGGAATGGGCCGCGGAGTTCGATTGCCACGGTTGGGCGCAGTTCTCACTGAAGTATATTCTTGCCCATCCCGCCGTCACTTGTGTGCTAACCGAAACCACCAATCCCAAACACCTGCTCGAAAACCTCGCCACCGCCTACGGCCGATTCCCCGACACGGAAACCAAACGCAGAATGCGCGAGGTGATGCAGTTTATCTGAGGTCAAAGGACGGCGATCAGGCGCCACGTGTGGTTGATCATAAGTATGTAGGCATGAACTGCGCATTCATGCTTCGTTGCCAACTCTTATAACGTATCTATGCACCGTCGGTCATGGGCTGCCGGGGAGGGTCAGGCGTGCGCGGCGGGGCGTGCGGGAATTTTCTCAGCGTTTGTTCTATTGCGTTTGTCCGGAGCAGGAATTTCCTTCGTCGTCCAACTGGCATGACTGCTCAAACGGCACCAGACCGCTCTTCGTGCGCTGGGTATTCTTTTTGGGGACCAAGCATATCGGGGCCGGATCCGTCCAGGGCTTCGAACCGGCGACGTGGCGGATAAAGAACATCTGCGTAAAGGTGATAAAACGCTCGTTGTAGATGGCGTTGTGATCAGCTATGACCCCCTTGTCGGTGTTGACGACCAGATACGGATAGCTGGACGCGTACTTCGGGCTCTCGACTGATGTCAGGTTGACCTCGCCGTAGCTTTTTGCCAAAAGCGCGTCAATAAGAGGGCCCAACATCTCCCCAAAGTTCCTGTCGGACGTAGCCGTGAGAAACCGACAGGGGCATGGGCGCGGGTCGGGTACTGGCTTTTGCTTCACGCCGTCCGACTCCAGGGCGTGCGTCAGGTATCTTTTATCGTGGCCTATGGCCTTGCGCATACTTTGTTTCTGGTCGGAGGACTTCGCGTGCTGGAAGAGCGTGCCTAAGGTCTGTCCCATCGGGAACGCTTTGCCGGTGGCGTTATCGGCCTTGGAGGTGACAATCATCATCACGGGACGTTGTTTTTTCCGCCATGGCGCACGCTCATAACAGCGATTGGTGGTGATGTGAAACAGAGGCTCGTACAGCGAGCCCTGGAAGGCCGGGTTGACCAGCATCACAAAGTCGCCGAAGCTCTCGGCGACGTCGTACACGACCTTCTTGCAGTCCTTGGCCTTGCTGTCCTTGGCCTTGCTGTCCTTGGCCTTGCAGCCTTCGACATCGATGATCTTTGTCTTCGCGGCGCGCTCCATCAAGGCGTGCGACAGCGCCGAGTAAACGACGAGGCCACCGAAGCTATGACCGGTAATCACGAGTTGCGTAGCGGGGCCCCCGCGCGTAGGGGCCTTCTGCCGAATGTCCCGATAGTCCTTCAGACGCGTCAAGAGCTCGAAGACGCCCCCGCGCCCCACGCGCGCCGCAGCCTCCTTCCGAGACCAGAAAGAGGCGTTGTTGAGAAAACCGCCGAAGGGGAGTCCCCGCCAGCCAAGGTACACCCCGACTACAGTCCGGCGCTTGACTTTTTTCGCCATTTCCTTTCCGGACGTTTTCATTTTTTGCAACATACAAAAACCATCTTGCATCTCGTTTCCAGTGGAGCATCCGGTTTGCATCTGACGGAGGACTGGAACTTGCACCTCGGCGAGGTCGGTGCGCTCGAGCAGTCGCGAGAAACACACAACGTTGTTATCGCAGGAGCTCGCGTTGTGCTTCCACCCATGCGCGTAGACATAGATCAGGGTGTGGCCATTGGTCTGCTTATCTTCGTCCTCCTTCTCGAGTTTCTTGAGAAGCGCAAAAAGCGCTTCCATTTGCCCGCGGTCGGCAAACCAGCCCTGGTCATCGAATTCCACGAAGGAGAGGTAGTAGTCCAATGGCCGTCTTTTGTCCGTTTTCGAATCGATCACAGCCTGATTCGAATAGAAACGGTGCTGAATGGCATGACAATCGGGGGATGTCGCGGATATCGGATCCTCGCAGAGCTTGCGCCCTCCCTTTGCGGATTTCGAATCCTCGCAGAGCTTGCGCCCTTCCTTTACGGTGTTGTCATCCACCGCGCACTCAAAGATCTTCGGCTGAGGATCGGCGGATTTCAGGTCCAGAATTTCGGTCCGATAGTGCTTGTGTGCGCAGGCCGATAGCAGCATGCCAACGAGCAGCATGGTTAGAAGACGCTGACTGTTCATGACCTTCTCCCTAGGAAGTCGCTTTTAAAGATCCCGTTTTGGGGGAAAATCTTTAGTTAACAATAAATATCGTTTCCATTTGCTGCCCTACTACCTCACTAAGTGTATTGATTATGGGTGGCGGTATCACCAAAAAGTTTTGCAATAGCCTTACTGTCACTCCTTGCGTCCAAAAACGCAGCTTGTGGAGGGGGCGGTCCGCGCGATCGCGTGCTCGGGATGTAACTCGGAAACCCCCCGGCTGTGCGCCGCACATAAACATCCGAGTCGGGTCGGGGCAAACATTCATCACCGCTCCCTTAGCTCACCATAACAGATCACCAAAATTCAGCGCGGGACTGAGACATTGTAAACAAAATCGTCTGCAACATAGAAACGTTTTTTCATTGTCAAGCCAGAACGCCAATATTCTAATGTCGTTGTTTCGGTCACCGATTGTTAGATGGGATAGTGAAGCAGGATGGCCAATGGCTATTTGGCGATCGAAGGAACGCAAATGATAACAGAGAAGAGGTGAGTGTATGCAGCGTACACAACGATGGCACAACTGCGCAGTCGGGGTAGTTTTTCTGACCGGACTGGGAGGAATGGACGCGGTCCTAGCGGCCAGCGATCAAACCGCCGGTCAGCGAATCGGGCGCTATTCGCTTGCCGTACCCAAGGCCTCACGGGCGCAAGCGGATCTCCTCAGCGCGGTGGTGACCGTGAGGTTCCCACACACGGTAACGACAGTCGGTCAAGCGATTGATCATCTGCTTAAGCGCAGCGGCTATCGGTTGGCATCCATGGACGCGTCGGACCCAGGTATGGCAATTCTAGTCACGCGACCCTTGCCCGTCGTGCACAGACGCCTCGGCCCGATAACCGTGGCGGAAGCACTCGAGGTGCTAGCGGGGCCGGCGTTTAGGCTGGTTGTCGATCATCTCAATCGGCTGGTGTCATACGAGGTGACCGAGAGATATCGGGCGCTTGCGGCGGCATCGATGACCGAAGGCAAGCGGCGCGGATATTCAAGCGTGGCCCACCCCAACGGCGTCGACCCGCGGTCGGCTGTGCCAGCGGCGCGCCCCATAAAAGTGTCCGCGCAACTACCGCAAACGCGTCCAACGACAATAGCCAAGCAGAACGCGAGACCGCCATGGGTATATGGACCCATCAAGGCCAATGAAACATTGCGGCATATCGCAGGACAGTTGCAACCAAGCGGCGTGACGAAAGAGCAGATGATGATTGCCTTGCTTGCACGCAATCCACGGGCGTTCGATGGCAATAACATCAATCAGCTGCGCCAAGGCGCGATCCTGATTGAGCCGCCACCTGCCCTGTTCGCAAAGATATCGCGTGCCGCGGCCGTGGCTGAGGTACGCCGGCACATGATTCAGTGGCGGAGACAAAACCAATAGCTGTACACGAGAAGATATAGCTCGCGAGACAAACGTTCGGAGGATTGGACAGATGCCCTTACTAGCGCAATTGTGTGCAGACATTCCCATACATGATGACATCAGGCGGGATCGGGAACTGGCTGCACTGCTAAACGAGTTGCGGGAAAAATACGGAGAACAAGTAGTGTCAGAGGGCCGTGGTGACATATCGCTTTATCTTGAGGCAAACGTTCCTTGCGATGGGAGCAACGCGCTAGAACAGTTTATGCAATATGCACGGCGTCTTTCGGCGGTGGCGGTTAGGCATGGGCTTCGCTTATAGGGGTAGCAGTCTACAGAGCGGGGAGTTTGTAATGTCAGACATATTATTAGATGCGGAGATGCGCGAAGAACGGTTTCCACGCTGGAACCCCGCCGACCGGGCGGCAAGCTCGACGGCCAGGTCCGTAAGACCGGTACGGTCCCGTGAACCCTCTTGTACGAGCAGTGGTTCCATCGAATTCGTCGGTTCACGCCGGTCTTCAACCGCGGAAACGACCGCTTTTATGTCCGCATCAGCTCTACGCATAAAATGATATATATCATTAGCTTATATATACTTCAAGCCCTTATATGCCCGAATCGATGACCGCTTTGAAGTCCGCTTGTATAAACGAGGTATTGGGGCGTTATTTTTCTTACAGATATCAGAACGTCGGCTTCAGTCGGCGCGTGGATTTCTCGCGATCGGAGGGATATAAGCCGGCAACACCTCACCCCCAGCCAGTCATCCCTTTATTTTAAGCCGTCGCCTTAAGCCAATAGATTGGCGTCCAAAGCATAACGACCCGTAACGCCGGCGCGTTATCGTTGGCGCATGGTGACCACCCGACCATGCCAGGTTTGTAAGCAGGTTTTCACGGCACCCCGCCGTGATAAGCGCTACTGCTGCCCGGCCTGTCGGCAGCTTGCCTATCGCAATCGCAAACGCCACGAATCACGGAGAACAGAGAGATGCTCGGAAATTGGATGAAACGAAAGATTGAAATTATAGCTGATAAAAACGCGAAAGAAGACCTAGAGAGATTTGTTCTGTCTTTACAGGGACAATCCGCACAAGAAATCGGGTTGCTTGTGGCAATTGCAACAGTCCTTCGATCACGTCTTGAGGCGGACGGTAAACTACCTGAGAGTGTGCTTGGTGTAGGTATGCCAGCCCCTGAACGTGAACAGGCTGATATTCAGCTACACTTTTCCAATTTGGTGCGGGCCTTTAGAGCCAATACGAGACTAAGGGCGCATCACAAGCGTAACGAACCACAACCACAGGAAAGCAAATAAATAAAATCAGTAATTACAGCAATCGTATTGGCGTGCGCCATCTCGACAACCGATAAACGCAACAAAGACTTACACGACCAGTGGGACAGGAAAATGGAGGAGTTGAAGGAGAAGTGGACGTCCAAGGAGTGAAAAAAATGACAGAACCCTATAGGAAAATATGGTTGCAGGTTGAGCCAGGCGGGGAAAGGCCAGAACACGCAGACCTTTGGGATTTGGCCGAGACTACATGGTGCCAACATCGATTGAATGACGGCGATATTGAATACATTAGGGCAGACCTTATAAAACCAATGTTTTCTCGGGAACAAGCGCTAGAGATCGAAAGGCTGGAAGCCATTATCGTGGCCAAGGATCAACGCATAGCTGAACTAGAGGCGCAGATTAATAGGGAGAAGTATAGGGTAAGGGCGAATAGGGCCCGTAAACGATGATCTTCAACCGCGACTACTTGAACTTAGGAAACGCCGCTTCCCATTTAAAGCTTGTGTAGCAGATTTCTACCAGCGCCACGCGTCTCCACAGATGTGGACGAGCTCGTTTCTCCAGTTCTTCAGTCATTGGTCTTGACAACCGCTCACTTCCTATGTAACCGTTTCCCCTTCTCACAAAGCCTTCGAACGCGGCTGTATAAAAAAACAAAGAAGTCCTGATCACTAGGAACCAGTGGTCGCTTTTTGGGTGTTTCGCCCGGTGTGGGTCTAAAGATGTTGCCGTCGGCCTAGGAACGGCCGAAGCGAAGACCGGACCAATGTATGACACCGGAGGCGCACCATGGCCGCTGCCGCGAACAGACGCGATCTCGCCTTTTCTCCCAGGTTTGTGCTACCCCGGCCCCGGATCCTTGCGGCGTCTAGTGCAAGGCGCGCTCAAGCAGTAGGGCTTCTCACACCAGAATCTTTTTGAAACCCAACGCTCGGGACATGGAGGTCCTATGCCAAGACAAACTCGCTATTACCTTTCGGACGTACCACAGCACATCATTCAAAGGGGCAACAACCACCAGCCGACGTTTTTCGCCGAGGGGGATTATGGTTTCTATCTGGAGTGCCTCAAAGAGGCAACATCTGCGCACGCCTGTGAGGTCAACGCTTACGTCTTAATGCCAAATCATGTGCACTTGCTCTTAACGCCACGCCGTGCCGACAGCGTTTGTAAGTTTATGCAGTCCGTGGGTAGGTGTTACGTCCAATACGTCAACCACGCTTACAACCGAACGGGGACCTTATGGGGGGGCCGATATAAGGCCAGTCTCATCGATTCCCTCACCTATCTGTTGACTTGCTACCAGTACATCGAACTCAACCCGATACGCGCCAACCTAGTACAGGACCCGGCCGACTATCCCTGGTCGAGCTATCGGTTCCATGCGTTGGGAGAAAAAAATAACGTTCTTTTTGACGACCCCGTGTACCTGGCATTAGGCACGACCGCCAAGGCAAGGCAAGCAGCCTATCGCAAAATAGTCCAGACACACATGGACAAGCGTGTTCTAGAGAACATCCGCGAATCCTTACATCACTGCGGTGTCTTGGGCACAGATCGGTTTAAGGACGATATCGAAGCCGTACTCCACCGCCCCGTGCGACCCGGAAAACGGGGCAGACCTAGGAAAACCAAGCGAGCGCCAGTAGAAAATCGAGTCTGACCCCATTTTATTTCTTACCGGGCTGTGCTCTGATGTATGAGTCTTACGACGGGTGATGGATTTGCGGACGACTTAGTTTGCACCGAAGCCTTCCCGAATTGCGCGAACGCTAACAATAATCCCTCGCCACCCGCCAGTTGTTGTCCTTTCGCTTTATGAGGGGTCTTGCCCTCCTTGCTTCGCTTCAAAGGGCGGTGCTCCGAGTCCCTGCGGCTCGGGATGCCTTTCCCAATCCATGAATCTCAAAGGAGGAGATCATGAAAACCATCAAACCTTGGCAGCACCTCTATCTGGGCGCGGTGATCGTCGCGTTTCTCGCCGCCTTCGGACTATGGAACCCGTTCGCCGAAGAGGCGAGCGCCGCAAAACACAAGGCACCGGGTTTCAAAGTCGACCCCTCCTGGCCGAAGCGCCTGCCGAACAATTGGCTCATGGGACAGATCGCTGGGATCGCCGTCGATAAGGATGACAACATCTGGATTGTGCAGCGCCCGCGGAGCCTGACCAGTGACGAGGCGGGGGCGACAGACGCCCTGCCCGGTACCACTCCGCCGGCCGATGCGTTTGGAAACGCCAGACCGGCGGGCTCGCTCGCGGACTGCTGCTACCCGGCACCCTCGGTGTTGCAGCTTGATAAGAAAGGTAACCTGCTGCGGGCGTGGGGCGGTCCGGCCGAAGGCTTTGGGGACTCAGCGTGGAACTGGCCCGCTAACACGTGCATTGCGCCAGAGTGCGAATGGCCGGTGAACGAACACGGGATCTATGTGGACCATAACATGAACGTCTATATTGCGGGGAACGCGGGCGGGGATGCCCAGGTGGTCAAGTTCGCCGCCGACGGGACCTTTCTCCTGCAGATCGGCGACGAGGCGGTCATAAATATGGGCAGCAACGATACCAATGGCTGTCGTGGAGGTACACCGTGCCTTTACCGGCCTGCCGATATGGAGGTGGATCCCAAGACCAACGAGCTCTACATCGCCGACGGCTACGGGAACCACCGCATCGTCGTAGTCGATGCCGACACGGGGTTCTACAAGCGGCATTGGGGCGCCTATGGCCAGAAGCCGGTCGATGACGGCGCCTCGGACGCGATGGGCCCCAATGACAACCCGGCTGCTGGCACTGACCCGGAAGACTTTGCACCGCCCCACTTCCGCAACCCGGTGCACGCCGTTCGCATCAGCAAGGACGGGCTCGTCTATGTTGCCGATCGCCCGAACAACCGGGTCCAGGTGTTCGACATGAGCGCCGGCGCCGCGGACTGCATACCGGCGGGGCCGGGTAGCTGCGGCTTTCTGGGGGAGAAGTTCGTCGAGCGCGACACCCTCGGCCCCGGGTCCGTGTGGGATCTCGACACCTCGGCCGACAAGCGCCAGACGTTCCTCTTCATCCCTGACGGAACCAACCAATACGTCTGGGAGCTCTTGCGCTCGTCGCTGGATATCCTCGCCCGGTTCGGCGGCAACGGGCGCCACGCCGGCCAGTTCCACTGGGTGCACAACTTGGCGGTCGACTCAAAGGGCAACATGTATACCGCCGAGGTGGACACCGGCAAGCGTGCCCAGAAGTTCAAATCCGTCGGAAAGCGTAAGGACAACGGCGGTGAAGATGATGACACTGACGACAGTGATGGCAGCTAACATCCGCAGGCGATGCTAGGACGCGGACCCATCCAGGCCGCGTTCAGGGCTGGTGCCTGAGGGCACCAGCCCGACGCCGCCCGCTCGCCGCTGCGGAGCTGTTCAGCCGATGGACCCGCTACACGGGACGCAAAGAGGCCGCGCCGGACTGCTCCTGGCCGCCATGCTGGGCCTCATTTTGCTTTCCCTGCCAGTACGCGCCCATGACATCCCCAATGAAATTCTCCTGCACGGGTTCGTAAAACCGGAGGGCGAGCGGCTGCACTTCGTCGTGCGGGTCCCCCTGATCATGCTAGCCAGCATGAGCCTCCCCAAGCGCGGTCCCGGGTACCTGGATCTTGCCCGCCTCGACCACGCGCTGGAGACGTCGGCGACGGCCACCGCACGGCAGATTCAGTTGTACGAAGACGGGGTCCGGCTGACGCCAAGCCGTGTCAAGGCGCGCATCTCGCAGCCCTCCGACCGCTCCTTCGAGACGTTCGAGACCGCGCGCGTCCGCATCGCAGGACCCAAGCTGCCAGCGGGCACGAATGTCTTCTGGAACCAGGGTTTCTTCGACGCTCATCTGGAATACCCCATCCGCTCCGACCAATCCGATTTCGCCCTCGACATGCGAGTAGCGCCGGGGCTTTCGGGGCGGCTTAAGATGATCGTCCGGTACATCCCACCCGCGGGATCGATCCGCGCCTACGAGATCCACGCGGGCTTTGGGCGGCTCGCGCTCGATCCACGCTGGCACCAGGCCGCCGGGGTGTTTGTAAAATCCGGCTTTTTCCACATCCTCGATGGCACCGACCATCTACTGTTTTTGTTCTGTCTCGTGATCCCGTTCCGCCGCCGCTGGTGGGATTTGTTGAAGATTATCACCGCGTTTACGGTCGCCCACACCATCACGCTCATCGCCGCCGCCCAAGGCCTGGTGCCCGCCGGTGATTGGTTCCCGCCGTTGGTGGAGACATTAATCGCGGCGTCGATCGTGTACATGGCGCTGGAGAACATCGTCGCGGCGGACCTGCGGCGGCGCTGGCTCATCACCGCCGCCTTCGGCCTCGTGCACGGCTTCGGCTTCTCCTTCGCGCTCCAGCAAGATCTCCAGTTCGCGGGTGACCATCTCCTGCTCTCGCTCGTGTCGTTTAACGTCGGTGTGGAGCTCGGCCAGATCTTGGTCTTGCTTCTGGTGCTGCCGGTGCTCGGCCTGCTGTTCAGGCGCCGCTCGGTCGAGCGCTTCGGCGTGGTGATCCTGTCCGTCTTTCTGGCGCATACCGGGTGGCACTGGATGCTGGATCGGGTGCAGGGCCTGCGGAACGTCGAGTGGCCCAGCCTCGATGCCGCCTCACTGGCGGGCTGGGGACTGCTATTGCTACTCGTCGGTGGCGCCGCCTGGGCGATCGTAAAGCAGTGGAACCGTCGTTTGGCGGCGCAACGGAGAGCGGGTGATGACCTCACGTGAGTTGCTTACCGATCCCCTGTAAAGGAATTGACGTTTGCATGCGCTCGCCACCGGCCGCCATGGTCTGCATTTCCCCAGTCCAACGCTCATGGTGATGATACGAGAGTCGACACGCTAATCGCGTGCATTCAGACGCCGAGTTTGTAGATCTGCGTCGTCTGGCCCTTACCCCGGATCGCTACGTCACCGATCGGTTCGAGCGAGTTCATCTCATGCAACAAACTTACAGTCGTACCCGAAACCAGCACCAGCGTCCCATACTCTTTGTTAAGCTGTTCCAGGCGAGCCGCAAGATTCACGGCATCGCCATGAACGGTGTAGTTTATACGTTCGCCCGAACCGACGTTGCCGGCGATGACGGTACCGGTACTGATGCCCACCCGGGTGCGCAATTCCACCCCGGCGAAGGTTTTTCCTTTCACGGACGCCTGCAGCTCGCGCGCCGCCTGAACAGCGCTATCGGCATGCATGGGATCCTCCAGCGGAACGTTGAAAGTGACCAGCATGGCGTCACCCTGAAACTGGTTGACCACACCTCCATAGCGCGCGATCGGCCCGATGGCCGCAGCAAAGTATTCATTGAGCATTTGTACTAGCTGCTCGGGCGGCATGCTCTCCGCGATGCTCGTGAACGATTCGATGTCGGAATAGAGGATGGTGGCCGTAGTCTTGGTCGGCCTGAGCGTACCCTTGCCGTCGACGATCGCCTCGGCGACACTCGCCGGCACGTACTTGCCGAAGATCTCTCGGATGATAGCTAATTGCTGGGCGACAGCATCTCGCAGCCGTTTCTTTTCCAAGCTGGCACCAACCCGCGCCCGCAGTAGGACAGCGTCGAACGGTTTGAACAGATAGTCTTCGGCGCCCAGCTCAATGCAGCGCACCACGCTCTCGAGTTCGTCCACGGCCGAGATCATGAGAACGGGAATGTCTCTCAGGACCACGTCCGATTTCATGCGCTCGAGCACTTCATAACCGTTCATCTCTGGCATCATGATGTCGAGCAAGACCATGTCGAAGCGCTGCTCAGCAAGCAACTCTAGGGCTTGACGCCCGTTTTCGGCGGTGACGAGGTTGGTGTGCCCGTCGCGCTTCAGCCGTCGGGAAAGGGTATAGCGGTTATTCTCGTTATCATCGACGATCAGGAGCGCAGGGCCGTCAACACTCACTCAATCGCCCCCTTGCTGAGACTCGCCTCGATCTTTTTGAGCAAGCGTTCGAACTCGACCGGTTTGACATCGTAATCATCGCATCCGGCCGCGATCGCCGATTCTCGATCGCCCGACAGAGCATGGGCTGACAGCGCGATGATGGGGATGTCACGCGTCTCCGGCGAAGCCTTGAGCTGGGAAGTCGCCGACCATCCGTCGAGCCCTGGCAACGACAGATCCATGATTATCAGTGCTGGTGATTCATGGCGCGCCTTCGCCACGCCTTCTTCACCGTCTCTTGCGACCACCACATCGTAGCCCTTGCGACTGAGTCGCCGGGACAACATATAAATGTTGTCCTCATTGTCTTCGACATAGAGTATCTTAGTCATCTACATAGACTCCCCACCCGCGCGGTACTTGCCAGCGTAACGGGTCACCAGATCCCGCAGCTCATCGAGCAGTCCATCGCGATCAGCGCTGGTTTTTTGCAGGATTCGCTCGACTCCGCCATTGAGCTGCCGATGGTCGTCCTCGGTCAGGTCGGCGGCTGTCACGACGACCACCGGAGGGTGGTTGGCACCCAGCTCCCTTCGCAACTCCCGAATGAACTCGAAGCCATCCATCTCGGGCATGAGAAGGTCGAGCAATATTAAGTCAGGCTTTGACTTGACGACACACTCCAATGCCACGCGGCCGTTCTCGGCCTCGGTGACCTCCCAACCTTCGCCAATGAACATGCGGGACAACCGCTGTCTAGCGGCTACGTCGTCATCGACGACCAGTACTCGGCGCCCTGTCTCATCTGCTCGATATTTCTCGAGTAGCGCGCGGAGTCTCGGACGGTCGATCGGTTTGGTCATGTAATCCGATGCGCCCAGCGCATACCCTTTGTTCTTCTCATCGAGGATTGTCAGCATCACGATTGGAATGTGGGCTAGTTCGGGATCGGCTTTCAGCGCACGAAGAACGCCCCACCCGTCCAGATCCGGCATCAACACGTCAAGTGTGATGAGCGAAGGAGAAATCTCGCGAGCAAGCCGTAGACCGTCCTCGCCATTGCTAGCTGTGACTACGTCATAGCCCTCCTTGGCTAGAAAACGTCGCATCATGTCGCGCACCGTCGAGTCGTCGTCGACCACGAGCACCGTGTTGGCGCGCCCGTCGTTCGGTTTGAGGACCAGCTTTCCATCGTCTTGCGTGGTTGTGGTCGGCTGAGTTAGAGCTTGTTGTTTGAGATCAGTCGGTAGTCGAACGATGAAGGTTGTTCCTTCGCCGAGCGTGCTTTCCACCCGAACGTCACCTTGCAGTAGATGACACAGATGTCGAGTGATGGCGAGTCCGAGACCCGTGCCACCGTACTTTCGAGTGGTAGAACTGTCCGCCTGGGCGAACTCCTGGAACAACCTGTCCATCTGATCGGGCGTCATGCCTATTCCCGTGTCAACGACTTTCAAAACCAAGCATTCGCCGAGCTCCCCGTTCTCCCTCTCGGCTTCTACCGTGATTTCGCCGTTCTCAGTGAACTTGCAAGCATTGCTCAACAGGTTGAGGCAGATCTGACGCGCGCGCATACAGTCGGTGTGCATGGTGCCGACATCATCCGGGCATCGCAGAATGAGCTTATTGCCATTTTTCTCCGCGAGCGGCTGGGCCGTGGTCATCAACTCGCGTAGCGTCGAAGCGATATCGAACACCTCTGGATGCAGCTCTATCTTGCCGGCCTCGATCTTAGAAAGATCAAGGATCTCGTTGATGAGGTGCAGCAGGTGTTTGCCGGCCCGTAATATGCGTCCGAGCGGTTCTATGAAGTCTTCCGCTCCGATATCTTGTGCGTCTTCCTGCAACATTTCGGTGATTCCGATCACAGCGTTGAGCGGTGTACGCAGTTCGTGGCTCATATTGGCGAGAAACTGGCTCTTGGCCAATGTCGCGGATTCGGCTAACTCTTTTGCGACTCGCGACTGCTCTTCCGCACGCTTTCGTTCCATGACGCGGCCGAGTTGGACGCCCATCTGGGCCATGACGTCCAGCATTGGCTTGTGCGACCGGACGACCTCATCCGAGAAGAACTCCAAGACCGCGGTAACTTCTCTGCCTACTAGCACCGGAAACGCGAGCGCCGACTTGACGCCGATTTCACCGGCGAACTTTGCCCTCGTAAAGTCCGGGTCTTCGGTTACGTCGTTGATCCAGACCGGTTTTGCGCCGGCCAGCGCCCTGCCCACTAACCCAACCCCACTCGGACCCCATCGGGTACCGTCGGTCACGTTTCGGAGTCTGGCGAACTTTGCCGGATTCTTGAGGTACCAGAGCGGTGTGGAAACCACTTCCCCCGAGTCGTCGTCGCAAAGCATGTAGACATGCCCCACCGGCCAGCCGCTATAGAAACAGATTTCGTCGAGCGCGATTTGCATGGCCTGCTCGACACTGGTGGCTTCATTTGCCGCACTCGTGATGACCTGAAGTAATTGTAGAAATTCGCTTTTTTCGCGCAGTGCTTGTTCCGCCCGCTTGAGTTCAGTGACATCCATGTAGACCGCGACCGTACCGCGCTCCGCGGTTTTGCGTTCGTTGACCTGGATCCAAGTCCCGTCGCTGCGTTGTTGTGTTTGCGGTCCGATTGGATTTTCATGGTGGAACAATCGTTCCTCGATCCAATCCTCGACCCGGTTTTCGGCGTCCCGTATCAAGCCGCGCTCGGCCGCCTTGCGGATAACCGAGGCGAACTGCGCTCCGGGCACCGCTAGCCCATCGTTTATAGGATAGAGCATTTCTCGATACTTCTTATTGCTGAGTACCAAGGTGTCGTTTTCGTCATAAAGGCAGAATCCGTCCGGGATGCTCTCGATGGCATCAATAAGCTGCGCCTGAGCTCGGCGGACAGCCGCTTCCGCTTTCTTCTGTTCGGCGGCGAGACGGTCACGCTCTACAAGACTGTCGCGAAACAGTGCCAGGGTGCGCGCCATCGCGCCGACCTCATCCGGTCCGACGGCTGGAATCTCGGCATCGAGCCGCCCGCTGGTGATCGCCGAAATCGCAGTGACGAGTTTCCGCAACGGAACCGTGATCGAGCGAAGCACAATCACGGTTAGCACGAGCCCCACAATCGCAGCGAGGATAACGATGTAGACCGAAAAATCGGCTGCGCGTTGAGCGCTGAGCAAGGTACGATCGCGCTTCTCAGTAGCCTCAGCTTCCAATCGGTTTAGCAGTGTGGCGAGACGCTCGTCAACTGTGCGTATATGCCTCAGCGCTTTCGCCCTTAGCGAATTCCCGAGTACTCGCTGGTCGTCGGTATAGGCATCGACAGCCAACATCGTCTGTTGCATCAAGCGATCGACCTGTTCGTGCACTTCGGCTACGACCGCGGCATCGTAATGCTCGAGTGCCAGAAGCTCGCTAGCAAGGACTTGACGAGCCTCGTTTGCTTTTTGCTCTGAGCGTACATGCAAGCTAACCGCAAGATCTGTCAACCAGTACTTCAAGTCGCCGAATGCTCTGGTGGCAGCGTTAGCGGCCTTGAGAGCGGAAACAAAACGGGCGTCTTCCACCAGGGCTTCCGCCCCTTGAGAGAGTCGCTGGTTGAAGTAGAAATTGGATGCGACGAGAACACCGAGCAGTACCGTAGACAGAATGACCAGGCGCGTCGGGATCGACAAGTGAGACATGAGAATGCTTGGAGCTGTCGTCGTCGCGTTGAACTCTCTGTCAGAAGCTAATCGACAGCGCGCGTCGGCGGTCAACGAAACAGACTCACGCTAATGGTGCTACCGAGTTCTCCGAGCTTCCCCCCCTCCTTTGGATAGCCCGTGATATCGATCTCGCCCCTTGGCTCGCCGTGGCACGCGAGGCAACCAGCGCCGTAGTACTCAGGGACCAGAAGACGAAAAGCTTCGCGGCCGTCGTTTTGCGCCACCATCGAAAGTACGTCGCCTTTGGGCCACTTCGGAGACATTAGCTTGTTCTGAATCATCTCGGATTCCCACTGGTCCGGCCGCGCTTTACGGTTGCGAACGCGTTCTGGTGGCCCCGTTACCTTTACCTCCGCTTCATCGCCGATCTTGCGCTTGAACCGTTCGTTGACTAGACGCGCAAACACCGCGGGAACGAATCCCTTGAATCCGACATTTGGGCTATTGATAGTTGCTTGGTTCTCATCCATGACCTCAACCACCGCAACCATTTGTGCCGCCAATAGGCGGCCCTGGCGCGATTCGGGATCGACATCGCGCGGGTCGCCGCCGGTGAGCTTCCTATAGTTTTCGATCGCGTTGCCGAGTACGACCTGCCCGCTCAACCCCTTGTCGCCGATGGTGGCGTCGTTGATGAGATCCTGGTTAGCAGAGATGACCGTACGTGCGGCACGCAGCAAGTTTGCCAGACTGATGGCGGTCTTTAGATCTTCCTCATCATGAGCCCATGAATCCACGTGCATAACCGCGAGTACGGCCAGGGCTGCTAGTAACACTGAGGGACGGCGGGCGACGCCGGGACTCCATCGTGGTGTGCACATAACGTCTCCTTTTGAGCTTGGATTCGACGGGAAATAGAGCGGTAGTGCTGGCACCATTTCCGATGCGCTGGTAGATGTTAGCACGATCCGGATCGGTTAGGGCGAGATAACTACGCGCGGGCGTTGTTTGCGACACATCCAACTCTCACTTAGCCGGCGTTTTAGATTGCCTTCAGCCGCCAGTGTTTGGCTTGCGCCTCTTTGTCCGTGAAGCACTGCTGAAATTCTGGCGTGGCATTAACCATGGCAAAGCGGTGTCGGCGTAGGCCTACGAGCACGTGCAGTGCCGGCTGACAATGCGCGGGGTCGAGTTCGCACCGGGCTTTTATGCGGGCGAGCTAAACTACCCGCCTGCGTGCAGGGGCCGAGGGCTAAGCACTGGCAGCGGTTGGGTCAGCAGGCGAACTGCAGCGGCGGTGCGCGAGCGTCATCCTCATGGCGCTGTCGCGCCTTGCGGTGTTCGACGATGTGAGCCCTGCGATTGGGCTCGGTGAGCCTTGAGCAATCACGCGTCGCTACCCGCCACAGTGCGGACATTGAGAGGTCGATGTCGAACCCCCGACGCCGGCGCTGCATCCAGCTCATGGGCGCGATGGGCTTTGGCTCGCTGGCCTCGGCCGAGGTGGCCGCTTGGTTCTCGGGCACCGGTGGCGGTCTTTGGCTGGCAACGACGTGGTGGCGATGCATTGGCATGAAGTGTGATCAAACAGGCTGATAGATGCGTTTCGATTTGAAAATAAGTGGCTTATAATTCCTAACCATATGAGCATTCGCGTGGTAGCAGAGGTCGAGATCAAGCGTGGTCGGGTCGATGAGTTCAAGACAATTGCGGCCGAAGTAATCCAACGAGTCGAGGCGAACGAGCCGCGTACGTGGACCTACGAGTGGTACCTGAACGAAGACGAATCGAAGTGTTACGTGCTCGAGCATTACGCTGACTCGGCTGCCACCATGGCGCATATGGAAAACGTCGGCCCGCTGCTCGATCGATTCTTCGAAACCTGCTCGATCGACAATCTGTCGCTGTTCGGCGAGGTGTCGGCCGAGGTGCGGGAGGCCTTCGCGGCGCTCAATCCGAGCGTCTTTGAGCACTGGTCCGGGGTCAGCCGCGAGTTGGTCGATGCCAACAAGTGAGCTTTGCGTAGGTGGCGCCCGAAAATCCAAAGCGGGTTGATTTCCAACGGCTGACGCTGGCTAGGCGATGTGATCTAGGCTCTGGGTCGCGATGCCGGTGACTACATTTCCTTCACTTCTGCCACTTCAATTGTGCCGATGTCAAGCTGCGGGCAGCCCTTAGCCATTTCAAGCACATCCATGGTGTCGGCCCTGACGATAGAAAACCCTGACAAGGGATTCGACCCACCATCGTCCGATACACCACCGGCGCTTACGGTCTTGGACATTCCCAAGGGCGTGCTTCTAACTCAGCCTATCGGATCGCGGTTTCGCTAGCTCGCGGCCAGCTCGTCGACGATGAGAGCGGTGGCCGACTCGTTCATCGCCGTCTCGATTTCGTCCCGCCAGGGCAACCCGGGCTGTAACCGCGCCTTGTCCAACCAGACCCGTAGGCCAGCCTCTTGGCTCAGACGGGTTGCTAGCAGCTCAACGTCGGCTGCATCGTGCCGACTGTAGCTTACGAAGACGTCGTGTGTGATAACAGGACCGGCCATGGAGTCCTCCCTGACGATGCACCATCAAGCTTTATCACCTTACGCCAGGGAGGGGTCAAACAGCAATACGTTTTATGCCTCACGCGGAAGCGAATTTGGCGTCAGTGTTTTACTTTGCATCAAGCGTTGCAGTCATGCTCAGCGTGACCTCACGAGATTGAGTACGTCAGCGCACGAGAAGGGAGAAGAAGAGGAAAGGGCTAACGCTTTAAGGTGTCGTTCTTGAATTGGTCGCTGACCGTGCATTTAGGAATGTCAAGCCAGGTTTCCTATTTACCCCCTTAGCTGCCCTTTAGAGGTTGGTGGGATTGAGCCAAGAACGTTCACTCCTACGTGTACTCGATCCTCGTAAATGCTGAGTTCCACGTCTCGATCAACTTGTTCTGCTCTACTCAGGCTTCTAACACCATAGGTGTGGTTAGGAGTCAATAATGATTGATGGAAAGAGGACCATAGGGATCGTGCTTTCTGGCGGCGCCCACAGGGTAGCGATTTTCGCGCTTGAGGCTCTCCTTGATGTTGTTGATTCGCGTCGGAATCGAGACGTGTCCGTCGCAAATTACTAATCAGGCCGCGAGCGGAAGCTCGACGCGAGCAACCCTGCGTGTGCGGGACGCTCACAATGAGCTCATACCGCCCCTCGTGTCGGCGAAACGATAAGATCCAACCCGAACGGTCGGCGCCCAGGTAACATCCCGTCTCAGTCGATTTTACGGCCGCGATTCAGGAGACGCTTTCGCCCGGCTGCAGCGTTTTGAGGGCATCGACCAGCCGCCCCACGTCGTAATCCCAACGAGTGTCACTGATTTCAATGGCATTGAGT
>Ga0224508_10000709_pt1 | contig 32052 bp, 36 predicted proteins | sample SF_Jan12_sed_USG_4_FD_170157 | JGI IMG/M metagenome (GOLD analysis project Ga0224508, IMG submission 170157) | Sediment microbial communities from San Francisco Bay, California, United States - SF_Jan12_sed_USGS_21 | ecosystem: Environmental > Aquatic > Marine > Sediment | place: USA...
TTTTTTTTATTTTCTTAGGATCACCCTCTACAGGATCTAATGCAATCTCTACAAGTGGAACTCCAAGTCGATCTAAACTATATTCTCTGATCTTTCCTTTATCTCCGAGAAGTTTTGCTGCATCTTCTTCAAGACAAATTGACTGTACACCCACTTTGTCACCATTGAGATCGATTTGTCCCCCCTGTGAAATTAACATTGTTCGTTGGAACCCTGTTGTATTTGAACCATCAATTACTGTTTTTCTCATTGGATAGATTTCACTAAAAATTTTAGAATTTAGTGATGATGCTATTACAAGTGCAAGCTCTTTTGCATCTTTATCTAAATTGTGAGGTGGTTCTTCATCTTGTTCAACTAAACAACTACTTTCAGGATTAGCATAATACATTATTGTTTTTGACTTGGACTTTTCAAATAATGCCGCAGGATCATATTCTCCTAATTCACTTTTTACTGCACGTAGTTTTCTTTCAAACTTTATAGAATATTCCTCAGATTCAATTGGCTTACAATTACAAAACAGCTTCGTTTTCGTTGCTAGTTGTTGGTGAATCTCAAGTCCAACCTTCAATCCTACATCGCTTATCGAAAATTCTGACATGTACTTACCTATCTTAATTTGATAACTCTAGTGCAATATTGTCAAGCATAATCTCCTTCACTTCTTCTCTGTTCTGTGAATTACCCATCACCCACATTGCCTTTACTAATGCCACTTCTGGAATCATGTTTTCCAAAGGTGTAATGCCTAAATCAAGTAAATCTCGTCCACTTTCATAAACTGTCATTCTAACCCTGCCATCAATACATTGAGAAGTCATGCCTAAAAATATTCCATTTTCATTTGCTTTTTTTACACTTTCATACATTGTCTTTCCAACATGACCTAATCCTGTTCCTTCAAAAATTATTCCTCTATAGCCCATCTCAACAATCTTATCTAGCAAACTTGGATCATATCCTGGATAATATTTTACTAGAGCAACTTTTGTATCCAGATAAATCCTTGGTTGAAATTCCTTTACTTTGAAGAAATCCTCAGTAATATTTTTTTGAATTTGATTTTCTACAATTATAAATGCTGGATCATTCCCAATTGTTTGAAACGCTCCTCTCTTGCTTGTGTGATTTTTTCTTACTCTAGTTCCCACATGACATGCGATTGTTTCATCATTTTCATCATGATGCATGACAATATAGACTCCTTTAGTTCTACTTTCTTTGATGAACTTAGTTGCTCCAATCAAGTTAAGAGCTGCGTCTGATGAAGCACGATCTGAAGATCTCTGTGAACCTACCAATACAATAGGAATCGGAAACCCTGCAAGTGCAAATGATAGAAAAGAAGATGTATAATGCATAGTATCAGTACCATGCGCAATAATTATTCCTATGTACTCTGATTTAGAATACTCATTTATCTTTTCAGCAATTTTTAGCCAATGTTCTGGCATTATATTTTCGGAATATTCTGAAAATATGACTTTTGCATCTATGTTAGCAATTTTAGCAAGTTCTGGAACAGATGAATTCAATTCTTCTGCAGTTAATACTGGTGTAACTGCACCTGTTCTGTAATCAATCTTACTTGCAATTGTTCCTCCAGTTGATAATAGTAAAATTTTTGGTAATCCTTCAACTTTCCCTTGTTTTTCAACTTTCTCTATAATTTTCTCAATGGTCTGATTTTTCTCAATTTTTTCAATATCTGCAATTTCTAAACCAATATTGTATCCATTCTTTAATTTTAAAACAATGTGTTTGTCATCACTATGTTCATACCTTGGCATTATTATGCCTGAATAAGTGATGTCGGCCAAAATATTGACAGAATCGCCTACCAGAATTTGATTTGCCTTTAGGAATTCTAGCGAATTTCCGCTATATCCCCTATATTCTGACATTTACGAGAATTAGATTTGTTATTTTATTAAAACTACCTGTAATATGATGCTACTAGTTTTTCACCCAACTTGAGGTCTTTTTGTTCTCTAACTTTCTTTACTGCTTCTTCAAAGTGTTTCATAGTTACTTTGGCATCGATACTATTTTTCTCAATATCTTTGACATCTGGATGTGAATCTAAGAATTCATGAATTACCAAAGATACTGCAGTGTTAGCTATGGATGCTGTGTCTGCACCACTAAGTCCATCAGTTAGTTCAGCAATTTTATCAATATCAACACGTTGAGGATCATTTGCCTCAGTAATCGTTGGTATTTTTTCTGCATTAATCTTTAAGATGCTCTTTCTACTTTCTTTATCTGGAAGTGGAATTTGAATTATCTTATCAAATCTTCCTGGTCTTAGTAATGCTGGATCAATCATATCTGCTCTGTTTGTTGCGGCTAAAACTATAACACCATGCATATTTTCCATTCCATCTAGTTCTGTAAGTAATTGACTTACTACTCTTTCAGTAACTGCAGTTTCTCCTCCTGCTCCTCTGATTGGAGCAATAGAATCAATTTCATCAAAGAATATGACACATGGTGCGGATTGACGTGCTCTTTTGAAAATTTCTCTTATTCCTCTTTCTGATTCACCTACCCATTTTGATAAAAGTTCAGGACCTCTAACTGAAACAAAATTTGCTTCACTTTGTGTAGCAACTGCTTTTGCAAGTAATGTTTTTCCTGTACCACTTGGACCGTGAAGTAAAATTCCTCTTGGCATGTTATGTCCTAATTTATCATAAAGGCCTGGATACTTCATTGGCCATTCAACAGCTTCTTGTAGTTCACGTTTTACATCTTCTAAACCACCAACGTCATCCCACTTTACATCTGGATTCTCAATGAAAACTTCTCTCATTCCAGATGGAGTTACTTCGATCAAAGCTTTTTGGAAATCATCATGATTTACAATTAGTTTATCAAGTGTTTCAGGAGGGACTTTTTCTTCTTCTAAATTGAGTATAGGTAATAATCTTCTCAAACATTTCATTGCAGCCTCTTTACACAGGTATTCCAGATCTGCACCAACATATCCGTGACTGACTGATGAAATTTTATCTATATCCACATCATCTGTTAATGGCATATTTCTACTGTGAATTGAGAGTATGTCCTTTCTTCCTTTTTTATCTGGAACTTTAATCTCGATTTCTCTATCAAATCTTCCTGGTCTTCTAAGTGCAGGATCAATTGCATTTGGTCTATTTGTTGCTGATATGACAATTACTTTTCCTCTTGCTTCTAATCCGTCCATTAATGATAACATTTGAGAAACAACTCTTCTTTCAACTTCACCAGTAACTTCTTCTCTTTTTGGTGCAATGGAATCAATTTCATCAACAAAGATTATTGATGGAGATTTTTCTCTTGCCTCTTTGAAAATTTCTCTTAGCCTTGCTTCGCTTTCTCCATAAAACTTACTCATTATTTCTGGACCTGATATACTAATGAAATGAGCTTGACTTTCATTTGCAACTGCTTTTGCAAGTAAAGTCTTTCCTGTACCTGGAGGACCATATAGTAAAACACCTTTTGGTGCTTCAATTCCTAACTTTTCAAAAATTTCTGGATGTCTTAATGGAAGTTCAATCATTTCTCTAACTTTCTTAATCTCATCTGTTAAACCACCAATGTCTTCATAGGTGACTTGTGGAACCCCACGTAATGTTTCTCCTTTTTCTGCAATGTGGAAAACTGTTTTTTGAGTAACCAAAACTGCATCAGCTGCTGGTGTTACTCCTATAACTTGAAAAGTTAAACGTCCACCAAAATACGGAACCATTACATTATCTCCTTTAATCAAAGGAACACTTTCTAAAGCATCTGCAAGATATCTTTCATCAATTGGAGGAATTGCTTCTAGTGGTGCAACAACTACTTTTTCTGCAGCTACTGCCTTTATTTTTCTAACTGAAATTGTATCTCCAATTGCAATTCCCGAATTATTTCTGCCGAGCCCATCAATTCTGATAATTCCTTTTCCTTCATCAGATGGATATAGGGGAAGGCATTTTGCAACTGTCCTTCTTTTACCTTTAATTTCTATAACATCACCAGTAGAGGCATTAAGAGTATCCATCGAGTCATAATCAATTCTAGCTACTCCTCTTCCAACATCTCTTGTGTATGCTTCAAGTACTTTGAGAGAAAGTGCATTTTGACTCATACACAAATGCCCTCTGTCTAATTTTTATACCTTTGTGGTAATTCCTTCTAATAATAACGAAAAATCACAAACTTAAAATCCTCTGTGCGTAGGATACGATCAACTTGGGTAAGAGACCATTAGTTAGAAGACGTGGCCGTGGAGGATTTCAGTTTAGATCTACATCCACCGGAAAAGTAGGCTCCAAAGCAAATTATCCTCGTTTTTCACTATCAGAACAGCATGAAGGTGAAATTATCGATCTAGTTCACGAACGTGGAAGAGAAGCACCATTAGCTAAAGTTAGATTTGAAGATGGTTCTGTATCCTTTATTCCGGCAGTACTTGGAACTAAAGTGGGCGCATCTTTACAATTTGGATTAAAATCAAAAATTGAAAAAGGAAATGTCATTAGTGTTCAAAACATTCCTGATGGGACAATTGTTTGTAATATTGAAAAGCACTTTGGTGACGGTGGTGCTATAGTTAAATCTGCAGGTACTGATGCAACTGTTTTCTCTCATGGTGATGAAGGCGTTACTGTTAAACTACCTTCTGGAAAATTTACTACTCTTAATCCAAAAAACAGGGCCATGATTGGTACTCTTGCCGGGGGAGGATCTAGTGAAAGACCATTTATGAGCGCAGGTGGAAAATGGAGAAACTTCAAAGCTAAAGGAAAGAAATATCCAATTGTTAGAGGTGTTGCTCAAGCAGCTTATGTTCACCCACATGGTGGTGGTCGTCACCAACACGTTGGACAAAGCTCAACTGTTTCAAGAGATGCACCTCCTGGCGCAAAGGTAGGTAGCATTGCTGCAAGAAAGACTGGTAGAGCCAGGATTAAAGAAAGAAGATAGTATTTCTTTTTACCTAAAATTGATTAATAACTCATTGAAATACAATTTGAATGTCATATCAACGAATTAGAATTTTTGTAACAGGAAAAGTACAAGGTGTATTTTTCCGTCAGGCGCTAAAAGTAATGGCTAAGAAAAATGATGTTTTTGGATGGGTTAAAAATCTCAACGATGGTCGTGTTGAGGCTGTTTTAGAAGGAGATGAAGAAAAAGTTAGTAGACTTGTTGAATGGGCTCATCGGGGACCAGCTAATGCAAGAGTTGAAGATATAGAAATACGAAATGAAAAATTTACTGACGAATTTTTAAAATTTGATGTTTTGTATTAACGAATCTCTTCGAACGCCTCTTTAATTGTTTGACTAAATTCTGAAATTCTTTGGTCCTTTTTGACCTGAATAATCTGTATAGGCTCTTTTCGATTTTTCTGAATTTTCATGATGACACCTTCTCTTTGAGGCTCTACATCTACAAACCATCTAAATGTCATTGATTTACAAAAAACTACTCTATGCATCCTAACATCTTCTACTACCTTATCTCCCAAAGAGAAGCAATATTCTCTGATTGAATTAAAAAGTGGCAAGATTGGACTTGGAATTTGTTTTTTAAAGTCATCATAACTTCTTTTATTTCCAAATGAGATCGTTCCCTCCATGAATTTGCAGACTTGATTTTAATTATAAAGGTAGTAGATCTATTGGTTCCAGTCTAGACGAATAGCCCCATTTCAAGGCATACAAGATCCGCCACGTTGACGAGGAAGCGTGGATGCTCCACCTTAGGATTGCTCCCTCCCGGACCTCATCCCTTTCGATGGTTCGGTCTTAGAAGTTATCCCTTCGGATAATTCTAGTCCTGCAACCACCCGCCTCGGCGTGATTTCATTTCCGCACACCAAGCGGGATTTACCCATCTAGAGATTTACCCAACAGTTACTGATCTCTGCATATAGCCGGTTTCAGAATAGGGCACGGCTGGCACCCTGATCCTACCTACTACCATTTTTCATAAAACAAAGTATGTTATATTTGCATCAGGTTTGATTTTCTTTTAGTTTTAAAACTAGATTACAAACTGAGCATACATTCCCTGTACAATCATTACCACATTTTTCACAAATAGTTTTTTGTTTATTATTTGAACCCTTTACAATATGAGATACTTTGAGAATTGATTGATACAAATTATTTTTAATTCCACTATGTTGACTTTCCAATAAATTTAGAAATTCACGAATTTCTGTTCTTATTCCTTCATTCATGTGTGGGCACGGCTCTGATTGAAATGGTATGTCATTTGTAAAGGCATAAAATACTATTTCAGATTCATATATCTCACAAAACGGTTTTATTTTTCTTAAGGAATTTGTAGATGTATCAGGATCCATCCATCCGATCTTGTTAGTATCTCCTGAAAGCATGTTAATGACAAATGTTTGTAATGCATCATCTAGATTGTGACCTGTTGCGATGACATCTGCTCCAATATCTTTTGCAGCATAATCAATTGCACGTCTTCTTAGCGTACCACAAATGGAGCATGAAGAAGTCTTTTCATTTTCTCTTAACTCTAATGCTTCATCAAGCGTCAATTCAAACAGGTCTTTATACGAGTAAACTTTGTGTTCTATCTTTAATTTCTCACAAAATTTTTCAACAATTTCTAATGCCTCATTTCTATATCCTGGAATACCTTCATCAATAGTAATTGCCTTTATTCTAAAATTATGGGTTGATGCCATTTTGTGAATAATTTTTAGTAATGCTAAGGAATCTTTTCCACCAGAGACTGCAACAGCAACTAATTCATTATTTTGAATCATTTTGTATTTTGAAATAGTTTTAGCAGTTTTTCTCACAATAGAATTTGAGAAACATTGCGAACATAATTTCTCTCCTGAATATTTTCTAGTATATGCCGCTTGATTTTCACATCTATCACATTTCATAGATTCAGGTATTTTTTTTCATTAATGATTCTTTAGGTATATTGACCAGTCTATTATAAACATCTAGGCATAAATTACTAATTGTGTCAACTGGACAGATTTCCAAATCTAATCAAGAAAACATCTACAGAATAACAATAATCTAAATTCACAAAATACTTCCTATACGGAATTAATTTCCATCTTTATGTGTAGTTCAATGCCACTAAACGGAATAGATTATCACATAACAGTAGCCAAAGTAATGTTCAAACATGATTGGAAAAACGCACTAGAATGGCTCAAATCAAAAGGATACAAACTAGAAAAGTCAGCATACTATGAGAGAATAAAAAAACTAGACGAAGATGTAGGACTGATTAATCAAGAATTCCTAGATGCAGAAAGAGAAAGATTAGGACCACTATACCCAATGTATTACGAGTGTGATTTCTATAATTCTTCTAGTACCTGGTACAAACCAGAGTATTTCCAGTATGGAGATTATGAAGAGAATATGTAGATTAACTGATTATTTCTGTTCAAACCCTTTCATAATCTTAGATAGAATTATGCATAATCATAAAATTATTTATTGTAAATAATTGAAATGTTAATTAACCAGCACATATTGAAAATTTTGCCTTGGCGGAATGGATTTATGGAATAATTTCTGTAATAGTTACTGCAACAATAATTGGAATTACGAAAGTTATCGATAAAATAAAATTTGAAGAATTACACGGTTCTCAAAAAATACTAGGAATTGTAGCTATTCTTACAATAACTAGCGAAATAGTATATCTTTCAGTCGCATTTGGTTTGCTTGAATTTGCTTTAGAAACAATAACGTCCATTGGAGTAGGAATTGTTTTACTAGGGGTAGCTTTTCAGAATAAGCTAAAAAATGCCATAGCTGGAATTAGCATAGCAATCAATCCTAGAATTAATCTTGGTGATTTTATCGAAGTTGAAAACGTTAAAGGGAAAATCTTTCAATTTGGACTTACCAAGACAATCATAGAAGTTGATGACGGAACTAAGGTGATAATTCCCAATGTAAAATTTGATGAGGAAATCATCAGAATTGAATCAAACAAAAAAAGAAAAGATTAATTTTTAATTTATTGTAGTATCTAGTTAGATTTGCATAATCCTATACAAGATTATTCAATTGGTTCTCTTTTCTCTTCAAAATTTTCTAATATCATTGCCATGATATATTCGGGGAGAAGATCCCGCATCATTGGAAAAACTTACATGAACTGCAATTAATATCCCACGTGAAGTTCCTCAACTAATGAAACATGCTTGATTGTAAAGTGACAATGAGAACATGTTTCATGTTCTTTTGTAGAATATTCTAAACCACAATTAGTACAAATAATAAATTCTGACACGCATACTACGTCAAACCTACACATAAAAACCTCCCAATAGTTCTAAACACTTCTCTTTTCCTTTTAGAAAATTTTACAATCAATAATGAATAAACAGTGATCTCTAAATAGTATTATTGCTAGTTACATGTGTGCGACCAAGAGATACTACAGATTCTATCTATTCTTCTAGGAAACCCAAAAAAATACCCTGGTTTTTTTGGTCTGTATTACTCGGTATTGTAGGTTCAGTCTATCTCTATTTGTTGTTTTGATTAGATAATTTACTTCTCTTTTAACCTCCTTCTACAATTCAAACATTGAAACGATACATCTACAGAGAAGATCCAGCTTCACAAAATGATTTCTACGTAATAACAATTCATGAACTTCCAGAAATGACAATGGATGACCAAACCCTAATGCCATTACTTCGTGATATCTATGCCATTAGAAACACTTCATTTGATAAAATATTATAATTTCACACTGATGTTCTATTCAAGAAGTGGTGACCCTTCCACATGGTCTTTGATTACACCAATGAGCGAACCTTCACAGACATGATTATAAAATAGTCACAAAATAAGATAAGACTGACAAAATGGGTTGGTAAACCGACTAGACTGTATCTGAGGGCTAGGTTTAGTCCAATATAATCACCATGATTTTTGCATCCATTAGTATGTATAATGAACCAAGAAAACAAATAATGTAAAACATGGACAAGGCAAAATTACAATGCATGGTATTAGGACATAATATTGCACCATTTGAAATGTGGAATCATGAGGAAAATATCATTGATGGGTACTGTGAGCGTTGCAAGTTATGGAAAACGTGTTGGTAGTAAAGATCAGTTATCCAGTCTTCGAAAATAATCCATCACAGATATTAGAGTCATTATGGATATGCCTGCCTGTATTCACATCATATTTCTCACCACAGTTCTGACAGAGCATTAATCGTATCTACTCAAATTAGTATTATCGATAGAAGGTTTAATGATTTAGACTTGAAATAAAAATTGGATTTATGATCACAAACCCTATATTTTTTCACCAATTTGTTTGTCTTAACAATCTTTGGAGTTCAAACATTTTTTATGAAAATAGATTGATGATGGAATCTCTGTACAAGGATTACTTCGTGGATGCTAGATGCCTGTGAATTATCCCTACGGTCTTCTACACAATCCCTATCCTAGTAGTCCTACTCCTACAGAAAAAGATGCCCAAATTCTAGGTGGAACTAGGCATATCCAAGCCAAAGAATCGATATTAGAATGCATAAAGGATCTATACAGACAATCAACCAAGCACCAATCCAATGAAAATGACTTTAGACTAATTACTGTAATACAAGACGTCGGATCAGGAAAAACTCACCTTGCCTTGCATATCAAGGGACTAAGAATGAGACAAAATATTGAAAGCACCTATGTAGATTTAGCAACAATCTCACCTAAAACAAAGGAGAGCCTATATGATGCAATAATTGCAGGATTCAATAAATCTACATTTGAGGCACTTAGAGAAAAATTCCTAAAAAATATCTGTGACAAGGCAGACAAAGGGGATTTGCAAGCAAAAAAGGCGTTAGGCTATAGATTTGTAGACAAACTAGTGGGAACAACAATACAGGACAAGACTGAAGACATCCTTAATAATAAAAAGACGCATTCAAATGAGAATCTAAAAAAATATCTGGCTTACAACTACAACGCCCATGAAGCACTTATCATTCAAAACATTATTGAAAAGATATTTGAACCGATATCTAATCTGGACGAATTTTTAGGACGTTTGAGCGCTATTTCAAAATTCAGTCATAATCTTCTTGGCAAAATTACAGTTTATACATTTGATGAACTAGACTCTGATCCTGGTTCCGCTGAAATTGTAAAATCAATAATTAACAGACATCTACCATCTTCAGTTGTAATGCTTATTGCAACCCCCTCTGAATATTCTGAAATACAAGAAACTAATGTATCCTTATTTGACAGACTAGAAAAGGCAAATTATAAGATTGATCTAGCTGGTTCAAATTCAATAGACGAACTATCTGAAATTGCAATAGAATACATCAAACAAAACAAAAAGAATGAAAGGTTCACCAAAAAACAACAAAATGACTTGGCAGGCAAAATAAGAGTACTATGTGATGAATTTCCTGATTTTACAAGTGTACGATCGTTGACCAACATTTTGTATCATGCTATGGAAAAATCTTTCCAATTAAATCACAAAGATATTTCAGAAGAAGCACTTGATGAGACTCTCAAAAATGCATTCCCTGGATTAAAAGTACATGATAGTATTCTAGATGTTCCGATAGGACAATTTTTAAAATTACGACTAGAATCAGTCGAAAACAAATCGCAATCAAAGATAAAAGAAGCAATTTCAAACCTTGTTAATTTTGCACATGATACAGGGAAGATAGCAAAACCTGAAAATTCAAAACGAATGCTGGATGCAATTTATACCGATCAATTTGGGACAAAGATAGGAATTGCAGTCGTAATGGGTAAGGATCACAGTAAGAATTCTACATCCATTCAAAATGTTCTCAAAGCTTCTGCCTTTGTAGACAAACTACTGATACTTACAAATACCAATGTTCCAAAAAATCCTCAAGCTACTATTATTAATATTGACAAATCCAAAATAGTCGATTTACTTTATTTTAGCAACAGATATGCTGATAATAAGATCTCAGAACCTGAAAATGAAAAAATCCATACTCTCGCCAAGACTATATCCATAATCTAAAAATTCCTAGAACAAACCAACAAATTTAGTAATTTATGCCTGAATATGTTTAACAAACCTACTGAATACTTTAGGTATTTTCTATATTGTAAACCATCCAGATTTCATGTAAGATAAAGCAATGTTTAGACCAAACAAGGCAAAAGTAAATGCGTAAATTCCCCACATAACTCCATTTATTGCATTATCTGAAATTCTTTTATCAATAATTGTGTGAATGAATTTCCCACCATCTAATATTGGTAAAGGAAGCATATTGATTATTCCTATAAAAAATGAAATCATCCAGAGCCATAACAAGAACATTGAAACATTTGGATCATTCCATTCAATGAAATTCATTACCGGTTTGTAGGCAAATGAGTTGTCTCTCATAATACCTATCAATCCTCTTTCAGGATCTTCAGGTGAGGGCATAATCTCTACATTAAATTCTGATGTTTGACCATCTCTGATTATACTAACATTTGCTGTTTCTCCTGGACTCAAACTGGGAAAATCTACCGGACTAAAAATCGGTATGTCGTTAATTGAAGTAATGATATCATTTGCAAGCAATCCTGCTTGTTCAGCACCAGAGTTTTCTATGATTGATAGTATCAGGACTCCGTCAGGCAGTTCATAAAATGCACTTAAAAGTGGTTCAGGTAATACCATAGCAAAAAATGGATTTGTTAACAAAATAGCCCCTAAGACAAATGCAAAAATAACATTTGATGTAGCCCCTGCTCCAATTACTCGTAATTTTGAAATCTTTTTTGCTTTGTTAAATTCTTCCTCATCTGGTTCTACAAATCCTGCAAACATTGCGATGAATATTGCAAATCCTCCTGTTTTGATCTTTATCTTTTCTAGAGCAGCTACTATTCCGTGAGCTCCTTCATGAATTACTAGTACAATTGGAATTGATAGTAAAAAGTATGTTATTGAAGATGAAGAAGTTAATGTTACTCCTGGAATAAGTACTGTTAATTCTGAAAATTCGCTTTGTGCAACAAAATAGTTTGAAACATTATTTAACAAAAACCAAAATGCAAAAGCCATCATTATAAAACCTGAAATTACGCTCACATCAGCAAAAACCCTAATTCCTCTTTTTGTTCTATTTAGAATTTTAAGTAGAACTGAATTAACTTGCTTATTTTTGTATACAAGACTGTATGCCTTTATCTCAAAACCATATTTTTCTAATTTCAAACCTTTTGCAATTACAACAATAATGACCCAAGCAATTAACACATAGATTATCGAATTCTGAGTAATAAAATCAAGTTCCAAACTAATTATTAATTTTTTTAAGGTACGTACATTTATCGGTTACTATGAAACCAGTAATAATTATCTCAACATATCCTACCAAAAAATCAATTTCAAAAATTGCAAATGATCTTGTAAAAAATAAGACAGTTGCATGTGTCAACATTTCAAAAATTTCTTCAGTTTACTCTTGGAATGGAAAAGTGGAAAACACATCTGAATATCTTGCTATATTCAAGACAATAACAAAAAACAAAAAACTCCTAAAAAAGAAAATTAAAGAAACTCATCCATATGATGTTCCTGAAATAGCCGAGGTTAATGTTACTTCAATTAATAAACCATATTTTAATTGGTTAACAAAATCTGCAAATTAAGATTCAATTGAATATCGTAATAAGGAAACTATTCCACCCAAACCTGTAACTCTTAGACCAATATCTGTGGATGAATCAACACTGTAAATTTTTACTCCTTTACCTTCAGCATCATTGAGAAAATCTATTATTTCCTGTTCATCATTATCTTGAATTGCTTTATCTGAGAATACAAGGGATTCAACTGCCCCTATTTGGTTTGCATTAAAAGTTTCATTAAATCCCATAGTAAATTTTCTACTTTTCTTATTTGCAAGAAGCATCACTTCATCAATTATTGATGAAGCCTTGGCTAGCTTGCTGTCTGACATTATCTCCTGCATTGTTTGAGATTTTGTAAATGTGTAAATTCCATCTTCACCACCAGAATCAATTCCTTCTACAACTTGAATTTTGTATTTTTGTATGCTTTGTGATTTTTGAATGAAATTAGCAAATCTTTTTTTTGTTTCACCAGGACCAAAAATTACTATTGAATCTCCTTCTTTGATTACAGTTGATAGTGCCTGTTGCACTTGTTCAAAGAATTTTTCGATATTGAAATTGGTTTTGTATCTCTTTCCTCCCGAACCTGAATAAATATTTGGCATAAACTCCAGATGTGTGCCTCTTAGTCTTGCAATACCACAATCACCAGTATCAATAGCAACAAGTACAAAACCAATCTGATTATTACTTGATTTAAGAAGATTTTTTTCAATTGGTAACCATTTTTTCTTTGAAATGGTAATTCCATCATTAACTTTTAGAATAAATGAATGATGTGATCCATGTGATACTGATTCATTACTTGATTCATAAATTGTTCCACCAATTCTTAATCTATCTAGAACATCATCAAGTGATATTTTTTCTATCATTAATGCAATTCTGACCTTAATTCGCTCTCCTTTATCAGGTCTTGAATAATCTTTGTCTTGTTTTAGTACTCTTGTTGTATCTCCAATTACCTTATCATCTTTTTTAATTATACGACGTAGATTCAAAAGATCATCTGAATCTTCTGCCATAACAGAAATTAAGTTCTCATCAATAATCTTTGTAATCATGATTTATTCTAGTTTACAAAAACAAAAGAGTTTAGCTTGCTACTTCGTCAGTATCTGGTTTTGCAAATTTTTTCTTCAGATAATTTTCAACCCAATCTAAAGTAAGAACACCTGATTCTGCCAAATTTATCAAAGAATTTGAAGATGCTTCGCCAGTAACTTTACCATTATTTCTTCTCAATTGACGCCACTTTAGGGATGTGTTCCCACTTTTTGAATTATAGATTATTCCAAGAACATCTCTTGCGTTTACAAATGTAATGTCTCTAATTTTTTTTAAAGTTACTTTATCAGCTGCTTCTACATAAATTGATCCCAAATTATCCTCTCTTTCTGCAAATACCTCAAAATCATCCAAATAACTTCTTGGTGCATATGATTTGCATGTGCTTGAGATGATAAATCTTCTAAAACTTTCCAATGAAGATGGAGTGTCAATTGCAACCATTTTGAATGGTTGAACTATTGGCCATTTATCAAGCTTCTTGAAAGACTCAATAGGAATCTACCTAGAATATGACTTGCGGGCGGTGATGAACCTATCCCTTTGAATGATGATGAGGATCTTGAGTTCTGAGCCTGCCTTAGGATTTTAATGGATGATTCTCCTTGAAAAAATATGAATTCTCTGACAGAACATTTGACATTTCATGTTAAAACACGAAGAGCCTTTGTCAATATCACTCCTGATATTAGAAAACTAGTTGCAAAAAGCAAAATCCAAGAAGGACTATGTCTTGTAAATGCAATGCATATCACTGCTAGCGTTTTCATTAATGACAACGAAAGTGGTTTGCATCAAGATTATGAAAAATGGTTAGAAGATTTGGCACCACATGAACCAATTGATCAGTATGAACATAATAAAACTGGTGAAGATAATGCAGATGCTCATCTAAAACGACAAGTAATGGGACGAGAGGTGGTAATTGCTATTACTAATGGTGAATTAGATTTTGGTCCATGGGAACAAATTTTCTATGGAGAATTTGATGGAAAAAGACCAAAAAGAGTCTTGGTTAAAATAATTGGTGAATAGTTTCTATCCAAAGTCTGCATCACGTTTTTGACTTTGTGATTCATTTTTTCTGGCAGCAGCTCTAAATGCTTCATCATGATTTTGAGGTCCATGCCCACATTTTACACATGCAATCTTGTATCCTTCATCATATTTTTCATAGGTTTCACATCCACAAAAACATGCCATACACTTGAATACAATTTCTAAGATGATATATCTTTTGGGATATAATTTCACTTAAGAAACATTACAACATTCGCCCATTGGAATCTCATGATCATGTGGACATTTTCTTGGATGCTTTAACATTGTACATAGAGCATCTGTAAATTGCTTGTTCATGTGATGCTCAATTCCACATACCATTTCTTCATCAATTTCCACTTTAAGTGCGCTATCCATGAGAACTTCCAACAATCTACTGTTTCTCATCATACTTGCACCAATCTTTTCACCATCTTCGGTTAGTCTTACTCCTGCCTTGTTGTAAGTAACCAAATTTTTGCTGTTTAATTTTTTGAGCATTTGAACAACGCTTGGTTGTCTAACATTAAGCATTTTCGCAATAGTACTAATTTTAACATCTTCTCTTCTTTCTTTGATATGCCAAATTGCCTTTAGATACATCTCAACATGCTCTGCTTCTGCAGTTCCTACAAATAAAATTTCTTCATCGTTTAATATATCCATAATCTATATCTTCTTTGAGTCTTTTAATAAATATTCGAAGTATTGACGTGCAAATCCGGCTAATCCGGCATGATCTGCCCAAATTGCAACAACATCTGAAGAATTTGCACCTGCTATTTCTGGACCCAATAATATTACAACATATCTTTTGTCGGATATTATGCCTCCTCCGAACAAACCTTTCTTAATTTTTACAGTTGCAACTCTTTTGATTGCCTTGATGGATTCTTTATCCATTTTGTCTGAAGTAAGTATTGTAATGTCTACTCCTTTATCGTGAAGTGATCTTAATTTTGGTAATGCCTGTCTGACAAGTTCTTCTCCAGCTTCTGGTAATGCAATCATTACTTCATTTCTACAAGTCTCTACCATCTCCAAAATCTTTGCAGCAATGTTAATTGCACCTGAAAGTACCCAAATGTCTGGCCTCTCACTTGTTCCGCTTTTCTCATACAATGGCACTAATTCATTTAGAATTACACTCTGATTCTGTGAAAAGTCATTTTCCATTTTCTGTTTTGTAGTTTCTAGTCCTGTTGATGGTGATTTTGCAAAATATTTTGTTGGTCTTGAGTCATCTGAGCCAATCCAACCTTTATCTTCTAGAGTTCCTAATACTTCGTAAATTTTTGAATATGGAACTCCTGATTTTTGGCTAAGATCTGATGCTGTCAGTTCTCCTGATTTGAGTAGAGCAGTAAATGTTCTGATTTCATAACTAGTAAGACCAATTTTTTCTAAGGCCTTTCTTGTTTTATCAGATATACTCATGCGATCTAATCGATCAGTTTTGATATTTAAATGAGGTATTCCTACCTCCTAAATTCCACACGGGGGCAAGTATGAAATGCGTTATATACTATTTCAGAAAAATCCCCAATGTAGGCATGGCTCTAATTCAAATATCAAATCAATCAACCAAAAATTTAGGTAAGAAATCCACTATTAGATTTACTCAAAGTATCTGTCCTGATTGTAACATGATTCTGGATGCAGAGGTATTTGAGAGAGATAACAAAGTCTTCATGTCCAAAGTATGTCCAACACATGGTGAATGTGAAGAATTATACTTTGGTTCTTATGAAATGTACAAGAAATTTAGTACATATTGGATGGATGGAAAAGGTGCTCATGCCCCAAACGTAATGATTGACAAGTGTTCCTGTCCAAACAACTGTGGATTGTGTTCAAACCACCTATCTCACAGTGGACTGGCAAACATGATTGTAACTAACAGATGTGATTTAACATGTTGGTACTGCTTCTTTTATGTAAAGAAAGGTCTTGAAGGCGCTTACATGTATGAGCCAGATCATACTCAAGTCAGATCAATGATGAAGACTCTAAGGGCTGAAAGACCAATTCCAGGAAACTCTATGCAAATTACCGGTGGTGAACCAATGCTTAGAGAAGATATTGCTGATGTCATCAAAATAATGAAAGAAGAAGGTGTTGATCATATTCAAATGAATACTAATGGTATCAGACACGCAATGGATCCAGAAGCTGCAAGAGAAGTAAGAATTGCTGGCTGTAACAATCTGTATCTTAGTTTTGATGGTGTAACTGCAAGAACAAACCCAAAGAATCATTGGGAGATTCCATATGCACTTGATAGTTGTAGAAAGACAGGTACTACAGTAGTATTTGTTCCAACAGTAATCAAATCAATTAATGATCATGAATTAGGTGGAATTATCAGATATGCACAAAAGAACATGGATGTAGTTCATGCCGTAAACTTCCAGCCAGTATCACTTACTGGAAGAATGGGCAAATCTGAACGTGAAAAATATAGAATCACAGTTCCTGATTGTGTCCAAAGAATTGAAGAACAAACAGATGGTGAAGTAACTATTGATGACTGGTTCCCAGTCCCAAGTTGCATGCCACTAACAAATGTAATTGAAGCATTCTCAAGTAAACCCAAATACGAACTATCAATTCACTTTGCTTGTGGTGCAGGAACATACATCTTTGAAGATGAAGAAACAAAAAAGTTTGTTCCACTAACTAAATTCTGTGACATTCAAGGAATGTTAGAACTCTTTGAAGATAAAGCAGAAGAAATTCGTTCTGGTAAAAATAAGTACTTTACAATGCTTGAAGTTGTAAGAAAACTCAAAGGCTTCGTTGATACAAAGAAACAACCAGCAGGATTAGATTTGGCAAAGATGTTTGGTAACATCTTGATGAAGAGATCATTTGATTCAGTTGGTTCATGGCATGTTAAAGGACTATTCCTTGGTATGATGCACTTCCAAGACAAATACAATGAAGATTTAGAAAGATTACAAAGATGTGATATTCACTATCTTACACCAGATCTTAGAATTGTTCCATTCTGTGCATTTAATGTAATTCCTGAATGGTATAGAGACAGAATCCAAAAGAAATACTCTATTACTGTAGAGGAATGGGAACAAAGAGAAGGTGTAAAACTTGAAGATGGTCTTTACAGAGGTCTTATGCGACGTGGAGCAGGTGATGAACTTGCTGCTGGTTGTGCAAAGAGTCAGATGTTCCATGATGCTGCTTAAGCAACAATGTAGAATCAGATTTTTTAAAATCAAAAATTTTTTTCAAAAGAATATTATCCACTAGAATTAGTGTCCATTTGATGATTACCCAAGATAAGTTATTAGGAATTGGGAATTTTAATTTTAGATTAAATCACCTATTGATAATTGGAATCTTGATAATTGCCTTTTCAGTTTCATTCTTGATTCGTTCTCAAGGAGCTGAATATGGATATGAACTAAATGAGTTTGATCCTTTTTTTAATTTCCGAGCAACTCAATATCTTCTTGAAAATGGACTAACCGAATATTTCAATTGGCATGATAGTATGAGCTGGCATCCAAATGGAAGGGATGTTTCTGCAACTTCGCAAACAATGCTTCACATAACAGCTGCTTTGACCTATCAAATCTTTGGTGGAAATTCCAGTCTTTATGATTTTACAATTTTGTTTCCTGTGGTATTTGGATCCTTGACAACAATTGTGATTTTTGCACTAGTCCGAGTAATTGGTGGAACAACTGCAGGTCTTTTTGCCGCATTATTTTACTCAGTATCTATTCCTATTGTAATTAGAGGTACACTTGGATGGTTCAAATCAGAGCCTTTAGGACTTTTCTATGGATTACTTGGACTCTATTTATTTCTCAGCGGAATAAAATCTGAAAACAAGAAAACTACCATTTTAAAATTGGTTGCAGGGGGCATTTTGTTGGGTTTTGGACTATCTTCTTGGGGAGGAATTCAATTTTTTATTATACCTATTGGAGTTTTTATTCTCGCTCTTCCGTTTGTTAGAAAAGATCATTCCTTCTTAATTTGGAGCGTTCCGCTGTTTGTGGGATCCTTTCTGCTAACCATTGTTTTGTTTGAGAGACCTGGGATAGATTTTGTATTTGGGTTAGGAGGATTCTCGCTGATTGTCCCAACAGGATTTCTAGTAGCTACCACAATAATTCAAAAGGTTAGTAATATTAAAAATCAAACAAGAAACAGTCTACTTTTTCTATTTGTACTTCTAACTGTTGGTTCAATACTGATTGTAGTAAACGCTGATTCTGAATTCTTACCGCTGCCTAGTTATAGGTACCTAAATGCAATTAACCCATTTCTTACTACGACAGATCCTCTCGTGGATTCAGTTTCAGAGCACGCTACAACAACATTAGCACAATCATTTTTCTTTCATTCGGTGTTGATGATATTTGCTGGTATTGGAGTATGGTTAATCCTAAGCAGGAAAACTAAAAATCTAAAAAATGACATGATAGCATTTGCATTGACAATCGGATTACTAGGAGTATATGTTAGTTCAGCATTTGTACGTCTAGAAGTTTTTGCATCTATATCAATCATAATTCTGTCATCTGTTGGCTTATCCCTTCTTACAAAAGAAATCTTACAAAGAAAATCTGAATCTAATCAAATCAGAAACTCTACAAAGATCTCTTATGTTATGGTAATAACAGCTCTGCTTTTTTCTCCCCTAGTTATACCGGTAAATGGAAACTGGATTGATAGCGTAAAAAGCCCCGCAACAATTTTGAATGGTGGAACTGCATATGCTATTGTTACTGATGATTGGAAAGATTCATTGGAGTGGATAAAGGAAAATACACCTGAAGACTCTGTAATTGTTGCTTGGTGGGATTATGGTTATTGGATCACTACATTATCAGAAAGAGCAACCTTGGCAGACAATGCAACAATAGATTCCAAAAAAATATCCGAAATTGCAAAAACATTTCTTAGTCCTCCTGATAAAGCCTGGAATAAATTACAAGAAATGGATGCTGATTACGTACTGATATTTGTAGCAGGACAAAAGATTGACGTTCCTTCAGATCAGTCACTCTACATTCTAGAAGGTGGTGGGGATGAATCTAAAAAACAGTGGTTTATGAGAATCGCAGAAGAACCACTAGAAAAATATCTTTATTCAGATGGAATAAGCGCAACTGAATATTTTTGGAATAATACCCTGTTAGGTAAGATGTTTCCCTTTACTGTAATAGGATATGTTGATCCTCAAAATACAAATTTACAATCCGAAATCTACATACCTGGATTGACGCCAATATATGTAAAAGACATTAAATATCCATATGATGGAAATGGTCCTTTAAGGTTAGTTTATTTTTCTCCAGGATATGAAAATGAAAAAATAGGTCCAATGATTGGAATATTTGTTTATGAAATTAACAAAGATTATCAAGAAACATCAATAAAGTTATCAAATTGATATTATTTTGACAAAGAAAAAAAATTGTTTTTTGAAATTCAGTTAGCTGCACAAAATAGTAACTTTATTTCTTGATAACCAATTAACTACGAAAATCAAAGTCTGATTTTTTTTCAATTTTACTTAAGAATTCTCTAAACTTTTGAACTTCATCTTTTGAAGCCTTTCCTTCAATGATATCGATCATCATTCTAAAGTTTCTTGCCATAAATGGATTATTTAGTAATGACTGCTCATTTTCTACTTTTATCTGGGTTTTTCTATGCCATGCTCCAACTACAATTGAAACTGGAATGTAAATACCCACAAATAAAATGATAAACATCCATAATTCTGAAAATATATCATTTAAGAATTCAATTCGTTCTATTAACAATCGGTGGAAAATTAATATAAAATTTGAAAATGATAATAAAAATATCAAATATACACTATGACCTAATCTAAAATCAAACCAGCGTTTTCTAAACCACTTCGAACTCATTTCACTTTACCTGAAATCTTTCTAGTAATTAACATTAAATTTTATCTTTCTATAGATACAATTTAAAAAATATTAAAGATACCAAGCAACTTATCAGAAATATATTATATTAAAAAACAACCAAACAATTCTGAATAACATCAAAAATCACAATTTATTTTTAATAAATTCAATCAATTCTATTGGTGTTGGATCAATTCCTGATAGCATTGCCTTGTACATTGAAGTATGATCTAAAAGATATGCCCATACAGACAAAAACAACATGATCCACATCCTAAATTTTACCGATCTCAATGAAGCATTATAGGATTCTTCAGCAAATTGTGGCCATTTATCATAAACCTTCCTTTACTGTCAAATTTTTGTAATATTTGTAAATTAAGTAAGTATTTTTTAAAAATTAACAAGGATATAACATTTGAAAAAATTTCTTAAAGTTGATTTTAAATATGGTTTTGAAAGTTTTACAATAAATGGAAAATTCTGATATTCAAATCCATCCATCATTAAGAACCATAGAATGGAAAGATAACAAAGTAAAAATGATTGATCAAACAAAGCTCCCAAACGAACTTGTTTTTGTGGAATATGATGATTATAATCAGATAGCTGATGCAATTAGAACACTTGTAGTAAGAGGAGCACCTGCAATTGGTGTCTCTGGCGCATTTGGATTGGCGTTGGCTGCTTTACAAAGCAAAGCTATAACCAAAGAAAATCTTATTTCTGATTTGGAAAAGGCAAGGAAAATTCTTTTTGAAACAAGACCAACTGCAGTGAATTTATCATGGGGGTTGGAGCAAATTATGAAAATTGCATATTCTGAAAGTACAGTTGATCAAATTAGAGAATCAGTCATCAAAGAAGCTAAACGTATGGCAGATGAAGATATTGAAATAAACAAAACTATGGGAAAAAATGGTTCTAAATTGTTTGATAACAATGATACTATAATGACTCATTGCAATGCAGGAGCTTTAGCTACTGTAGCATATGGAACAGCTTTAGGAGTAATTCGAGCAACTAAAGAGAGCGGAAAAAATGTTAAAGTCATAGCAACTGAAACAAGACCTGTACAACAAGGTTCTAGATTAACTGCTTTTGAGCTAAAACATGATGGATTTGATGTAAGCTTGATTCCAGATACTGCAGTTGGATATAGTATGGCAAATGGATTAGTAGACAAGGTAGTTGTTGGAGCAGACAGAATTGTAAAAACTGGACATGTCTTTAACAAAATTGGAACTTATCAAGTGGCAACAATGGCAAAACAACATGGCATTCCATTTTATGTTGCAGCACCTCTATCCACATTTGATATGAAAAGTAATGCAAAAGATGTAATCATTGAGATGAGAAAAGGAAGTGAAGTTACTGGAATTGGTGATAAAAAGACTGCTCCTGATGACATCAACGTGATAAACCCTGCTTTTGATATGACCCCCCCAGAACTAATTTCCGGAATTATCACTGAAAAAGGAGTGGTAAACCCTCCTTTTGAGGAATCTATCAGAAAATTATTTGAAGCTAATTAATAGAAAGTTTTTATTGTTTTTCAAACTGTCATTTATAATATGAGTACTGTTTCTGCGCAAGCAATTGAGGAATCACTTAAACAATGCATGGATCCTGAAGTCCCACTTAACATTGTCGAGATGGGATTAATCTATGGAATCGATGTTGCAGAAAACAATGATGTTAATATTAAAATGACAATGACTACACAGGGATGTCCATTACATGAAACTCTAGTTCAAGATGCAACAAGATATGTTAAGAAAGTTCCAGGTGTAAACAGTGTCAAAGTAGACATTGTATGGGATCCTCCATGGTCAATGGATAAAATGTCTGAAGAGGCTAAAATCAAAATTAAAAATATGGGATCTGGAATGAATACTCCTGCACCAATTAACTATGAAACTGCTCTACCTCAAGGTGTTGGAAAACTAGTGCAACAAGAAGATGGTTCAATGGTATTGGCAAATGAACATGATCAAGGTTTTATGGTAAATCAAGCAATTGTTGATTTTTGGAAATCTTGTAACGGACAACGTAAAGTTACAGAACTCGTTGAAATATTTGCTCAACAGACAGGACTACAAAGAAACCAAGTGGAAAAAGAAGTTATGCAATTATTACAACAGCTACGAGATGGTGGGTTAATTGCTATTGCAGGACAACCCAATACACCAAATGTTGAATTTAATAAATAATTTTAAAAAACATAGTTTGAATTAGCACCATCAAAATTTATCACTACTCCTGAAAGATACTTTATTTTGTTTTGAATTATTGCTTTAACAAAGTTTCCAATCTCTTCAGGTTCTCCAAGTCTTTTCATGGGTAGAGAATTTTTGAACTCCTCAACATTTTCTATTAATTCTTGAGTTCTATCTGTATTGATAGGACCTGGTGCTATATTGATACAGCTGATATTTTTTCCTGCATATTCTTTGCTTAAAATTTTGAAAACCTCACTAAATGCAGCACGATATGCAGAAGAAATAATTAATTTTGAATTTGGTTCTTTTATCACATTTGAGCTAATTAAAAAGATGTATCCACCATCATTGATTTTTATTTTCTGTAAAATAGTACAAAATCCTAGGAATAGCTGATTGTGATATAGATTCCAATCATCTTGGGTTATAGTTGAGAATTGCTTTGGAGCAGGACCTCCCGTGTTTAGAACTAGAATATCTACTTGATTATGTATTTCTAGAAATTTTTTAACACTATTCAAATCTGATGTATCAATATCATTTTTTGAAGCAGCAAACACATCAATTTCTATAGATTTTAATGATTCAGAAATTGCTTTTCCTATTCCTCTCGAACCACCTAGAACTATTGCATTAGTCATATGCTATTTCCAAAATATTACTTGATAATTAAATTTCTTTAATTTCGGTAATTATTCCTTGAACAGAATCCATCTTTATTATTGCTCTCTTTTCATCCCAACCTAGAGCAACATACCAATCTCCTGCATCATCATGGTACTTGGTTTCTAATGTTTCAATATTATCTGGTATTATATCAAATTTTTTTGCAATTCCAGAGACTGCAAGTGCAATTGCATCTTTCTCCTTTTCTAGCCTCCTTTTCATTAGACCAATTCCAGGATTCATAAATTCTCTAGTTGGTTTCTTCTAATATAGTTAATTGATAAAATTACCTATATAGTTCAATTTTTCAAATTCATAAATTTACAATATTTCAAATACTCCACTCATAAAGTAAAAACGAAATGAAATTAATTCAAAGAATTTCAAATTCTATATTTACAAAACCTAGTACACTTGTTTCATTTGTATCCCTTTTAGCAGTAATCGGCCCTGTTGTAGTTGTTTCAGCAGGGTTTTGGGATGCAATATCTCATCTTCAAAAGGAACCCGAATTTTTCTGGAGTGCTTCTCATATCGTGGTGTATACAGGAGTTTCTATGACTAGCTGCGCTGCAATGATCGGCTGTATGCTGATACTTAGAAAATCAGTTCATGGCTCTCTCAAAACTGGAATTAAACTTGTCATTGCAGGTTCAATAATTCAAATAATTTCAGGTTTTGGAGATTCTTTATCTCATGAAGTCTTTGGCATTGATGGATTGATATCTTGGTCTCATCAACCACTAGAATTAGGACTTGTTCTTGCATCATTAGGAGGAGTTTTGATATTAAAAAATAGAGAACATACTAAACTCAAAGCTTTTCTTCCATTCTCAATCGTGGCATTCTTGTTTTTCACAACTTGGCTAATCTTCAATTTGATTCTAGTTTTTGGACATACTATTCAATGCATTCCAGTCTATGAAATATTCTCATCAGGTTGTGCTATATTATAATTTTTTAATTTTAGATATGACATTACTATTATAGTCACAGCACCTACAAGTATCATAACTCCTGCTGGAATCATTTCTTGAGAATTTGTATTGCCAAATTCTATTTGTATGTTGATTGAATTTTTTGAAATATTTGTAGCTTTTATAGTATATGTTCCATCCTCATTAAAATCAAAATATCCTACTGACATCTTTGTCTGAATTCTTTCTTCCTGTATTATGTTGGCTTGAGTATCTAAAATCTGAACAAATACCTCTTCTCCTGTAAACTCAGGCATGTATACTTTGTAAAATCCAATACCTGCACCTATAAATTCTAACTTTGATTCAAAAGAGTTTGATTGTTTTAGCAAAATTACATTGTGAGTTTTTTCAGTTTGAACAAAAATAAATGAAATCCAAACAATTCCTACAATTATCAACACTAACCCTAGTTTGAATAATGATATTTTCACTTCATCATTGTAACAAAATATTTGCTTAATAAGATAATCTAAAGGGCTCGGAGGGCTTCGATCCCTCGACCTGGCGGTTCGAAGCCACCTGCACTATCCAGACTGTGCTACGAGTCCAAACAAGTAAGAATTTAACGGGCCTAAATATCTGTCTAGATACTTTGAAAGTATCAAAAAAAGTCATAGGTGTTGAATATGCAATTAGAGATATAGTTCTAGCTGCAAGAAAAGTGCAACAAAAAGGAATGCACGTTGATTATCTCAATATCGGTGATCCTGTACAATTTGGTTTCCAACCTCCTGATAATGTTAGACAAGCTTTGATTGATGCTATTAACAAAGGAGAAAATTACTACTCTACGTCTGAAGGTCTATTAGAGTTAAGACAGGAGATTGCTAAAAAAGAAAATTCTAAAGGATTGTCTATTTCAGCTGATGAAATTCTAGTTACAAATGGTGTTTCTGAAGGACTTGATATGGTAATTTCTTCAATTGTAGAAGAAGGTGATGAAGTACTATTGCCAGGACCCTATTATCCACCCTATGCTTCCTATGTTAGACTGCATGGTGGAATTCCTGTAGAGTTTGCAGTAGATTTGAATAATTCTACACCCGACATTGATGACATTAAATCAAAAATCACCTCAAAGACTGTTGCCATTTGTTTAATCAGCCCAAACAACCCTACTGGTGTAGTATTTAATGAAAAATCTCTCAAAGAATTAGTAGACATTGCAAACCAGCACAATATCTATATTATCTGTGATGAAATTTATGATCAAATCATTTTTGATGAAAAATTTGTGGGAATTGGCAAAGTTGCAGGAGATTCACCTGTAATTGTTCTAAATGGATTCTCAAAAGTTCATCTAATGTCTGGTTGGAGAATTGGCTACATTGCATTTAATCAATCACCACAACTTGAGGCAATAAAAGAAAATCTTCCCAAACTGGCAAGAGTCCGGATTGCTACTAGTCTTCCAGTACAACATGCAGCTCTGGAATCTCTTCGTGGGCCTCAAGAATATATCAATGACTTTGTTACTGAAATCAAAAAACGTAGAGACTTGGTTGTAAAACGCCTAAATGAAATGCCTGGTCTTTCTTGCTCTAACCCGAAAGGTGCATTTTATGCATTTCCAAAGATTGAAGATGATAGATTCGGTACAGATAAAGATTTTGTTACAAAACTTTTAGAAAAAAAGGGTGTACTAACTGTACATGGTTCTGGATTTGGTGAACAATACGGAAGTGGGCATTTCAGACTTGTTTATCTTCCTAGTCTTGAAGTATTAGATTCTGCAATGAACAAAATCTTCGATTTTGTTAGTCAGTAATTCCAAACTGAAAATTTTTCAGGAATTATTTCTATAATACAGTCAGTATCATCAAGTAACTCTTTTGCAGATTTATTTTCTAAAGTCTTAAAGTATCTTAAAAGAATTTTTTTTGCAATTGTTTTTACTTTGTTGTTTTCTAAAATTAAATTGGCATTTCCTTGCCCCATTACGCCATAAATGTCTGGAGCATTGATACCTACATCAACACAAAAAGCAACATGATTATTTTTTCTTGTATTTTTTGCCTTTTGTGTTTTAGTGTTTGTTCCAATGTAGATCTTTTTTCCACTATATCTATACCAAACAGGTGCAATGTGTAGAGTTTTATTTTTACCAAATGTTGCAAGTCGTAATACTTTTTGAGATTTTAAAAATTCATCTCTTTTGTTCATGTTTTCTAAATCCTAACGCTATCATAAAAATCCCAAATCCAAGCATTGCAATTGAAACTTTTTCATTTGTTATTTCTCCATTTAGCAAAAAATCTTCAACAAATTCTGGTCCCCAGATCAATAGTTGCCTAACTAGTACTATTCCTGACATTACAGAAAAAAGGACACCAATTGCTGTAAACCAATTTCTGCCTCGTCTCTGATATTCGTGACTCATGATAAATGAAAAAACAGACTTAGATGATTTTGATGCCCGGATTCTTTATCTTGTTTCTTATCATTGCATTTAGGAGAAGTGGCGTAGAAACCTCTGCAAAATAAGATAACTCTCCTGGACCAAGATAGATTGGCCTAAGTCCTTTAATTTCGTTAATCAATCCATTTACCACCTGAACTGATTCATTGTCATCTCCACATACAAAGATGTCATAGTCCAGTTCTAATGTTGGATTAACAAGTTTCTTTTCAGAAATTACATGAAATGCTGAAACAAGTTTTGATTTGTTCTTCATGTGATTTGAAACGAGTTGATATGAAAATGGTTTGTTGTCTTTAATTGGAATGAATTCAAATCCAACATCTGTTTTTGTCATTGGAACAATTGGAGACACAACGACACAGCTATCTTTGACCTCTGATAATATTCCAGAACATACTGAATCAATATTATCATAAGGAATTGATAAAATCAAAACATCACTTTCCTTTGCAACTGAAACATTATCATTTCCAGAAATTGTTCCCTTTATCTCACCAAATGCTTCTTTTGCAAGATTAGTATATTCTGCTGCTGATTCAGATGCTCGTGCAGCATCTCTTGAGCCAACAATTACATCATGGTTTTGCGACCATCTTAGAGCAAAACCTTTGCCCATTCCACCAGTTCCACCGATAATTCCTATTTTCATGATAATCTATCTACTAATGTTATTATTATCTTTATTCAACGTTAGATCAAGTTGGGTCAAATTATTTTCCTTCGACATGGTCAAGCAAAAAATAACACTGAAAGAATTTTGGCGGGTAGAACTGAAGGCATTCCTTTAACTGATACTGGAATAAAGCAAGCTGAACATACTGCTCAGCTACTTGAACACATGAATATCTCTGCAATTTACTCAAGTCCAATACAAAGAGCAAAACATACTGCAGAAATTGTTGGAAAATCCAACTCTCTTGATGTTACAACTGATGATCGTCTAATTGAACTTGATATGGGAAAATTTACAGGAATGCCATATGATGAGATTTTTAACAGTCATGGTAATGTCTTTATGAAATTCTATAATGGTGAACTAGAGATTGCTCATAATGGAGTCGAAACTTTCACAGAAGTAAAAAAACGGATTCTAGGAATAGTTGAACACGTAATTGAAAAACATCCTAATGAAAATGTAGTACTTGTAACCCACATGGACCCAATTAAAGCAATGCTTTCAACAATTGTTGATCTTTCTCCTACCAATCTCTTTGAATTAATAATAGCAAATGCGTCCCTTAACATTTTTAGAGAAAAGGATCAAAAGTTTTCACTTTCAGGACTTAACGTAATGCATCCGTCACGTTTCGATCAAGGTTGGTAATTAATAATCTTGAAAACCCTTAAATAGAAATCATAGGAAACGTGAGTCAATCGCTGATGAAAGGGATGGTCGGATTATTCTTAGTATTGGCAGTTATGGTAGTAGTTCCTGCTCTAGAGTCAGCATTTGCTGCAGGTGACGAACCTGGAGAATATCTTGATCGTAGGGTGATTATTTGGAATTTGTTCTTTAGAATGATGACTGTAGCATTTGTAGTAGGGGCTGTAGTCGCTGGTACTATTATTTGGCAATGTTGGAGATTTAGAGAATCACATCCAAAAGCAAAGCCAACTGCATATGAGGGGACTGATTGGTAAATGAGTGGACACTCTAACTGGCCTGAATGGATTTACGTTGGTGTTATAATTGCAATAATGTTTTGGGTAGGTGCAGAGGCATGGGAAGCAGAAAGACTAGTAGAACATGTTCCTGAAGATGCAGAAACGATTAAAGTTACAGGACAACAATGGTTCTGGACTTTTGAGCATGAAGATGGAACAAAAGAAATTGGTGAACTACATGTTGAGGTTGGTAAGGCATACAAATTTGAGATAATGTCTACAGACGTTATCCATTCTTTTAACATTCATGATTATGTTGTATTATTGGATGCAGTTCCTGGTAGAGTTAATACTGTATGGTTTGCACCAACTGATGTAGGCCAACATGATATTCAATGCAGAGAATATTGTGGACTAATTCACTACAACATGCGTGGAACATTATATGTGGAGGAACAATCAACTTGACAACGCTTTTATCACAACTTTCTATAATTCAAATTGAGGAGATTAACTAATGGTCCTAGAATTACAAAAAGCACGCCCAATTTGGCAAATAATGTTCTCAACACATCACACTGATGTTGGTTTACTTTATCTTATTACCTCTATAGCATTCTTGTTCTTAGGTGGTGCACTTGCACTAGCAATTCGAGCCGAGTTGTTCTTGCCAGGTGCACAAATTATTACTGATGCAATGACCTTTAACAGAATCTTTACCGTTCATGGTACAACGTTAATCTTCTTGTTTATACTTCCTTTTGCATCTTCAGTTGGTAATTACTTTGTTCCAATAATGATTAGATACAAGGATATGGCATATCCAAAACTCAATGCAATTGCATTTTGGATGATTCCACCCGGTGGTGCGCTCATCTGGTTAGGCTTTGCAGATTTTACATGGTATGCAACACCTCCCTACTCTATTATCAGTGCCCCAGGTCCAGCAGCCGATATGTGGATTTTTGGACTAAAGATTCTAGGAATTTCTTCAGTACTTGGTGCAATCAACTTTGTCGTCACAATTCTCAAATGTAAGCATCCAGACATGTCAATTGGCCAAGTCCCACTATTAGCTTGGTCATTCTTGTCATCTTCTCTGATTATCCTTGTTGCAATTCCAACATTTGCTGCAGCACTCTTGATGCTTCTAACTGACAGACTCGGTGTAAGTGGATTCTTCAATCCAGCAATGGGTGGCGATCCTATTGCATATGCACACTTGTTCTGGTTTACATTCCATCCAGAGGTATATGTCTTGGTTATTCCCGCAATTGGTATGATGTATGAAATCATTCCAAGATTCTCAAGAAAGCCAATCTACAGCTACAACTCTGGTATCTTTGCGTTTGTATTGTTGTCAATTGTCGGTTTCTCATCATGGGCACATCACATGTATGCAACCGGAATGTCCTTTACTGAAAAAACTGTCTTTATGATAGGAACTCTTGCAGCAGTTCCTGCATCTGGAATGCATGTCTTTAACTTTGTTGCAACAATGTGGAATGGCAGAATTAAATTCTCAACACCAATGATGTGGGCAGTAGGAGGAATTGCATTGTTCTTCTCTGCGGGTGCAGGCGGTGTTGCAAATGCTGCTATGCCATTAGACTTTACAACACATGATTCATACTGGGTAGTTGGTCACTTCCACCTCTTTGTAATGGGTACTATTGCATTTGGTTCAATTGGTTTTCTTTACTACATGTTCCCATATGTCACAGGAAGAATGTACAATGAAACTATGGGAAAGATACACTTTGTAATGTCCTTTATCGGAACAATATTGGTATTCTTTACACAACACGTACTTGGCTTGTATGGAATGCCAAGAAGAATTTTTGATTATCCCCCAATCCCCGAATGGATTGCCATGAACCAAATTGTAACTGTAGGTGCAATGATTATTGGTATCAGCATGGCAATATTCTTAGCAAACATAATTTACAGTGCAGGAAAAGGAGAACTAGCAAATACTGACGACCCATTTGGTGTAGGTGGCAAGTACTATTATCCATTTGAGGCAAAGAACCCATCACATTAGGAGAGAAATGAAATGAGTCACGATACCACCCAAACAGTTTACAGAACAACTCCAGCCAGAACTGGAAAAATGCTGGCAATAATGTTAGGCATTTGCATTGTAGGTGGAGTGATATTCTTTTCAATGTGGGACTATTGGATTTCAGAACCTCCTCCAGTCGTTGCAATGATGGCAGGAGAAGCAGATCATGCAGCACCTGCAGTAGCAACTGGGCAGACTATAACATCAGATCTTTCTTTTATTGAATCAGCAGACTTTAGGACTTTGGCATTTAACGCGTTACCGGGTGAGCCTGATAATAACCCAACAATTAACATGAATGTTGGAGATAAAGTAATTTTTAATGTAGTCAATGACGGAAAATCATTCCACTCATTTGGTGTTACAAAAGATGCTGAGGGCTTTGCTGGATTAATTCCAGGAAGTGAAGTTGCATCTGCATCAAACCCACTAAAGGCAGGTGAAAGTGGCTCATCAGAATTTGTTGCAGGTGAAGAAGGAACATACTACTACATCTGTACTGTCCCTGGTCACAGAGAACAAGGAATGGTTGGTGAAATCATAATTGGTCCAGCACAAGGTGGCGGCTCTTCTGGTCAGGCAGCAGCTCCAACAGGCGTATCTCATGACTTTACTTTGGACTTTGTAGAGTCTGACGACTTTAGGACTTTGGCATTCAACGCATTGCCAGGTGAAGATGGAAATAATCCAGAAATCCGTGTAAACTCTGGCGATGAGGTAACTGTTACATCCGACAACCTGGGCAAATCATTTCATGCATTTGGAGTTGTTACAAACCCTGAAGATTTTAACAGTATAATATGGGATTCCGAAATTGCAGCTGCAACAAATCCATTAAAACCTGGTGAGGGCGGAAGTACTACTTTCATTGCTGGTGCTCCTGGAACATACTACTACATCTGTACTGTTCCTGGACATGCATTACAAGGCATGCAAGGTAGTTTCATCGTAGAATAATTTTGGCAATCCAGTATCTCGCATTAGCAACAATGATTGTTTTGTATTCTCTAATGTTTATCGGAGGATATATCTCAGCAGCTGGATTAGGTTTGACTTGTCCTGAATGGCCTTTATGTCCAAATGGAGTATTGCCTTCTGAAGAATATCTTGTTGAATGGACTCATAGATTAGTTGCTGCTACTACAGGTGCACTAGTAATTGCTACTATGGTTGCTAGTATCATTAACAAGAATTCTGACCTGAAGATCAAAGTAACAAGCTCACTTGCAACTGTATTTGTAATTACCCAAATCGCACTTGGTGCTATGGTCATTGATTTGAAACTACACGCAGTTTTAGTTGCAATTCATTTGGGAATTGGAATATTGCTATTCTCCATGGTATTATTGACTACCTTGTTTGCATTTAGAATCTCTAGAGTTCCTATAAAATCTAGAG